>Ga0070765_100003202_pt1 | contig 10464 bp, 10 predicted proteins | sample HubBroMetageWFT5_FD_71516 | JGI IMG/M metagenome (GOLD analysis project Ga0070765, IMG submission 71516) | Warmed and freeze-thawed soil microbial communities from the Hubbard Brook experimental Forest, New Hampshire - Hubbard Brook CCASE Soil... | ecosystem: Environmental > Terrestrial > Soil... | reverse complement strand
GCGGGTGATAGCAGCCTCACCCACGCAGCCGCGAGTTCGACCGCCAACGGCAGACCGTCGACGCGGGCACAGATCGCGCCGACTGCTGCCGCGTTCGCCTCCGTGAGGCGGAAATCCGGACGCACGGCCCTCGCCCGCTGGAGGAAGAGCTCGACTCCGGGAAAGGTGCCGAGCGCGTCGAGTTCGTGCCGGTGCTCGGGGTCGGGCAACGTGAGTGGTGCGACGGTAAATTCGTGCTCGCCTGACAGTTGCAGGCTCCCCCGACTGGTGGCCAGCACTTCGACCAACGGGCAAGCCGCCAGCACGTCGGCCACCACCGTCGCGGCGCTCGCAACGTGCTCGAAGTTGTCGAGGACGAGCAGCATCCGTCGGTCATATAGGAACGACACGAGCCGATCCACCAGGCTCACCGCGCCCTCTTCGCGCAGCGTGAGGGCCTCGGCGATCGCGGTCGGCACCAGGGCGGGGTCGCGGACCGATTCGAGCGAGACGAAGCACTCGCCGTCCTCGTAGCCGGAGGCGAGTTCTGCCGCCACGTGCCGGGCGAGACTGGTCTTGCCCACCCCGCCAGGCCCGGTAAGCGTCACGAGACGCACATCGGTCCGGCGCAGCAGCGCGCAGACGCTTGCGGCATCGCCCTCGCGACCTACCAATGACGTCGGTGGGCTAGGAACGAGGGTGCCGCTGCCGCTGGATACCACTAGAGGCCTATGTCCTGATCACCTGAGTCGGCGCTGCCTTGACTAATTCCGGCCGAACTAGCCTAGATCCCCGCGCTTCCGCGGGCAACCAACGACCGCGGGAGAGCCGCTCGGTTCCCCGAGGGGGCCATTGGAGGGGAACGGCGGGGGGAACGGGGTGCCGCGAGATAGGGCCCAAGTTGGCCTGAGCTGACCCATCTTCAAAGCCGTCCATACCGGCTTGGAGCCGTCCGTTTCTCCAGCTGACGCCGGGGAAGCGGCCTAGATCAGCGGAGGAGGGGGGATTCGAACCCCGATGGACGGAAAGGCCCATACCGGTTTTCGAGACCGGCGCGATCGCCGCCGAAAGCCTATGAAATAAGGTGATTCGGTAACGGGGGAACGAAAAAGGGAACCGCGTGCCATCAGTCGAGTACACCACGCTCAGGCGGGCGATCGGCACAGCAGGCCGTCAGCAGCTGCGCCGATGCCAGCGGACTGCCGCGAGCAAAGTCGGCGCGACGATGCGACGAGGGAGGGTGAAGGAGACACAGAAATCAACCTCGCGCTGCGCGTCGATGGCATCGCTGCCGTCGCCGCTCCCATCGTGGCGCCAGGGACTTCGTGGACGAGGACGGGCCGAGCTTTGGCTTCGCGCGTGCGTAGTTGCCATTGACGCCGCCGCCGTGGCTGCCTATGTCCTGGGAGCGGCAGCGCCGCCGCGCAGTCTGGCGCTCGAAATCGTGGCTGCTGCTAGCCCCAAGGGGTGAGGTCGTCTGCGCGAGCGCCGATCGGGGTAGGGTGAGCGGTGCTGATCGGTGACCGACGTCGTCGGAGGGTGATGTCGCGAGGGAAGCTGAAGACAAGTTCTGTGCCATGGTTCGGACTCGCCCTGGTCGTGTTCGTCCTGGGCGTCTTTGTGCTTGCTGGTGGTGGGCAGGAGATCGCGCTGTTGGTGGCCCTCTTCGTGTTTCTGGGCGCGTGTATCCGTGGTCTCGTGCTCGCCGTTAGAGACGATGAGGTCAGCTCGGCGAGCATCCGCAGCCCCGTCGCGCGCACCCTGGCGATACTGGGGTCAGACTTTGCGGCAGCGCGCCGACAACGTCGTCTGGCACGAGAGCGTCGCGAGGAGTCTTTGCGCTGATCGCCCTCGAACGGCACCCGTCGCTGTGTGGCTTGCGGGATCGTATTTGCATTGATGTGGTGTGACACCTCGCTCAACGGGACGCTGAGCGAGGTGTGAGTGGTGGCGGGGTCGACGGCGCGGTGATCACGCCCGTGTGTCCTTCGGGGTGAGCCAGGAAGCCGAGCAGTTGCGCCCATAGGCGTGCGTGCGCGTTGGCGTTGGCCAGGAGCGTGTTGCCCTGGCCGGTGGGCCTGGCGAGGTCGGAGAGGATTTCGCCGGGCTGGTAGGGCACGAGCAGGTTGACGTAGTGCCCTGCCCCCAGGTAGCGGTACAAGACGTGGGGATAGGCAAAGCGCGCGGCCGTGAGGTGGTGCTCGATCCGCAGCGCGTACGCGCAGGAGGTCCAGAGGTGATCGTCGGTGCCGCAGTCCAGGAACACCGGACCGCGGATGTCCTGGACGGGGATGGCGGCCGCGGGGTCGTCGGCGGGCACGTTCGGGCTGATGAACGCTCTGGTGTAGGGCACGGCCCTGCCGTGGAATGTCCAGGCAGCTGATCCGGCGCGGGGGTAGGAGCCGAATGAAACGTCGCTGGGTGAGCTCGCGATCACTCCGTGCACCAGCGGCGGGTAGTGCGCGCCGAGTAACAGCGCGGCTTCGCTGCCGCGCGAGCCACCCAGAACGTACGTCTGTCCCTTGAGTACCTCTGGCTGGCGATCCAGCCAGCGCAGCGCGCGGGCGAAATATTCCAGCGGGATGTCTTTCAGCGTCGCCGGTAATCCCAGCTCACCGAAGTATGCGATATCGAGCGTCGGATAGCCCGCCGAGGCAAGTGCCGCCCCGATCAACTGCCCGTGCAGGCCGCCCTCCGAGCCTCCGAATTCCAGCACGCCCGCATGGCGCGGGGTGCCCCGGGGCGGCGCCCAGAACTGACCGTAGAACCCGGTGGCGGCGATCGACTCCGGGCGCACGGTCACGCCCGGCGCCACCCCACGGCGGGTAAATCCGCCCGAGGCGACACGCGACGTGCCCTCGCTCACCGTCACATCGAAACGCTGAGGCTGCGCGCCCTTCCAGTGGTACGGCGCCGTTCCGCCCGACGCGGGCTGCATCGCGTCGATCAGTCCCATCGGATCGACGCCCGCATAGAACCCCCCACCGATCGCCGGCGCGGACGCGAGATCGACCTGGCCGGCGCCGTTGGAGCGAACCGTGGCTTGCGCGCTGAACAACGTGCCGGTGGCATCGACCGACTGCAATCTCACTGTGAGTTCCCGATCCGCGCGCACGTGACTGACCACGACGTGCACGGGCTGGTCGAAGACCCCGGACGCAGGCGTTGCGAGGACCACCCCCCGGACCGGACCAGGATGCGAGCCACCGCACCCTGCTTGGACGAATGCAATGGACGTCAACATCACGACAACCAGCAGACGCCTCACGCGGCCCATCACCAGCGGACCCGCTACCCAATCGACCTCATCGCGAAGCGGGGCCACTTGACGCGCCGCGGAGCTAAGCGAACGGTCGACATCAAACCTCCGCAGCGCCCGGCGCCCGAGCATGTATTTGGTCGCCGAAGCGCTGGTCCGCTTCGGGCTATGGGGATCATGAAAGCGCTCGTCAGCGACGGGCCATTTTTCTGCTTAGAGCGGAACGTTGTGCGCGCGTACGATGCTCCCGTGAGCTTCGGCTTTCCGGCACCCGGAACTTCGCTTCCCACGGTCGCGGTCCCTGCGCCCGGAACGGGCGTCGGCGCGTGGGCGGGTGCTCCGAGTGCCGCGCTCGATACTGATCGGACATTCGTGATCGCCTACCGCATGCGTTCGCCGCAGGAGCGCGGTGCCGAGGTGGTGCTCGCACGCTCGGACGATGGCGAGCGACTCGAGACTGTGGCGCGGATGGACAAATCGCAGTTCGACGCCGAATCGCTTGAGCGGCCGGCCCTGGTGCGCACAAATGAGCGCCGGTGGCGGCTCTACCTGTCCTGCGCGACACCCGGTAGCAGGCACTGGTGGATCGCCGTGCTCGAGGCCGACGATCCCGAATGTCTCGCCGGCTGCGAGGCGCGAGTCGTATTCGCGGGGGACGAGCACACCGGCGTCAAGGATCCTGTGATTCACCAGGGGCCTGGCGGCTGGCGGGCGTGGGTCTGCGTCCACCCACTGGACGAGGACGGCGAGGAGGACCGCATGAGCACCGCGTACTCCACGAGCGAGGATGGGCTGCATTGGCGCTGGCACGGCACTGTGTTCGCTGGGCGTCCCGGGATGTGGGACGCGCGCGGCGCGCGCGTCACCTCGGTGCTGAGCGACGGTCGCGCGAGCTACGACGGTCGGGCCAGCAAGGAGGAGAACTTCTCCGAGCGGACCGGTCTGGCCCGCTGGGATGAGGCCGCGGGGCGTCTGGTCGCGCTCGGACTGCGGCCGGTCTCGAACGCCCGCTACCTGGACGTGGTGGCGCTACCGCGGTGGGGCTATCGCCTGTTCTACGAGGCTCCGCTGCCGGACGGCAGCCATGAGCTGCGGACCGAACTGGTGGCCAGCGGGGCCGACAGCGCCCCAGGCAGGGCGTAAACGAAACCGCGACCTTAACGCGACGGCGGTGCGGCTTGTTGGCTGCGGAGGGCCGCTTCGGCTGGCCACAGACCCGGAGGAGCGGGTCCGGTATTAGCTGATCTTATCAATATGACAAATCCATGATTGCAATTGATGCGGGCACCGCCACGCTGCCTTTCATGAACCGAATCGCACTCATAGAAGCCGCCGTCGCCGCCCGCCGCCCGCCGCGCGACGCTCGGCGCGCGGGCGACGGACTCGGTCGTCGGTAGCCGGACGGCCCGTAGCGCTGCGTCTCGCCCCAAATGGCGATCAGCCTCGAGCGTGCTGGCGGCGGTCCAGCGTTAGAGCCGACGCAGAGACGCTCAACCAGGACCGTTCGTCGCCGAGATCGGGACGAGCGCCGCCCACCGGTCGCTCAACCCGCCCGTCGCGAACAGCCGGAGCTCGACGGCGCTTGGACGTATGAGTTCCGCGGCTGCCTTGGCGACGAGCCCGTCCGTCGCACGCTCCGCCGGCGAGCCCTCGCCGCGAGCCTCAACGCGAACGCCAAAGTACCTCGTCCCCTCGACGCTCCGTACCGCCGAGTCGAGCGACCGATGACGTTTCTGTTTCGGTGGCGGCCGTTGTGCCTGTTCCCGGACTCACGCCGGAGAAACTGGTATGCGCAGCAGACGGAGAGGGGGGGATTCGAACCCCCGATGGACCGAAAGGCCCATACCGGTTTTCGAGACCGGCGCATTCAACCGCTCTGCCACCTCTCCGGTGGGGCGTAGGACAAGTTAGAGGAAACCGCCGTGCCGACCTACCGCCGGGACGCGAAGAACGCCCGGAGCAGATCGGCGCAGTCCTCGGCGAGCAGTCCGCTCTCGACCTGGGGACGGTGGTTGAGACGGGGCTCGTCGAGGACGTCGAGGACGCTGCCGGCGGCGCCCGCTTTCGGATCGGTGGCTCCGTAGACCACGCGGGGGACGCGCGCGAGCACGATCGCGCCGGCGCACATCGCGCACGGCTCGAGGGTCACGTACATGACGGCGTCGAGAACGCGCCAGCTTCCGAGCGCGCGGGCGGCCTCGCGCAGGGCGATCATCTCCGCGTGGGCGGTCGGGTCGCTGCGGAGCTCGCGTTCGTTGTGGCCCGAGCCGATCACCTCGCCCCCGTGGACGATCACGGCGCCGATCGGCACGTCGTCGTGCTCGGGGGCGCGGGCCGCCTCGCGCAGGGCGAGACGCATGAAGTACTCCTCACGTGGGAAGAAGTGTGTACTCACGCTCGGCCGACGCTACCGTGTGGTAGGGAAACTTTGGCGCTCGCGGAGTTGTCATAGCGCCTGGGGCCGATTTTTCCGTTCTGCCTGCCATTTGTTCTCGGCCAACTGCACCCGGCGCCTGACGCTCGCGACGCTCGCTTTCGCGGCGATGCTGTGCGTGGGCGTGTCCGCGGCGCGGGCGGCCGACTACGTACCGGGCGAGGTCATCGTCGGATACGGGGCAACACCGGCGGCCGCGCAGCAGGTGGCGCACGCGGCGCGGACGATGGGTGTGAGGGCCGGTCCGGCACAGGCCGCCTCCGGCACCACCCAGCAGATCCTCCGCGTCCCCCGCGGCAAGAGCATCTGGCCGGTGATCGCGAGTCTCCGCCGCCGGCCCGGGGTCCTGTACGCCGTTCCCGATTACGTCGCGCACGCCGCCGGCTGGATCCCCGACGATCCCGGCAACACCCACCGTCCCCAGGGGTGGCAGCAGCTGCAGTGGAACTTTCTCGCCGCCGCCGGCGTGGATGCCCCCGACGCGTGGGCGCACATGTTCGCGGTCCATCGGCCCGGCGGCAAAGGCGTGGTCGTCGCGGTGCTCGACACCGGCGTCGCCTACCGGAACTGGAAGCAGTTCCGGAAGTCGCCCGATTTCACCTGGACCCACTTCGTCGATCCGTACGACTTCGTCGCCGGCAACGCCTATCCGCTCGACCGCGAGGGCCACGGCACGTTCGTCGCCGGCATGATCGCCGAGTCGACGAACAACGGCATCGGGCTGACCGGGCTGGCCTACGGCGCGAAGATCATGCCGGTCCGAGTGCTCGATTCCGACGGCAACGGCGACTCGGTGACGATCGCCCGTGGCATCCGCTACGCCGTCAACCACGGCGCGCAGGTGATCAACCTGAGCCTCGTGTTCGACAGTTCGGTCACGGCAGCGCAAGTCCCCAACGTCGTCAGCGCGATCAACTTTGCCCGCCGCCACCGCGTGGTCGTGGTCGCGGCCGCCGGCAACGACGGCGAATCGCATATCGACTACCCCGCCGCGTCGCCGGGGGCGATCTCGGTTGGGGCGACGACCAGTGACCGTTGCCTGGCCGGATACTCCGACATGGGCGCGAAGCTCGACCTGGTGGCGCCCGGAGGAGGAGACGACGCTGCCCTTCCGGATGATCCCAACTGCCATCCGTTCCGCAATCTGCCGTCCGTACATCAGATGACGTTCAGCGACTTCGAGTCACTCCAGCCCGGCAGGAATCCGCACCGGTTCAGCCTCCCCGGCAGCTACGGCACGTCGATGGCAGCCCCGGAGGTGTCGGCGACCGCCGCGCTCGTGATCGCGACCCGGATCCTCGGCCCTCACCCGTCGCCCAGTCAGATCCTGGCCCACCTGGAGCAGACGGCGACGCCGCTCGGAGGGTCGCAGCCCAACCCCGACTACGGCTACGGGCTGATCAACGCCGGCGCCGCCACCGCGCCGCTCCCGACCGCCTCGCCGGCCGCCCACTAGGTGGTCCGCACGATCAGCACCGAGCACGGCGCGTGGTGCGAGACCTTGTTAGGGACCGAGCCGAGCAGGAACCGCTTCGCTCCGGTCATCCCCTTGTTGCCGACCACGATCAGGTCTGAGCGCTGCTCCTCGGCGACGTCGACGATCGCGTCGGCGGCGTCGCCCTGACGCGCGAACGTCTCGACATTGTCGACGCCGCCCGCCCGAGCCGCGACGCGCGCGGCCTCGAGCAGCGCCATCACGTCGTCGTGCGGGTTGATGATCCACTGGAGATCCGGGGGCACGTCGACCGCCTCGCCGCGGAGCCGCTGATCGGACACCGGCTCGTAGGCGCTGACGATCTGGAGCCGGGCGCCGAGCCCGGCGGCGAGGTCGATCGCGCGCAGCAACGCGGTGTGCGCGGTCTCGGATCCGTCGGTTCCGACGAGGATCGAGGTGAACACGACCCCCAGCCCCTACGCGAGCTTGGTGATCGCGATCACCATGCCCGCCAGCACGAACACGAGGATCGCGACCTGCATCCAGATCCAATGACGTGGCATAGGCATGAAAGCTAGCGATCCGCCCGTCTATCGTCCGGAAGACCGATGGCTCAGCAGCTCAACCCGACGCTCAAGGCAGTCAGCGATGCCGTGCTCGCGATCGCGGCGAAACTGTCGGTGGACGAGGTCCTGCAAAGGCTGGTCGACGCCGCCCGCGAGCTCGCCGGCGCGCGCTACGCGGCGCTCGGCATTCCGGACGGGGCGGGAGGCTTCCGCCGCTTCCTCGTGGCGGGGATGAGCGACGAGCTGATCGCGTCGCTGGGTCCGCTGCCGCGCACACACGGCATGCTCGGCGCGATGCTCGCGGGGAGCGAGCCCTACCGGACCGACGACATCCACGACGATCCCCGCTTCCGCGGATGGTGGCCGAGCCGTCACCCCGACATGCGCTCGTTCCTCGGCGTCCCGATCGTCTCGCCCGACGGGACCATCATCGGCGCCTTCTACCTGACCGAGAAGGAGGACGCCGACGTCTTCGACGCCCAGGATCAGGAGCTGATCGAGCTGCTCGCTGCCCATGCGTCGATCGCGATCACCAACGCTCGCCTGTACGAGCAGAGCCGCGAGCTCTCGATCCTGTCCGAGCGCAACCGGCTGGCGCTCGAGCTCCACGACGTGGTCAGCCAGAAGCTGTTCAGCGTGATGCTCACCGCCGAAGCTGCCGCCGCCCAGATGGACCGCGATCCCGTCGCCGCCCGCGCCCAGATCGAGCGCCTACGCGAGCTCGCCGGCGAGGCGCTCGAGGAGCTGCGCGCCCTGATTCTCGGCCTGCGCCCACCCGAGCTCGAGCGCGACGGTCTCACCGGAGCGCTCCGCAAAGAGGTCGAGATGCTCGGCGCCGTGCATGGGGCGAACGTTGACCTCCAGATCGAGCCCGGGTTCACGATCGACACCGACGACCGCGAGCTGGCGTTGCTCCGGATCGTCCACGAGGCGCTGCACAACGCGGTGCGCCACGCCCACGCCGAGCACGTGACCGTGCGCGTCGCGGCCACCAACGGCGCGCTCGTCGTCGAGATCGCCGACGACGGAGTCGGCTTCGATCCCGACAGCGCCGAGCTCCGCTCGCGGCACCTCGGCCTCACCTCGATGGAGGAACGCGCCCGCGAGCTTCGCGGACGGCTCCGCATCGATTCGCGGCCCGGGACTGGGACCACGGTCCGGATCGAGCTGAAACCCAATGACTGACGCCATCACGATCCTCATCGTCGACGACCACGCGGTCGTGCGCGAGGGTCTGCGCACGTTCCTCGGCCTCCAGGCCGGGTTCGAGATCGTCGGCGAAGCCGCTGACGGCGATGAGGCGCTCGAGCGGGCCGAGCAACTCGACCCGGACGTGATCCTGATGGATCTGGTCATGCCGAACCGCGACGGGGTGAGCGCGATGCAGACGCTCAAGCAGCGCGGGTCGCGCAGCCGCGTGATCGTGCTCACGAGCTTCCTCGAGGACGATCGGCTGCTGCCGGCGCTCGAGGCCGGCGCCGCCGGCTACCTGCTCAAGAACTCCCAGCCCGCCGAGCTCGCCCGCGCGGTCCGCGCCGCGCATGCGGGCGACGCGATCATCGACCCGACGGTCGCCGCGCGGCTCGTGCACGCATTGTCCGAGCGGCCGGCCGCTGTGCCCGCATTCGACGGCCTGACCGCGCGCGAGCGGGACGTCCTCACGCTGATCGCGCAGGGTCGCTCGAACAAGCGGATCGCGCTCGAGCTCGGCATCTCCGAAAAGACCGTGAAGACGCACGTCGGTCACGTCCTCGCGAAGCTCGACGTCACCGACCGGACGCAGGCCGCTGTACTCGCCGTGCAGGCGGGGCTGGCAGGGAACGGGTCTTAGGACCAATTACCTCTGGTAACCAAGACCGCCGGCGTCCTAGCGTGGCGGCCATGCCACTAGCCATCATCACCGGAAGTTCCCGAGGTCTCGGCCTGGCGCTCGCACGTGCCCTCGCCGAGCGACGGTGGGCGCTCGTGCTGGACGCCCGCGGCGGCACGGAGCTCGAACGCGCGGCCCGCGAGCTGGGTGCGCTCACCGAAGTCGTCGCGATCGCGGGCGACGTCGCTGACGACTGGCACCGCGGCGCGCTCGTCGACGCCGCCGGCGACCACGTCGACCTGCTCGTCAACAACGCGTCGCTGCTCGGGCCGAGCCCGCAGCCGCCGCTCGGCCAATACCCGCTCGAGGTGCTCGAGCGGGTCTACCGCATCAACGTCCTCGCGCCGATCGCGCTCGCCCAGCTCGTCCTCCCGCGCATGCCTGACGGCGGGGCGATCGTCAACGTGAGCTCCGACGCCGCCGTCGAGCCGTACGCGGGCTGGGGCGGGTACGGCGCCTCGAAAGCCGCCCTCGACCATTCCTCGGCGATCCTCGCCGAGGAGCACCCGGCGTTGCGGATCTACTCGGTCGACCCCGGCGACATGCGCACCCAGATGCACCAGGACGCGTTCCCAGGCGAGGACATCTCGGACCGCCCGCCACCCGAGGACAGCGTGCCCGGGTTGCTCACGCTGATCGAGGGCGATCTGCCGAGCGGTCGCTACCGGGCGCGCGAGCTGACTCCACACCGGGCGGTCGCCGCGTGAGCGCGCTCGCGTTCGAGCTCGAGCCCGACCTTGAGGCGCACGAGCCCCCGGAGGAGCGGGGCGTCGCACGCGACGGGGTGAGGATGCTCGTCGCCCGCCGCTCGGACGGCAGCGTCGAGCACCGGACGTTCAGCGACCTGCCGGAGCTCCTCGAGCCCGGCGACGTGCTCGTGGTCAACATCTCGGCGACGATCCCGGCGGCGGTGCCGGCGCG
>Ga0070765_100003201_pt1 | contig 10466 bp, 5 predicted proteins | sample HubBroMetageWFT5_FD_71516 | JGI IMG/M metagenome (GOLD analysis project Ga0070765, IMG submission 71516) | Warmed and freeze-thawed soil microbial communities from the Hubbard Brook experimental Forest, New Hampshire - Hubbard Brook CCASE Soil... | ecosystem: Environmental > Terrestrial > Soil... | reverse complement strand
CTTTACTGCCTTCCTCTTCCTTGGGAGAGATAAACTTCAGATGGCCGTTCGACAGCTCCGCACTTGGAAGCGGTCGGGCGTTTCCCCAACGGCCCACCATCTGGGCCTTGAGTTGTCCATTTTCTTCGCGCAGTTCCAGCCAGGAGGGATACTCCCGGTCGGGCGCTTTGAGCGTCAGGTCCCATCGCCCGAGGAAAGGTTTGGCAGTGTCCGATGAAGAACTGGTTGCGGATTTTTCGTTCTGAGAATGCGCCGCCGCAGCCGACAAAATGACCGCGATGAACAGGAATGCGATTCTGCGAATCTTCATCGGATGATGAATCCCTTCTGCTCAACCTCAGGCAATTTCGCGGGCTTACTGCGTTCTCACTGATCTTTTTCCAGATACTCGTCCGGGACGTCGTCTTCCGGGACTTCGTGCGTCCTTACCTCGCCTTCATCGGCGTCTGGAACATCTTCGACGCCCTTCACGACTTCAGCCTCGAAGGCGTTTCCTTCTTCGAGCAATTCGTCAACGCTTTCCGAATCCGCGCCTTCGCGATTCGACAAGCCTTGCAGATCGCCAGACTGGCCACCGGAGCGCGAGCCCAGCCCCTTGGGCTCGAACACCACCGTTTCCACATTATCGCTCTTGCCGCGAGATTTGTTCTTCTTGAGCGTTTTCTTCTTTCTTGAACTTGCCTTATTGGAGGGAGCAGCGATCTTCGCCGCGCTTTTCTTAAGCGCGGGCTTTCGGCTCAGGGCCTTCGTGGATTTGGTCTGTTTTTTCTTCTTTTTTGTTTTAGTGGCCATCGCTGGAGTTTACCACTGACGCGCCGCAATGCGCGCATTTCCCCTGCGAGCCGCGGGTGAAGGGACGCGGCTTGCAAAGCTCGGAGACAACCTCTAGTCTGCTTGGGCTGAGCAGGCGAAAGGGCCAGACAATTGCCGGATATCACTCCCCAACTTCTCGTTTTCGGATTCATTTGGTTCGTGGCATTCCTCTTTTCGACGACTTGTCACGAGGCCGCGCACGCGTTGGTCGCCAAGATGGGAGGCGACGATACGGCGGCGCAGGGCGGTCAGGTCTCGCTGAATCCAGTGCCCCACATGAGACGCGAACCCTGGGGCATGATTGTGATCCCGATCCTCTCGTACCTCATGATGCGTGGAAATGGGATGATGGGATGGGCGAGTGCGCCCTATGATCCGCTATGGGAACGGCGGCATCCGCGGCGGTCGGGATGGATGGCTCTTGCCGGACCGGCGGCAAATTTTTTGTTGATGCTCATCGCGGTTGGCGGACTGCAGTTGGGAGCCGCCGAAGGGTGGTTTCATCCCGACCCCATCACTGGCCATCGTGATTTCGCAGCGACCACTTTGCTGATTTTCTTTTCGTTGAACTTGCTCCTTGGCACGTTCAACCTGCTTCCAGTATCGCCGCTCGATGGAAGCACCGTGATACTGCTCTTCATGAGTGAAAAATCGGCGCAGCGCTACCTGGACTGGCTGCGGGGGAGCGGCATGGCAATGGCGGGACTGTTGGTGGGCATCCTCGTTTTTCGTTACATTTATGGACCAATCTATGCATTTGTGAGCGGGCTTTTGCTACCAGGGGGAGTCTAGTGTCCCGATTCTGAACACTCCGGGGAGGAGTGTCATTCCTGCGAACATTTTGGCCCTGCCTCACCCAGGCAACATCTGCATTTTCATTAAGATACGGGGCGCCGCAATTGGTTCTTGGCCTGCATTTGCATAGTGCGGAGGCCTTGGATGCTGCACTACCCCGATTTTCCTGTCGCACGGCTCTATGAGGTGGAAGTATCTGGATGGGACAGCGCTGAAAATTTCTTTGTGGAGAAGTGCGAGCTGGAGTGGAACGAGGATTCCGGCAAACAGGTGACGCTTAAAAGGATGCTGAACGACACAGCCATCCTTTTGGTTCGGTTGCTGCAACCAGGCGAGTCTGATCGTTCCTACCCGGTTGTCTTCGAGGCCGAATTGATCGGGGAAACGAAGAATGGCCTGCATCAATTCCGCCTCAACAGGGCGGTCCCCCGACTGAGAGAACACGAGAGCTCGGCAGCCTAGGCAGCGCGCGTGCCGCGGACAGTGAGAATTGATGTTGCGAGGGAAACTACGGAGTTCCGTACCGAAACGATACGGTGACCCAATATGAAAGACGCGGAAAGCTCCGTCCGCGCTCGGTGGGACGGAATTAACAGCAAGCAAGGGTGATTTGCCCGCGGCAGGCGTCCACAAATGACTGATTCTCTTGGACAAGCCAAGTCCTTGGCGGCGCAGGAGCGGCACTTGGGCAGGCGAACAGGAAAGGTGCGGGGATGGCACAAACGTTGCGAGTGTAGGCGGTGTGGCACATGCATACAGCAAGGCTGTCGAGCTCGCGGCTCCGAAGACTTCTTTGACGCCGTGCATTCTGGACGATGATCACGCCCAATTGGATTTGCTTTCCGCGGTGATGGATGACATGGGCTATGAAGCGGTCACCACCTCCGATCCGGAGGAGGCATTGGGCTTGGTCCGTTCCGGACGGTGCCGGTTGGTGCTGGCGGACGTAAATATGCCCGGGATGAACGGCTATGAGTTTCTCGATCGCGCGCTGCGGAATGATCCGGGGATTCACGTCATTGTGATGACCGGAGACTACACGCTGGAATCGGCGCTGGAGGCCATTCGCCGGGGCGCAACAGACTTTCTGCCCAAGCCGATTGATAAGATTCGGCTGAAGAGGACGCTGGACGAAGTAGCAACCATCTACGACCAGCGCAGGCGGGTACGCGCGCTCGAAGAGCAATTGCTGAAGGATCTGGAATTTCACGGGATCGTGGGAAAAAGCCCGGTCATGCTGGAGGTTTTTGATTTCGCGCGGAAGGTTGCGAAGCATTACACGAACGTGCTGCTGGTGGGGTCCACGGGGACGGGCAAAGAGCTGGTGGCGCGGGCAATCCACAATATCAGTCCGGTGAGCCAGCAGAAGCTGGCGATTTGCAACTGTTCAGCGATGGTGGACACGCTTCTGGAGAGCCAGCTTTTCGGACATGTAAGAGGGTCGTTTACGGGGGCGACGGACACGCGGCCGGGGCTATTTGAATACGCAAATAACGGGACGGTGTTTCTCGACGAGATTGGGGAAACATCCTTGCCGATGCAGGCCAAACTGCTGCGGGTGATCCAGAACCGGGAGATCCAGCGGGTGGGATCGCCGGAAGTGCGGCAGGTGAATGTGCGTTTGATTGCGGCAACGAACCGCGATCTGCGGGCGGAAGTGCTGGCGGGCCGGTTTCGGGAGGATCTCTTCTACCGGCTGAGCTCGATTCAAATCCGCGTGCCATCCTTGACCGAGCGGTTGGAGGACGTTCCGCTGCTGGTGCACTATTTCCTCAAAAAGTACAACGACGTGTACGGCAAGAATATTTCCGGGCTGACGAGGCGGGCGCAGACCGTCCTGCTGCAGCATGCGTGGCCGGGAAACGTCCGTGAGTTGGAGAACGTCATTGCTACCGCGGCGATTACGGCCACCGGAGATTTCATCGATCTTGCGGACTTGCCAGAGCACTTGCAGCGGCGCGGCCCGCGAAAGCCCGAAGGCGATGACTGGCGGCCTCTGTCCCTCGACGAAGTGCGCAAACTGCACATCCAGCGCGTGCTTGAGCTTTGTCAGAGCAACCGGCTGCGCGCCGCGCAAATACTGGGAATCGGCCGGACGAGTTTATACCGCTACCTGAAACGCGATGGCCATGAAGTGCGTTCCCGCGAAAAAAGGGGCGGTGCAACTGCCTGATATGCGCCATCCAATAAACAATTTCCTGCCGTCGTGATTGGTCGCGGTTCCCTGTGGTTTGCCCCTATCGCTCTGTTCCTCCAAGGCACAGTGTCCCGCGTTGATGCAGCCGTTCTTTTCATGGAGTTTGTAAGACAAGGAAAATGCGCAGCTTGCAGGAAAGGCATTTGGCAAGCGCCCTGCAATTAGAAAAAGCGTCTACCAGAGCTAAATCGCAGAACTGCAACGGGGAAACGGACAAGTTGGATGAATAAAGCATCGAGAATCGAAAGGATTTGCGCGGAGGCCAATGGCGATGTTTTGCCGCTGACTCGCGTGAAACTGTCCCCGCCTGCAGTAGTGCCTCAGCGTACTCCCCAAACAACTAGCCAGAACCCCCAAGAGCGCCGCGATTCCCTCCCCTGAGGGAATGCGGCGCTCCTTTCCTTGCAAACCGTTGCGAGATGCCGGGGCGATTCCTGGTGTGCCGGTGACTGCGAACCCGCGCGGCGTGTTTTAACCAGATTTTAAGAAAGGAACGCGATAGGCTCGTTGCCGCCGCAATGTGATTCTTCAACGCCCAATCCGCATGAATCCGCATAGGTTATATCCGTATTAAGCCGGTTTGACATCACGCTGTAAACCGTATTGAATTATCGATTCCGATTCTTTCGGCACAAGGAGTTTCCACGTGCGCACGAACAAGCTATGCACTCTTCTTTTTCTGCTCCTGGCCGGTGTGCCGAGGCTGCACGCGCAAGTGTCTGCGAGCCTCACGGGAGTGATCACGGACGCTTCCGGCGCGCGGGTTCCATCTGCCGCCGTCACCGTGAAAAACGTGGAAACAGGAGCGATCCGCAGCACCGTGTCGGACGATGCAGGCCGCTATGAAGTGCTGGCATTGCCGGTGGGTGAATACGAGGTCAGAGTTTCCAAAGCTGGCTTCCAGGAACAGATTCGCAGCGGGATTCATCTGGCCGTGGGACAAGAGGCGGGAGTGGATCTGACGCTGCGAGTAGGAGAGGCGAAAGAACAGGTCACGGTGAAGGAGGAAGCGCCGATCGTCAACACCACGACGAGAGACATCTCCGGGCTGGTCGGAGAGCGCCAGGTCAAAGAGCTCCCCTTGAACGGACGCAGCTACGATCTATTGCTCCAGCTGAATCCGGGGATCGTGAACTTTACTTCGCAAAAGACGGGCGGGACGGGGATTTCGAATTCAACGACGGCCAACAACTTCGCCGTTTCCGGCAACCGGCCGCAGCAAAATATCTTTCTCCTAAACGGTGTGGAGTATTCCGGCGCTGCGGAGAACAACATGCAGCCGGGCGGAACGAGCGGGATGCTGCTGGGAGTCGACGGGGTGCGGGAATTCAACGTGCAGCGGGACACTTATAGCGCAGAGCTTGGCAAACACCCGGGCGGCCAGGTGATTATCGCTACACAATCGGGAAGCAACCAGAGGCACGGTTCCATATTCGAGTTCTTACGCAATAACGCGCTTGATGCAGCGAACTTCTTCGACCAAGGATCGGCGCCGCCTTTTCAGCGCAACCAGTTTGGAGTGTCCGTAGGCAGTCCAATCCAGCCCGACAAAACATTCCTGTTTGCCAACTACGAAGGCTTCCGCCAAAACCTCCACCAGACTTCCGCGGCGTTTGTTCCCGGTGCCGCTTCGCGGGCGGCAGCGGTACCCAGCGTTCAGCCTTTGCTGAATCTGTGGCCAATGCCGCCGGCGGGGGCGCCCGACTTTAGTGGAATCGCCGAGGTGTTCAGCAGCCCGCTGCAAACCATACGCGAAGACTTTGGAACCGTCCGGCTCGACCACACTTTTTCACAAACAGATTCGCTTGCAGCTATTTATACGGTGGACGACGGCGACGACGTGACGGCCACGCCCCTGGATCCCTTCGGCAGCGACGTCATGTCCCTGCGAGAACAAGTTTTGAGCCTGGAGGAAACACACGTTTTTTCGCCCACGCTGCTGAATACCGCAAGGGTCGGCTACACGCGCGCCGGCTACTTCTTCACGGGAGAGCCCACGCCAGGCACTCCCGCGGCGAGTGTTCCGGGATTTCTGACGGGCCTGCCTGTAGGCGCCGTGGTCGTCGGCGGCAGCGCAGCGTCGAATCCGCAAGCACAGTTGGGATTGGCGGGCAGCAACAACGGCAGCAACCTGCGCATCCACAGAAATCTATTTACCTTTGAGGATCGCGTGACTCTCACGCGCGGACGCCATCAGCTCAGCTTCGGGGCGTGGTTCCAGCCTTTCCAATCGAACGAAACGATTGCGCTGAGCCAATATGGCCAGGCGACGTTCACCAGCTTGCAGACATTTTTGCAAGGCACGATCTCCAGCTTCTTGTTTGATCCCTCGCCGACGGAGATGAATTGGCGTTCGCTATTTGGCGCGTGGTACGCGGAAGATGTGATCCGCCTCAGCCGCAAGCTCACCTTGTCGCTCGGTTTTCGCGACGAATTCACAACCGGCTGGAATGAAGCGCACGGCCGAGCCGCCAATTATACGTTCAACAATGGGGTCATTTCTTCGCAACCGCACGTCGGCGACGCCCTCTTCATGGTGAATAACGCGAAATTCCTGCCGGAGCCGCGGATCGGCGTGGCCTGGAGTCCGTTCAGATCGAAAACGGTCTTTCGCGCCGGTTTCGGGATGTACAACGATCTGCAGGATGCACTCGGTTACCGCACCGATCAAAACGCGCCCTTCAACGCGACGTTCAGCACGCCGCTGACGGTTGCGCAGCTCCCGCTCAATCCTGCCGCCCCGCCCCCCGCCACGGCGAAACTCGTGCCCGGCGGAATTCAGCCGGACATGAAGACGCCTACGCTAATCTCCTATTCCTTGCGGATTCAGCAACAACTTTCGCCCAATACTTCGTTGACTGTGGGCTACGTCGGTTCCCACGGCTATCACGAAATGATCGGCATTGATGCCAACGAACCATTTCCAGTGATTTGCCCCGCGGCGCCATGTCCGGCGAATTATCCGGCGACATTCCCCGCCGCATTGGCCGGGACGCCAGTTCCGGCCGGCGCGTATTTCGTTCCCACGACAACACGAGCCAACCCGACCCTGGCAAACACGTGGTCATGGTTTTCCGAGGGAGTTAGTTCCTACAACTCGCTGCAAGTGGATGTAAACCGGCGCTTCAACGGAGGCTTGACGCTGCGCGGCGTATATACCTATTCCAAGGCGCTGGACGACGGCGACTCGCTGAATGCCACAACTTCTGGCGGCGGCCCCGCGCTGGCCTCCAATCCGTTTAATCTTCATTCTGATTGGGGACTGGCGACCTATGACGTGCGGAATATTGGAGTGATCAGTGCGTCTTACTCATTGCCCATCGGGCACGGTCAGAGGTTCCTTGGCGACTTGAGCGGTTTCCGAAACGCCGCGGCAAGCGGCTGGAGCGTCAACTCCATTGTGACCGCGCAAGGCGGCTTCCCCTTTTCTCCGCAGCTTAGCTACAACCCCTCAAACAATGGAGACACCCGCAACCCGGTGCGGCCTTTCGCAAACCCGGCCTTTACCGGTCCCATAATTCTCGGAACTCCGGGAAAATGGTTCAACCCGAACGCGTTTCTTGCACCTGCCAACACCGCTGCAAACGGCGGCTTCTATGGAAACGTGGGGAGAGACACGCTGATTGGGCCAGGGCTCGCCACCTGGGACTTTTCCGTGCTGAAAGACACAAAGATTCGCGAGCAGATGAGCCTTCAGTTTCGGGCAGAGCTCTTCAATCTCCTCGATCGCGCAAATTTCAACATGCCGAACGAAGTTGTCTTTACACCCTCGGGAGTCTCGCCCACGGCAGGCATGATTACAAGCACGTCGACCACGGCGCGCCAAGTGCAATTCGGATTAAAATTGCTCTGGTGACGCGCTATTGAACGGTAACCGCGAGAGTGACGCTGTTGCTGACGGCCTGCGCTCCCGCGCCTCCACTGGCCGTCACTGTCGCAACGAAAGAATTCACGCTTGGCCCGCCTGGCCCGCTGGACACACTCTTATTGCTGCTGCATCCGCCCATCACGCCTAGAAACGCGAGTGTCATCAACAGCGCGCCCAAGCGCCACGAAGGCTTCTTCCTGGGCCACGCCAAGAGAATGGCGCAAGCCAGCGTCGCGCCTCCAAATGTGCGCGCAAGTCTCTGCGCGCCGTTCTGAAAAGGCATTCGAATCGCAGCCGATACGGCCGCTGGTTTGCTGATGTGGAGAACGACCGTTGAGGGAGTAAAGCCATCGAGGTTGGGTTGCGTGGGCTGGAAGGTACAGGAAGAACCCAGCGGTAATCCTGAGCAACCGAGCGAAACGACGCCTACGAAGCCAAGGCCGGGGCCGGGAGTGAGCAGAAGATTTGTGGCGCCGGGACCGGAACCAGAGATAGTAACGTTTCCCGGATTTGCGGAAATCTGAAAATTGGGATTGCCAACTACGAGAGTGGCTGCACCGGAGGTAGAACCGACGAAATTCGCATCGCCGGAATATGCCGCGGTGATGCTGTCCGACCCGGTTGGCAATTGAGTCGTCGTGAGTGTCGCGACTAAATTTTTCACCTGGACAGGAATCCCCACTGCCGTTTTCCCCGTGAAAAACTGCACCGTCCCGGTGGGATCGATCGCGCCGTTCGGAAGCACGATGGCCTGAAGAAAGACGGAACTATTCGGTAAAGCTCCGCTGGGAATAAAAAGAATCGTTTGTGTGGGCCCCTTGGCAACGCTGACGCTTATCGGCCCAGCGCTGCTTGCCGAAAAGCTCGCGTCACCGGAATAACTGACGTTGAGCGTGTGGTTTCCGAGGGCGAGTTGCGTTTCCTGGACCAGCGCATTGCCTTCGCTGTTGAGAGAAGCGCTGAGCAGCGTGCTTGTGGTGCCGTTAAGAGTATCGGAAAAAGTGAGCGTTCCTGTGGGTGTTCCATGATGGGAAGAGCCGGCAACGCTTACCTGGAGATCGAGGAAGCCGCCATACGTTGTGCTGACCTGCGCCGACGGGTTTCCCGGCTGACCGGCGAGGAATGCCAAGAAGGTAGTGCTGCTGGCCTCTGGATTGATGGTGATGGGCACACCAGTCGAGATGCTGCCGCCAAATGTGCTGTCCCCTCCGTAGCTGGCGCTGACGGAGTAGGTTCCTCCCGGCAAACTCTCGACAGCGCCCGAAACCGCCCCGTTGTTGAGGTTGCCAAGATTCACTCCCTGCGCCCCACCCGCAAGAAGAGACACGTCGCCCGTCGGTGTTCCCGTGCCAACACCGGGAGCTACGGTCACAGAAGCTGTTACAGGTTGCCCATGCGTCAGGTTTGCGGACGAAAGCTGCAGCTTGGTCACCGTCGAGCGGAACGTCAAGTTTTTCCAATTCGCGGCAAGATTGGCGGCATTAACGGAGCCCCAACCTGTCGCCAAATCGTATCCTGCGACAGCGGAGTTGCCAGTCTGTCCGGGGACATTGTTATTTCCCACGGTGATGTCGTTGAAGATGCATTGAGATTGCGGCGGAGTGCTGGAGTTGCAGTTCGCAGCAGTCTGACCGGCAGCCAGAGGATAAAGAACAAAGTTGGCCTGACCTTGGCGGGAATTCGTACTCTGGGCAATCAGCGCCATGATGGCGGCAAAAGTGGGAGCGGCCGCGGATGTGCCGCCGACGAGTTCTGCGTTAACGAGTTGTCCTTTGGCGTTGGTGGTACAGATACCATCCTGGCATAACAAATAGCCGTCATGGCCTGCCGCGGCATCGAAGGCGACGTCCGGGAGGTCGCGCTTGCCGTCGTTTGGTACGCCGAGCCCGACTTGCCAGGAGGGTTTGTTGTAGAGCGTGCTGGCGCCGCCGCTGCTTGCAAAGAGCGAAGCGAACCCGCATACGTTCGGGTCGCCGCAACTTTCGTTCCAAACATTTTCTGGAATATAGCCGAGAGCGGAAGACTGATCCGGACCGTTTGTGGGCGACCAGTAAGTGCTGTCCGCGCCGTTTTCGTTGAATTGAGTGCCGCCAACGGCAATGTTGAAAGGCGTGGAAGCAAGGCCGTTCACCGCAAGTCCCTGGCTGGCGGGAGTTGGTTGATTGGCGTTGTCACACCCGGCGGGGCCATTGTCGCCGCTTGAAATCACGGCAGTGATGCCTTGCGCGGCGGCCTGCTCCCATAAATTATTGAAAAAAGTATTCTCCGTCTGGCCGAGGGCCTGTTCGCACTGGCCAAAACTGGCGCTAAGAACGGGCGCGAGATTGTTGTCCACAATGTAGAGAGCCGAAAGATCGACGCCGTCCGTCGAGTTCGTGCTTGCGGACACGACAAATTTGATCGTGGCCTTCGGCGCGATGGCGCCTGACCATTCCACGTCCAGATCGGCTTCCGTCTCCTCGGGACCAAAAAAGTTTCCGGGATCAGGGCCGTCGAGAATGATCTGCGGATCGTTCACTGGAAGCCCGAAGGCGATGCGGAAAATTTGCACGTCGGAGAGATTGATATTGTTTCGTGCCACGATGGCGACGCTTTGCCCGGTTCCATCGATTCCATTCTGGTAGAGCTTTGCGGTGTTGTAGATTTTCGAGAAGTCGCCGGGCGCAAGAAAATGGTCCGCCCCGGCAGCGCCGCTAAAAGTGAAGTCCGGCTGCCACGTGCTGGTGTTCGCGATGCGGCTGGCTTTCCCCAATACTCGAATCGCCGGTTGCTTTCGGAAGTCATGGAGGGTAT
>Ga0070765_100003196_pt1 | contig 10475 bp, 6 predicted proteins | sample HubBroMetageWFT5_FD_71516 | JGI IMG/M metagenome (GOLD analysis project Ga0070765, IMG submission 71516) | Warmed and freeze-thawed soil microbial communities from the Hubbard Brook experimental Forest, New Hampshire - Hubbard Brook CCASE Soil... | ecosystem: Environmental > Terrestrial > Soil... | reverse complement strand
GAATGTCTTCACCGTCCATAAAAATCCGGCCTTGCAGCGGTTTCGCGCCGAGCGCCTTGAAGAAACTGACTGACGCGCGCGCGCTTTCCACCCATTCCGGCTCGCCATTGCCGGTAAGATTCAAATTGGCTTCAACTCCAGCGCCCAGATTTTCAATGGTGCGGGTCTGCCGCTGAAAGTCGAGAAAATCGGCGGGCGAGACGCGGTCGAAACCTTTCTTATTGCCTTTCTGCGTACCGATCACCGTCACCACGCGATCGAGATCCGGCAATTCCAGCGGGTGGAAGAGCAGGACATCGGCAAGGCTGTAGATGGCGGTGTTCGCGCCGATGCCAAGCGCGAGAGCGAGCACGGCTACGGCGGTAAATCCCGGGCTCTTGAACAGCATGCGAGCGGCGTAGCGCAGATTTTTTGGAACAATGGTCATTCAGGCGGCGGCGCTTCCAGTGTCTCACGACACTTGCCATGACTTTGGGCGATACCACTATCGTGGTATCGAAAATTGACGCTGACAGTGGTACGAACAAAGACTTCCATCTCGGGATGCTTCCGGGTGCGCTGGCGTGTCATGGTTGCTCATGCTATCGAAACCAAAGCTCTTCTTGTCTTTACTTCTCGTCCCGGTGGTTTTGCGGGCGGAAGAACCGAAAGATCTTAGCCAGCAGATTATCGACCTGATGATTCAGGCGGCTGGGAATCATCCCGGCTATCGGCCCGTGCATGCGAAGGGAATCGTTTGCGAGGGAACGTTCACGGCTTCCAAAGAAGCTCCAGAGATTTCGCGCGCAGCGCATCTTGCCGGCGGCGCGATACCGCTGACCATTCGATTCTCGGACGGTGCGCCCGATCCCGCGGTTGCCGACAATTCGCCGCAGGCATCGCCGCGCGGGATCGCAATTCGATTCAAAACGCCAACCGGAAAAGCAACAGACATTGTCGCGATTTCGCACAACGGATTCGTGGTAGCAACAGGGGCGGAGTTTCTGGCCTTCACCAAATCTCAGGTGGAGACAGATCCTTCGAAGCCGCATCCCTGGCCAGTCGAAGCGTTCCTTGGAAGCCATCCGGCTGCTCTGAAGTTCGTGAAAGATCTAAATACGACGCCGGTGAGTCTCGCCACTGAAGCGTTCTTCGGGAATAACGCGTTCATTTTCGTGAACAAGGCGGGTGTAAAGCAGGCGGGGCGTTATCAGATTCTGCCCGTTGGAGGGGCCCAGTATCTGGATGCCGCGTCGGCCAAGGCCAAGGTTCCGGATTTTCTTTCAGAAGAACTCAAGACGCGGCTGGCGGATGGTCCGGCGAAGTTCCGCCTGGTGCTGCAACTGGCTGGGCCGGGGGATACGACGAGCGACAGTACAGTGGTGTGGCCGGCCGATCGTAAGACTGTCGAGCTGGGAGTGATATCGATAACCAGCGTGGCGCCGAATAGCGCATCGGTGGAGAAGGCGCTGGCGTTCGATCCCACGCGGTTGACGGATGGAATCGAATTGTCGGACGATCCGCTGCCAGCGCTGCGGTCGCGCGTTTATGCGCTTTCTGTGGCGCATCGGAACTCGCATTAGGAAAAGCCGGTGGCTGCCACCAGATTCTCGCGGCCTTTTGTGCGTCAATAGAGGACAGGAGATTTTTCCCTTGAAACACGTTGCCGTTGGGTTCGCGGTTTGTTTGATGGCGGTTTTGATGGGGTGTTCGAAGGCCACTCAGGCCGCCAGTGCGCCTCCGCTGGAGGTAGCGGTGGTGGAAGTGGAGCAGCGGGATGTCCCGATCTTTAACGAATGGATCGGGACGACAGACGGAATGGTGAACGCGGATATCAAAGCGCAGGTATCCGGTTACTTGATGAAGCAGGAATACACGGAAGGCTCGTTCGTGAGGACCGGACAACTGCTGTTCCAGATTGACCCGCGTCCGTTCCAGGCGGTGCTGGATCAATCCCAAGGACAACTGGCGCAAGCAACCGGGCAATTGGCGCAGGCCAAGGCGCAACTCGCGCAGTCGCAGGCGCAGGTGGCCGTGGCCGAGGCCAATCAAGTGAGGACGCAACTGGATGCGGATCGCTACATCCCGCTGATGGCTCAGCAAGCCATTACGCAGCAGGATTTGGACAACGCGACGCAAAACAATCTAGCGGCGAAAGCGCAGGTGCAATCCGCCAAGGCCCAAGTGGAAACGGCACAAGCTCAGATACAAGCCGCGAATGCCGCCGTGCAAGCCGCGAAGGCGACGGTTGAAACCGCGGAGTTGAATCTTGGGTTCACCAAGCTGATTTCGCCGATTGATGGCATCGCGGGGCTGGCGCAGCAACAGGTGGGAGCGCTGGTGAGCCCGTCGGCAGGAGCGGTGACCACCGTATCCACGGTAGACCCGATCAAAGTTTATTTCACGGTAAGCGAGACCGAGTATCTGGCCTTCCACCGCCGCTACGCGACGCCCGAGAGGCTGGATGCGGAACGGAAGCTGCTAAAACTAGAGCTGTTTTTGGCGGATGGAACGATTTATCAGCATACCGGGAGCTTCTACTTCGCGGATCGGCAGGTGGATCAGGGCACCGGCGCAATTCGCGTAGCGGGCCTCTTCGCCAACCCTGGGAATGTTTTGCGTCCCGGACAATACGGCCGGGTGCGCACCTCCACTCACACCGCGGAGGGCGCGCTATTGATTCCGCAACGCGCCGTGACCGAACTGCAGGGCGCTTATCAGGTTGCCGTGGTGGGGAGCGATAACAAGATCGATGTGCGAACGGTAACAACGGCCGACCGCGTGGGCAATCTTTGGATCATCAGCAAAGGATTGAAACCGGGGGAGCGGGTGGTGGCGGAGGGAGTACAGAAGGTTCGGCCCGGCATGATTGTGCGTCCGAAACCTTATGCAATACAGGCTCAGGCGGCCGGGAGATAGCGCTTTATGTCGAAGTTTTTTATCAATCGTCCCATTGTCGCGATGGTAATTTCCATCGTGATGGTTATCGTCGGAGCCTTAACCATCGTGAGCTTGCCGGTGGCGCTTTTCCCGAACATCGCCCCTCCGGAAGTTCAGGTATCGGCCATCTATACAGGCGCGGACGCGCAAACCATCGAGCAATCCGTTGCCACTCCCATCGAACAGCAGATGAGCGGCGTGGACAACATGAATTATATGTATTCGTTGAACGCCACGGCGAACGGCCAGATGCGGTTGATCGTGGATTTCGACGTGAAGACGGATCCGAATACCGATCTGATCCTTTCTCAACTTCGGCTGAGCCAGGCCACGTCGCAGCTTCCAATCGAAGTGAACAATTACGGATTGACCATCAGCAAGACACTCACCGCGCCGCTCCTGTTGGTCAGCCTGAATTCGCCGCACGGCACTTACGACGCGCGATTCCTGGCCAACTACTCGTATATCAATCTCAACGATCAGCTCACGCGCCTGCCCGGCGTCGGCAGTGTCCAGGTTTTCGGCGCGGGTCAATATGCCATGCGTCTGTGGGTCAAGCCTGATCAATTGGCTAAGCTCGGCATCACAGTGCCGGAAATCGTCGCCGCGCTCCAAACCCAAAACACGGTGAATCCAGCCGGACAGGTGGGTGGCGAGCCGGTTCCGAAGGGGCAGGAATACACTTATTCGGTGCTGGCGCGAGGGCGGCGGACATCGCCCGAGGAGTTCGGGCAGATTGTGGTGCGGGAAACGCGGGATGGCGGTATTGTGCGCGTGAAGGATGTAGCGCGGGTGGAATTGGGATCGCAGGATTACTCCATCGAGGGGCGTTTAAACGGCAATCCCAGCGCGATCATCGCTGTGTACCAACTGCCCGGGTCGAACGCGGTGCAGGCCGCCGAAGCCGTAAACAAATTGATGCTTGAGGCGAAGAAGCGTTTCCCTCCGGACGTGGATTACGTCATTCCGCTGGATACAACGAAAGCGGTAACGGAGGGGATGCGAGAGATTGTTGAGACGCTAGTGATCGCAATCTTGCTGGTGATCCTAGTGGTCTACATATTTTTGCAAGGCTGGCGCGCCACCTTGATTCCGCTGCTGGCGGTTCCGGTTTCCCTTGTCGGCACGTTTATCTTCTTTCCGGTGTTTGGGTTTTCCATCAACACACTCTCGCTGTTCGGACTGGTGCTGGCGATCGGGCTGGTGGTAGACGACGCGATCGTCGTGGTGGAAGCGGTGGAGCGCCATATCGAGGATGGGATGGCTCCCAAAGAAGCGGCTCTTAAGGCGATGGAGGAGATTTCGGGTCCAGTGATAGGCATTGCGTTAGTTCTCTCCGCCGTCTTTGTTCCAACCGCTTTTATTCCCGGAATTACCGGACGTCTGTATCAGCAATTCGCGGTGACGATTGCGCTTTCGGTGATTCTGTCGGCCTTCAATGCGCTGACGCTCAGTCCCGCGCTATCCGCGTTGCTGCTTAAGCCGAGGAAGGAGAGCCATGGGCTGCTGCGGCGATTCTTCGATTGGTTCAACCGGGTTTTTCGGGCAGGCACGGATCGCTATGTCGCGTGGTCAGGCGTGCTGATCCGCAAAAGCGTGGTGGCGTTCGCGATGCTGGTGGTCTTCGGCGTGGGCGCGGCTTTCTTCGGCAGCAAAATCCCCACCAGCTTCCTGCCCGACGAGGATCAGGGCTATTTCTATATCAATCTTCAGCTTCCTAACTCGGCATCGCTTCAGCGCACCGAAGAAGTCTCAACTAAGATTGAGAATCTTGTCAAATCGACACCAGGCGTTAAGTATTGCACCAGCGTCATTGGCTTTAGCTTGCTGAGCCTTGTGCGGACCAGTTACAACTCATTCTTTTTCGTGAACCTGGACGAGTGGAAGGACCGCACGGAGAGGGCCAAGCAGTTCCAAGTGCTCAAGGCGAAGATAAACCGGGAACTCAGCCAGCTTCCCGAAGGAATTGCTTTCGACTTTTCGCCTCCGGCGATTCCGGGAGTGGGGACCGCGGGCGGATTCACGTTCGTTCTGGAGGATCGCTCGGGCCAGGATGTCAAATTCCTTTCAAACAACCTGAATTCGTTCATGGCGGCGGCGCGAAAACGCCCGGAGATAGGCAGTTTGAGCACCACGTTTCTTGCCAGCGTTCCGCAGCAATTCGTAAATGTGGATGAGGACAAGGTAATCAAGCAAGGGGTGCCCTTGAACGATGTCTACAGAACCATCCAGACTTTCATGGGCGGCCTTTTCGTGAACTACTTCAACCGGTTTGGCCGCCAGTGGCAGGTGTATATCGAGGCGGAAGGCGAGTATCGAACCAGGGCGGAAAACGTGGGACAGTTTTATGTCCGCAATAGTACCGGCGACAGAGTGCCCCTTTCCGCGCTGACCAGGTTCGAATCGCGGATGGGGCCCGAATTTACGATGAGATACAACATGTATCGCTCGGCTCAGCTCAATGGCTCCGCCGCGCCCGGTTTCAGTTCGGGACAGGCCATGAAGGCACTGGAAGAAACGTTCGATCAGACCATGCCGCGCGAGATGGGCTACGACTACAAAGACATCTCGTTCCAGGAGAAGCTGGCGCAGCAAGGCGTACCGGCGGGCGTGGTTTTCGGATTCTCGCTGTTGTTCGTTTTTCTGATTCTGGCGGCGCTCTATGAGAGTTGGTCACTGCCGTTCAGCGTTCTGTTGAGTACGCCGGTGGCGGTGTTCGGCGCTTTCGCGGTGTTGTGGTTGAGGCGGGTGATCCTGAGCTATTTCTTGCCTGCGTACATGGTTCAGATTGAAACGGACGTTTATTCGCAGATCGGTCTGGTCATGTTAATTGGTCTGGCGGCTAAGAACGCGATTCTGATTGTGGAGTTCGCCAAGGACGAATTCGAGAAAGGGAAGGATTTAATGGATGCGGCGCTCGAAGGCGCGCGTCTGAGGTTGCGGCCGATTCTGATGACGTCGTTCGCGTTTATTCTCGGCTGCGTTCCGTTGTGGACGGCCACGGGCGCGGGATCGGTAGCGCGGCAGATCATGGGGACTACGGTGATCGGTGGGATGTTGGCGGCCAGCATTATCGGAATTTTCTTTATCCCGGCTATCTTCTATGTGGTGGAGCGGCTTTCGGGAGCGGGCAAGGTGCACGCACCCATCGCGCCACCGAGGCCCGCGCCGGCGGAGGGGGATTGAGCCATGCGGACATCTTTTGGCAGAACGGGTGTCTTAAACGTCGCGCGCGCCTCTGGTGCGTTGTTCGTGATCTTTTTGGCCGGCTGCACGATGGGGCCGAATTATCATAAGCCAGCGATTCAAACGCCGGATGGTTTTCGAGCGCCGGATCCTCCGCCCGCGGGCGCCACATCTCTAGGCGATTTGAAATGGTTCGAGGTTTTCAAGGACGAAAAGCTGCAGGAACTGGAACGGACCGCGCTGGCGCAGAACTACGACCTGCGGGATGCGGTGGCTCGCGTAGAAGCAGCTCGCGCCAATCTGGGAATCACGCGAGCCGATCAGTTTCCGAACGTTGGCGCCACCGGATCCATATCCGCGGTCCGGCTGCCGCGCAATGGCGAGACTCCTTTGCCGCCATACATCAAGCAAGACCTGTCGTTCGGCCAGGCCACCCTGAACCTGCTCTCCTTCGAGTTGGATATCTGGGGCCGGTTGCGCCGGGCCACGGAAGCGGCGCGCGCGAATCTACTCGCGTCCGAAGAAAATCGCAAGGCCGTGATCACTACGCTTGTGAGCGATGTAGCCAGCGCCTACTTCAGCATGCGCGACCTGGATTATGAGCTGGAAATTTCCCAGAGTACGCTGGCCACGCGCCGGGAATCGCTGGTACTGATCAAGAATCGCCAGGCCGGTGGGGTCGCAACGCTGCTGGATCTGCGGCAGGGTGAGCAGTTGGTGTATACGGCGTCGGAGACCATCCCGGCTTTGCAGCTGCAGATCGGCCAGACTGAAAATCAGATCAGCTTGCTGCTGGGCAAAAATCCCGGCGAGATTGCCCGCGGCAAAAGTCTGACCGACCAGGAGATGCCCGAGGTACCGCCTGGCTTGCCTTCAGCGCTGCTCGAGCGTCGGCCGGATATTCGCGCGGCTGAGCAAAACCTGATTGCCGCCAATGCCCAGATTGGCGTGGCGAAAGCCGCGTATTTTCCGCAAATCACCTTAAGTGGATTTTTGGGGGGGCAAGGGACGCAACTTTCCACTTTGTTCGCCGGGCCGACCTCGGCGTGGAACTTCACGCCGCAGGTGACGCAGCCTATTTTTACGGCGGGACGGCTCAAGAATGGCGTCAGGCTGACGGAAGCGCAGCGGGAGAGCGCGCTGATCCAATATGAAAAGACCATTCAGACGGCGTTCGCCGAAGTGTCGAACGCCTTGATCGCGCATCAGCGGGTCAGGGAAAGCCGGGTGCAGCAGGAGTTGTTGGTGGAGGCGTTGAAGGATCGGACCAGGCTGGCGTATGTGCGGTATCGCGGTGGAGTAGATACGCTGCTGGATGCGCTGGACGCGGATCGGGACCTATTTTCGTCGCAGTTGCAACTATCGCAGATCCGGAAAGATGAATTGGTGAGCGTGGTGCAACTTTATAAGGCGCTGGGTGGTGGGTGGCAGTAGCATTAATAGGATGAGTGAGCCTGCTTATCCCGCGGCGCGGGCGATTGCCGCGCAAGTGCGGCTTCATTTTTCGCGGCAGCTTGCCGAGGAACGCGAGCGTGGGACCGATCATTTGGCGACTGAGCCGGACGAGCAGGCCATCGAGGCTCTGATTGACGCCGCGTTCTGGGCCAGTCTGTTGCGTCAGGAGCATTATCCACCGAGGCTTTCACTCGCGTTTTTGGCGCCCGAACAATCCACTCTTCCGATCACTTTTGAACGGCGCCTGGCGCTCGCGCCGGAAACACTGGCGCGCCTGGCCCCCGCGGTGGAGCGCCCCGGAATCCATCTGGGAGTGTGGCGGGAGAATGGCGAATTCTACGTCTGGGGAGCCACGCAAAGCCTGCCCGTGTTGTGTTTTGTCGTAGAAGTGCTAGATCCGGGATTGATGGTGATCAAGCACCGGCGTGGCGTCGAGGCCGGCAAATTTGTGAATGTCGCGGTGCTGGAAGGCGACCAAGTTCGGGTGCTGGGGCACAAGTCGGCGAACCTGCTGGATCCGCCCGCGCTGGTGGCGCGGTTGCTGGGGTTGGATGGCGCGCCATCGCCGGCCGACACGATGAGCGTTCTGGTGCAGCTTGCGGTATCGATGCGCGAGCATGGGCGGGGCGGAGCGGTGCTAGTGGTGCCACACGGCAGCGATGCGTGGCGGGAATCGATTGTGGGTCCAACGCCCTATGCGATTGCGCCGCCGTATGCCGAGTTGACAGGCTTGATCCGGGAAGCGCCGGCCGCGAAGCGAGAACGCCGTTGGCAGGAGGCGCTGCGACGGGCCGTTGACGCCGTGGCTGGTCTGACCGCCGTGGATGGGGCGATGGTGCTGACCGATGAATGCGATGTGCTGGCGTTCGGCGCCAAGATCGCACGCCGCGATGGGCACGCGCGGGTCGAGCAGGTATTGGAGACGGAAGTGATGGAGGGCGATCCCGGGCGGACACTTCACCCGGTTCAACTGGGAGGCGCGCGGCATTTGTCGGCGGCCCAGTTTGCGCAGGATCAGAGCGATTCGGTGGCACTGGTGGCGTCGCAAGACGGGCGGTTCACCGTCTTCGCGTGGTCGGCGGCGAGAGCGGCGGTATGCGCCTACCGGCTGGAGGCGCTGCTGTTGTAGCAGCAAGGCGCCTCGTCTTGGTCCGCGGCAAGGTTAGTAAGAGGTCAGAACGTTTCGTCCGTTCAAGGGAGCGACCGGGCGGTTGTTGTTCACGTAGCCGTTATAGCCGGGATGGCTGGTGATCGAATGAACCGGCAGTCATGGGCGCAGCCGCAACGATGTCGTCGAAAATACCGGCAGTGGCCGATCCGGACTTGCTCATAAGCACGCCGACTACAGCCAATTGCCCCAGAATGTTCTGGTGCACCAGGTGCAGTTCCGCATCGTATTGGACGCCATTGATGGTGTGTTCGCTGGGCCCATGAAAGTGAAACTGGATCAGTTGATATTCGCCGGTGACGGACCTGCCAAGTTACCCGGCGGGCGTGGTACCACACGTTCCGTACGACGTGGTGAGGCTACCCCAGTGCAACGGGCCGATGGCCGCGGTTGGATCGTGGCTCCAGGCGGTTTGGCCTGACGCCAATCCGGCGAGGCATACGAAGATGGACGCGGTGCTGAGTCCGTAACGATTTATTTTCATAAACTCCTTTGGGAAGGCTTGGAAAACGCCACCGCAAGGACGGGCTCGGGCGGTGATCCGGCAGCCATGGCAGGCGCTTTGGTCCGAGTAGAATATCGGCTTCGAACGCCGAAGTCTTACTTTATTTTTCCAAGCCCGCGACGACGTCCCTCAATCTGGAGGCCATGCCGGCCAGCCCGGTGGCTGCATCCAGGCTTTCTTCGGCGCCGGCGGAGGTGCGTTGCGCAACATCGGCCACACCTGCGATACCGCTGGTGATTTCCGAGACGCCATCGGTGGCGCGGGCGAGGTTGCGGGCGATCTCCGCCGTGGCGGCAGTTTGCTGCTTGGTAGCGGTGGCAATCTCACTCGACGTTAGACTGATCTCGCCGACGATCTTGTCGATCTGTCCGATCGCGTGCATGGCGCCTTTGGCGTCCTTCTGGATCACGCCGATTTTCTCCCGGATATCGGCCGTGGCGAGTGCGGTTTGATTGGCTAATTCCTTCACTTCGTGGGCGACCACGGCGAACCCCAGGCCGGCCTCTCCGGCGCGGGCGGCTTCAATGGCGGCATTCAAAGCCAGCAGATTTGTCTGCCGCGCGACCGAAGAAATAAGGTTCACCACTTGTCCGATGTCCGCGCTGCTTTGCTCCAGGCGCGACACCGTCTGATGGGTACCGGCCGCTATCTTCACCGCCGTACCCACGGTGCGAGCGGCATTGTTCGCGTTGGAGGAAATCTGCTGGATGGAAGAATTCAGTTGATCGGTGGCGGATGCTACTGTAACCAGGACTTCCGAAATACGGCCGGAGGCGCCCGAGACCAGGGTGGCTTGGTTGGAAGTTTCTTCGGCGTTTCCAAGCATCTCCTGGCTGGACGCCGAAAGCTGTCCGGAAGAACCGGCCAGTTCCTTGGATTGGATGGCTACCAGCGAGAGCACTTTCCGCATGGCGGCGTTGGTTTCGCGCTCGCGCGCTTCCATGGCATCTTTTTCAACTTGAAAATGCGCGGCCAACATCTGCGTGCATTTGTCGGCCGTACCATGCAAGCGCGCGCCCGCCCCCAGGAATGCGGACAGAAATTCCGGAAGGGATGGGTCCGAGAGTTGCTTAGAAAGGAGACGCGTGGCTGCCTCTTCCAGGACATCCAACAGTTCCACCGAGAGCGAGAGTTGGGCGGCGATCGCGGGCGTGGGAGCGGGAGGCAGGAGCACCGAGGGAGGCTGGCCAGGAACCATGGACGCCTCACCACCCACCATCAAAGAGTCGCCGGTCTTCCGCA
>Ga0070765_100003195_pt1 | contig 10477 bp, 11 predicted proteins | sample HubBroMetageWFT5_FD_71516 | JGI IMG/M metagenome (GOLD analysis project Ga0070765, IMG submission 71516) | Warmed and freeze-thawed soil microbial communities from the Hubbard Brook experimental Forest, New Hampshire - Hubbard Brook CCASE Soil... | ecosystem: Environmental > Terrestrial > Soil... | reverse complement strand
GTCGGTCGTCTCGCCGGCGGCGTCGCCCACGACTTCAACAACCTTTTGACCGTCATCATGGGCTACAGCCAAATCCTTACTGACGGACTCCCCGGCGCCAGCCGCCTCAAGGACGCTACTACCCAGATCCGGTCCGCTGCCGACCGCGCTGCCGGAATCACCCGCCAGTTGCTGGCCTTCAGTCGAAAGCAAGTGCTTTCGCCCCGCGTGATCGATCTGAACGACGTCATGCTGAACCTCGACACCATGCTGCGGCGGCTCATCGGCGAAGATGTCGAAGTCCTCACCGTGCCCGGCCGCGACCTGGGCGCGGTCAGAGCCGATCCCGGGCAAATCGAGCAGGTCATCATGAACCTGGCGTTGAACGCGCGCGATGCCATGCCCAATGGCGGAAAGCTCACTCTCGAAACCGAGAACATGGAACTGGACGCCTCCTACGCCAGCGAGCACGAGCCTCTGCAGCCTGGACGTTATGTCATGCTCGCCGTGAGCGACACCGGCACCGGCATGAGTCCCGACACCCAAGCCCATATCTTCGAGCCTTTCTTCACCACCAAAGAGGTCGGCAAGGGCACGGGCCTTGGCCTCTCCATGGTCTACGGAATCGTCAAGCAGAGTGGAGGCTACATCTGGGTGTACAGCGAGCCCGGTCGCGGAACGAGTTTCAAGATCTATCTTCCCCGAGTCGACCAGCTTGCAGAAGCAATCGCGTTGGAGAAGCGGCCGGCCAGTGTCCGGCGTGGAACTGAAACCATCCTGTTGGTTGAGGACGATGCGCAGCTCCGTGCACTCACATCATCGGTGCTGATTCACTGCGGCTATAAGGTATTGTCCGCTGCCGGCACTGAGGAAGGCCTTGCGCTGTGCCGGGAAAATCACCGCGACATTCACCTGCTCGTTACGGACGTGATCATGCCCGGAATGAACGGACGGCAGCTTGCCGAACAGGTCAAACAGATTTCCCCGAGTACCAAAATCCTCTACGTCTCGGGCTACACCAGCAATGCCATCGTTCACTACGGAGTGCTCGACCCGGGACTGCGCTTCCTGCCCAAGCCCTTTTCATTGGCCGCACTGGTTGCCAAGGTAAGGGAAGTTCTCGATGGCTCTGACGCGCCCGATCGCGAGCGCCGCGCATAGCTTACCGCTCAGCCGCCACCCAATACCTGGTCCTCGCGAGCACCGTCCTGTCTCCCGGATCCCGCAACCGCACCTGAATCTGATGCAACCCCGCACGGGGATTCTTCGGCTCGATGCTCAACAGATAACGGCTGTGCAGATGATTGGTGAAGTCGATCATCCGCGCCTCGAAGTTTGTTCTGGTCGCGAACAGCTCATATTCGCCGCCTGTCATGGAGGCCACCGTCCGCGGGGTATTCTTCTTCATCGCTTCCGCAGCCATGATCAACGGCGCCAGCAAATCGGGCGACGGATGCATCTCCGCCATATTATTTCCCCGCATCGTATCCAGCACATTGGACCGCGATGGTGAAAACGCCAGCGCATAGACTGCCGTGCTGCTCTGCCCGATCTCAGCTACCACATCGTCGACCTTAACCTCGTGGCTGCCGTGGTCGCGCGTCTCGCTGATCAGCAACAACACTCGCTGCCGTTCTCTGGGAGTCTTCTCCAGCAGCTTCACCGAATAGTCCACCGCATCCAGGATCGCCGCTCCACCATCTCCCGGTTGCAAGTCCTTCAAGGTTCTAGCGGTCTTCTCTGAATTGCTGCTGAAATCCTGCATCAATTCCGCCTGGCTGTCGAACTCCACTATAGCCACACTCCCCAGCCCGGCTTCCAGCATCGGGTCCACCATCGCGCCCAGCCCGCGAATTCTCGGAAACTCATAATTCGCCCGGCGCCCGCGCTGAATGGCAATCACCAGCGACATCGCCGAACCTTCTGCCGCTTCATCCAGACGAACGGACTGCTCTACTCCATCGTCTTCGACCACAAAATCCTTCGCCCCGAGCCCATACACAGCTTCGCCCTTCGCGTTTTTCACCAGCGAGGGAATTGTCACCACATTCGATTGACTACGGATTGTGTCCTGAGATATGTCCTGAGATGTGTCCTGAGACGTCTCTTGAGCCGGAGCGCTGACGGCCGCCAGCAGCGCGAGTAGAAGAACCCGCCGCAAACTAACCCGCCTTACGCTTCTCGTCCAGCACTTCATCCAGCGCATCTGCCAGTAGATGCGCGCGCTTCTGGTAGTCGGTTGCCCCGCTATCCTGATTCCGCTTCAATAAATGATACTCATCGGCAATATTCAAAGCCGCCAGCACGGCCAGCCGCACCGTATCGATGGTATTCGTGGCCTCAGCGACCGCCCGCATCTTCGAGTCGACGTACTCCGCCAGCTTCAAAATGTATTCCGGATCCGACCCCCGCAGGTTATACGCCTGATCAAAAATTTCCACCCGCACGCCACCACCCTGCGCGTCTTTCAACGTCGAATCCTTAGTAGCGGAAGCCATTATCCTTTACCTTGTCATTCCGAGCGCAGCTACCTTGTCATTCCGAGCGCAGCGAGGAATCTGCTGTCAGCGTCCATCTCTTCCACACTCCCCATCCATCCCACATGCCAGCATCCGGCGAAGCCCGTCAGCCGGAGCCCTAACTCGCCCGCTCCTCCGCAATCGATTCAATCTGCTCCAGCATCTTCTCCACCCGCCCGCGAATCTCTTCCCGCTCTTTGCGCAACTGAACCGCCTCGCGCCGCAACACTACCAACTGCTCCTCGCGTTCTTCCATCTGCTGCCGCACCCGTTGCGCGTCGCGTTCCGCCACCGCCTGTGCCTGCCGCGCCGCCTTATACATCTCGATGATGCGGTAAATCTTATCTTCCAGTGCCTGAAAATCGTCCACCGGAGCCGGTTCCATCCGCTCCACAGCATTCAACGCCATGATTGCACTTTCCCCAAAAAGATTTCAAACTTTCCCGCAGTATACTCCACCTCCCGGCGGACCAGGCATGGCCCGATAGTGCATATTCGAGACTCTCGCCACGAGATTAGCTATAATCCCGGCATGAAACATTTTGGATTCCCTCTCCTCGCCCTCACCGTAGTCCTGGTCGTGACCGCTCTTCCCAGCGCTGCCAAAACCGTAGTCGAACTCAAGGATGCGCAAGGCAAATCCGTAGGTTCCATAATCGTGATGCCGAAAGGATCAGGGGTTGCCCTGAAGCTCCATCTCCACGACCTCCCGCCGGGTCAGCACGGTATCCACATCCACCAGAACTCCAAGTGCGATGCTCCCGATTTCAAATCCGCGGGCCCGCATTTCAACCCGGACGGCAAGAAGCACGGACTAGAGAGTCCTGACGGCCATCACGCCGGAGATATGTTGAACTTGACCGTTGACGCCAACGGCAAGGCAGATGGAACCCTCGAGGACGCCGACGTAACCCTCGGCGACGGTGCGCACTCGCTCTTCAGCAACGGCGGCACTGCGATCGTAATCCACGCCAAAAGCGATGACATGAAGACCGATCCCTCCGGCAATTCCGGCGACCGCATCGCCTGCGGCGTAATCGCACAGTAGTCTGTAGGGCACTCTGTTCACCTCTGTCATCCTGAGCGTAGCATGGGCTCCGCGAAGCGGAGCCCATACGAAGTCGAAGGATCCCTAGCTTCTGCACAGTGTCAATCGCCGAAGGATGTTCACTAACCGCCCGATCACTTCCGCAATTTCTCCAACTTCTCCGCCGCCGCATCCAGCGTCTCCAACTTCTTGCAGAACGCAAACCGCACCTGCCGCGCACCATCCCGCGCCTCGCGATAAAAACTCGACCCCGGCACCGCCGCCACTCCAACATCTTTCACCAGATACTTGACGAACGAAACATCATCGTCAAAGCCAAACCCGGAAATGTCGGTCATCACGTAATAAGCTCCGCGCGGACGAAAGCACTGAAACCCAGCCGCCTCCAGCGCCGGAATCAAATGATCCCGCCGCACCCGGTATCCTTCCGCCAGCCGTTCATAATATTCCGCCGGCAGAGTCAAAGCCGCCGCGCCCGCCTCCTGCAACGGCGCCGGCGCTCCCACGGTCAGGAAATCGTGCACCTTCCGGATCGCATTCGTAATCTTCTCCGTCCCCACCGCCCATCCCACGCGCCATCCCGTCACGCTGTAGGTCTTCGACATTCCGTTGATCGTCACCGTCCGCTCCCGCATCCCCTCCAGCGACGCCATCGAAATGTGTTCGTTCCCGTCAAACAGAATATGTTCGTAAATCTCGTCAGTGATCGCGAGCACATCGAACTCCAGGCACAGATCACGAATCAATTCGAGTTCTGCTCTCGTGAAAACTTTTCCAGTGGGGTTATTCGGCGTATTGAGTATGACGGCCTTCGTCTGCTTGTGAAACGCCGCCCGCAGCTCTTTTTCATCAAAAGTCCACTCACCACCGCCGCTCGCCGGTGGCCTCAGCTTCACAAACCGCGGCCGCGCCCCGCTCAGCACGGAGTCCGGTCCGTAGTTTTCATAAAACGGCTCGAAGATCACCACTTCATCGCCCGAGTTGCATACGGCAAGCAAGGTCGAGATCATTGCCTCCGTCGACCCGCAACAAACGGTAATCTCTTTTTCCGGATCAACCGCAATCCCTTGCCACTCGCCCATCTGCCGCGCAATCGCATTGCGCAGACTTTTCGCGCCCCAGGTAATCGCGTACTGATTCACGTCGGCTTCAATCGCCGCCCGCGCCGCCTGCTTGATCTCCGCCGGAGCCGCAAAATCCGGAAACCCCTGCGCCAGATTCACCGCCCCGTAAAGCGCCGCCTGCCGCGTCATCTCGCGGATCACCGACTCAGTGAAATGCGAAACTTTGTCGCTGAGAAATTGTTTCTTTTGGTTGGAAACAGAAGAAATTACGTCCGCCATAGCTGGCAGATTAGCACAAGAAGAACGACCCGAATCCAGTGCGGCACTGACGGCATTCATTAGCCCCGCACGTAAGTGCGGGGTAGGCTAGCGATCCGGGAACCGAGTCCCGTCAGGGACGGCACTGTACACTTGGGGACGACGCACACTCTAAACCCGCTGCACTCCACCCAGTGCCTGCAGCGCAGCAACGACTTGCGAAGACCACCCCGCAATCTGCTCGTCGCGCAAAGTCCCTTCATCCGACTGCAATCTCACGCGCAACAGAATCGAATAATGTCCCGATTCGATCGCCCCACCGCGAAAAATCTCGACGGGCTTGAATTCACGCAACTCGGGAATGCCCAACTCCATCACCGCCCGCCGCATCGCGTCGAACTCCACCTCATCCTCAAACACAAATGAAAAATCCCGCTCCACCGCGGGATACTTCCCCAAAGGCGCGAACCGAACCGTCCGCAAACCGATGGCGTGCAACTGCTCCAGATCAAGCTCCGCCAGAAAAACGTCCTGCCGCAATTTCCGTTCTGCCTTAACGCCGTCGGCGATCTGCCCGAACTGCGCCACGACCGTCCCATCCATCAACGCCCGCGCCGATCGTCCGGGATTAAAATACTCAGCCGTCTCCCGGTCGAAACGCAACTCCCGATACGCAAACGCCGCCAGCAGATTCTCCACATCGCCCTTGAAGCCGCGAAACGCCTCCGCCGCTGCGGCATGTTCGCCTTTGCTTACATCAAGAATCCCGCCGGCGGGCAGCGAACCTTTCACCGCGGTCGAAGTCGCGCCCAGGCACAAACGTGCCGGCTCAATTCGCTCCCCGCGCCTCATTTCGTAGACCCGGCCCATCTCAAACAGCCGCGCGTTCTCAGAATCGCGATTCAAATTCCAGGCCACCATGTCGAGCATGCCCGGAGTCATCGAAGTCCGCATCACACTCGCTTCTTCGCTCAGCGGATTTTCCAGTTCGAGCACCGCGGCCGATGAAAACTTCTCCGCATCGGCGTGCGAAATAAACGTCAGCGAGATTGCCTCGTCGTATCCCAGTGCCAAGGCACGCGCCCGCAGAGTGGCGTCCATAGCGGCATTCGGCAGCTCCACCACCGCTCCACTATAAGCCGGCAAACTATTCTCGAACTTGTCATAGCCATGCAAACGCGCGATTTCTTCGATCACATCGATCTCACGTTCCACGTCGAGCCGCCAGCTGGGAATCTGTACCCGGAACTCCGCGGTACCTTGCCCCTCAGGAATCAGCGTGAAACCAAGCCTGTTCAGGATGCGGAAAATCTGCGCCGTATTCAGGCTCCCGCCCAGAATGCGACGCACTTCGGAAAGCCGCAGCACCACCGGCGCCTGGTCCAGCTTCCTCGACATTACGTCGATCGCATCGCCGACCAATTCTCCGCCGCCGGACTCCAGAATCAGCGTCGCGACGAGATCGCATGACAAAATAGTCGACTCAAAATCCGCCCCGCGCTCGAAGCGGTGCGAAGCATCGGTGTGCAGCCCATGTCGCCGCGAACTCTTGCGCACGGTCAGGGGATCCCACCACGCCGACTCGATCAAAATATTCCGCGTCTTGTCGGTGATCATCGTATCGAAACCGCCCATCACCCCGGCAAGTGCGACCGGCTTCTTGGCATCAGCCACAACCAGATCTTCGGAAGTAAGCGTTCGCTCAACACCATCAAGCGTCTTCAACTTCTCGCCGTTTTTAGCTTTTCGAATGACAAGCTTTCCGCCCTCCAGCAAATCCATGTCAAAAACATGCGTAGGCTTGCCGATTTCCCACAACACATAGTTGGTAGCATCGACCGCGTTGCTGATGGGCCGCTGGTCAAGCAGTCCGAGACGATTCGCAATCTTCGCAGGCGATGGTTTGATCTTGGTCCCGCGTATAACGCGCGCAGAAAAACGAGGACAAAGCTGCGGCTCTTCCACAGTGATCGGGAAGGGCGAGATCGGGAAGGGCGGGATCGGGAAGGGCACGACTTCAGTCGTGCCGTCAGAGCCGCGAGAAGACGCGGCTTTAGCCGCTGAGGTTTGCTTTTGACTTGCAACTGAGAACCGAGAACTGAGAACTGAGAACTGCTTCAACGGCAAATCATAAATCGCCGCCGCCTCGCGCGCGACGCCATAGTGATTCATGGCATCAGGACGATTCGTTCCAATCTCCATCTCAAAAACAGTCTCAGCACCCGACCCGCTGATCCCCTCTACAGCAATCCCAACGCCGGTCAAATCCTCAGCCAGCCGCCGGTCATCGACGGTGAGATCAACAAACTCGCGAATCCATTGTGGGGAAAGCTTCATTAGAGAGCCTGTCTCTGTTTGGTCTCAGGGCTCGCCGCTTCAGCCTTTTGCAGTCGCCTCAGCGAAACCCAGGTACCGCCGACCATCAAGAGAACAATTACGGACCCGGGGATTGCGACTGTCCACGGAATGGTGCCCTGCAAGAGCATCCTAATGTCATTGAGAAGAATGACGCCCCAAACAATCAGCCCTATTTTCAGTCCCTTGATTGCTCGCACTCGTCGCAGATGGCCATCCTCCGCCGTTTCGATCAAGGCTTGCTTCCGAGCCGCGCGCCTCACGAGAAGGGTCATAGTCACGATCGTGAGGATAAAAAGGCACAATGTAGGTATGGAGATCCGCCGAGGAATCAATCCGCCAGGATGTGTGTGAATGTACCAGAAGAGACCGCCGCCGGCACAGAACACGTAAACGAGGCTCGTGAGAAGCAGGATAAGCGTGATCTTCTTTTCGAATCTCATTGTTCTCGCGGCCCGTTGCTAGCGCGCAATGGCTACGCCCACTGCTGCAGAAATCTAACATCCCCCTGAAAAAACAACTGCAAATCATCCACTCCATACTTCAACAAAGCAATCCGGTCGGCGCCCATGCCAAAAGCAAATCCCGAAACTTTTCTAGGGTCGTATCCGTTGTCCTTAACAAACTCAAACACATTGGGATCGACCATGCCGCATCCCAGAATCTCAATCCATCCCGTCTGCTTGCAGGGACGGCAAGGATCCGCGCCCCGCTTCCCGCTCCCACCGCAAATAAAGCAGGAAACGAACATCTCCGCGCTGGGCTCGGTAAATGGAAAAAACGACGGACGAAAACTTGTCTTCACGCTCGATCCAAAAAATTCCTTCATGGCATGATCAAGCGTCCCCTTCAAATCGCCGAAGGTGATGTTCGTATCCACCGCCAACCCCTCGATCTGATGAAACATCGGCGAGTGGCTCGCATCCGGAGGATCGTTGCGATGCACCGTCCCCGGAATCACAATCCGGATCGGCGGCCGCATTTTCTCCATAGTCCGAATCTGCACCGGAGAAGTATGAGTCCGCAGCAGCAACCGCTCCCGCTGCGGCTTCCCCTGCTGCCCCGCGATGAACAAAGTATCCTGCGTATCCCGCGCCGGATGATTCGGAGGAAAATTCAAAGCCTCGAAGTTGTAATAATCCGTCTCGACGACAGGCCCATCAGCCACGGAGTACCCGAGCTTCTGAAACACGCGAACCATCTCATTCGTCGTCTTGATGACGGGATGCTCCGCGCCGACAGGCCGCCGAATCCCAGGAAGAGAAATGTCGACGCGCTCCCTCGCGAGAGGAATGCGCGTTGCGAGTTCGAGCCGATTGCCTTCAGCCGTCTGCAGAATATGCTCGACTGCTGCCTTGACCTCGTTGACGACGCGCCCCGCATCTCTCTTGGCATCTTTTGGCGCGGCCTTCAGCCACAAATCATTGACCTGCGTCAGAATCCCGCTCTTGCGCCCCATCCAACGGTCGCGAAATGCCTTCAGTGCAGCGTCGTTGCGGACAGTCGTCGCCTCATCACCGCACGCACGAACGCACTCCGCCGCAGCCTTCTCCAGCGCCGCCGCCGAATATTCTGTCAACTTGGAAACGGTGTATGCCATTTTGCCGACGACTTCTCAGGATTTTGTCATTCCGAACCGCGTCAGCGGTGAGGAACCTGCTGTTCTCTCACCACCAGCGGAAAAAGCAGATTCCTCGCCCGCTCTCTCCGCGCGTCGCGCGGAGAGAGCGGCTCGGAATGACAAGAATTAGCTCTGAAAGCTGACAGCGATTAAGCCAGCGCGCCCTTGGCCTGCTCCACCAGAGACTTGAATGCGGGCGCGTCCTTAACCGCCAGGTCCGCCAGAATCTTGCGGTCCAGTTCCACTCCCGCCTTCTTCAATCCGTGGATGAACTGGTTGTAGCTCAACCCGTTCAGCTTGGAAGCCGCACCAATGCGAACAATCCAAAGCGACCGGTATTGCCGCTTCCGCTGCTTGCGCCCGGCGTATGCGAACTTGAGGCCGCGCTCGACGGCTTCTTTCGCGGATCGGTAGAGCTTCGATTTAGTGAGGAAGTATCCGCTGGCGCGATCTAGAATTTTCTTGCGCTTGGCGCGGCGTTTGGTTCCGCGTTTTACACGTGGCATGGTGTTCTCCTTTTTGCTTTCTCTTTACGGCGGCTGGAGGTAAGGATGATCCACCTTGCGGCGATCTCTGGCCTCTTCACGCGCCTGAAGCAGTGATCACTGATCACTTGCTTACTGATAGGGAATCATCCGCTTTACTTTGCGGAGGTCGCCATCGCTTACCAGCGTGGCCGTTCCCAGATGGCGTTTGCGTTTCTTGGCCTTGGAGCTCAGCATGTGGCGCAGGCCGGAATGTCCACGCTTCACCTTGCCGTTGGCCGTTTTCTTGAAGCGCTTGGACGCGCCCTTGTGCGATTTCAATTTCGGCATAAGTCCTCCTAATCAGCTGCCGGCCGCCAGTTGCCAGCCGCCAGTTGGAAATTCCACCTTACTTTCAATTGCTCTGGAATCGTTGGCGCGAATCGCGCTCGTCCTCGGCGAACTGCTAAGCCTGCGGAACCGGATCCGGAATTTCTGCTGTCGCGGCGGCTGCCGGCGCCGGTTTTTCCTTTTCTTGCGCCAGCTTCTTTTCCTGCTTCGCCTTTTGCTTGGCTTCCCGTTCTCGTTCTTTCTCGCGCTCGACCGCCGTTTTCTTTGGCGCCAGGATGGCGTGCAGCGTGTTGCCTTCCTGCCGCGGCCGGAACTCCACGATACTGTGCGGTTCTACATCTCTAATCAGCCGTTCGAGGATTTGCCGGCCCAATCCAGTTCGCGTCATTTCGCGGCCGCGGAAAAATATCGTGGCCTTGACCTTGTCTCCTCCATCGAGGAAGCGGAGCACGTGATTTTTTTTGGTCTCGTAATCGTGGTCATCGACATTGATGCGGAACTTGACCTCTTTTACGGTGATCGTCTTCTGATGCTTTTTGGCTTCGCGCTCTTTCTTTTCTTGCTGGTAGAGATATTTCCCGTAATCCATGATGCGGCAGACGGGAGGCTGCGCGGTGGGCGAAATCTCGACCAGGTCCAGGTTCTTGCTGCGGGCCAACTTGAGAGCTTCGAAGGGAGGCATTACGCCGATCTGTTCGCCTTCGTCTCCGATCACGCGAATTTCACGGGCTCGAATGCGGTCGTTGGTTCGAATAAAACGTTTGTCGATACGGTCCTCCGCGCTTTAAGCGACTGGGAATAAAGGATTATAACATGGG
>Ga0070765_100003191_pt1 | contig 10482 bp, 9 predicted proteins | sample HubBroMetageWFT5_FD_71516 | JGI IMG/M metagenome (GOLD analysis project Ga0070765, IMG submission 71516) | Warmed and freeze-thawed soil microbial communities from the Hubbard Brook experimental Forest, New Hampshire - Hubbard Brook CCASE Soil... | ecosystem: Environmental > Terrestrial > Soil... | reverse complement strand
TTCCCCTACCAGCCCATCTTCTTGCGCAATTCCGTGATATGCGCCACGTGGTGACGACCGTGCCACGCATAGAGAGCGAGATTCTTCTCGAGGCTCACAAGCCCGATTTCCGGATGGCGGAATGTCCGTTTCCAATCCGCCGGCGCAAACGCCCGCAGCATTAACATCCAGCGCTCGTGCAGCGACTCCAACAGTCCCAGGGACAACTCGATCGGAGCGCTCTTGGCTTCGGGCAATTCGGCCCACAGGTTCTCCATATAGGTCCGGATCGTTGGCTCGGGTTCGGTGAGCGCCAGCTTGAACCGCACGTAGGAATTCATGTGGCTGTCGGGCACGTGATGCACGACTTGCCGCACCGTCCAGCCGCCATCGCGGTACGGCGTATCGAGTTGCACGTCCGACAGTCCGGCTACCGCAGCCTTCAGCCGCGCCGGTGTCTGTTCGATGTCGTCGAGGAATCTGCTCTTCTGTTCTTCGCTGAGGGGGCCTTCGAAAGAAAACTTTCCGATCGGGTACCGCGGATCGCTTGTCATCCTCGCCTCCTGTGAAACTTAGATTAGGAGGCGAGGATGCATGCTTCAAAGAAAGCGGTGCCTGTCGTGTCTTTCCCGGTTAGGCCTAAATCACCGTGACCGACACGTTCGTCGTGTGTGACGTTGATCCGCTGGTTGCCGTAACGCTCACGGTGTACGTGCCCGCTGGTGTTCCGCTTGACTTACTACCAGAACTGCTGCCGCCGCATCCCACGGAGGCAATCAGGAATGCGACCACCACCAGGGCCGCAGCCGCCTTCAGGCGACGCCGCCGTGTCGAGAGACCGAAGACGAACACGCCTGCGAGCATTGCCCCGCTGCCGCTGAACCACAGCGGAGCCTGATGGAAATCCAGGCTGGCCGCTTTTGTATTGATGGTCAGGGTAGCGCTTGCGGTATTGGTTGTGCCGCCGGGAGTAACTGAACCCGGATTCACGGAGCAACTGATGAATGCCGAAGTCGGAGCGGCACAGGTGAGGGCGATGGCGCCGCTGAATCCATGTACCCCGTCCACGGTGATCGTCGACGTGCCTGTTCCGCCGGGTGCCGAGATCGAAGCTTGCACTGCGTAGAGATGAAAGTCCGCCGCCGTCGGATTGGCCGCAGTCCAGGCATTTACGAGGTTGGTGACCTCAAGCGTGCCAAGTCCGGTGACCAGGTCATAACCCGTTCCTGCGCTGTATCCGTAAGACCCGCTCGACGGGCAATCCGGAGTGCCAGCCTGGCAGGGAACGATGTTGTTGCCGGTGGTAATGTCGTGGAATGCCGTCGGCGTGCTCGCGTAGACCTTGTAGAGCGTCGGATTCACATTGCCCTGCGCTGTCCCCCCACCCTTCTGATTCAGAAGAGCGACGATCCCGGCAAACGTCGGCGCTCCGAACGAGGTCCCGCCTGCGAGATTGAAGCTGCAGGAAGTGTTACCACCCGTACATAGCACGTAAGGATCGTGAGTATTGGAGGCATTGAGAGCAATGTCCGGAACGTCTCTCGCGCCGTCATTCGGAACACCCGTGGCCGTCTGCCAGTCAGGCTTCGAAAAGAAAGTGCTTAACCCGCCCCCCGTGGCGTCCAGTTGTTGGGGATTAAGTAATAACGTGTCATTCCACGTGGTTTCCGGGATATAGGATTGTGCCGCACCGCTCCCATTCCAGTATTGGCTGGGATTGTTAACGTCACCGCTGAACTCCGTTCCTCCCACCGACGTGACGTAGGGAAGCCCGCCGGGCAAGTCAATCGACAGGCCACCCTGCGCGGGAACTGGCGGCATGTCGCAATCGGCAGGCCCGGTGTCGCCCGCGGCCGCCACTACGGTCTGTCCCTGCGTATTGGCTTGTTGTCCGAGCGTGACCAGTTGTGTGATTTGCGCAGTGGTGAAATCGAGTTCGCACAGTCCGTAACTGCTGCTGACGATCGGCGCCGCATTATTGTCGATGGCGTACTGGATCGCGCCGAAAGCACCGCTTCCGCTGTTCCCTGCAAAGATGAAGGTGACCTTCGCGCCAGGAGCCAGCGCGGCGGACCATTCCAGGTCCAGGTTGGATTCGTCCACGTCGCCTGCAACGATCCCGGGATTGTCGGTCGGCGTAACCAAAATCGGGGTTGCGAAGTTTGCAGACGTCCTTGCCGGCAAACCGAATGCCGAACGGAAGGCGTCGATGTCGGGGTAAGCCGTCGACGTTCCCGAACCAGTCGTATAGAGGGCCGACTGCCCAGCAATCGCGATGTTCTGACCGCTTCCGGTAACCGAAGAAGGCACATTATAAATAGTTTTGAAATCGGCCGGAGCGATCACAAGCTGGCCCCCCAAGTTGTAGTGGCCCTGCCACTTCTGTTCGAGCATTTTTATGTGCGATTTGGGCAGGAAATCATCCAGGTGATGCAGTCCAGCCACCACATCCGTCAGGCTCGCTGGCACCGAAGGCTCCACCGAGTTCGCGTAGTGCCGTTCTCCCTTCACCATGTAGCTATGCATTTCGGTTCGGAACACAGTTTCAATTTGTGAGACGCTGCCGCTAAAGAAAACTTCCGTGCGGCCTCGCGATACCCGATCGACCGTGAAACCTTCCGACTGCAGCCAGGAGACCACCTTGCTCGCATCGGCGGGGCTGAGGCCGAAGCGATCCGCGTACTCCTCGGGTGTGAGCCACTTGTGATAATTCGCTGACGCTGGGTTCTGCTGGTCGGCCAGTAACTTTTCAATCGCAGCATCCTGCGCCGCGGTCCGCTTGAAAATCAGGGACACACCCTGCAATTTGGTCCCGCCATCCAGCCTTCCCTGGTCGGCGTAGTGCTGCAAAAAGCCGTGAACATTTCCCCTCAGTTGCGTGGTGTCGCGGTCGTCGATGGCTTGCGTGATGCGATCAGCGGCTTTGGTTTGCGGGAATGCGCTGATGGCGATTCCTAAGGTCAAGAAAAAAACTGCAGGCTTCAGAATTGAATGCACTGGCTGACTCCATGAGCTTCGCGATCTTGCAGCATGTTGGACGGTTATCCGGAGATGGATTCACATTGTAAGGCTAAGGATGCCTCAACATTTTTCTATCTCGCTGTAAACCTTTGTTGAATTTTATGCGAAAGAAACAACGCGAAACACTAGCCGGAAGGACATTACCCGGTCAGCGACGGGTCAGGGCAAGGATGCGCACTGGGCCATCAACTTCGCCCTCAAGTTTCATCGGCGCAACCATCACCACGGCGCCTGCGTCCGGCACGCGGTCGAGGTTCGCGACATTCTCGAGATGGTACACGCTATGAGCCAGGGTGTATTGATGGACCGCCATGGTTCGCGACGATCCCGCATCCACACTTAGAGTATCGATTCCAAGCCCCAAAGCCATCCGCCCTTCTACCAGAAAGCGGGCGGCATCTTTCGAATAGCCGGGATAGTGCAGCACCCCATTCTTGTCGGCGTTGCGATAATCCTTGGGCGAAAACCATCGGCCGCTCCAGCCCGTGCGAGCCAGCACCACCGCTCCCGCTGGAATCTCTCCGTGAATCTGCTCCCACTGCGCGATATCTTCGACGGACAGTTCGTAGTCCGGATTACGTCGGACTTCTTCCGTTACGTCAATCACGGCAAGCGGCGCAACCAGTCGCTCCGGAGGAATCTGGTCTACCGTCCACATGCCCTGCAGAAGATGAGCGGGCGCGTCGATGCTGGTATTCGCGGAAGCCGAAGTCTGGATCCTGCGCGGAGCATCCTTTTGCAACAGAGCCGCTCCCCGTAACGGCTGCGTGGCTCGGATGTTTTTGGTCCCACTACGACCGACGGGATGCGTCAGATCGACCACGCCGGTGAAGTTGCTCGGCGGCACAGTGTCGGGCCGGTGCTGCGCAAACACCAGCAGCGCCAACGCCAACGCGTACCCGATCACCATCGTCTGAATTCTCATCGCTTCCTACGGACACTCCCGCCGCAAACTGACCTTGCTGCTAGATTCTTGGGGAGCACTAAGAATTGTCGCTTGCCGGTAACCAACCCCTCAAGGTACCGACGGACATGACCGGCCGGGACGATGAATGAAGGACACCGCCGACCGAACTGAAGGGGTTCTTGCTCTGCGCCGTTTGTTACAAACGCCCCAGGCCCACCGCCGCAATGGCAGCTACAAGCGTTCCGATGAAGTTCACCGAATCGTTACCCAGCCAGCCTCGCCTCTCGACCAGGGCCCCCAGGTAGCTGTCGGCAACCATGCCGACAACGCCCGCCGCAGTTGGAATCCACCATTGTCCTGCGGCCAGCAGTTCGAACCTCACACCAACCAGGCTAATCAGAACCGCTGCAATGAGTCCCGACAGCGTCCCAGTAAGCGTGATGCCCCCATTCGTCCCACCTTGCACTTCTTCGAATGTCGTGATGAGGATTGCCTTTTCGCTAAACGCCTGGCCACATTCGCTCGAAACCGTATCGGCCGCCGGTTCCGCGAGCGCCGCTGATAGGGCTAGCAGAACTTGTGGATGCCGATGCAAGGCGTAGAGCAAGGCACAGGTGGCCGCGACTCCGATGTTGGCGAAAACCTGGGAAGCCGAACGCCCATCCCCGCGCTCGGCTGTTCCACGAATCTGTTTGCTCGCCAGCCCGAACCGGGTGGCGAGCCAGGTGACCACGAAAAGCGAAAGCAGCGCCGCAAACCCTCCCGGTCCCGCTCCCGCAAACAGCGCAAAACACACTACCGCCCCAGCAATCGCACCGGATCGACTGACCCCCCGGAGCAGGTAAGCGAAGGCCGCAAACGCGCCTGTAATCCCCAAAATCACCCCGAATTGCCTGGGCGAATCCGCCCATCCGTTCCACGCCGCCACCACTAAGCCGAATGTTTTTAATGACATAAGCAATACTTAACTTGCGGGCTGAGGTTCCAGCCCACGAACCTGACTGGTTAACTACTAGGGGTGGTGGGCGCACTCTCTTGAGCCCACCCCGTCGTGCTTTTTCTCTCGATTACCTACCTCAGGTTCCTGCATCAAAATCTTGATCGTGCGCTACACTCTCCACGCTGGGCGCGGCTCTGGCGCCTTTCTCGGTTCGGGGTGACACATTATGGCGGCTTCCGTTTGGTCTGGATATCTGACCTTTGGCTTGATTTCCATGCCTGTGCGCCTGTTCTCCGGCGCGCGTAGCAGCGGTATCTCCTTTAACATGCTCCACCGGCCCGACCACCAGCGGGTCAAGCAGCAATATATCTGTCCCTTGGAAAACAAGGTGGTCGAGCGCAGCGAGATCGTCAAAGGGTACGAGTTTCGCAAGGATGAATACATCGTCATCGAACCTGACGAAATCAAGAAGATCGAACCCCAGACCGCCAAGACCATGGAGATCCTTGAGTTCGTGAAGTCCAACGATGTGGACCCGGTGTATTTCGAGTCCTCCTACTATATGGTGCCCGACGAAGCAGGCCGCCGCCCCTATGCGCTGCTCACCAAGGCTCTCGAGGAAAGTGAGTACGTCGCCATCGCCAAACTCACCATGCACAATCGCGAGTACACCGTATTTCTCCGCCCCCACTCCGGCGGCATGATGCTGCACACCATGTACTACGCCGAGGAAGTGCGTCAGGTGGAAGGTTTTGGCCCGCCCGACGTCGAACTGAAGGACGCCGAAGTCAAAGTTGCCCATCAACTCATTGAAGCGCTGGCAGCCGATTGGGACCCTGAGAAATACCACGACACGTTCCAGGAAAACTTGAAGCAACTGATTCAGACCAAGCTGGAAGGCGGCAAGGTGGTCGAGATCGATAGACCGAAAAAACTCGCCCCGGTTGTCGATCTGATGGCCGCTCTGAAGCAGAGCCTCGCCGAAATGGAAGGCAAGAAAAAGCCTGCCGCGACCACGAAAGCCGCGCCCGAAGCGGCCGTCGCTGGTGGCAAACCTCGTCGCGGGCGCTGAGGTAGATTCACCACAGAGACACAGCGGCACAAAAAAAAGACGGACAAGAACGGCCCACGCTTTTTCCCGCCGTGTGGAATCATCTGTGCTCTTTGCCGCCGTTCAGGCAACCCGAGCCCCGGCGTGAAGCACTAATCCCTGAGACCTGAGACCTGAGACCTGGCACCTGATCCGGCCACTGGTCACTGGCCACTGCTCCCGATTACAATTACCAATTCGCCATAAAGCCTTGAACTTCATGAACGTTGGTCGTGGGGTGTCGATGACTCTGGTGTGTAAGGGCAAGTTGGCTGCCCTCTTGTTCTGTTTCTTCATCTGTGTAGCTTGCGGGGACACTTACCGCCCCACCATCATTCCTCAGCCGGTTCCCACCCCCAATCCCAAGAACTTTCATTCTGCCTTCACCGTGAATCAAAATGGCGCCGTTACCCCCGGGACAGGCTTGCAGGTGAACGTTTCCGGAGACTCGGCGGCCGGGGTCACTCATGTCGCTTTGATGCCGGTGTACGCCACTCTTTTGTCCGGCCGTGTGTGGGTCGCGAACGAGGGATCAGACTCGGTTAGCGTGTTCAGCCCTGCTGCGGGCTCGAACGCCCCGATCGGAGCCTCCACCGACATCAACCTTCCCGCCGGCGCCGCTCCGGTCTTCCTGGCCAGCACCGAAAATGCGACCATGTATGTCGCGAACTCCGGCCTAAATACCGTCACCGCGATCAACACCACCACCAACGCAATCACGAATACCATCGCGGTGGGAACGCATCCCATTTCCCTCGCCGAAATGCCCGACACTACCCTGACCGCAGGAGCCACCAAGAAGCTTTACGTGGTCAATCGGGACGACAGCAGCGTCACCGTCGTAAATACGGTCGACAAGACAGTCAGCAATACTATTAATTCTCCGGCAGGCGCCTCTCCTCGTTGGGCCGCTATGCGCGCGGACGGCGCTCGTGTCTACATTCTGAGCCACGACGACGGCATGCTTCGTACCATCGATACGCTGAGTCTCTTGCCACCGGACCCGGTGATCGGATCCACCTTGGTTGGAGCGGGCGCTGATTTCCTGTATTACGACTCGCGCCGCAGCCGGCTTTATGTGCCGAATCCCACCAATAGCCAGGTGGGTATTTACGATGCGAGCACTGACCCGCCGACGAATCTTGCCACCATCGATCTCACCGCGGCGATTCCTGGAGGCGGCGGAGCGCCTTGCCCGGCGACCGGTTGCTCTCCTGTCTCGGTAGCCGCTCTGCCCGACGGCACGCGCGCCTACATCGCGAGCTTTTACATCGACAACACCTCGGCCAATTGCCAGCAAACACCTTGCCTTCAGTCGCAAGTCACTGTAGTCGACGAACTGACCAACCAGGTGACCAAGACCATTCCCTTGCCGGAAGGGTCGGTATCGCCCGTGGGCAATTGTGGTGCGGCCCGCTTTCGCATCTCAGCGGCATCGGCCATTGACGGCTCTCGCGTCTACGTTTCCAGCTGCGATGCAGGCCAAGTCGCGAGCATCAACCCGTCCGGCGACGTCTATTTCGCCTCCATTCCCGCACCCACCAGCGCGTTCTCGCCGACACTGATGACCATAACCGGCGCCACCCAAAACGGGTCGAGTACCACCTACAACTTTACCTACAGCATCACTAGCCCGAATACGCCGATTTATCTAGGCTTGGTCGTTACCATCACCGGTGTCTCGCAGGCCGGAGACAACGGAACCTTCACGGTCACGGGTTTGGGCAACGGAACGTTCACCGTGAGCAATCCCTTAGGCGTCTCAACCACCGGAGAAAGCGGCTCTGGCGTCGGCGAACCCCCGAACCAGAATCCTGTCCTCATGCTGACGGGTTCTTAACTAGCCGGGTAGCGCCTCTGGGATAAGTTCAACAGATCCAACCTGCCACCGACGATGCAGCACCTGCGCCCTCACGCCGCGCTCCCTTGCTTGCCGTCAGGCTTGTCTTCAAAGGATGGGAAAACAAACTGTAGGGTCTGGGGAAAACGAATTGTAGCGCCGGCGTCCCGCCGGCTGTCGCGAGGGCATCTTGCCCTCGCACTCGTTAGCCTTCGCAACAGATTCGTATCAGGGCGCGCCTTCAGGCGCACCATACGAGTCGGAGAACAGAGCGGCTTCAGCCGCTAGCCACAAGGCTACTAGCCACCAGCCATCAGCTACTAGCCATCTCTTTTATTCGAGTTTCTTAAGGAAGGAAAATCGTCAGCCTGAAGCCGGTTAGAAAGGCGAGCGGATACTTCGCAAACTTGGGCCTAGCGTCCCGCCGCAGCGCTCATGTCGGCTTGACGTCGCCGGTTGTAGCGCAGCGCGATATTCATGAAGACGCTTCCCACCGGCGTCTCGAAGCACATCACTAGCGCTTCGGTGTCCTCACTGCCCTTGATGCCTTCTTCGGATGTGTGCATCACCGGAGGATGCACGCGGAAGTGGAAGCCCTGATCGTTCAGCGCCGTAATCGCGTTGCCAATGATCTGGTTGGCGAGTTCGCAAGCCGTTTCCTTGACCAGCAGGTCGGATTCGGGCATTTCCGCCCCCGCCATCTTGCTCGCGACGCGTACTGCTGTTTCGGGGTCGAGATCGATGATGATGCGGCCCTCGATATCTCCCGTGACCCACACCATGGCTGCTACACCTTTCCGGCGATAGGCTTCCTCTTCCATGCTGAGGCTGCCGATAGCAGTGCTGCACTGTAGACCTTGCGCCAGCACTGCGTCCGCCGAATTGATGAACGGCTGGATCAGCTCCATCTTCATCGGACTAGGCTCCCGCTCCCGCTGCGTTCGTGACCGCGCCGTCTTCTCCCAGCACGTACTTGATCACTTCGTACAGTACTTCCGGCTTCACCGGCTTCTGCACGAAGTGCCTCGCTCCGCGTTGTAGTGCGGCCACAATGTTTTCCTGGTAGCCGACCGACGACACCATCACGATGCGCGCGTCCGGATGCGACTGCACGATCCGTTCCGCCGCCTCGATGCCTTCCATCTGCGGCATGGTGATATCCATGAGCACGATGTCGGGATGCGTCCGGTCATATTCGGTGATGGCCGTCAGGCCATCGCCCGCCTCGCCGGCCAGATGTCCTCCGAAGGACTCGACCATGCGGGCCAGGTTCTTGCGCGCAAAGACCGAGTCGTCCACGATCAGATAGCGGACTGGCTGGCCGTCTTTGCTGCGTTTTACTGGCGCAAACTGCTCCATAACAGCCTCCTGTTGCTTACCTTCGTACCATGCCACGCTTCCGCGGGCTAGATAACCCTAGTTTTGCCCGGCGCCCGCCGACTTGCCGCTGGCGCCGCTTCCTGCCTGCTTCTCACCCCGCCCCGGATCCGGTGCACACTGCGCTACCAGCGTGCTGGCCAGGGCCTCCAAACCCACGATCCGTGTGGCGTACCCGCGGTCAATCGCCGCCTTGGGCATGCCAAACACCACGCAGGAATCTTCGCTCTGGGCGATCGTCATGCCGCCCGCTGCCTTGACCGTTCCCAGTCCCTCGGCTCCGTCGTCGCCCATGCCCGTCATGATGACGGCCACGGTCTGCGCGCCGAATTCCTCGGCGGCACTGCGGAACAATACGTCCGCCGACGGCCGGTGTCCGCGAATCCGCGGCTCGTCGCTCAGCAGCGCGACGTTTCCAAGTGGCAGCTTCTTGACCTTCAAATGCCGGCTGCCCGGGCAGATCAGCACCCTTCCCGGCATCAGCAGATCGCCGGACTGCGCCTCTTTCACACGCAATGCGCAGGTCTCGTCCAGCCGCCGCGCGAACATCTCGGTGAAGTTCTCCGGCATGTGCTGGACTACGAGGATCGTCCCCGGGAAATCCGCCGGCAGTTGTGAGAACACGTACTGCAACGCATGCGGACCACCCGTCGAAACCCCGATGGTGACGACCTTCGTGGGCGCCTTGGTTGAGGCCACCGGCGCTTTTCCGTATTGCATGCTACTCGCCAGCGGTTTCACCGAGAGTGGCTTACTCTGCGCCGCCGCCTTGATCTTGGCAATCAACTCCGCGGCGATTTCCGGCATGCGCGTCGAGACATCCCGCGGCTTGGCCACGAAGTCGAATGCCCCGAACCCCAGCGCCTTCAGCGTGATCGACGCCCCTTCGGTACTATGCGAGCTGACCACGATGACCGGCACCGGATACAGCTTGCGCATCACTTGGCGCAACATGTCGATGCCGTTCATCCCCGGCATTTCGAGGTCGAGCGTCACCACTTGCGGCTTGAGTTCCTCGATCTTCTTCAGGCCGAAGTTGCCGTCCATCGCTGTGCCCACCACCTCGATCGAGTTATCGCGCTCGAGGATCTGCGGGATCAGCTTGCGCATCAGCGCCGAATCGTCCACCACCAGAACGCGCACGCGAGGCTGCGTCATGCCAGCCCTCCTGCGGCACCCTGGCTCAGCCGCGCCCGGTCAGTCTGCGAAAGCAGCAGGCCGGAATTGACTCCGCCCGCTACTGCCGGACGCATCCGCGCGAAATGCTCAACGACGGCTGACAAATTCAGTATGAGTACAACTCGTCCATCTCCCAGGATCGAAGCCCC
>Ga0070765_100003190_pt1 | contig 10483 bp, 9 predicted proteins | sample HubBroMetageWFT5_FD_71516 | JGI IMG/M metagenome (GOLD analysis project Ga0070765, IMG submission 71516) | Warmed and freeze-thawed soil microbial communities from the Hubbard Brook experimental Forest, New Hampshire - Hubbard Brook CCASE Soil... | ecosystem: Environmental > Terrestrial > Soil... | reverse complement strand
TTTGTTGCGCACGGCATGCCCCTCATTCGAAGGTTGATTTCATCCATGAAGAAATTCCTTATGGTTTTCTTGTGCTTGCTGGTGATGCTCGCACTTCCTGCGCGCGAAGACCCAGCTTCAAGTGCCGATCAGCTTTGTGGAATATTCGGTTGAGGCACTTTTCTGAGAGGGGAGTCTTGCGTGCAGGAAGATTTGTTCTTCCGATGAATGATTCATGGGTTCTCTCTTCTTAGTAGGCTGCTGCTTTCTGTTAACAAAAATAAAAAGGAGCTAAGTGAAAGCATATCGCAGAGGATGAGCCTGCAGTCACGGTGAAATACGGAGACGTATCTGCCTTTAACAGAAAGTTCAAGCACCTTCTGGCCGCGGTTTGCCTGTATTTTGCCGCTCACGCACGTCGTAGCACACAACAAGCGCCAGGGGGCTGCATCCGCTACACCGAGTAACCGCGCTTAACTGATAGAATTGCGGTCATCGAATGAACAACCTAAGGACGGCTTTTCCCGTCATTCAAGTTTCCGGAATACGAAAAACCTACGGCCGAACTGTGGCAGTCGACGAAGTTTCGTTCGAGGTTAACGACGGCGAGATCTTTGGTTTGATCGGACCCAACGGCGCCGGAAAGACCACTACGATGGAGTGCGTCGAGGGAATTCGCAAACCCGATCGCGGCAGCATCTCAGTTTTGGGTCTGGATCCCTTTCGGCAAGTGTACAAGCTGCAAGATCGCATCGGCGTGCAACTTCAACAGGCGCAGCTTCAGAAGCGCATAAAAGTCTGGGAGGCCATCGACCTATGGGCTTCCCTGTACAAGAAAAAACCTGAGGACGCCGAACGCTTGCTCGATCAGCTCGGACTTGCCGACAAGCGAGACGCCTGGTTTATGAATCTCTCGGGCGGTCAGAAGCAGCGACTGTTCATTGCCCTTGCGCTGATCAACGATCCGGAAGTGGTGTTTCTCGACGAGCTGACGACTGGACTCGACCCGCAGGCGCGTCGCGCGATCTGGGAACTTGTGCGCGGCATCCGCGAGCGCGGCAAGACCGTTTTTTTGACTACGCATCTGATGGAGGAAGCTGAACGGCTCTGCGATCGCGTGGCGATCATCGAACGCGGCCGGATCATCGACATTGACACGCCGCAGAGACTCGTTGATCGGCACTGCCCTGAGCGAACCGTCGTCTTAGCAACCGATGACTTGGCAGCCGAAGAGCGCTTTCGAGCGATACCTAGAATAGAGTCCGTGGTGCGCAGCGACATGCAATTGACAATTCGCGGACGCGGCGAAGATCTGGTCACCGAAGTGATTCACTGTCTGTCGGAAAATCGCATGCGCGTCACGGACTTTCGCATGATCGTCCCGAATCTTGAGGACGTCTTTCTCAAACTGACCGGTCATTCGATTCGCGACTAGAGGGAAGAATGCTGCGCGGGCTCTGGAAACTAACTTGGATCGAGATCAAAGTATTCATGCGCGAGCCGCTCGGCGCATTTGGGACCATCGGCTTTCCCGTCATAGTGTTCCTCGTGATTGGGCGAGTAGCTGGCCGCAATATCCCCGCGCCGTCGCTCGCAACGAGCAGTTTTCTTCGCTTAGGCTTGCCGGTTCTTGCGGCGCTCCTGATCGCGGTCAGCTCCGTGATATCGCTGATAACCATCGTCTCCATCTACCGCGAAGGGGGAATCCTCAAACGGCTTCGCGCCACTCCCTTGCGCCCACAGACAATCCTAACTGCGCATGTAATCGTCAAGCTGGCGCTCACCGCGGCCACGCTGGCCTTGATGGTGCTTGCGGGCAAGCGATACTACCCGATCGGCATTCATGTTCCTTGGTTCGGTTTCACGATTGCGTTGCTGATCAGCACTTTGAGCATCTTGTCGATCGGATTTCTCATCGCCAGCATCGTTCCCACGGCGCGATTTGCACAACCTATCGGCGCCGCGATTTTGTATCCCATGATCGGTATCTCGGGACTCTTCACGCCGCTTAATTACATGCCGCCGGTCCTCCATGCCATAGCCCTGGCGCTGCCGATGACCTACGCAGTCTCGCTACTCGAAGGTATCTGGAAGGGCGACGCGTGGTCCGCGCACATGGTCGATGTAGCGGCGCTGGCCATAATGTTCTTCGTTTGCACGGCGCTCTCCGCGAAAGTATTTCGTTGGGAGTAACTAGATTGCTCGATCTACAAAACGCGACGGCGAATCTTCCGCTGGCTTAACCCCGCATCTCAAGCCCTTCCATGAGAAGGCCGGTGTGAGTCAAGACAGTTTTTCTTCTTTCTTCCTGTGGATCCTTGCGTTTTAGCCGGGCCGCCTCTGTCGCTATCCTTCCATCCGCAGTCTCTTCTGAGCGATGGTCGCTCGCTGCAAGGTGGGTAATGGCTGGTGCGATCTCCCAGATCCAAACCAATCGTTAGCTGCTTGCCCTTGAAAATCTGGATTTTCTCTATCGCCACAGTGCTAATCTTCTTCATTGCCGGTCTCCTTTGCACTTGAGCGCGTCGTGCACTGGGAGCGTATCGCATCCCGCCGGAGACCGGCCTTCTCATCCCATCTGATTAACGCGTAACCGCAGAAGGGAATCGTCACATCAAGCAATTGGACCGGTATTTTTGGCCTACCCGGTTGCTTTCATAGACCTTAATGATCCTCAACAACGCAATCCCTCCCTTCGACGGAGATCCATGAAAGCGTGTCTCGCGTCCGGCTACGGTTCCATCGGCGGCTTCAACGTGTAGAAATCGTTCGAGTCTGCTGCCGTCGCCAAGTCTGGATTGATACCAGCGCCAAACCGCAGCTGGCAATCGCAACTCGTGCAACACCTAGGTGAACCTTGGTGAGGCCGCCGGAAGGCAGCTGACTCGTATCCCTCGCACCGGGGTAACTTGCGAGGTGTGGGAATTAGTATTATGTTGCTTAATACATCCCGGGAGCGCCTCATGGCCGATGTGAGTGTGAAGTGTGAATGGCGGCCCGGAAGCAACCGACGCCAGCGGCAACTCAAATCCAAGCAATTCGCACGCGCGGGCTCATTTCGGTTGGGGGTTGGCTTGGATGGGCTTGGCTTGTTGCGGACTAGGTTGTTGCGACTTGGCTAGCTCGTACTTTATGTACTGCTCTAGGGTGGACCTGTCGCCGCCTACTAGCATGCGGCCGTTGACGAAGACCGTGGGCGTGCTGGTGACGCCTACCGCTATGCCGTCGCTACGGTTGGCGTCCACGGCTTTCTGAGCCCCGGGCGAGGACGTGCAGGCTTTGAAGGCGTCGGTATCCAGGCCGACGGCTTTGGCGAACCCCGTGACCTTTTCCCAAACGTTTTCCGTCGAGATTAAATCCTGACTCTCAAAGATAGCGTCGTGGAGTTGCCAGAAGGCGTCGGGCGACTGTATGTAGGCGCATCGGGCGCCGATCGAGGCGGTTTCCGTCCATGGATGGATCTGAGTTAGTGGGAAATCTTTGAAGACCACGCGGACCTGCGGGTACAGCGGCTCCAGGGCCTTAAGGGTGCGGGAGAGTTCGCGGCAATGTGGACACTCGAAATCGCTGAACTCCACAATAGTGACGCGGGCGTTGGCGGGACCTAGCGAGGGGTTACCTTCGATGTTCATGTGCGCGAGATTGTCGGCGAAGGGATTGGCGGACATGTCGTAGACGTCGCCGCGAAGGAAGGTTTTGCCATCTTTGCTGACGTAAACGGTCCCTGAGCTGGTTTGGTTGTTTACTGTTAGCTGAACTGGGACGTTGTAGAAGTCGGCGGACACGGATGGCGCCAGGGGGCCGAGGGTGACTTTAATGTCGGGGCCCCAGGCGAATAGGTTTCGGACGAAGGCTTCCGTCGACTGCAGGATTTTCGCTTGTTCAGGTGACGGTGCGGGCGATGACTCGGCAGTTTGCGCTTCTTGCGTTGTTTGTGCAGCGGTCGAAACAGCTAGAGTCACAGCGGCTAGAACGATTGCGATGAATGCATTGCGTATTGCGCGTCGAAGCATTTCCTTTTTGCTCCTCACGGAATCTGCGAGATTAATTTGGGCGTAAATTAAGACAACGGATTGTAGTTCCTGGCGGGCGGAGCGCCAAAAGAAAATTGATGTGGAATGCCACTATCGACCACGATTCGGTCAGGATTGCCGGGACGAGAGTTCGGGTGCTAGTCCGAGGACGCGCCGGGCAGAAGTCTTCGGCGCTGCCCTTAAGTGCTCACGGCGAGTCCAAACCGGCCCGCGAGAAACTTTGTTATTGATTAAGGCGGCGTTAGACGGAAAATTTCTGGGCTAGGGGGAAGCGGCGGCCTACGCTAAAAGCTTTGGACGTGATTTTGAGTCCTGGCGGGGCTTGCTTGCGCTTGTACTCGTTTTGATCTACACGCAGGGCAACCGAGCGGACTAACGTTAGAGGGAAGCCGTAATGATCGGCGATTTCCTCCGGGCTGCGAAGATCCTCTACATAGGCTTTAAGGATACGGTCCAGGACTTCATAATCGGGCAGCGTGTCGGAGTCTCTTTGGTTGGGGCGAAGTTCGGCCGAGGGGGGCTTGGTGAGGGTTTCTACGGGGATCAGTTCCCTTTTGCGGTTCACGAATTTTGAAAGCTCGTAAACCATTGTCTTAGGCACGTCTGAAATCACCGCTAGGCCGCCCGCCATATCGCCGTAGAGGGTACAATATCCGACGGCGGTCTCCGATTTATTTCCTGTGCTTAGCACCATGGAGCAGAATTTATTGGAGAGCGCCATCAGCAAATTGCCGCGAATACGGGCTTGCAGATTTTCTTCGGTTACGTCTTCCTTGGTGCCAGCGAAAGCTCCTGCAAGAGTCCTGCGGTAGCTGTCGAATGTGTCGTTGATCGGAAGGACCAGGAATTGTATACCGAGGTTTTCTGCTAGCTTATGTGCGTCGCGCATGCTTTCTTTGGAGGAATAGGGGCTGGGCATAGCCACGCCTTGAACGTTTTCGCGGCCTAGGGCGTCGGTAGCGATGGCAGCGACGAGAGCTGAATCAACCCCTCCGCTCAGACCGACTACGACTTTCTTGAATCCACATTTACGAACGTAATCGCGCGTGCCGAGGACCAGTGCGCGATAAGCGGTTTCGAGTTCATCTTCAACGGGAGGGCGAATATCTCCTCCACCGGTCACGCTGTTGAAAAGCACGAGATCTTCTTCGAATGATCTTGCGCGCGCGGCGACGCGGCCATCGGGCATGAAGGCAACGCTAGAACCATCAAAGATGAGACTATCGTTGCCGCCAACTTGATTTACGTATACGACGGGAAGGCGATACTCCTTAGCGATAGTTTGCAGCATGTCGTGACGCAAGGAGCGCTTGTCGATTGTGTATGGCGACGAGGAGAGATTCAGAAGCAGGGTACTTCCCTTCCCGACAATCTCAGCTACCGGGTCGCGATCATAGAGGCGCTGGTTCCAGAAACGTTCATCATTCCAAGAATCTTCGCAAATAGTGACGCCGAGCTTCTCAGCGTTGAATGGAAAGACGTGCTGCGTATGCGCGGGCTGGAAATAACGCGACTCGTCGAATACGTCGTAGGTGGGCAGCAACATTTTTCGCTGCTCGAAAAGAATTTGGCCGTTTGCGATTAGAGCGGCGCAATTGGCCACCGGTTTTCCGGTGTTGTCCTGCGCTCCGCCGACATAACCTACTAGCGAGGGAATAGGAATTTTCTTCGCCAGACGGACTAATTCTTTTTGGTTGAGTTCGTCGAAGGCGGGACGCTCGGTGAGGTCTTGAGGCGGATAGCCGCACAGACAGAGCTCGGAGAAGACGGCAAGTTCGGCGCCGCGCGACTGGGCTTCGTGGGCCAGTTCCAGAATGCGCGCGGAATTGCCTTCAAAATCACCAATGGTCGGATTGAATTGGGCGAGGGCGATGATCATAGACCTGAGCCAGCATACAAGCCGGAACAGTCAACTTCGATAACGACAAGCGATTTCAGGGAGACAGCGGCTTCGTCACCCCGGCCAAACTGCGGCCGGGGATTCGGAGTGACAATAGCGGGATCGCACACAAGCTACTAAACGCTGAAGGAACTGCCGCAACCGCAAGTGCTCTTCACATTCGGGTTGTTAAACTTGAAGCCGGAGCCTTCGATCGTTTCGATGTAATCGATCTGAACTCCTTCCAGATACATTTCGCTCATCTGATCGACGAGAACCTTCAATCCTTCAAATTCGTATACGTTGTCACTGTTCTCGTTCACTTGATTCTCAAAAGCCATGTGATAGCTGAAGCCAGAGCAGCCTCCGCCAACCACGGCTACACGCAGGCCCGCCGGCGAGGGGTTCTGCTGCTGCAGAATTTCTTTAACTTTTGTAACTGCAATTGGTGTTAGTTGAACCATTCGCAAAGCCTCCACAAATTTCGCATGGATAATCATGCGTCACAATTCCAAAGACATTATATCAGATTCCGGCTATAGACGATTGGATTCCGAGGAGTGCTGCGGTTAGGTTAACTGCAGATTCTGAAGGGGCTTTCCCGCTGGGCAAGTGGAGTTCCGGCAGCCGTAAATCGAGGTTGATGCAAGATGCAGTCATCCCTAAAATGAATACCCTACATGAAACATACCATCACTTCAATTCCCGGAGACGGGATCGGGCCGGAAGTTTCTAACGCGGTTAAGCGAATATTGGATGCATCGGGCGTCAAAATAGAATGGGAAGAGATCGCGTCCCGCGCAGAAATTGAACGCCGCGGGATTGATTTTATGCATGCGGGCGTCCTGGAATCCATTCGCAAGAATCGTGTGGCCTTGAAAGGGCCAATGGGGACTTCCGTAGGCACCGGCGCTCCGAGCATCAATGTGGGATTGCGCAAGGCGCTCGATCTGTATGCGAATCTGCGTCCGGTGAAAAACCTCGAGGGCGGGCAAGCCAGGTTTCAAAATGTGGACATCGTCATCGTCCGCGAAAATACCGAAGACTTGTACGCCGGGTTGGAACATACCGTGGTTCCCGGCGTGGTGGAGAGCTTGAAGATTATTACGGAGCGCGCGTCCACACGTGTGGCTCGCTTCGCGTTTGAATACGCGCGAAAATTTGGGCGGAAGAAGATTCACGCGGTCCACAAAGCAAATATCATGAAGCTTTCCGACGGCCTTTTTCTGACTTCTGTGCGCAAAGTATCTGAGGAGTATCCTGAAATCGAATACAAAGAAGTTATTGTGGACAATGCTTGCATGCAGATGGTTTTGAATCCCAACCAGTTCGATATGCTTTTGCTGACGAATCTGTACGGCGACATCATGAGCGACCTTGCCGCAGGGCTTGTGGGTGGGTTAGGTGTAGTTCCTAGCGGTAACATTGGGGAGACGGTGGCGGTTTTCGAGGCCGTTCACGGAACAGCTCCGGACATTGCTGGCAAGGATATTGCAAATCCGACCGCGCTGTTGATGAGTTCAATCATGATGTTGCGGCACATTGATGAAATCAAGGCAGCGAAGCGTGTGGAAGATGCGCTGTTCAAGGTTTACCGCGAAGGGAAATCACTGACACGCGATGTTGGCGGCACGGCCAGCACGACGGAATTTACTGACAATTTGATTAGCACCATGGGCAGGTAAGATGAACGCCGCCGTACTGCATACTCTTGGCAACCCTCCACGTCTCGAACAATTCCCCGAGCCGATTCCTGCGGAAGGCGAAGTGGTCGTACAAGTTCGTGCCGCTGCGCTGAAACCGGTCGATAAACAAATAGCTGCCGGCACACATTACGCAAGTTTTCGCGAATTGCCCGCGGTTTGCGGGCTCGACGGTGTTGGTCATCTTAATGATGGGAGCCGCGTGTTTTTTGCTGGGGCCCGGCGCCCCTATGGCACGATGGCGGAGCGCGCGGTAGTGCGGCGCGCTCAATGTTTCGCGCTGCCGGATGGTCTAAGTGACGAAGTCGCAGCAGCGTTGCCTAATCCCGGCGTATCTGCGTGGCTCACGCTGAAGGAGCGCGCCAAGCTTGCTGTGGGCGAGACAGTCTTGATTCTGGGCGCGACCGGGGTTACCGGAAAACTCGCGGTGCAGATCGCAAAAACACTGGGTGCCGGACGGGTGATCGCAGCCGGGCGAAACGAGAAAACGTTGAATTCCCTACTCGAACTAGGAGCCGATGCGACTATACAGCTCGATAGGACGGCCGAGGAACTGACCAAAGTCTTTGCCCGCGAAGCCAGCGACAAGGGATTTCAAATTGTAATCGACTATTTGTGGGGACAGCCCACAGAAGCATTGCTCTCCGCGCTCACGCGCAACGAATTTGCGGCCATCGGATCGGAAACTCGCCTCGTTCAAGTGGGCGAATCGGCGGGCGCTGCGATCTCGCTTCCGGCAGCCGTGCTACGAAGCGCACCTCTGACAATTATGGGGACGGCCGGAATGCCGGCTCCAGAAATTCTGATGGACGCGCTTCAACAAGTGCTGGCGTACGGCGCCAGCGGCAAATTAAGCATCGACACGGAGCGCGTTCCGCTCGCCGACATCGAGAGCGCCTGGCAACGAGAGGGCCGCTCACGTCTGGTCATCATCCCGTAGCGCTTACCTCGAGGAGGAGTCTATGCGCTTCGCCAAAGATCGTGTTGATGCTTTTTGCGCGCGATTCTCTTTGCGAGCGCCCGTGCTGCTCGCACCAATGTCCGGAGCAAGCGCACCTGCACTTTCCATTGCAATCGCAAACGCAGGCGGATTGGGAGCTTGCGGAGCGCTCTTGATGCAGCCTGTGGAGATAATTGCTTGGGCCAACGAGGTTCGTTCAGCCAGCAACGGCGCATTCCAAATCAATTTGTGGATTCCGGAGCCAGCACCTAAACGCGACGCGGAGCGCGAGGCGCGCATGCGTGCGTTTCTTTCGGCGTGGGGTCCTGATGTTCCAGCGGAAGCTGGGGACACGAAGCTGCCTGATTTTGCGGCACAGTGTGACGCACTATTAGCAATTGCACCGCCGGCCGTTTCGTCGGTGATGGGTCTTTACCCTCCTGAATTTGTGGCGAAGCTCAAAAAGCGCCGCATTGCATGGATCGCGAATGTTACTACGGTGGAGGAAGCGCGCGCGGCGGAAGCGGCAGGTGCCGATGTGATTGCCGCGCAAGGAGCGGAAGCTGGCGGGCACCGCGGGTGCTTCAACTCAGCGGATGCCGAAAGAAAACTGGTCGGATTGTTCGCTTTGTTGCCTGCGGTGGTGGACGCAGTGAAAGTGCCCGTGGCCGCTACGGGCGGTATCGCAGACGCACGGGGAGTGGCTGCGGCGATCACCCTAGGCGCCAGCGCAGCACAAATCGGGACGGGATTTCTGCGTTGCCCGGAAGCGAAAATTCATTCAGCGTGGGCTGACGCGCTTGGCCAGACAGCGCCGGAACAAACCGTTGTTACGCGTGCGTTCAGTGGACGAGCAGGACGAAGCATTGCGACGAATTATGTTCGCGCCGCGATGGCTGAAGATGCGCCGGCCCCAGCGCCTTACCCGGTACAACGTGGACTTACTGCTGCGATGCGTGCTCTTGCGCAGAAGGACGGCGATGTGCAGCAAATGCAGGCGTGGGCTGGCCAGTCGGCGGCGTTAGCTAAAGCGGAGCCGGCGGCAGATGTGTTCCGGAAAATTTGGGAACAGGCGCAGGCACTTCTGCCCTAACAAGGTAAACGGAAGTTTTGTAGGCGATTGACTTCCCTGCCCTGTCCGACGAAAATGAGGGTGCATTGAGTCCCGGGAGGCCGAGTGGCTGACATAACTCCGGAAGTCGCGCCGTTTGTAAAGGGCGAGGTCGCCAAGTACGAACCGATTTCGGAAGGGACCAACACTCGTCGGAAACGCAAGCCGCACATTGTCGCGGTGATCAACGACATGTGCACGGGATGCTCGGGCTCTCCCGCGTGCGTTGATTATTGTCCGGTAGCGGAATGCATGTTCTGGGTTCCGGACCCGGAGCATGAGCCTTTTGGAAAAATCCTCGTTGATCCCCTGCTTTGTATCGGCTGCAAACTTTGCACCAGTAAAGGGCCGGATGGAGCGTTTCTGGAAGGATGTCCGTGGGACGCGATCGATATGGTGCCGTTGGCGGAATTTGAAACTAAATACGGATCGATGCCGTTCTAGTTGGCCGCGCAATTTTCAAATCGTCAATCGTGAGACGAATCAAGACGCGATTAGTATCCTTCCGCTTTTCCACCGCCGCCTCGGCCGTCCACTGCTCCCTGCAACCAACCAGCGCTGATTAAAATGACTTCTACCCTGGCCTTTTCATTCGGGTCTGCTGTTTGCGTTTGATAGCCCATGTGCCGGAGCTGCGCAACGGTATCGGGAGAGACGGTCGATTCCGTGTCGAGGCGATCCGGCTTCCATTGATCATGAATGCGCGGAAAATCGATGGCATCCTGCGCATTCATTCCGAAATCGATCACGTTGAGGATCACTTGCAGCATCGATGTAATAATCACCGGACCGCCGGGGGCGCCTAGAACCAGGAACGGCTTGCCGTCTTTCAAGATA
>Ga0070765_100003188_pt1 | contig 10484 bp, 5 predicted proteins | sample HubBroMetageWFT5_FD_71516 | JGI IMG/M metagenome (GOLD analysis project Ga0070765, IMG submission 71516) | Warmed and freeze-thawed soil microbial communities from the Hubbard Brook experimental Forest, New Hampshire - Hubbard Brook CCASE Soil... | ecosystem: Environmental > Terrestrial > Soil... | reverse complement strand
CGGGCAGCGGGTCGGAAGACACTACTTGGCCAACTCGGTGTCCATTAATGTTGCTCTCATAAATCAGGCTTCCGCTCTTCACGTAGAGCGTGAAACCGCCATATCGGCCGCCTTGGGCAACGATTACGCCGCTAGCTCCGGCAACCGGTACGTCGAGGTTGGCGGTAATCACGTGTGCGCGTCGGGAGAGCGCTGGGGTGGAAGCCGACGGAAGCGGCTGCTGCCCGGAGCGATAGACGAATGAACTCTTGCCGTTGGTGACAAGAGGTAGTCCATCGTTGCGCAGAGGCTCAAGCGGATAGACGTGGTTGCGCTTCGCCTCCGAGTCGAACAGATCTTCAAGTTCCTTCAGCTTGTCGGGATACTGGGTCGCAACATTGTTGGCTTGGCTGTAGTCGTCATCGAGATGATACAGTTCCCACGGTTTGGTCTCGGGTGCAGAGTTGAACGGAGACCTGTCAGTCGGCCACGGGAGGTGATTGAAAGAACCCGCCCACCAACCATCCTTGTAAATGCCGCGGCTGCCTAGCATTTCGAAATACTGTACGTTGTGACGGCTGGGCGCGTCGGGACGCTCAAATGTGTAGACGAAGCTCACGCCCTCAAGGCGCGTCTGCTTGATTCCATTTACCTCGGCCGGCAGCGTGATCGAGGCCAGCTCGTAAATGGTTGGCGCGATATCGTTGACGTGAGTGAATTGAGTGCGCACGCCGCCAACCTGCGTAATATGGCCGGGCCAGGAAACAATTAATGGATCGCGCGTGCCCCCGAGGTGGGAAGCGACTTCTTTCGCCCACTGGAAGGGCGAGTTGAGCGCCCAAGCCCAAGCGGTGGCGTAATGATTAAGGAAGATTTCGCCGCCCAGATCGTCAATTCTCTCCAGGCGGTCGGCCACACTCGGCGCTTTCCCATCAACTCCTACCGCGTCGCGACCTTCGAAGCCGCCCTCCGCGCTCGCTCCGTTATCGCCGGGTATGTAAAAAACGATTGTGTCATCGTTGTGCCCGTCGGCGCGAATACCGGCGAGAAGACGGCCGACTTCGTAGTCCGTCTGCGACAGGAATCCGGCGTAAACTTCCATCTGTCGTGCAACCAGCTTCTTTTGATCGGCGGTTAGCGAATCCCAGGCGGGTATTTCCTTAGGGCGGGGCGTGAGTTCGGCATTCGCGGGAATTACGCCGAGCTGTTTTTGGCGGGCGAAGGAGCGCGCGCGCACCACGTCCCAGCCTTCGTCGAACTTGCCTTTATACTTGGCGATCCATTCTGGCGGCACGTGGTGGGGCACATGGGTCGCGCCGGTCGCGAAATACAGAAAAAACGGTTTGTCCGGGACCAGCGCGTCGTGCCGATGCACCCAGCCAATGGCGTCGTCCACAAGATCCGTGGTCAGATGATCGCCGGGACGCCGCTTCGCGAGCGGGTCTATTGGAAGCGTGTTGCGATATAGGGTCGGTTCCCATTGGCTGGTCTGGGCGCCCAGGAAGCCGTAGAAATATTCGAAGCCGAGGCCTGTTGGCCAGCGATCGAAAGGCCCGGCGGCGTTGACTTCCCACATCGGCGTGTTGTGCCACTTCCCGAAGGCAGCGGTGCTGTAACCATTTTCCTTTAGCACTTCGGCTACTGAAGCGGATTCTTTCGGCCACAGCGAGTTGTATCCGGGATAGCCCGCGGCTAGTTCGGCTATGTTGCCAAAAGCCATTTCGTGGCTGTTGCGCCCTGAAAGAAGTGCGGCGCGGGTTGGTGAACACATGGCATTGACATGGAAGCGGTTGTAGCGAAGTCCGTTGTCGGCAAGTTTCTGAAGCTCGGGTGCATCCACTGGGCCGCCGAAAACGTTAGTCGCTCCAAAACCGACGTCGTCCAAAAGAATTAGAACCACGTTCGGGGCGCCGGCGTGCGGCTTCGGCCGTTGCGGCCAGTCAGGCTTTGAGGCGTCCCGAGTGACGTTGACCTTCCCATTGAACACAGGGTCCGGCTTCGGCAGGTTGCTGTCGTCGCCTGCAAATCCAAAAGAGAAAAAAAGCGCAAGGAACAACACGATCAAGAAATATCGTTTCATTGCTCTCCTGTAGTAGACGGACAATCCCTTCTGCGAAACAGCGATCACCAAATCGGATTTCCAGGCACTTGCTGGTTGAGACGGGTTTTCATTCCCCTTGGGCGCGCACGCAGCGAAAACCCAAATGGTTTGTTCCTGTCTCCGGATCTCCCTTGCCTCTTGCACCAGGCATGTAGCGTCCGCAATATTGATCGGTGCAAAGGTACGATCCGCCTTTTTGCACGCGCTTGCTCACGCCGGGCTCCTGCGGATCGAAACTGTCAGAAGGTCCTTGTGGATTGACGGCAACGGCGTCGCGTCTCAGTTGCGCGTAATAGTCGGGCCGATACCAGTCCGAGACCCACTGCCAGACGTTCCCTGACATGTCGAACAGACCAAAATCGTTGGCGGGAAAGGATGCGACCGGCGCGATGCCAGCGTACCCGTCTGCAGAAGTATTCTTGTCGGGAAAATGTCCCTGAAAAGTATTGGCCATCCATTTACCTTTTGGATTGAGCTCATTGCCCCAGGGATAGTCTTGCCGGTCTCGGCCACCACGCGCCGCGAATTCCCACTCTGCCTCGGTCGGAAGGCGCTTGCCCGCCCATTTTGCATAAGCCACGGCGTCGGGCCATGCCACTTGAACGACCGGATATTTTTCCTTTCCCAGAAGATCGCTCTTTGGGCCGTTGGGATGGCGCCAATTCGCGCCGCGCACAAACCTCCACCACGCGAGCGGATTATCGAGGGACACCGGACCGGCGGGAGGTGTAAATACGACGGAGCCGGGAGCCAAATCTTCTGGCGCGAGGTTAGGAAATTGCTTGGGATCGAGCGGACGCTCGGCAATGGTCACGTATCCGGTTGCCTTCACGAAGCGTGCAAATTCTTCGTTGGTGACGTCCGTCCGGTCTATCCAAAAGCCTTTCACTTCCACTTCGTGGACGGGTTGAGCATCCTCCATGTGATCTGTTCCCATCCAGAATTGGCCGCCGGGGATCCAGACCATGCGGTCTGGAGAACTGTGCGGCTCTGCTTTCGTGGAAGCAGAAATGTCCGAGGCTTCGACCAGAGACGCCGCATGCAACGAATGCCGGGAAACTCCCGCGTCGCAGTGTGCGCTGCTCTGCGGGGCGCTTTGAATCCCTTTGGCGCGATTCTGCGCGACCCCGCAGATGCCGAGGGCGATTAATAAAATGCGTCCGACAAAAAAACACTGACGGTTTGTGCGTGATGACCTCATGTCACTTCACCAATTGGACCGGTCACACAATCGTGCACGTGGAAAGCTACTGGTTGTCACCGGGCTTGGAAGCATCTTTCATGTAGTCGGCAAGTGACTTGGAGCCTGGGGTGCGATGAATCCGTGAATTAAAAACATCGTCCCATGTGATGTAAGGATAGAGATGATGATCCTTGGCTTGCTCTTCGAACTCAGCTTTTAGTTCAGCCAGTTTCTCAGGGTACTTTTTGGCTAAGTCGATTCGCTCGGTGTAGTCTTCATTCAAGTTGTAGAGCTCCCAGGCGTTTTCATCAAAAGGCTGTTCGCTCTTGGCGTTTCCAGTGATAAAGCTATTTGGGTAAGCCAATTCAGCCTTCCACCCGTCGTGATAAATCGATCGTGCGCCAAAGATGTAGTAATACTGCAGCGTGTGGCGCGAAGCTGCCTTAGCATCGTCAATCGAGTATGCCAAAGAAGTTCCCTCAATGACTTGTTGCTTGATGCCTCTGATCTCCTCCGGCGCCTTGATGCCCACAAGTTCGAGTGTCGTCGGAAGAATGTCAATTACATGGCCGTACTGGTTACGAATTCCGCCTTTGTCCTTGATGTGGTTCGGATACACGATGATGAGCCCATTGCGCGTGCCGCCTTCGCTGTTCGCATCCTGCTTCCAGAACTTGAACGGCGTGTTCGCGGCTTGTGCCCAGCCCAGAGGATAATTTCCTTGCACAGCGTCGGGAGTTCCGATCTCCCCAATCTTGTTCAAGTTGTAATTAATATTCTCTTGTTCCGTTAAAGGCTTGCTGGTCCAGAGAGGACGATCGATATCGCCGTTCAAAGTGCCTTCTTTGCTTGCGCCGTTGTCGCCTAGCATCACGAACATAAGCGTGTTATCCAATTGATTGATCTCTTTCAAATGATTGATCAAACGGCCGACCTCATAATCCGTATAGGTCAGATAACCCGCATAGATTTCCATGAAGCGCGCGTAGAGTTTTTTCTCGTCCGGAGAGAGTTGATCCCAGGCCTTGATGTTCGGGTTGCGATCGGGAAGAATGGCATTGGCAGGGATAATGCCGAGCTTCTTCTGGCGTTCGAAAACCTCCTCGCGGAAAGCGTCCCAGCCCTGGTCGAATTTGCCCTTATATTGATCGCTCCAGTATTTGTCGACCTGGTGCGGAGCATGAGTTGCGCCGGGCGCGTAATAGAGGAAGAAGGGCTTGTCGGGAGCCGCCTTTTTCTGGCGGTCGATATAAAAGATGGCTCTATCGGTGATTTGAGCGCTTAAATGGCGACCATCGGGGTGCACGTGTGCCTGATCTTCCACCAGATCCGGCTTGTATTGGTCGGTTTGCGAACCAAGGAATCCGAAGAAATGATCAAAGCCTTTTCCGGTGGGCCAATGATCAAATGGGCCGGCATCGGTCGCCTCTTCATCTGGGGTCACACCATACTTGCCGACCGCGAAAGTGTTGTAGCCATTGTCGCGAAGAATTTCTGCAATGGTGCCCGCAGTGGGGGGAACCCTGCCATCCCAGCCGGGGAAACCGGCGGACATAATCGTGTGGGAAAACCCGGATTCGTGAACGGATGCGCTGTTACGGCCAGTCAACAGCGCGGAGCGGGTCGGGGCGCAGATCGCGGTCGTATGGAAGTTCGTATACCGCAAACCATTGGCAGCCAGAGCGTCGAACGTCGGCGTCTGGATGATTCCGCCGAAGCTTGCGGTAGCGCCAAAGCCCACATCATCCAAAAGGATCCACACTACGTTTGGCGCGCCGGCAGGCGCTTTCACAGGTTCGGGCCACCATTCTTTGGACTCGGCGAGGGTTCTGCCGACGACTCCTTGATACGGCTGCGTCGCTTGAGCATGCAGTGCGACACTCGATGCAATTACTAACGCCACCGTCAACACCCTTAATACGCTGTTTGTCTTCATAAAACTCCTGTTGGTCTAGGTCATTCAGTGGTTTCTACGGCTCTCCTGCCAGAATTCCTTGCGTTGCGACCGCTCACTTCACCATCGGTCCATTGGCGGCGAGTTCGCTGCCTTCGACCTTCGACTTGAAAATAGGCCATAGCAGTTGCGCATACCACTGGTCTCCCTGGTAGTGCGATATGCCGTAGGCTTTTGGATATTCACGGGAAATGTGCGCCGTCCCGAAAATCACGTCCCACAGGAAAAACATGTTTCCGAAATTTCCTTTGTAGTAACCGATACCGTCGTCGGTGCTGGCGGCATGATGGGCATGATGAGTGGCGGGCGTCGATATCAAGCGTTCCAGCACCCACGCTGCCGGGCGAAGGACCTTGTACTTATAAAAAGGCTTGTCCCAGGGAATACAGGAATGCGCCAGAGTCGTAATCACGCCCTTCAATCCGAGAACGATAAGCGCCGGACCGCCCAGACCCAGATAAACAAGCGCAGCGGTCAAATAAATCTGGGAAAAGAAAATCGTGTAGATCAGATTCTGTCGGCTCGCCATCGCCATGCCCATGTACGCGGCCGAGTGATGTGTGCGATGGAATCTCCACAACCACGGAATCTGATGATGCAGCCGGTGATACCAGTACTGGGTGAGGTCGTCGGCGATGCAGATGATGAAAACTCCCCATAAGAATGGAACCCAGACGTACAAGTTCTTGAGCCCCGGCAGCACAATGGGCAAGACCTTAAGGCCAACATAGGTGGTAAACGGGCGGATCACGATGTAGGACGCGGCGAAGCAGGCGATGTCGATAGATCTCTCAGTTTTCGTCCACCGCTTTTCATAGAGGCCAAAGGAGAATTCCAATATCCCGAGCACGATGACAAATACCGTGAGCGCGTAGTCTTGAAACGGCCCAAGACCGCGTTCGAAGGACTGATAGTAGCGGACTATAGGCACGGATGACGGCGCTGTCTGCTGCCAAGGCCGCTGGTTGGTCAGGTAAAACGTGAGGAACATGAGCGCAACCGGCAAGGCATAAATCAACAGGCTGGCGAGCCCGTTGCCGATGATTTTTTGTCGGACGTCGGCATCCATCTTCATCGCGAAACCCTCCCGTTATTTGGCATGTGAAGAGACCTGTTCCGTTCTCGAACTGTCTGTGAGCATTCTGCGAGTGAGGTGTAAGCCTCCCAGCAGGATTAAAAGAGGTACGACAGTAGCCACCGCGCCCACCAATACTTTTTTCACTAACAGCGTCAGATCTTGTAATCGCATGCTGCCCGCTCCTCGGCTCGCAATCAGCTTGTAGATCCTCCCCATAGCTAGAAGGTGAACTTCGCTGCCAACTGGATCTCCCGCGAGATCCGTTGGAATGTTGTGGGCGAGCCCGCTGAAGAAATAGTCCCGTAAGGAGAACCGGAAGTGATGTTAGGCACAAGAGTCGTGCTGGTCGCAGCAGGAGCGGGGGCAACCGCCGACGGATTGTTGAACTGTGGAGTGTTGAAGAGGTTGAAGAACTCCGCGCGGAGTTGCAGTTTTTTCGATTCGGCTATCCGGAAGTTCTTGAAAACCGAGAAATCAATATTCTTCGTTCCCGGACCCTGAAGGATGTTGCGCCCGGAATCTCCCCACTGCCCGTTAGCAAGCGGCCCAGTAAGGGGAATGCTCACAAAAGCCGAGGTATTGAACCATTCGTGAATGTTGCGCTTGCCATCCGGCAGGGATCCGTTGCCATAGCCGGGTACAAGTTCTGCGCGAGGGGTGAGACCGTCGCCTACTCCGTTCGCCGAAACCACGGAAAACGGTAAGCCGTCGTAATACGCCAGAATGGCGTTGAGCTGCCATCCCTGGACCACTGGATTCAGCCTCCCGGAGGTTTTGAATGGCAACTGGTAGGTGCCGCTGGCCACAAAGCGGTTGGGAATGTTCAGGTCCGAATCGCCATACTCCGCCCGGAGATCATAGGGATTCATCGCGTTGCCCGTGGCGTTGTTCGAGCCTGGGCTGTTGGTGTTTTCGTCGAGCGCGTGGCTGTAGGTGTACGACGCCAGGAAGCTGAAATTACGCGCGCGGCGCTCGCCTGTTATTTGCAGCCCGTTGTAACTGGAGACTTGGTTCGTCTGCAGTTGGAAGATCTGGGCGAAAAAGGGGTAAGGCCGGTTAACGGCAACGCTGGTGGTGCCAGGCGAACCGGCGTTGATGTCCACCAGATCATCCAGATGGACTGCGCGGGTTCCGACATAGGCGACGCTGATTGTGGTCGAAGGCACAATCTCCCGCTGGATCGTAGCGTGCCACTGCTCGCTGTAAGGCGTTTTAGCACGAGGATCCTGGGCGAAAACCGGCAGCCCTGCGGGAAGGTTGCTTGCGTCTGTCGCTGTAGTGTGAACGAATCCGTCGGAGGCAAAATTGAAAGGAGCACCGTTTGCTGCGGGCGATCCATACACTGCCGAGTTGTTAAACGCCCAATAGTCGATCGCCGGCGCATTGTTTGACAGGCCGCTTGAATTCGTAACATTGGGCGCGGAATAGTAAATGCCATAACCGGCATGGAAGACGGTCTTCGAAGTCACTTTGTAGGCAAATCCCACGCGCGGCATGAAGTTTAGGTTGTTGCCACTCAGTCCGCTGGGCGGAACGCCGTTGGTTCCCACTTGATAGAGTCGTGTGGTCGACAGGCTGGGGACAAAGTTATACATCCGGTTATCCACCTCGGTCCACGGCCAGCCCAGGAAATTTTCGTAGCGGAGACCGAGATTCAACGTCAGCCTGTCGGTGGCCTTGTAGTTGTCCTGGACATAAAACGATAGGTCGGTCTGCCGGAATCCGAACCCGTGACTGTCGTTCGGAAATGCGTATACCCCGGTCTTCGGCGCTCCGAAGAGAAGATCGGTCCACGCCAGCCCGCTATAAACAGTCCCGAAATTAAACGCGCCGTGCTCGTCTGCGGTTTGGAATATGTTGTATTGCAGGCGGACCAATTCGAACCCTATATCGAGGGAGTGCTTGCCGCGGACCAGGTTAACGTCGTCATCCAGCTGATAATTATTGGTTCCGATATTCGTGGGGCTGTTTCCTGCGTCACCGATCGACGTATCGCCCGCAAACGTCATTACGGGGAGTCCGTCAGATGCGGGCTGGCCAGGGATCTCTACTCCGGGAATCCCGAGTTGAGTGGGAAGTTGCAGTCCTGCGTCGAAGTTCTGCGCGTAAACGAAGAATCGAGACCAGCCGAAGCGCGCGGTGTTGATGGTGGTCGGCGAAAAGATATGAGTTTCACTGATAACTGCCTGGTGGGCTGGATCCTGTGCCGGTCCGCAAATGACGGTTCCAACCAACGGCACCGGTAGAATGCCGGGCTGAATAATATTATCCCGGGACTGGCTGTAGCGGATGAAGGCATTATCGATGTCAGAGAAGCGGTGGTCCACTTTCACGTCGAAGGCGTCTTCGGTCACCGAGCGCTCGGGATTGAAAAGGAAGTTATTGGCGGTCGTAGCGCCCGGGACGTTCGGGGACGCATACTTCTGGTAAAGGTTCAGAATGTTCGCCCCGGTCGAGTTCACGTCGCTTAGAGGAATGAAATTGTTGGCGTAAGGAAGCCCCGTCCTGGGGTTCTTGATGGCTTGCGAGTAGGCGGAAAAGTCATAGCCGGTGCTGGTCAACGTGTAGTCCGGCACGGTATCTACGTAGGTCAACCCCTGGCGGGTGCGTTGTCCGGAGTAGTCCGCATAGAAGAAAGTCTTCGGGTTGTTTCTTCCGAATAGTGGACCGCCGAAGGTACCGCCAAATTCGTTCATCCGGAAACCCGGCTTTGCAGCTGTGTCGAAATAATTCTTAGCATCCAACGCAGAATTGCGGAAAAACTCGAAGACCTCTCCGTGGTAGCGGTTGGTGCCGGATTTGTAGACTAAGTTGATGGTGCCTGCGTTCCCGCGTCCATAGCGTGCATCGGCATCGGTGGTTTCTTCCGAGAATTCCTGCACGGCGTCGATGGGTGGGAAGATCACGACTGCCAGACCGTTATGGTTCTCGTTGTCCCCGATGCCATCCAGAAGCAGGCGGTTCTCCTGATAGCGAAGCCCGTTAAAGGCATACGACGACGGACCGCGCTGTTGGGTATAAGGAACGCTGACGATTTGCGTCTGCGCCGGCACGACGCCAGCACCCAGGCCTAACAACTCCGCAAAGTTGCGGCCGTTCAAGGGGAGATCCTTGACTGCTTCTTCGGTGCGAAGATTGGAGACAGTCGAAGATTCGCTCTCCAGCAGTTGGGTGGTGGCCTCAACGGTAACGGTCTGGTTATTTTGGCCTACCGTCAGAACTGCATCGGCGGCAGCGCGTTGACCTACCTCCAGCCTTATATGTTCCTGGACCTTGCCAAAGCCGGAAGCTTCAAACTCAACGTTATAATCGCCCGGATTCAGCGGCGGCGACACATAGAGGCCCCGAGAGTCCGCGACCGTGGCGTTGTTTAATCCGGTTGCGGCGTTTCGAATGTTTACCTGCGCACCCGCGATGACCGCGCCAGAGGTGTCTCGCACCACGCCGGTGATGGTGCCGGTCTCGACAATCTGGGCCTGCAGCGCCGGGGTCATCGTGCTGGCAATCAGCGCCGCCAAAAGCCAGACATGTTTCCGGAAGCCCACAAAAAGCCGGAGGGGCCATTTGTCGATGCAGGCGGCCGAAGAATAATGACCTCGCGGGTTAAGTACGGCGACCGGCGCCGACACGGCCAAGAACCACAATCGCCCCAAGTTCCCCATATCTGTTCTCCCCTGTACAGCACAAATACAATCACCTAGATAAACTTACTTGTAACGCGAAACGAGACAACCTTTCTCTAGCAACAAACACTTCGGGTATCACTAGATCACGCCATCAGTGCAGTGCTTGTGGTCCCAGTGACCTGCCACGCCTCACACGGCAAGCGTGGCGTGGCTAGAACGTCGCAGGGCGAATTTGGAACTTGCCCGTGCTCCCTAACAGCGAGAATTCAGCCCCGCTGTGATCGGCGTTCGGGAAACATAACTTAGTATGTCTACTATGTCAATAGGAATTAGGATAATTGCAGAAAAAAACGTTCACGCGGTTGATGCGTGGAGAAGTTGCTGGAGAAAAAAGACTCTGCAAGCCACGCCGGGCGCGGGTGTTGTCACTGGCGTGAAGGAGCGGCGGTAGCCGTCTCGCTCCCCTGGCTCACGATTCGCTCGACTTGCTGCCTCCGAGGATCGTTCGGCGCTTCAAGCAAGAACTGAGCGAACTCTTTCGCTGCTTCATCCCTTCGATTCAG
>Ga0070765_100003186_pt1 | contig 10485 bp, 7 predicted proteins | sample HubBroMetageWFT5_FD_71516 | JGI IMG/M metagenome (GOLD analysis project Ga0070765, IMG submission 71516) | Warmed and freeze-thawed soil microbial communities from the Hubbard Brook experimental Forest, New Hampshire - Hubbard Brook CCASE Soil... | ecosystem: Environmental > Terrestrial > Soil... | reverse complement strand
GACGCTGATGAGTCCCGGAGACATCCTCGTCCTCTATACCGATGGGGTTTACGATGGCGGCGACGAGCAAGACCGGCTACAGCTTGAACGGGTAGTCCGTGAACACCAAAACGAGCCTGCAAAAGAGATTTGCAGCGCGATCCTGAAACATGCGGTGAACCAGGACGAGTATCTAAAGCAGATTGGTGAGACGGATCGCATCGACGACAAGACCGTGTTTGTCATCAAGCGCGGGTGAGCGGGAGGCTGCTGTCAGCCGTGATTCTTCTTTTGGCGGAGCCCACAGTTAGGCGAACATCGCCAGAACTACAAGTTTGAGGGCAAGGAGCGCGACACTGAAACTCAGAACGACGACTTTGGTGCCCGCTACTACTCCTGGCGCTTTGGCCGTTGGCTCAGTGCAGACTGGTGAGCCGTGCCCGCACCAGTCCCTTATGCGAATCTCGCGAACCCACAGACGCTAAACTTGTATTCGATGGTTGCCGACGATCCAGAGTCTTTCGCCGATCTCGACGGGCACATGTTCTGGGCTCCATACTTGGGAAACGGTCCGATCGGTAACATCAGTTTCTTGATTGCCTCTGGGGCCGGGCCCTCGGAACTGAGTCAGAGACTAAGTTTTTTCGGAAGCGCGGACCCCGAAAATGGCCAGGAACAGATCGCGGACCCAGGGCTTCGGCTTGCTCGACGCCACAACCGGGGCTTGCTGGTGCACACTACCATCCTTCGGGTTCACGGTCTCGCTGGTAGCTGACGCCCGCGCTCCACCGCACCCCCTTTTCGGCCAGGTGATGGTTATACCTTGTCGCCAGCCGGTGCTGGCCGAGTAATTCCGTACACATGCACTACAACATTTTCGTACGTGTACTCGGTTGTGATGAAAACACCGTCGACCGTCGTATTCAGGTGCCTTGTTAGATTCCGTCCCCGCTCGGCCTCTGGAGCTAGCTCATCTACCAACTGCCGCACCTCTTCTTCCGAGAAAGAGGCGGCGAAGAAGCTGCCCGTCTCCGTTTTTTGTCGTCTCTCCAGCGCCATCTCACATACCGGGCCATCGGCCGCATATTTGGGCGTCATCACGACGTCGGGGCGCAGTTCGTAAGAAGTAACCTGACGGTATTTGGCGCTCACATCGGCAGAGGTCTGCCCTAAAGCAACAACCGCGATGCCAAGCGTCAGAAGCACAACGAATCCCTTAGCCATCCCACTGAACCCCTAGTTGAACCTGCACGCACATCTCCCACTGCATCCGCCCCGCCGCTCATGGTGAGATTTGCTTTATGACCGGAGTGGTCCACGTGATCGAGAGATCGCCCACCTTGCCCCTAGCGTCGACATTGGTCAGCGTGCGCGTCCAGTCTGCCTGATACGTTGCCCCGCCGGTCGTTATTGTCAGCGTTACCTAGGAGTGTCGCAGAAGCGCGGGTTGGGCGGCTCCGGACGAAACGTTTTTCGACAATTCGCCACTATACTCACAAGACGTCGGGCAACCTCCGATCGATGCGGTATGCTCGCCGCCTAAGAGTAGTAGTCTGTCTGGCTTTTCAGAGGACAGCACAGCGACTGCACAAACCCACTCGACAGCAAGCCAGCCGGACAGCGGCCCACAATAAAAGTTAGGGAGAGGTGAAATGAGAGACCCAGGGATTGCGCAAGCGCACGAACCAGCGCACGCTATTGAAGTCATCCCTAGTGATCCGAAGGCGGTCGACGGAATGCGGAACCCAAGAGTTCCTGAAAACGATTGTGCGAACCTTGAAATCACTGAGCTGACGCAAGAAGTCTACAGACTCGCAGAACGGGCAAAGAACCTTCTTGGCCTACCAGACTTCGATTTTGGCGCGGAGGCGCTTCCTCCGGAGGCGTTGGCGGCACTTGCCAGGGTTGAGGCACAGTCTGAATGGAAGCAGACAGAGCGTTTTGACATGCCCCATTGCCAAGCTACCTCGGTCTGCCGTGAAACGCAAAGCGTGAAGAACATCCATGAAGTCCTGCGACAGAAGGAACAGGAAGTGGCGGCCCTTCAGGACGAAATAGAAGCGCTGCGCAAAGTATTGCCTCTGCTCTCCGACGGTCAGGATGGGACTGGGAAATCGGCCTCGGCGCTCAGTCGATCTCGCCAACCAATGCGCATTCCGTAGCAAGTTGGGACGATTTCTTCGCAAGCAAATTGCGTTCTCGCCCAAATTGTGGACTCTCCTGGATAAAGCCCGCAGCATGACGTTCACTGTAAAGGACAGGCGGTCTGCTATGACTCAAGTCGTAACTACTCCACCACCAACTGAATTTCGGTCGTTGCCTCCCAATACCGTAGGTTCAATCTCTCGATGCAACGCTCCTGTCATTGCGAAGAGCATTGAGTACGCTGTGGCGACACTTCGAGCACAGTTGGACGTAGCGTTGGGAAACGAAGCTTTCGTACACAATGTGGCGGAGCAGGCCAGAGCTCTCACTGGCGCGATCGGAGCTGTCATTGCGTTTCGCCAAGACGGAGTTGTCGTCTGCGTGGCCAGTTCGGGCGCGGTGAGCCCCGCTCCTGGCACTCCGCTAGACACTCAGGGAGGAATTTCAGGAGAGTGTTTACGCTCGGGAAAACCTTTGTGTTGTAGCGATACCGAAGACGATCCACGCATTGACCCTCTCCTCTGCCGAACCTTGGGGCTGCGCTCGATCGCGGCCGTACCGATTCTTGAAGATGGAAAGGTTGCCGGTCTGCTCGAGGTATTCGCACAGGAACCCCACGCGTTCGCTGATCCGGGCATGGAAGTTCTAGAAAGTTTGGCGGCGCTGTTGGGAGAGGCTAGGATGCCCCCCGTCGAGGACCAAACAGAAGCAGCTACCGCAGCCCCGGATCATCCTGTTGAAGTTGGATGGCTGAGATGGCCGGCGATTCATCCGTATCAGGCGGCAGTCGTTGCGGTATTGCTTGTGTCCGACATTCTTACCACCTATGCCTGCTATCACCGTTGATCTCTGGGCATCTCCAGCAGGCACAATACCAGTCTTGGAGGGCCAATGAGGAGTCTTTTTCCAGAGGAGCAGATCATGTCCCACACCTACGGAAACAGAGGGAATCGGAAGGAATGCACAACGACAAATTCCGGGCGGATGATGGATGTGCCAGCGGTCACAGCCTTCATTCGCCCCGGGCACGGCGAAAAATCGAGGCTGTTGCCACCTATATTGAGAACTCCGCTGCCCATGCCCTTCGTCGTCTTTCTGGCCCTGCAGGCAGCTTTTTTCGGCTGCATCGCGTGGATACGGATTTCTGCTCCTAGCCCCCAAAAGGCACTTGCCAGCAGCGCTGGCAGCGGCGTCCCAGCACTTCGCCTGGCCGACTCGAAGACCATTGGGTCAGGATTGGGGCCGGCACTGGTCCAAGAAGTCTTGCAGCTCGGAACTGCTGATGTTCATGTTAGGAATAGGGTCAACGCCAAAGAACACAGAGCGTCGAGTCCGTTGGCGAAGAGTACATCACCGACTGTCATTGCAATTCGCCCACTTGTCTCTGACACTGCGTCCAGCGGTCTTGCGCTTACCAATCACTCTGTCGGGACGGCAAATGGTCCCGTCGGGCAGACGACCGTCGAGGAGCTCCAGCCTCCGGCAGTTTCTGAGGTGCTTGGTGCACCTGCTGGCTACGGAACGGTTCTGGCGTGGATCGCCGACACCCCAGTTCGGATGCCGGGGGAGCCGCCGCGAATAGCATCGGAGGTAACCGGTGGCCAGATCACACACCAGGTGACGCCGGTCTACCCGCAGCAGGCACGAACTCAGAGAATCCAAGGTGCCGTGGTCTTGGAGGCCATGATCAAGGAAGATGGTACAGTGGCGCACGTCACGGTGCTGAGCGGCGGCCCATCTTCTCTCGTGAACGCGGCACGGCAGGCGGTCCAGCAGTGGCGCTATACTCCGCTTGAGTTGAACGGGAAACCCATGCCCATGCGCAAGGAGATTACGATCAAGTTCACGCTTCCCCAGAACTGACAGGCAAAGGACGTAAAATGAAATTCATCCACGCGCCGCAGCCCAACAAATGAAGCGGTCGGCAACTTGTCGCGCCTGTGGTGCGCCGCGCCGAGCTCCGCCGGCGTCGCCATCGACTCAACCGCAATTGCAGCGCCACCCGCTTGCCTTGAACCGGAAGATCTTGCAGTTGCCTCCAGTAACGACTGTGGCGAGCGGTCGACTGTATTCTGCACGAAGGGCACTCCGAGCGAGTGCGGCCTTCGGCTCGGACGAGCCAACCTTGCTCGGATTTTTCGAACCCCAACAAGGTCAGACCTATCTCGGGTGGCAGTAAATCCTGCGCACTCAATTCGTTGGACATGGCTTTGTCATTAGATGACCAAGTTCATGCCCTGCACCGAAAGTGAGGAAGAACCCAAAAAGTCGAGCTCCACGGCTCGGAGATTGGTCGAGCAGAGATCTCGGCACGGAACGAACTCAGGCGGAACTGCCCAGCGCCATCCTGATTACCGCCGAGGCGACATTCCTGGAAAAGAAAATGGCGGTGACCGTGGTGCCAACGTCGCTGTAGGTTGTAAGGAGAAACCTTGCCAGTCTCCGCAAGGTTGAACCTATTTCCCCTCGATGCCCTGCCCAATTGAGTCCCTGCTGATATTTTTCAGTTCCCGCACCTAGTGTAAATTTCGGCATTTGCTGGTGAGAGGTACCAGTCGGCACGGGGACTCTGCCACCTGCTACCGCCTCTTCACGCGACGAGAAGCCGATCGCGATAATGGAGGGTGCGGCAATGAGATCGCGCAGTGATTCCTGGTTCGGGTACGCAATCACGAGGCGTTCAGGACCAGTTTCGGTACGAAGCCCAGCTATTACGGCGTACTTCACACCCGTAGAATCAACCACTTTATTCACGACCGCATCCTCCGTCACTCATGCCGTGCTCGATCATGCCGTGGGTATTAGCAACCGGCATTCCAAACTCATTTCTCGAGAAAACTGGTAATCGGTGAGGTTGACGCGGCCTGGGGGGATGGTTTCCGCCTGCGGGACTTCTAGAGTCAAAGCGCCACGAGAGAAAATGACGCCCGCCACCGGACAGCGTGTCCACGGAGGGACATCATCTCAGTTCGAATAGCGGCGCAAAAAAAATGGCACCGTGAAAATCCTATCGGCCGCAACGCAGGTGGTGCTGGGAGGTGCCTTGGTCTTCGGGACCAGGGTGCTGATCGGCAGTTCTTGAAGTGGGCATGACGAGCAGTTTTCGGTCCGGATAATCACCCTGGCTCATCGAAGGAACTGCTAAAACTCGAGGCGGAGGCCAAACTGGATCGCTCGGGGATTATTAGCTTGGCTGGTGATTACGCCAAATGACGCGGGATCCTGCATGCTGAGTGTCGGGTCGTTGAACACAACGTGATTGAAGGCGTTCAAGAAGTCGGCCGAGAAAAGCGCGGCAACCCTATCCGTCAACGGTGTGCGCTTGGCCAAAGAGAGGTCAAAATTCCAGTAAGGGAGACCGCGCAGAACGCCGCGCTCCGACCGAGCGTCTTTGCTGACCTGAATCGGGCGGAAGTCCGCAATGGCCACCTCGGGGTTGGCAAAAATATTAAGGCCGGAACCGCCAGTGGCAGGATCTCCGTCAGTACCTGCTCCCCCCGAGCCTGGCACGCCGGAGTGGACGCTATTACCAAAATCGGGCTTGTTGATCGGTATTGCGCCGGATGCAACAAGTCCGAGAGTGTCGCCACCACCCCATGCCTCATAGCTTTCGGCGACCGTCAAGGGGAGTCCGCTGGCGGCTTTGAAAATACCGGAAAAGTACCAGCCGCCGATAACCTTATTAAGCGGCCGGTTACCAATGCTGAAGCGGGTACCTGAGCCGAAGGGGAGTTCATAAACCCAGTTGGCTGTCACGACGTGGCGGTGGTCGAAAAAGGACGGGCCGTAGTCGATTCCATGATCAAAACTGGAAGAAGGCTCGACCGGGATGTTTTGGACCGAACCGATATCATCAAGGGACTTGGCAAGAGTGTAGTTAATAGCGAAAGTGAGACCTTGAGAGGTGCGCTTCCGTAAGGTGGCGAAGAACGCATGATAATTGGAGTAGCCGCCGTCAGTTCCGCTCCATATCCGCTGGACCTGCAGATTCGTGATTGGCTTCGGAAGCAAGAACTGCATAGACTGCCATAGAGTCCTGAGCAAGCCAGCGGCGAGATCGGACCCATACTGCGTCGCCAGCGTAACCGTCCCGCCGGATCCTATCTGATCTTCAAACCAAGGTTGCGGGGTCACAGCTGAAGGGAGTGTACCGGCGCGGAGTTGGTTTGCCACATTGTCGTAAGCCGCCGCGAAGCTCTGACCGGAGGCCTTGTCCTTATAGAAATAGGGAGCAGATGTGATGTCATTAACCTCCCTCATGCTGCGCGCAAGCGTTCCCACGTAGCCCACTTCTACAATCATGGTCGTGCTCAACTGGCGCTGGATGGTCAAATCGATCTGGTAGGCATGGCCAGTTCCGATGATGGGATCTGGCTGGTATGCAAAAGTCTCCCCATACGGTGTGCCAACCACGAACGGCGAGCTGACTGCTGGGGCGGTCGGAACGATACCTGGACCATCGGCGCCAATTCGATAGGCATCGGTCGGATTGCTCGAGTTGGCGCAGCTTCCGCTAATGACCGGCCCGCGGCAGTTGATGGTTTGGGCAAACGTCGGTCCTAACATTGGCTCGATGACGCTCCAAACCGTGTTCATCCGATCATAGGTAATCGAATAACCGGCGCGAAAGACGGTGGTACCTTTGCCGCCAAACAAATGTTGCCACAAGGAATTTTCTAAGGACGGAGTCCAGGCTGCCGCTATGCGCGGGCCAACGTTGCCATAATCCGTATTAAAGACTGCCTTTTGCGATGTTTTGTTCGATGGCAGCCAAGCCAAGGTGGGATTGTAGATGTTACCCTGCAGGGCTGCCTGACGCGCATTATTTAGGTAGTCGGTCGAGGTCAGTGTCCGGCCGGTAGCATCGTCGATCATAAAAGCGGTTCGGCCCAACGAATCCACCGGTGCGAACTGGATCTGATAGTTGAGTCCGCCGGTTATAGTCAGCGAGGGCCGAATGCGCCACGTGTCGCTGAAATAGAACTCGACAGCGTTCTGATAAGCGTTCGCTTGCAAGGGTGAGCCCAATGGAAGTGGATTCAGGTTATGATCGCGCGTGACCAACACATTGGTGTTGTCAATCATTCCCGTGGTTCCGGCGAACAGGCGGTTCCAACGGGTAACATCGCCCGAAGCTAAGCAAAACGTCATCACGGCGGCTGTACAATCTGGCGGCCGATTTCCGGCCGGGATCGTGACCGCGCCCGCAGCATCCAATTCAACGTCCAAGGCAGTGATGGAACCTATCACCTTGTCGTTGCGATAGTGGTACGTTCTTATGCGGCGGAAGTCCCCACCAAACTGGAATAAGTGGTGCCCCTTGTTCCAGGACAAGTCATCCCTTACTTGGTAGCTCTTAGCATCGCCGCCCTGGGTACGGGCGACCAGTGTGTTCATATCAACTGGACCATCCAGCAGGCCGCCATGTGCCGAAGCGCCGCCGGCCACCTCGATCGCCCCGACAATGCCCGGCACTTGGGGGAATGGCAGCACACCTGGAAACCACCACCAGTCGCGCAGATAGCCGAAGCGAAGGTCATTCGTGAGTGTGGGCTTGAGGACACCGGTTAGCGCCACCACAAAGTAATGCGGCTGGGAACTCTCCCGATGTATAGCAACGGGCTTAGAGAGAGTGTCCCCCTTGAGGAGACCACCGATGTCTACTTGGGAATTAAGCAGCGTGGTCGCTTCCGCGTAACGGACGGAGCCCATAAGATGCCACTTGTCCGAGAAATTGTGATCAAGGCGTCCGATCCCGGAGTCCGACGAACTCGGCGTGCTTGCGGTCGAGCGAAAACCGATTGTGTTCAGGCCGTCACCCACGGAGGAGTCGTTGCCCACAGGCAAGTGACTCCAAAGGGCGCCGACGACCGGATTCAGCCCCAAACCGCGTGGGTCACAGGCGGAAGTGTTCCCTGCGCCGCAGGAGGTCGACGTGGCTAAGGGGTAATCACGGACTGTCCCCGAAGCATCCAAGAAGCGCAAGGTGCCTGCCCGCAAAGAGTCGGTCGGAACAACGCGGCTAATCGTCGACGACTGCGGAAACCGACGCCCCTCATAGCTCCCAAAAATAAACGTACGATTCTTCCAAATCGGCCCCCCTACCGCAACTCCGAAACGGTTGTCCTCCAGCTTGGGATTCGGAATGCCCACGCGATTACGATCCCATGAATTCGCATTGAGGTCGTTGTTCTGGAGGTACTCGTAAAAAGCGCCGTGAAGCGCATTCGTGCCCCGTTTGGTGACGAAGGTAAATTGTCCACCCTCCCCACGACCGTAACTGGCATTGGAATTGGTCGTTGCGACGCCGAATTCTTGGACACTGTCAGAGGTAAGAGGGATGGGGCTGTCGACGACATTGGCTGGGTCGGGCTTGACACTGGCTCCGATGATGTTGTCCGTCGCATCAATGCCATCAACGGTCAAAGTCGTCTGGTCGCTTCGCGACCCTGCGACCGTTGCCTGGGAATTGACTTGATTCGTTCCTCCTGTCGGGTAGGTAGGCGCGACAAGCGGTTGCAAGTCGTAATAAACCATTGCGCTGCGGTTAATGTTCGGCAACCTTACCATCTCCTCGCCCTGGACCACATTGCCGACCGTTGCATTCAGTGTTTGCAATTCAGCTCCGGGGCGTGCAGTCACCTCAACCGGCATTGTCGGCGCACCCACTCTCAGGGCAAAGTTAATGTTGTACGATTTGCCAACTTCCACAGAGACCTGCACTTCGGCCTGAACGAAGTCCTTCATGGTGACGGTGATGGCGTCATTGCCCGGCAGGACGTTTGCAAAGATGTATTCACCAGCGGGGCTGGTCTCCTGAGTCCGCGCCAAACCGGTCGCCTTGTCAAGCAATGCCACTTTTGCTCGCGGCACAACAGCCCCGCTTGCATCGGAAACAACACCTGACACAGTTGCCGACGCCGCAGTCTGGCCTAACGACGGCTGAACCACCACGAGGCCTGCAAAAACCACTGCGCTGACAAAAAGCGGAACTACCCTTAGCTTCCTCATGGTGGTCTCCCGTTGATATTTGCTCCAACAACGAAGATGGCCTTGTTGACAGCAAAATAGGGTGCCCCGAGCGGATCGCAAAAATTGTGGGCTAGATTTGGTGTTCGACATTATCACTCCACAAGCGCCGGCCGGCAACGTGAAGCCAACGAGGCAGAGTCAAACACCAGAAGGACTCCGTTGTCACGCTCTCGAATTCGTGTCAAGATTCCGACTCTCTGGAGCTCGCACGTACCGTTATGCCTCCGTAGGGGCGTACGTTTGTTCGACGTGCGGGCCCGGCCTTGGTGAGACCAACGCAATTGCAACTGCTTGCGCCGTCTGGGCTGGCGCGTCAGGCGGGGAGTGGAGTATCTTGCGAATACCGGCTCAAATCGGTGTTCTGAGCTGAGGTCGTTAGCCACGGCGCTGCTGGGCCCTCACTGGTTCGGAACCCGCATCCAGATGGGGAATCGCACTTAATGGTGATCGGCATCGACGCTACTTGAAGAGTCTGCTGCGCAGGATCCCGGGATGGATCTCTCGGACTTCACTCTCGACACGCTTCACAGGCACGGGGAGTTCGTGCTCTCCAGAGGCCGACGCCGAATTGGCGCGAATCCGTGTCCGCCCTCTGTTCTTGTGCTGATGCCAAGATCGAAGCATTCGCGACCAGAGACCGTCCGGATGCTGGAACACGAGTACTCGTTGCGGACCGAAGTGGATCCGGCATGGGCCGTCACTCCAGTCGAGATCACGCAATACGAAGGGCGAACCGCGCTGATCCTCGATGATCCCGGGGGCGTTCCGCTCGCTCAACTGGTCGGAACGCCGATGGAGATGGGACAGTTCCTGCGCGTTGCGATCGGCCTTTCTGCCGCGGTAAGGCATCTTCACAGTCAAGGCCTCATCCACAAGGACCTCAAACCGGCAAATGTCATGATCGAGCCCAGCAGCGGCCAGGTCTGGTTGATGGGCTTTGGGATCGGCTCTCGATTGCCGCGCGAACGCCAGTCGGCGGCCCCCCCCGAATTCATCGGGGGGACGCTCCCGTACATGGCTCCCGAGCAAACTGGAAGGATGAATCGTTCGATCGATTCACGCAGTGATCTCTATGCCCTTGGGGTCACGCTGTACGAAACGTTGACCGGCACTCTGCCCTTCACGGCATCCGATCCGCTGGAGTGGGTACATTGCCACATAGCCAAACAGCCGTCGCCACCTGCCGAGCGGCGAAAAGATGTTCCGCGCTCCATATCAGGAATCATTACGAAACTGCTCGCCAAGACTGCTGAGGAACGCTATCAGACCGCGGCCGGGCTGGAGAGCGATCTTTGCCGCTGCCTTGCTGAATGGGACTCCGAGCGCCAC
>Ga0070765_100003183_pt1 | contig 10488 bp, 9 predicted proteins | sample HubBroMetageWFT5_FD_71516 | JGI IMG/M metagenome (GOLD analysis project Ga0070765, IMG submission 71516) | Warmed and freeze-thawed soil microbial communities from the Hubbard Brook experimental Forest, New Hampshire - Hubbard Brook CCASE Soil... | ecosystem: Environmental > Terrestrial > Soil... | reverse complement strand
TCCTCTCGGAGGTGGCGGGTGTGTTCAGCGATGCAACCCTCGAGAGCGGCACACAGGGTCTAGTGGCTGGTTTGACGAGCGATCTCGTGCGCTACGCAAGAATACGAGGCATGTAAGATGGCGATCGGTGCCGAGAGCGGGACACGCTACGCCGTGGCGCCGTCGGACTCGTGGCTCGCGTTTGAGGGGCGTTCGACCCTTCATCGGGTAGGCGGAAAGGCCACAAGCCTCGGCGGCTACGTCGAGGCGAATTTCAGCGCGGACGGCGCGCTTTCGACGCAACCCGCACCACAAATACACGTCGAGTTTCCGGTCGAGCAGTTGCGTTCAGGTAATGGTCTGCAAGATCGCGAGATGTGGAAGATGATCGACAGCAAGCGGTTTCCTCGCGTTGCCGCCGACCTTCGTGAGTTGCGGCCTACGCCGGCTCCGGGCCGATACGCGGCCACCGGAGATGTTACGCTCGCCGGGCGATCGCGTGGCTATGAAGGTACACTTACGCTTGCGAAGTCCGGGGATCGCTTGACCATCGAGGGCCAGCTGGATCTCGATATTCGCGATTTCGGCCTCAAGCCGCCCGCGCTGCTGCTCATCAAAGTCGACCCCGTTGTGAAACTCAATTTGCATCTCGAGGCGACGAGGTCAGCATGACCGTCACTGCGGGTTGGCTCGTCGCGGCCGCCGAAGAGAAATGCATGATACGCAAGACGAGCGACGAGCGTTTCGAAATTGTAAGCGCCGGCTCGTCCTTAACGTTTTTTGCGACCTCCACGACGCGGTCTGCCTACGGGAAAACGACTGAGCTGGGCGGCTATATCGACGCCGCATGGAACCCGGATGGGACGCTGGCCGGCGAGCCGGCGCCGCGGATGCACGTCGAATTTAAAGTCGAGAGCTTACGCACCGGCAACGATTTGCAGGACCGGGAAATGTGGAAGCTGATCGACAGTCAGCGCTTTCCAAAAATTGTAGGGGATCTGGGCGAGTTCAGCCCCGGTTCGGTTCGAGGACGCTACGCGGGTGCAGGCCAGATTACGCTCGCCGGGTTGTCGCGGCGTTATGAAAGCGAGTTTAGGCTCGATCGGGATGGCAAGCGCGCTACGCTCGATGGCGAGCTCAACGTTGACGTTCGGGACTTCGGCCTGAAACCGATGAAACTACTGGTGCTTAGCGTTGCCCCGCTGGTCAAGGTACGGCTGCACCTGGTCGCGGCCAGATCGGCCTGACCGTGTGCCTCGCAATCCCCGGTCAAATCATCGAGATCGCGACCGAGCAGCCGTTACTCGCGCGTGTCAACGTGGGGAGCGTGCGGCGAAACGTCAACATTGGTCTGCTCGAGAACGGCGAAGTCGCTCCGGGCGATTGGATATTGATCCACGTAGGCTTCGCGTTGAGCAAGATCGACGAGGCACAGGCCCAGGACCAGCTGCGCATGCTGCGCGCTATGGGGGAGGACCAGCTCGCGATCGAAGAGGTCCGTGGGTATTCGTTCGCGGAGCCAAAAGGCGAAGAAGATGAAATACGTCGATGAGTTTCGCGATCCTCGAGTCATCTCTCGCGTTGCACGCGAGATAGCGCGAACCGTCGATCCAGCACGGCGTTACCGCGTGATGGAAGTCTGCGGCGGCCATACGCATTCGATCTATCGTCACGGCTTGCGCGACGTGCTGCCCGAAAACATCGAGCTCATTCACGGCCCGGGCTGCCCGGTCTGCGTGCTTCCGACGGGACGTGTGGACGACGGCCTTACGATTGCCGACCGCGACGACACGATCTTGACGTGCTTTGGCGATATGATGCGCGTGCCGGGGACGAAAGGCACCCCGCTGGAGCTCAAGGCGCGCGGGGCGGACATTCGCATGGTCTACTCGCCGCTCGACGCGCTCAAACTTGCCCAGCAGAATCCGCGGAAGCACGTTTGCTTCTTTTCGATAGGTTTCGAAACGACGGCCCCCTCAACGGCTCTCACGATTCTGCGAGCGCAGGCGCTCGGCGTAACGAACTTCTCGGTCTTCTGCAATCACGTCACGATCGTTCCGGCAATGCGCGCCATTCTCGATTCGCCGGATATGCGGATCGACGGTTTCGTCGGGCCCGGGCACGTCTCGTCGATCACGGGTTGCCGGCCGTACGAGTTCATCGCGCGCGACTACGGCAAACCGGTCGTCGTCTCAGGCTTCGAGCCGCTCGACATCTTGGAATCGATCCTTATGATCGTTCATCAGCTGCACGCGAACGAGGCGAAGGTCGAGAACCAATACAAGCGGATCGTTCCCTGGGAGGGCAACGTACCGGCGCTGAGGGCGATGTTGCAGGTCTTCGAGCTGCGACCATATTTCGAATGGCGAGGTTTGGGCTTCATCTCGCAATCTGCTCTGGCGATCCGAGCGGAACTCTCCGCCTTCGACGCCGAGCGAATCTTCGACATCCCGGGAGTTCGCGTTACCGATCCTCGGGGCGCGCAATGCGGCGAAGTGCTCAAGGGCGTGCTGAAACCGCCGCAGTGCAAGCTTTTTGCAACGGAATGTAATCCCGAGCATCCGGTCGGCGCGCTCATGGTATCGAGCGAAGGCGCCTGCGCCGCATACTATCGTTACGCGATGCGCGCCGCCGTCGAGACCTAGCCGTGACGGTCGTGCACTCGGCGCGCAAGACGCCGCGCTTCGCCGACACTCAAATCGAGATGGCCCATGGGGCCGGCGGCCTCGCGTCGCGCCGGTTAGTCGAAGGCCTCATCGCTCCATATTTCTCCAATCCGATCTTACAAGCGTACACCGACGCCGCAACCCTCTCGGTCGGCGGCAAGAAGATTGCAACGACGGCCGACGGATTTGTCGTTAGCCCATTGCGCTTTCCGGGCGGCTCGATCGGCGAGCTCGCAGTCAACGGGACGCTCAACGATCTGGCCGTATCGGCGGCTAAGCCGCTCGCCTTGATGACGACGCTCATCCTCGAAGCCGGCTTGCCGGCGGGAACGCTCGAAACCGAGATCGAGTCGATGGCCATCGCCGCGCGCAAGGCCGGCGTCACGATCGTTGGCGGCGACACGAAGGTCGTGGAGCACGGTAAAGCCGACGGGATGTACGTGACGACCTTCGGCATCGGCGAACTCGACGAGCGCGTGACGCTCGACCCCGCGACGATCCGGCCTGGGGACAAGATACTTCTCTCGGGCGCTATCGGTGCTCACGGCATCACCATTCTCTTGGCACGCGGCGAGCTGGATCTGCAAGCCGATCTTGTTTCGGACACGCGTTCGGTCTGGCCGCTCGTCTCGGCGCTGGTAGAAGAGTGCGCGCCCGGGCTGCGGTGGATGCGCGATCCGACGCGCGGCGGTGTCGCAACCTCGCTGAACGAGTTGGTGCGTGAAGTAAGCGATTGCGGCATCGCGATATTCGAGGAGTGCATTCCCATGCACGATGCGGTCCGCGGGGCCTGCGAGCTGCTCGGACTCGATCCGCTGCACATTGCCAACGAAGGGCAGTTCTTGGCCGTTGTCGCGCCCGAATATGCGGATGCAGCGCTCGCTGCAGTGCGGGGCGTCGCTGGAGGCGAAGGTGCGGTCTACGTCGGCGAGGCCAGAGCCGAACCAAAACGGTGCGTGATCGGCGTTAATGGCTACGGCGGAACGCGGGTAATCGACATGCTCGTCGGCGACCCGCTGCCGCGTATATGCTGAGATCTGTCGGCAGCCGCCAGGAACTGGCGGAGCGGATCGCTTCGTCCATCCGCAGCCGTGCCCCGATTGCACGCCGCTTCTTCGCCGCCGGCGCTGGAGCAATTGCGCAGGCCGCACGCGCAGTCGCAGAACGCTTGAGTTCCGGTGGGCGGATCTACGCATTTGGCCGCGGAGCGTACGCGACCGACGCGCAGCACGTCGCCGTCGAGTTCGTTCACCCCGTTCTCGTCGGCAAGCCCGCGCTGCCCGCATCCGATCTGAGTCTTTCGTTTAAGGCGTCGCTTCCGGCGATCCTCACCGCGCAGGACGTCGTGATTGGATTCGGACCGCCTAACGGCGATGCATCGGTGACGCGCGCGCTGGCCGAGGCCCGGACCCTAGGTGCCTTTACGATTGCGCTTCCCGGACGCGATGCCGATTTCGCGATGGAGCCCGCAACCGACGACGAGCGCGTGCATCAGGAGATCGTCGAAATCACCGGTCATATTCTCTACGAAAGCGTGCACGTATTTCTCGAGTTCCGGCAGCGCGATGACGACGTCGGCGCCTCGGCCTTCCTCTATCCCTTTCTGGGCGGCGAACAGCAGCCGATCGGTAACGTCTTGGCGCAAGTCACCACCTCGGTCGGGCAGAAGGCCGCCGACGCGGAAGCGCTCCGCGAACGCGTCGCTGCCGAAGAGTGCGAAGTAATCGCGGCCGCAGTCACGACGATGGTGGAAGAACTCTTTGCCGGCGGACGCCTGCTGCTCTTTGGAAACGGCGGCTCCGCGACCGACGCCACGGATTGGGCATTGGATTGCGTCATGCCGGGGCCCGGATCGACGCCGATTCGGGCGCTTTCACTCGCCGTCGAGCCTGCGACGATTACCGCCATTGCCAACGACGTCGGCCGCGAGTTCATCTTCCTTCGCCAACTGATCGCGCAGATACGGCCGCACGACGTCGCCGTCGGGCTCTCGACCAGCGGCGGCTCGCTGAACGTTATCGCTGCGCTCGAGGAAGCGCGCAAGCGCGGAAACAGGACGATCGCGCTGCTCGGCTACGACGGCGGAGAGATCCTGCGCCGTGCCCTCGCCGATCACGCGATCGTCGTACGGTCCGACTATATCCCGCGCATACAGGAGGCGCAAGGAACTATCTATCACACGATGCGCTGCGCCATCGATTGGGTTCGCGATGCCGCTTGAGCTCTTCGCTGCGAAGACCTGTCCCTACTGTTCGCAGGTGCGCGAACAATTGGAATTGGCGGGACGCGATTATATTGAATACGACGTCGAAACCGATAGCACTGCGCGGGTTCGTTTGCTGGAACTAGTCGGCCCTAGCGCAATGGTTCCGGTGCTGGTCGAAGATGGGCGTGTCGTCCAAGTCGGTGTCGCCGGGCGCGGTTGCTATGTCGGTAGCCGATAAGACATCCAGGTTATGCGCGGTTCGGCTTCGCGTCACCGGCGTCGTGCAAGGAGTCGGGTTCAGGCCGTTCGTCTATCGGCTCGCGCAACAAAATGGCATCACCGGGTGGGTTCTGAACGGTGAAGACGGCGTGCACGTCGTCGCCGAGGCTAGCGACGAAGCCATAGCCCGATTCGTGGATACGGTGCGTGACCATCCTCCGCCGGCCGCGCACGTGGCGTCTTTTGACGTAACGCCCATCACGCTGACCGGTTTCGACGCATTCGAGATTCGCGATAGTACCGCCGGCGAAGCGCCTACGGTGCGCATCTCGCCGGATCTCGCGGTCTGCGACGATTGTCTGCGCGAGCTCTTCGATCCGGGCGATCGCCGCTTCGGCTATCCGTATATCAATTGCACGAACTGCGGTCCGCGCTACAGCATCGTGGAGGGATTGCCATACGATCGCCCGCGCACGGTGATGCGCGACTGGGCTCTTTGCGATGAGTGCGACCGCGAGTACAAGGATCCCGCCGATCGGCGGTTTCACGCACAACCGGTGGCTTGTCCCGCGTGCGGACCGACGGTTCGGTTAAAGGAAGCTAGCAATACGGTTTTAGGCACCGATGCGATCGTTCGCACTGCGGCATTGCTCGCGGGTGGCGCCATCGTGGCTATCAAAGGGATTGGCGGATATCACTTGGCCTGCGACGCTGAGAATGCGAATGCCGTCGCTGCGATGCGGGAACGAAAATACCGTAAAGAGCGGCCCTTCGCGCTCATGGCCAGGGATCTGGCGATAGCGCAGACGCTGGTAGAGCTCGATGTCGAATCGGCGAGGTTACTGGCATCGATCGAGCGGCCAATCATCCTGGCGCGTGCTAAGCGGTATTTCGATGGCGTCGCGCCCAACAACCGCGAGCTCGGCGTCATGCTGCCGTACACGCCGCTGCACCATCTCTTATTCGCGGCGGGTGCGCCGAGTGTGCTGGTGATGACGAGCGCCAATCGTTCGAGCGAGCCGATAGCCTACGTCGACAATGAGGCGCTCTCGTCGCTTTCGGACATTGCGGATGCGTTTCTTATCGGCGAGCGCCCCATCGCCAGGCGCATCGACGACTCGGTCGTGCGCGCGGTTCCAAACGCTCGCATCGTATTTCGGCGCGCGCGCGGCCTCGCTCCCCACGCGGTTGCCGCCTTCCCGAAAGCTGCGCCGATCCTCGCGCTTGGCGGCGATCTGAAGAATGCTCTAACCCTGGTCGTCGACGGGCAGGCCTTCGCGAGCCAGCACATCGGCGACCTCGACCATCTCTCCGCTCGGGATGCCTTCACGGCAACCGTTTCGGATCTCTGCGCGATGTATGAAGTGCGGCCCGAGGAGCTCACGATCGCGCACGACATGCATCCGGGTTACCGAAGCACCGAATTTGCTCGATCGCTGCCTGGGAGGCTCGTCGCAGTGCAGCATCATCGGGCGCACATCGCAAGCGTGCTCGCCGAGCGCGCTGCGTGGGACACGCCCGTGATCGGCTTTGCCTTCGACGGCACCGGATACGGCGACGACGCGACCATTTGGGGCGGCGAAGTCTTCGCCGGCTCGCTTGCAGGGGGCCTGGAGCGCATTGCGCATCTGCGCCGAGCGTTTCTTCCCGGCGGCGATGCGGCCGCGCGGTTCCCGGTACAGGCTGCCGCGGGCTTCTTGTACGGTGTCGCCGACACCATAGCTTTTGACCGAGCGCCGTTTTTCTTTCCTGCGCGCTATGCGCAGGCTCGCGAGCTAGTCACTCATCGGGTGCGCACGTTTGAGACGACGTCGATCGGCAGGCTTTTCGATACGGTTGCCGCGCTTGTCGGCTTCACGCGAGAGCAAACCTTTGAGGGACAGGCGGCGATGTGGCTCGAGCATTTGGCACGTTCAACCGGCGATGTCGAGCCTTATGCTTTTCCTTTCGAAGCGAACGAAGCCGACTTTCGCCCAATGCTGCGATCGATCGTTACGGATCGTATCGCGGGCCGAGAGGTTTCCGAGATCGCGCTCGCCTTCCACAAAGCCGTGGCGGACCTTGTCGTAACGATCGCAGATCGTTCCGCCGTGGCCACAGTCGTTGTCTCAGGCGGCGTCTTTCAGAACGCGCTTCTGATGGAAATTCTGGCTGAGCAATTGAGTGGCAGGCTATGGTTTAATACCAGCGTTCCGCCCAACGACGGAGGCTTGAGCTTGGGCCAAGCGGCGCTGGCAGCGGTATCCGCCTCTCGGTCAGAATCCAGCGGGGCGCGATGAGAACATGAGGCTGAAGCGCAGGGCTCTGGCGACGCCTTGCTAATTTGAGTTGCTCCCTTACCTCTGCAAAAAGAGGTGAGTGGCTGCATCGCGATCGCTTTCCAACGAAGGAAGACCATTCGCGGCCACCCTGCCGAAGCACGTCCCAGAACTGCGATCCTCTGCTACAGGCGGAGTGAATGGCCGACGTTCAAGCGCTTGTTTCCGGCGAATACTAAGTGGCAGACGGCCGCGATCTTGATAAATTTCTCTCGCAGCCTGGTGAGCGACCAGTCCCTGATCGCCTCAGGCGTTGCAAGCCCTCCAAGAATATACGACGGATCAAAATCCCGACAATGAGAAGACGGTGCCACAGCCATTGCCCGCAGTGCGAGTGCAGGATCCCGAACCGCCCAGAAGCGTCGTGCCATAGAGCACGCCCTTCATATATAGCAGAGTCGTGTTAGCATAATTGCCGTCCGGGCCGCCCTCGAAGCTGTAGAGCATGCGTTCTTTGCCAGACGTGGTGACGCGGAAGACAACCCCACAACCGGGGGTACGAGAGGCTGTCGAACATGCGGTGCTCGCACCACCTTGGTCTGTTGTGCCAAAAAGCACGCCCTTTACGTTGGTCAAGTTCCCCCACGGGAATGCGCCATCGTTTGGGGGGCCCTGGAAGCTATATATGTCTTGGAACGTGCCGGACTTGCTTAGGCTGAAGATGGTCCCACATCCGCCGCTGCCACATCCCGCGCCGCCCTGTTCGGCCATGCCGTACATCGTGCCGTTCACGTCGATCAAGCCGCCGTCCGGGAATGCGCCGTCCGATCCGCCCGTAAAGCTGTATAGCACCTTCTCCGTGCCGGACGTGCCGACGCTGAAGATCGTCCCGCATCCGGTGGGGCCGCTGGAAGTGTAGCAGAACGAGGAACCGCCGCCGCCACCGAGTTGCGTCGTGCCATAAAGCTCGCCGTTGCTGTAGAGCAAGCTCCCCGTTGGGAAATCGCCGTCCTGACCTCCCTGGAAGCTGTGAAGCACTGTTTCTTTGCCGGCTGGGGTCACGCTGAAGACGGTTCCGCATCCAAGGTAACAAGAACCACTGCCGCCGTAGAGCGTCGTGCCGTAGAACATGTCGTTTGCCGCTACGTAGATCACTCTCGCGTATGGACCGTAGTAGCCGCTGCCAAAACTATGCAGCACTGTTTCTTTGCCGGAGGTGGTGATCTTGAAGAACGTGCCGCCCCCGTATGTGCCACCGCTCTGTGTTGTGCCGTAAAGAACGCCGTTTCTCTCGACTACGCCCCCTTTCGCGTACTGGCCGTCCGTTTTGCCCCCCTTAAAGCTGTACAGAACGCTTTCGGCCCCTGACGTGCTTACCTCGAAGACGGTCCCGCAACCGTTGCTCCCGCTTTGACACCCCGTACCGCCGCCTTGCTCGGTAGTGCCGTAGAGCACGCCCTTCACGTTAGTCAGGATCAAATTTACCGGATACGCGCCGTCCCCGGTGCCGCCGGTGAAGCTGTGGAGCACCTTCTCCGTCACCCGGTGCGCAGCGTACGGACCTGAGGCAGGTTGCGAACGCGCTACCGACAGAGGCGTTGACGAATAAACCCCCGTTGCCGCCCCGCCGCACGCGGCTAAAATCGCGGCACTAAGGCACGCGCCGAGTATCTTGCTTAGGTGTTTCATTGATGTTGCTCCCTAACGTTGGGTACCGAGGGGATCGCGATCCAGCCAGGATCTCTGTGACAGGGTTGCCGACGGCGGCCACATAGATGTTGCCGGACGCATCGACCGCCAGACCTCGCGGTTCGTTCAATCCAGAGGCGACCGTGTTGACCGTCAGCTAGGTACACATTGCCGCCAGGCGCGGGGGCTGGAGCCACTTGGCGCGGACGAGCTGTTGCACCCGGCAAGCAGCGCGACGGCCGTGCAAACGACTAATGCAGAGCGAACTGAATTTGAAATGTGCACGGGTTCTGAACCCTACTCTCCAAGGGGCGCAGTCAGACGCGCAAAAATAATAAGCCGAAGCCGCGAATACTGCGCTCCTCCGCGCAGAGTGCGCCTTTTTGCCAGTTTTGTCAATAGGTGTAAGGCGCTAGGCTTTCCGTGTATGCGCGAATTGCCCCGAGCTAAGTATCGTCAACGCGATTCCCCTTGCAACGACGGAGGAGTTTCGGCGCGAAGTGGCTTTAAGCGAAATGCGGGACGAGCTCGGTTGAACGACGTCAAGCCCGACGTGCAAGCGACCTGTTTCCAGGCCATGCCTCGACGCTGATCTACGGCTGCAAGGACGCCTTTCTCGTGGATGCCGTTATGACCGATGATTGCTGCCTGCTCCAATGCAGATCCTCATTGCAGGCGCTTGTACACATCACTACGCGGCCGACGCGGCACAACCAATCCTGGAAAGTTTCGGTGGCATGCTAAGTCTTGATTGTCTAGGCGAGGAAAACGCGCCCGCGCAGCAGACGAATCAATCCGACTCCATTCGCCCGACCCGCCGCGACGATCGGTCCCAGCCAAGGTTCTAGAGGCGTCAGAAAACAATATACGACGGTTCATTCTGGGAACGACACCACGGCGCAGCCGATTAAGGCTGCGCCGTACTGATTGTGAGAAGCCAGACCGCTTACGTCTAAGGGTGTTGAGCGTTTATTCACCCGGTCGATAGCCTAAGGTCGGTCGAGCCATTCTTTCGTTACTTGTCGGACGGGGAGTACGCAGCGCCCTCCGTGTTGGTGACGTTGAAGTTTGTGAGGGCGCGCCACACATTCGTGTTAACCTTACCGACGTCGAGCCAGCCATACCCGTCGGCGGTCACTTGGTCCGTGTCCGCCTTGTTGAAGCCGCCCGAAATGGGGTCACCTTCGCCTAAGAAGTTCAATAGCGTCGGTCCGAGCACGCGACTCAGTGCGCCGAACGGGAGCGGATACTGCGAGATGGTGCGCGCGTTTTGGTCGGTCACGTTCAGGGTCTGGACGCCGCTATGCGTGCTCACGTAGACGCCGCCGCCATAGGTGATCGTTCCAGGGGGAATGAGGTCGCTGATGGTCGGGCTCGTCGTGGGGTTGCTGATCTCGTCGAGTTCGGGTGAGCCGGGGTAGGTGATGGAGGTATTGCCATCGACATAGACGTTCCCGGCCTTATCGGTGTC
>Ga0070765_100003182_pt1 | contig 10489 bp, 7 predicted proteins | sample HubBroMetageWFT5_FD_71516 | JGI IMG/M metagenome (GOLD analysis project Ga0070765, IMG submission 71516) | Warmed and freeze-thawed soil microbial communities from the Hubbard Brook experimental Forest, New Hampshire - Hubbard Brook CCASE Soil... | ecosystem: Environmental > Terrestrial > Soil... | reverse complement strand
ACTGCGGACATCAGCAGGGCCAGGACGAATGAAATGATCATCAGCTTTTTCATGTTGTTCTCCTTTCAAAGAACTCCTTGTTGGATGGTAGCGATCTAATCGCGGAGGATCGACTCCGGAGACGAGTCACGCGCGGGTTTGTGTCTTCCTGATACCAACAAGTGTGCTCTCTTGCCACGTTCTCCGTCAAGGTACCACTACCCTACACATTGGGCTGGACTTGGACAAAGGCTTTTGTTGTTTTAGATAATCATCCAACGCAAAGACAAGCGAGGATGAATCCAAATCGTCACCGTATTCTTCCAGGTGAATCGAGGACACGCCGTTGTCCCACGTCAGCAATTCTCCGACAAAGTGCACCGCCATTCTGTTCTGAACGTCCTCTGTGGCTCGGCCAGTCGGCTCGCCAAACTTCGCTATCAAATTGTTCCGCAAGAAATCGTAATCAGGATGCTTTGCCGTGAATATAAGCCACACCCAACGGTCTTCGGAAAAGCTCGCCACTCTTGCCTTCATAGAGATGTCAGCATAGGTGATCGGGGTAGATTTGCCGGCAGGCAGTTCTGGATCGAAGCTTAGTGCCATGCATGTGCCGCTCCATTTCCCTGTAGTTTTCGCTTGGTAAAAATTGGCCGATCCAGTGATCGGGTCTTTGTCGGAACATTCCGGATTATTTTGACGATAAACAGAGATCGGCTCGCCCAAGACATCGTTCTTGATGTGATACGGCTCTGGCGGTTGCGCCGTGGGGGATGGATTTTGGGCGAGGCCCGCTGACGCTGCGAAAAGTATCAAAAAACGGAAGAGACCCTTCATTTAATCCTCACAGAGCCCCAAGGGTCAAAAGGGGAACACAAAAATTATCTCACGTGTGGCGTATAGTTGGCTCGCCCCGTGTTGCAGCGTACTATTTTCATTCCTTCTTCGCGGGAAGGTTGCCGCCCATGACCATTTTCTAGAACTTCTTAGTCTTCGGATCCGATCCTAATCGCCCTCCTCCTCTTGTAACCGCGCACCGTATCGGCCGCCGATAACGGTTCCGCCGTCTCGCGGGTGCGAATCACATAAGTCCCATCCCACTTCGCTTCTTGCTCGATCATTCTCCACTGGCCGCCACCAATTCAACTTCCTATCCTCGATCTGGTGCGCGAAGTGTCTGCCCATCTTGTAATGCCCCAGCACCTTGCCCAGCTTCAAAGCAAGGTCGGTCGCCGTCACCCCCGACCTCATTCGTCGCCAGGATTTCCCACCGCGCGACCAATATCTGCCTCGACCGCTTCCCCTTGAGGAGGATCAACGCCTGCAGCAACAGTTCCGTCTCACCGACACCCTGGAGAGCAACGCTCTCCGCCGCATGCGGGCCACCGGTATCCGTATCGGCGAATGCACCGCTCTTCCCCTGTATTGCCTGCAGTCGGTCAATGAACAGCAAGTGGCGCCGCATGTGCCCCTGGGTAAGCTCCATTCGGAACGTTTGGTGCCGGTCGATGAGGAGACGCAGCGTGTCGTGGCGCATATGGTGGAGTTATGCGCTCTCCCGCGAGCCGTTGGGCGGCGGCGGCGAGTTCCCACTCCTGTACCGCAATCCCCAGCTTTCTTACTCCCTCGCTATCGCAAGCCTCGCTACTGGGAAGATATTCTCCGCCACAGCTTAACCGAAACCGCCCGGGCTGCGGGATGCACCGGCCGGGTAAATCCGCACCGGCTGCGGCACTCCTTCGCAACAGAAATGGTGCGTCTCGGGGTCAGCTTGCCGACACTCAAACGTGAGCGTGACGCAGGACTGCTACATCAAAACGTTGCCCGCATCCGTCACCACGGCCATGGACCAAATTTGGTCGTTTGTGCAGTGATTGTGCAGTAGATGGGGATGACGAAAAAGCTGTTAAACTAGAGTTATCTATCACTTAGAAAGTAAGGGCTAGCTAGGAGTCGATGTCCACTGAAACCATCATTGTTCGCGGCGCCCGGGTTCACAATCTCAAGAACATAGACTTTGAGATCCCGCATAACTCCCTGACAGTGGTTACCGGGGTGTCGGGATCGGGCAAGTCGTCGCTTGCCTTCGACACAATTTACGCCGAGGGGCAGCGCCGGTATGTTGAATCGCTTTCCGCTTACGCCCGCCAGTTTCTGGAGCGGATTGAGAAGCCAGACGCAGACATTATCGAAGGAATCGCACCGGCGGTAGCGATCCGGCAGAAGAACACTACACGAAACCCTCGCTCCACGGTTGGCACCGCAACCGAGATCTACGACTATCTACGCCTGCTTTTCGCCCGGGTTGGCCGGACTTTCTGCCTGCGATGTGGCAACCAGGTTAAGAAAGACACGGTCGACGAAGTAGCGGATGTGGTCCTGAGCATGGACCAGGGGACACGGCTCAACGTACTTTTCCCGCTGCAGAGCAATGCGCGGCAAGCTTCGAGCCAGCCGAACGCACCTCCCGCCGCAGCCAAGCGCAAGGGCCAGAAGAAGCCGAAAACTGATGCGAAGAAACTCGCATCGGATCAACTTAAGAGTCGTCTGCTTGATCTGCGCACCCGCGGCTTCAACCGCCTCTATCAGGACGGACAAATCTTTGAGTTTTCTACACCTGAGTCGTTGCTGAATATTAATTTCGCCGAACCCGTTTTTCTGTTGGTGGATCGGCTAACAGTATCGTCGGAGTCCCGGGCTCGAATCGTGGATGGGGTTGAGATCGGTTATCGCGAGTCCGGGGAGGTCATCTTCGAAACGGCTCCGGGCGAAGGACAGGCTTCTGAACAGTTGCGTTTCTCCCAGCGCTTCGAATGCAAAGTTTGCAATATTCGCTACGAGGAACCGGAACCGCGATTGTTCTCTTTCAACAACCCATACGGCGCCTGCCCGCGGTGTCAGGGGTTCGGAAACACCATCGACTTCGATCTGGACCTCGTGATTCCTGACAAATCCCTGACCCTGAATCAAGGCGCGATTGAGCCTTGGACCAAACCCAAGTACCGGTCGCTGCTTGGTGACCTCAAGCGCTTCGCCCGCGAAACCGGCATCCCCATGGATGTGCCCTGGAGCGAACTGGACCGCGAGCATCGGGAATTGATCATTGCGGGAGAGGGACGCTTCCTCGGAGTACGGGGTTTCTTCAATTATTTGGAGCGCAAGAAATACAAGCTTCACGTCCGCGTTTTCCTGAGCCGGTACCGCGGATATTCGGTCTGCTCCGCCTGCAACGGAGCCCGCCTGCGCATGGAGGCGCGGCAGGTGAAGATCAATGGCAAGAATATTCGCGACGTGTGCTCCATGACGATCGAAGACGCATCGAAGTTCTTTGAAGCGGTAGAACTGACGGACCAGGAAACGGGCATCGCCGAGAGGTTACTGCAGGAGATTCGCGAACGCCTGCGCTTTTTGAATGAAGTGGGACTGGAGTACCTGACCCTCGACCGGCTGGCGTCCACGCTATCGGGCGGTGAAGCGCAGCGCATTCAACTGGCGACATCGCTGGGCTCGCGCCTGGTGGGAACGCTTTATGTGCTCGACGAGCCATCGATCGGACTGCATAGTCGGGACACGCACCGCCTGATCAAGATCCTGCACAATCTGCGCGATCTGGGCAATACGATTCTGGTGGTCGAACACGATCGTGATGTCATGCAGGCTGCGGACACGATTCTCGACCTGGGACCTGGCGCCGGAGAAAATGGTGGCCAGGTGATCGCCGCCGGAACCTACGATCAGATCCAAAAGATGCCGGGTTCGCTTACCGGACGCTATCTCTCGGAAGAGCTGCGGATCCAGATACCAAGCGCTCGTCGCAAGCCCGGACCGCAACAAATTAAAGTCTTCGGCGCCCGGGCCCACAACTTGAAAGGGATCAACCTTGAGATCCCGTTGCGTATGCTGGTGGCGATTACAGGGGTTTCCGGTTCGGGGAAATCCACGCTGTTGCACGACGTGCTGTATCGGGCATTGTCAGAAGCGAAGAAGCAGCCCAACGGAGGCACCAGCGCCGTGCCCACCTGGGATCGCGTGGAAGGTGCCGAGTTCATCGACGAGGTCGTGCTGGTTGATCAATCTCCGATCGGACGCACGCCGCGGTCGAACCCGGTCACTTATATCAAGGCCTTCGATGGCATCCGCGATCTGTTTGCTTCCTTGCCAGAGGCCAAGAAGCGCGGCTTCACCGCCGGACATTTTTCCTTCAACGTTCCCGGTGGACGCTGCGAGACCTGCCAAGGCGACGGGACCGTCACGGTAGAAATGCAGTTTCTGGCCGACGTGGAGCTCATCTGCGAGGAGTGCAAGGGAGCGCGCTACAAACCACAAGTGCTGGAGGTTCGTTATCGTGGGAAGAATATTCATGAAGCCTTGAATCTCACCGTGAAGGAAGCGCTGCAGTTCTTTGCCGGCGCACCCAAGATTGTGGAGAAACTGCGCGTCCTGGAGGAAGTAGGTCTTGGCTATTTACGATTGGGGCAGTCGGCCGCGACACTCTCGGGTGGTGAGGCCCAGCGCATGAAATTGGCGGCTCACCTGCAGCCTACCGCGCGAGAAGCCAGCAGGCCGCGCAGCTCGGACGACCGTCCTCGCCGCAGACCGCACATCCTATATATTTTCGATGAGCCGACCACCGGGCTGCATTTTGACGATATCAGCAAACTACTCTCCGCCTTCCGCCGTCTAATCGATGCAGGCGGCTCAATTCTGGTGATCGAGCATAACCTCGAGGTGATCAAGACAGCGGATTGGGTGATTGATCTCGGTCCCGAAGGCGGCGAGCGTGGCGGGTATATTGTCGGTTCGGGTCCGCCCGAGGCGATCGCCAATCTGCCGAAGTCGTACACAGGAAACTTTCTGGCAGGTATATTGAACGGAAATGGATCGTCGGGAAATGGGTCATCAGGGAATGGATCGTCGCGGAACGGGGGCAAATAAGCCAACCTGGACGGTGTTGCTCGTCCTGGCGTTCTTCTTCGACGGAACCCTCCTTGCCCAGAGTACCGGCCAGACCATACGCCATCACAAGGTGGCCGAGCAGGATTCGTCCTTCCCCCCGGAGCTTACCCAAGCCGAGAGCGCCATCGAAAAAGGTGACGACGCGTCGGCTGAACCTTTACTGAAGAAAGTGGTGGCAGCAGATCCAAACAACTTTCAAGCCTGGTTCGATTTGGGATTTCTCTACAACCGGCGGGGAAACACTCAGGAGTCCATCGCTGCCTATCGAAAATCTGTAGCTGCCAATCCGGACGTCTTTGAGTCCAATCTCAATCTCGGACTCATGCTGGCCAAGACCGGCCAACCTGCTGCCGAGCAATTTCTTCGCGCTGCAACCACTCTGAAACCGACTGCCAATGTGGACGAAGGCCATGCGCGGGCCTGGCTATCTTTGGCTCATGTGCTTGAAAACAGCAAGCCAGACCAGGCCATCGAAGCCTATAAGCAGGCTGGTGCCCTCGAGCCCCAAAATACTGAGCCGTATCTTTCGGCGGGGTTGTTGCTGGAGAAGGAAAATCGCTTTGCTGACGCGGAGCAACAATACAAGCAGGTGCTGGCCATCGATCCTAATTCCAGCGATGCTCTGACGGGCATGGCCAATATCTACATGCGGGGACAACGGTATGCGGATGCCGATCCAATTCTGCGCAAGATCATTGCCATGCATCCGGAAGATGCGGCTGCCCGGATGCAACTCGGCCGCATCCTGCTTATTAGCGGGAAGAACGACGACGCAATCGCCGAACTGCAAGCCGCATTGAAGCTGGATCCCGGGAACTCTGCGGTGCAGAACGATCTCGGTGAGCTTTACCTCCAGAGCAAGAAATACGATCAGGCGGAGGCCCTGTACCGCGCGCTGCTGACTGCCCACCCAAATGACGCGCAATTGCATCATTCCCTCGGCGTAGCCTTTTTGAAACAGCTAAAATACGCGGACGCGCAACAGGAATTTCTGACCGCCGTCAAGCTCAAGCCCGATTTCGGCGAGGCCTACGGCGATTTAGCGGTAGCGGCGGTCGAAAACAAGAATTACGAACTCGCAATCAAGGCAGCGGACGCGCGCGCGAAGTTTCTACCCGAGATTCCCGTCAGCTATTTCCTTCGTGCCAGCGCTTATGATCATTTGCGCGACTATAAAATGGCTGCGCAGAATTATCATCGGTTTCTGGAAGTCGCGAACGGAGCGTATCCTGATCAGGAGTGGCAAGCTCGTCATCGGCTGATTGCGATAGAGCCGAAAAAATAAACGCTATGCGTCTGCGGATCAGAATTTTTGCGGTTCTCGTGGCGGCTTCACTCCTGGCGTCCGCCAAGACCGAAACTCTGCAGGAACTGATTGCGCGGGAAGAAGCCGCCAAGGTCGAGGATCGCCCCGCCTTGTGCACGGAAATCGCCGAACGCCAACTCAAAGCCGCTGACGAGCTATACACCGCCGGCAAAGTTGAGGAAGCTCAGGCTGCGGTGAAAGATGTGGTTACCTATTCGGAAAAGGCGCACGACGCGGCAATTCAGTCGGGCAAAAAGCTCAAGAACACGGAGATCGACTTCAGAAAAATGGCAGCCAAGCTGCGAGACATCAAGCGTAGCTTGAACTTTGACGATCAAACCCCCGTGCAAGAAGCCGCCGATCGCCTCGAAAGCTTGCGCACCGATCTTCTATCCCACATGTTTGGCAAGGGTAAATGATTTCGACCTCGGGCAAGCTCGTACGGCTGGCGTTGGCGATGTTACTGCTCTCGACCGCCTGGGCACAGCGACGCGGCGACCCGCTTAATCCTCTCGAAGAGGACCAGTTGCGCGACGCCGCCCAGGACCCGGCTGAACGCCTGAAGCTGTACATCGTGTTCGCACGCACCCGGCTGACTTCGCTGGAACAGATGCGCGCCGACCCCAAAGTCACCGACCGCGCCCAGCAAACCCGCGATCGCCTGCAGAACTTGCTGGATGTCTACGATGAGTTGAATGACAACATCGATACCTTTGTGGAGCGAAAAGCGGATCTGCGAAAGCCTTTGAAAGCGGTCATCGAAGCCGATACCGAGTTCCAGGCCAAGCTGCGCGCCTTGAAAAGCTCCGTGGATGCCAACAAGGATGAAAGTAAACAATATGACTTCCTGCTGACCAATGTCCTGGATGCCGTCGACGGCGGCGTGCAGGACCACCGGCAGTTGCTAAACCAACAAGAAGAAGCCGCCAAACACAAGAAAAAGTAAACTCGCAAGACCGAGCTGCTCTCCCTCCGCGATTCCTCCGCGCTCTTTGCGTCTTAGGATTCAGGCCGTGCTAATCTAACCACAAGGTGAGAGAGAGGCTTCTTCAAGTCTTCCAGGAAAGCTATCGTGAACTGCGTCCTCGCGCGCCCATGCCGGACCTCGCGGTTGAGTTCTTTGCCTTCGTAAACATCAACAACACCATCCGCTTGCGGGAGGGAAAGTTATTGGTTCGTCTCTCGGACCTGCTGGAAGGAGCGCCGGAAGAGGTGCTCAGGGCCATCGCTCACATTTTGTTGGCCAAGATGTACCGCAAGCCCATCGAGCGAGGACTCGCGACCCGGTATCGCCGTTATATTTCCGGTCAAGACATCACCAGGAAAGCCCACGTGGTGCGTCAGATGCGCGGCCGCAAGCGAATCGAAAGTGCCCAGGGCCGGACTTATAACCTGGAGACTATCTTTGAAGAGCTGAACCAGCAATTTTTTTATGGCTTGCTCGCTCGGCCGCAGATCACTTGGAGCCGCGATCAGGCTCGGAACCGGCTCGGCCATTACGATCCCGCCCATAATGCCATCGTCGTGAGCCGCGTCTTCGATCACCCGCGCGTTCCGTCCTACGCCGTGGAATACATCGTTTACCACGAAATGCTGCACCTGAAACATCCCGTGAAACTGCGCGGCAGCCGGCGCTGTGTGCATTCGTCGGACTTCCAGGCAGAAGAGAAGCTCTTCCCTCACCTGGAGCAAGCGAAAGCTTTTCTTAAACATCTATAGTCCAAGCGGGACGACAGCAGCATCTGACTAAGAACGTGATCTAAATCACGGGCTCGTGATTCCGCGCGTTGACGTCATGGAAGGCGAAAGACTATCCTAGATAATGAAATTGAAATTCATTTTCAATATCGCGGACTCCTAGAAAAGGCTGGATTTTAGATGTTGGAAGCATTCATCGTAACCTTGCGGGAAGGCGTCGAAGCCGCCCTGATCGTCGGCATTACCTTGGCCTATCTGTCAAAAATCAATCGGCCAGAGCTTCGCAAATCCGTTTACGCGGCCCTCATCTCCGCCTTCGTGGGTAGCCTGGGAGTCGCGGCTCTGCTTTCCCGGACGCAGTGGAATCAGGACATTTTCGAAGGCTGGGTCATGCTGGCCGCCGCCTTCTTCGTCGTCACCATGATCATTTTCATGATGAAGACCGGCCGCAAGCTTAAGGGCGAGATCGAAGGCAAAGTTGGGTTGCTCGCAGGAAGGAACGCCTGGTTCGGGCTTTTTGCATTCGTATTCTTGATGGTGCTCCGGGAGGGCGTGGAAACGGTTCTGATTCTCTCCGCAGTCACTTTGAACTCGACTGAACTGCTCAGCTTCATGGGCACGTTTCTAGGCGTAGTTGCGGCGGTTGTATTTGGGGTAATGTTCGTCAAAGGCAGCGTGCGCATCAATCTGCAAAAATTCTTCCGTGTCACCACGGTGATTTTATTCTTCGTCGCTGCGCAATTGGTGATCTCCGGTTTGCATGAGCTTTCTGAAAATGGCGTCCTCCCTTCTTCGAAGACGGAGATGGCGATTATCGGCCCGATCGTGCGCAACGATCTGTTCTTTTTCATCACGATTCTCGCTCTGGCCGCGCTGATGGTGCTGTTCGAGGTCAAGCGGCGTGAGGCGGAACCCTTGCCTGCGTCCGCAGCCGAAAGACGAAAAGCTGCGTGGAGTGCCCGCCGTGAACGACTCTGGATGGCCTCCGTCTATGCCAGTTCGTTTGTATTCATCGTCCTGGTCACCGCTGAGTTCATCTACACCAAGAGCGTGAGCGCACTGTCGCCCGCGACGGAAGTCACGTTTGTGAACGGCCAAGTCAGCATTCCGCTGACCCAGGTGATGGACGGTGACCTCCATCGCTTCTCCGCTCAGGAAAGCGGCACCACGGTACGTTTCTGGCTCTATCAGAAGCCCGACGGCAAGATTGCCACGGTTCTGGATGCCTGCGAAATCTGCGGCGCTGTGGGCTTCTACAAAGGGCCGAACGGAGTGGTTTGCAAGAACTGCGCCGCGCCGATTAATCCGCAGTCAGTCGGAACGCCCGGCGGATGCAATCCCGTGCCCCTCAAGGCGCAAGTAACCTCCGACGCCGTCATCATCCAGGAGGCGGACATCGCGGCAAAAAGCCACATGTTCCAGGAATAGCCATGTTCGGACGCCTGGTCTACGAATCCTTGCGGCGGCAAAAACGGCGCAAGCTGCTGGCGGGGGTCGCGATCACCTTAGGCGTAGGCGTCGCCACCGCCATGATCAGTGTGGCGACCGACATTGGCGACAAGATCAGCCGCGAACTGCGCGCCTATGGCGCAAACCTCGTCGTAACTCCGCAGGAAGATACTCTGGATGTTCAAATCGGAGGCGTAGATCTCAAGCCACCCAGCGACGGCGCCTATCTCAACGAAGCCGACCTGCCCAAAATCAAAGGGATGTTCTGGCGAAACAATATCGTGGGCTTCGCGCCCATGCTGCCGGTAAGTGTCCGCCTGAGCCATAGCGATGATACGAACAGCCTCACCTTGCTCGGAACTTACTTCTCGAAGCAGCTCACTTTCGGCAAACAGGATTTCGTAACCGGAGTGCGTAGCACGCATCCCTGGTGGAAGGTGCAGGGCGCGTGGCCCAACGACAACTCCTCCGACGTGTTGCTGGGTGAAAGCCTGGCCGTAAAACTCGGTCGCAAGACGGGAGATGAAATTGAAATCGCGGGTCAAGCACACCGCGTCGCCGGCATTCTTTCTACCGGCGGAGCGGAAGACAATCAAATCATCGCTCCCCTCGCGCTGGCCCAACAAATTCTCGGCAAGCCCGATGCCGTACGGCGCCTGTATGTGAGCGCTCTGACCAAGCCAGAAGACGCTTTCGCCCGTCGTGATCCACAAACGCTGCGAGGGGCAGAGTACGACCGCTGGTACTGCTCGCCGTATGCGGCTTCAATTGCTTTTCAGTTGCAAGAGGCAATTCCGCACTCCCATGCAGAACAGATTCGCCAGGTCGCGCAGAATGAAGGTATAGTGCTCTCTCGCATTAAGGGCTTGATGCTTTTGGTGACGCTGGCGGCGTTGTTCGCGTCCGCTCTGGCCGTTTCCGCAGCCATGGCCACAGCCATTTATGAGCGGCGCACCGAAGTAGGTTTGATGAAGGCTTTGGGTGCCGGCAATGTTTCCGTAGCGGCCCTGTTCTTCGCGGAAGCCTTTCTGCTGGCCCTGATCGGTGGCGTCGTGGGTTTCGCCGGCGGCGCGCTGCTCGCCCGACAAATCGGCCGATCCA
>Ga0070765_100003181_pt1 | contig 10491 bp, 4 predicted proteins | sample HubBroMetageWFT5_FD_71516 | JGI IMG/M metagenome (GOLD analysis project Ga0070765, IMG submission 71516) | Warmed and freeze-thawed soil microbial communities from the Hubbard Brook experimental Forest, New Hampshire - Hubbard Brook CCASE Soil... | ecosystem: Environmental > Terrestrial > Soil... | reverse complement strand
TATCGTCGTTCCTGCCGATGCCGCCGTGGCGAAGCCACCCAATCTCTCATTCGAAGAGGCCGCCTGCGCGGGGCTGAACTTCGTGACTGCTTACGAAGGCCTAGTCAGCCGCGCCTTGATCAAGCCCGGCGAAACACTCCTTGTCACTGGTGCAGAAGGAGGGGTCGGGTCCGCGGCCATGCAACTGGGCCAGGCAGTCGGCGCAAAATTAATTTCCGTGGATCGCAAGCCGCTCGACCCCGCCGCACCCATAAAATTCGATTTGCTCGGCCACATTGATACAAGCCGTGTGGACGTCACCGCCGCCACAAAAAAGATCACCGCCGGCAAAGGCGTGGACGTCGCCTACGATTGCGTCGGCGGCGCGCCCTTCGCTCCCGTGCTCTCGACGCTCACGCAACTCGGCCGCCAAATCGTCATCACTTCTGTCGGCACGCGCCAGGTCACATTCGACTTGCTCGATTTCTACCACCGCCGCCTCACGCTCCTCGGCGTGGACAGCCGCGCCCTGACCGTCACCGATTGCGCCCGTCTCCTCCAGCTGATGTCGCCCTTCTTCGCCGCCGGCCGCCTGAAGCCCTCAAAAATCTCCCACCGCGGCTCCCTGGCAGACGCGCAAGTCCTCTACTCCGCAGTAGACAAAGGCGCCGAGGGCAAAGCCGTCTTCGTTTTCGACTAATCCTGGGAGCGTCAATGTCTCGATTGGCGTCTTTCTTTTGCTTTTGCCATTGTCGTCGCCGTCACTTCCCCCGCCCACATTCGCCTTCCAATTCCATCCCCAATCGCCCTCTCTTGCTCTATAATCCCTCGCGGCCCGACGTACAGCCAAAGCTTTCCACGTTTGAAGGCACCCGGCCCTCGGAGGCAACGCCATGCGATTCTCTCGCCATACTCCAAGTATCGATTTTCAGCCGCTCCTCAATCTGCGGCGCGCCTTAGCGATAATCCTGCTCGCTATCGTTTCCTTCGCCGCCTTCCCGGCGCGCGCCCAGGCGCAGAATATCGAAGGCGATTGGCAAGGTACGCTACAGATCGAAGGGACCGCTCGCCGTATCGTCATGCATGTTTCAAGAACGGGCAACTCTATTCAGGCAACTATAGACGATCCCGATAATTTCGATTTTAATCGTAGCCCGGATTCCGTTTCCTTCGACGCGTCCGTTCTGAAGTTCGCGATCGGACCTTATCAATTTGAAGGCAAGCTTTCCGCCGATTCCAATGCGATCGAAGGCACTTTCACCCACGGCAGCGACACTCTTCCCGTCGCCTTCCATCGCAAACCTGCCGGTGCTCCTGCCGGCCTCGAAGGCGTCGTTCCGCAGCTCGTGCGCCTCACGCATCTTCCCGCCGAGGAGTGGCGCTTCCACGCGGGCGATATTCCGCACGGCGAATCGGTCTCGCTCGACGATTCCAGCTGGCAGCTGGTGAAAGGAAATAGCGAAGCCCCCACCGATGCGGTCTGGTACCGGCGCTGGATTGAGGTCCCGAAAAATCTGAATGGCTACGACCTAACCGGCACAAAAATCTGGTTCCAGTTTCAGATCTACGCCAACGGCCCGATGCCCGAAATTATTTATTTCAACGGACGCCGCGTTGCCTTGGGCGAAGATCTCGAACCTATCGTTCTCTTCGATCCCGCAAAGCCCGGGGATAAAATCCTCGTCGCCATCAAAGTTCTCCACACCGTAGACAAAAAGAACTTCGGCGATGCCGATCTGCGCATTGATTTCAGTCCCACGCGCCCCAATCCATCGGACATCCTGCAGGAAATGGAAGTGGTTGCAAGGCTCGCTCCCTCGATGGGCGCGGACACGCCAGCCGTTCAAAAGCAACTCGACTCCGCCGCCAACGCCGTAAATCTGAAGGCGCTCCAGCAAGCGAACCAACAGGCCATTGATTCTTCGCTCCAGCAATCGGAATCCGATCTCGGAGCCATCAAGCCGAAGCTCGCGGGCACCGAGATCCGGCTCAGCGGCAACTCCCACATCGACGCCGCGTGGCTCTGGCCCATGTCCGAGACGATCGACGTCGTCCGCCACACCTTCACGACCGCGCTTCAGCTGATGGATGAATACCCGAAATACACCTACACGCAATCCGCCGCCGCCTACAGCGAATGGATTTGCGACAAATATCCCACTGTCTGCCAGGAAATCCGCGACCGCATCCACGAAGGCCGCTGGGAACTCGTCGGCGGCATGTGGGTCGAGCCCGATCTTAATATGCCCGACGGCGAATCGCTCGTCCGCCAACTGCTTGTCGGCAAGCGCTATTTCAAGCAAACATTCGGAACAGAAGTGCGCATCGGCTGGAATCCGGATTCCTTCGGCTATAACTGGCAGTTGCCGCAAATTTACAAACGCTCCGGCGTGGACTATTTCGTCACCCAGAAAATGGACTGGAACGATACGACGCGTCTGCCGCTGAAAATCTTCTGGTGGCAGTCGCCCGACGGCAGCAAAGTCCTGGCCTATTTCCCGCACGGCTACGCGGACGGCATTGATCCCGTCAGCCTCGCTGGAGACATCACGTATTCGCGCCAGCGCAATCCCGGCGTCACGGAAATGATGCATCTCTTCGGCGTTGGCGATCACGGCGGCGGCCCGACCCGCGACATGCTCGATGCCGGGGTCCGCTGGTCCGATCCGGCGAAAGTGACGCCTCCCACCACGTGGGGCATCGCGCAGGGATTTTTCTCCGACATAGAAACCAAACTCGACACCGACCATTCGCCCGTGTGGAATTACAAGACACTCGCCGCTGGCGACACGAAGCTCGCCGATCCTCCTGCGGGCCAAATCAGTATTCCCACATGGAAGGACGAGCTCTACTTCGAATATCACCGCGGCGTGTTCACCACGCAAGCCAACCACAAGCGCAGCATGCGCGAAGCTGAAGAACAAATGCTGAATGCGGAGAAAATTTCTTCCATCGCTTGGCTTTCCGGCGACTCCTATCCCGCCGCGCGCTTCACCGAAGCTTGGAAGAAAATTCTCTTCAACCAATTTCACGATCTCGCCGCGGGCTCCGGAATCGCGGTCATCTATCGCGACGCGCAAAAAGACTACGACGTCGTCCGCTGGACCGCCGCGGACGCTTCACGTCGCTCTTTGCACACCATCTCGAGCCAGGTAAACACGAAAACCGCGCTCGGGGGCGTGCCCGTCATGGTCACCAATCCGCTCGCGTGGATCAGAACGGATCTCGTCAACGTGGAAGTGCAGATGCCGGAATCGTCCAAAGAAGGCGTCTCGGTTCTCGACGCCAAGGGGCAGATCCTTCCGTCGCAGGTTCTTTCCTTCGACGCCGACACCAACACCTATCACCTGCTCGTCGAGGTGAAGGACATTCCGTCGCTCGGCTACGAAGTCCTCACCGTTTTGCCCGGCGCGCGCCCGATGGATACCAGCCTGAAAGCCAGCGCCGGCACACTTGAAAACGACGCGCTCCGCGTCACCATCGATCCGCTTACCGGCTGCATCACGAGCCTATTCGACAAGCGCTCGCAATTCGAATCCATCGCCGCGGGCGGCTGCGGCAACCAGCTGATCGCCTTCAAGGACACGCCGAAAGATTACGACGCTTGGAATATTGATTCGGACATCGAAAATGTCACCACGAAGCTCGACAAAGTGGATTCCGTGCAGCTCGTCGAACAAGGCCCGCTGCGCGCCGTGATTCGCGTCACGCGCTCGTGGCAGCAATCCAAGTTTGTTCAGGACGTCACGCTCTACGCCGGACTCGACCGCGTGGACGTCGTCAATGATTTCGACTGGCACGAAACGCACATTCTGCTGAAGGCCGCGTTTCCTCTTGCTGCATCCAGCGGTGAAGCCACCTACGAAATTCCCTATGGCACAATCGAACGCCCCACCACGCGCGACAACAAAGTTGAACAAGCCAAGTTCGAAGTTCCCGCTCTCCGCTGGGCCGATCTCGGCGACGGGAAGCACGGCTTCAGCCTGATCAACGAATCGAAATATGGCTATGACGGGAAGGGCAACGTCCTGCGCATTTCCCTGCTCCGCTCGCCGACATGGCCCGATCCCGATGCCGACCGCGGCCATCATCATTTCAGCTATTCGCTCTATCCGCACGCGGGAGATTGGCGCCAGGCGCTCACTGTGCGCCACGGCTACGATTTCAATTACAAGTTGAGCGCCGTGCAGGTGGAATCGCACGAAGGTCAAATGTCGAACGAACATTCCTTCGCCAGCGTGAAGCAGCAAAACGTGGTTTTGACCGCGATGAAAAAAGCAGAGGACAGCGACGCGTTGATTTTCCGCTTCTATGAGTGGGCGGGAAAAAGCGGGAACGTGCAGTTCAGTGTTCCGCCCGGCGCCACCGGCGCGACGCTAACCAACTTGATGGAGTCGCCCGAAGGCTCGCCGCTCACCATCACGGCAAACCAGGTTACCGCGCCAATCCACCCGTTCGAAATTCTAACCGTCCGCGTGGATTATCCCCACACGGCCAAAATGGCGCAGTAACAAACGCCCCAAGTGGTTCTGGAATTGTCACGTGGGGGGCACGGCACGCTTTCACGCCGCATTGCGGCGGGCCGGCCCCCGCCTCGCGCCGACTACGCGTTATCAATTTGCGCGCGCTGCAGCCGATCGGAATAATCGATGTAAATGCTCTTCCACTCGGAATAAAAATCGAGCGCGGCTTCGCCAGACTCGCGATGGCCGTTGCCCGTGTTCTTGATTCCGCCAAACGGCAGATGCGTCTCCGCTCCAATGGTTGGCGCATTGACGTAAACAATCCCGGTCTCGATATCCCGCTGGGCGCGAAACGCGTTGTTGACGTTCCGCGTGTAAATCGCCGCGGACAATCCGTAATTCACGCCATTCGCAATCCGCAGCGCCTCGTCAAACGTGTCAAACGGCATCACCGCAACCACCGGGCCAAAAATTTCTTCCTGGCAAATCCGCATTCCGGGATTGCAATCTACAAACACGGTCGGTTCGTGGAACCATCCTTTCGCGTACGCACCGCTCTGCAGACGATTCCCGCCCGCTGCAAGCTTCGCGCCCTCGCTCTTCCCGATTTCGACGTAGCTCATCACCGTCTTCAGCTGCTGCTCGTTGATGCACGGCCCCATATCGGTCGAAGCCTGCATTCCATCGCCCACTTTGAGCGCCTTCGCGCGAGCCACAAATTTTTCGACGAACTCGGCGTACACTTTTCTGTGGACCGCCACGCGGCTCGCCGCCGTGCAGCGCTGCCCGGTGGTGCCGAATCCGCCCCACACCGCGCCATCCACGGCAAGATCGAGATTCGCGTCGTCCATTACGATGATGATGTTTTTCCCGCCCATTTCCAGGTGGCATTTCTTGAAAGTTGGCGCGCAGGCCTGGCTGACAATGCGCCCCACTTCCGTAGAACCCGTGAAGCTAACCAGATGCACATCCGGATTATTCAGCAGCGCCGCGCCGACCACCGGCCCTTCGCCGTACACCACGTTGAGCACGCCGGCGGGCAAGCCCGCTTCCGCGAGAACGATCGCCAGATTGTATGTGGATAGCGGCGTATCCTCGGCGGGCTTGATCACCACAGTATTGCCGCACACAAGCGCGGGGATAATTTTCCACGATGGAATCGCCATCGGAAAATTCCACGGCGTAATCAACCCGGTGACGCCGATTGGCGTGCGCACGCTCATGGCAAATTTGTTCGGCAGCTCGGATGGAGTCGTCTGCCCAAACTGGCGGCGGCCTTCTCCCGCCATCAGGTATGTCATGTCGATGGCTTCCTGCACGTCGCCGCGCGTCTCGGCCAGCACCTTGCCCATCTCGCGCGTCATATCTTCCGAAAAAGTTTCCTTGCGCTGGATCAGGATTTCCGCGGCGCGATAAAGAATTTCCGCGCGCTTGGGCGCAGGAGTGAGGCGCCACGCCGGATACGCCGCCTTGGCCGCGTCCACAGCCGCCGTCATGTCCGCTTCGGTTGAGGCCGGGAAAATGCCGATCAGCTCGTCCGTGTTGGCCGGGTTGCGGTTCTCGATGCCCTTCCCGCCGCGCGCCTCTGTGAATTCTCCGTTGATGAAGTTCTTGTACGCCTTCGGCGCAAATTGGGTTGCCATGCAATTTCCTCCGGGAGTCCTTCCGTGGTGCCAGCGCATTAGATGCAGCCGCGTCGCTGGCCGCGCCAGAGTAGCAAGCGCTTGCATGCCGCGTCAACGCAGCGGTTTTCAAGAGATCGCTCCCCCTTTGAAATGTCGCGATTGATTGGAGCGATCGGGCTTTGTTTTCAATGAGTTGCGCCACTTTCTATTTCCTCGATGTTGCGATTGATTGGGCTGTTTGGCGAGTGGGTCTCGGGGCGGGAGCCGGCGACGAGGGTCATGATACGCGGCTTGGATGGGACGATCCTTTCGCCCCGATCACCTAATTGGCCATATTCCTTTACCGCCCTAAAGAACTCACTCGCTGTAGGGACCACGCGGCCGGCATGCTCGATAATGAATTCGAGCGAGGAGGATAGTGCACGGCGGCGCCTGGCGTAGAGGCCAGTGGCGTGGGCATGGCGATAGATTGATGAGCGGTGGGCGATGGCATATTGGCGGACAAGTTTTTCGGGACTTTCCCAGCGGAGGAAGGCTTCGTCAATAGCGGCGCGGTCTGGGTGGCTGCAAACGTTGCACTTAATGCGATGGTAGGTGAGGCTGGGGTGCTGGGGACGCGACGGTTTGTGGTTCTGAAGCGGCTCCTGGTGTTTGGACTGGGTGACGGGTTTCCTTTTGGGCTTCTCCAAGGGCGACGCTCCTACGGGTCACAATTCAAGGGCTAGATGATGGCTCACTTGTTCTATTATATCATGGTAACTAGGGTTCGTCAAGACATATCGAGCTGGCGTAGTGGGTCAGCTTCAATTTCTAGGGACAGATGGCCAAACGGGAGTAGTGCGCCTCAAAGTCGGGGTGTACTATGGGTGCCGTATCTCTTCGGCAGACAAGGCATTCGAGTATGAGCATTATTCACGTAAATCACATTGAATCTAGTTGTAGATCCAGATTCTCAGCTCTGGATATGTCAGACGTACTAGCCGCTGACCCCGGAGTAAGGGACACGCATTTTTTGTCGCGGGCACTCGCGGCTTTTTCTATAGCCGATGTTGCAAGGATTGATGATGCTCGGGCGTTGCAGTCAGTAGTTGACGAGTTCAAAGACGACGGAATTGATGGTTTTTATTTCGATCGTGTCGAGCACATCGCCTACCTTGTTCAATCCAAGTGGTCCAAAAACGGAAACGGTGGCATCGAGGTATCATCCATTCACAAGTTTTGTACCGGCGTGAATCATTTTTTAGAAAATAAGATTATGAATCTCGGCCCGAAGATGCAGGCGAAAGCTAACGATATCCAAGACGCCTTAGCCGATTCGCAAGCTACATTCGTATTGGTAATTTCCTATACCTCGAAGGGGCCTATCTCTCCAGATGCTAGAAAGCCGCTGGATGAGCTTTTGCGTGATCTAAACGATGATGGTGACTTGGTTTCCTTTAGAGAAATGAAGCAAAAGGAACTCCACGACATTGTCGAACAACGCGCGCTTGGAGATTCCATAGATCTGACGATTATGCTTCAGGAGTTTGGGCATGTTCAAAGCCCATATAATTCGTATTACGGGCAAATCGCCGCGATGGATATCGCCACTTGGGGACAACACGGTGACCGCTTGTATCATCGAAATATTAGAGGTTTCAAGGGAAGTACAGATGTTAACGACGCGATCGTTAACACACTCAAGAGTCACCCAGAGAATTTCTTATATTTCAACAACGGCATAACACTTTTGTGTTCAGAGCTAAAAAAGCAGCCTCTTGGGGGCAAATCCAAAGATAGTGGTGTGTTTGAATGCAGAGGAGCAAGTATCGTAAACGGGGCACAAACAGTAGGGAGTATCATTCACGCGTTGTCCTCCTCCGGGTCTAACTCGAATGCTCGTGTTTTGGTTCGGTTGATCTCTCTTGAAGATTGTCCGCCAGATTTTGGTTCTGACGTGACACGGGCCGCCAATACACAAAACAGAATCGAAAAAAAGGACTTCGCTGCGCTCGACCCGGAGCAGTCGAGGCTTAGAAGTGACATGCTCCTGTCGCTCCGAAAGGATTATGTCTTCCGAACCGGAGATCAGTCTCCGTCCGTTGATAAAGGATGCACTATCGACGAGGCGACTGTGGCACTGGCTTGTGCCCAGCAGGACGTTACACATGCCGTGAATGCCAAGCAAGCCGTTGGCCGCTTCTACGAAGACATCTCTAAGCCTCCATATACTATTTTATTTAATTCATCGTTGACCGCCTTGAAATTGTGGCGAGCGGTAGAGATGCTACGCGCCGTCGATGATTGTTTGAAGCAGGAGCAAAAGAATCGAGATGGGAAGGAGAAACTTTGTGCGATTCACGGAAATCGCGTGCTCCTTCATCTGGTGTTTAAAGGGATGCCCGCCATATTTGATGCAAATGATATTGAAAGCTACTTGAGTGACATTCAGGAGCTGACATCTACGTATTTGGATAAGATGGCTGCGGAGATTGCTATGGAGTATCCGGTATCGTATGTGGGTAACGTCTTTAAGAACATTACAAAGTGTAAAGCCCTGGTTGCTGCGATCGCGTGATACGAGGAGCTTTGATGGTGTTGAAATTTACGACGTTATAGAAGGATGACAAAGAAAAAGGCGAAGGCAAAAAGCGGCGAAAACCGCAAAGGGATGAAAATCGGATAGCGTACGAGATAGCGGCATACCTAGCCAGGGAACTACACGGCCCTGTGCCGCAGGCTCTCGGTCGGAAGGACGGCGCTGCTAGAAAGCGTAATCTATAACGTCACTTTGAAATTTGGAGATCAAAAACATGGTAGCCCCGGTTGACGTAGTTATTGAAAAAACTACGGAAGCGATTATCTGCCTCGCCGTTGCGATATGGGCTTTGCTAAAAGTGGTGCGTAGTTTCAAAAAAGAAGCTAAGAAATAGGGTTGATCACATGAATCCTAAGCTAACGGAATATTTCATAAAACTGATTCGGGAGCATTTTCGTGTGCGGCAGATATAAAAGGGTTAGAGGCAATCCTTCAAATGAATGAAGACCTCAATTAACCACCCCGTGGATGGTTGGAGTTGCTGAAGCTTGCTCGGTTAGAGTCGGGCTACCGAAGTATTTCTGAGCAATTTGCGCCACAACTTGCTGAACTTGAGCAATCCGCTGATGCGAGTGATTTGGGTCGTTTTTTAGAAGCCATCCCACAAACAGAGTTTTTGAACTAGGCATAAATTCTCCTCGTGACAATCCAATTGCAAAACTTTCATGTTCATTTTTCAAACTGACCCAATACCCGACCTGGCGATGCCCTTCCGGCCGCGTGCCTGTGTGAATTCACCGTCGATGAAGTTCTTATACGACTTGGGCGCAAATTGGGCCGCCATGCAATTCGCTGCGGGGGTCTTTCAGTAGTGTCAGTAGATTGGGTGCAGCTGCGTCGCTCCACAGTTTACGGAAAAAGTCGAAAACAGTACTTCAGGGGCTTCCGCCAGAAGGCGGCGGACGCAGAAACCGCGGAAGCCCACAAACAGAATGCTCGACTTACGGCGGGGTTCCCGGCTTCGCGCGGGACAAGTTCCACCCCGCCCTACAAGGATTCCGCGTTTTTCCGCAAATTGTAAACGCGAAGTTGCTCTGCAGCGACGCGCCGGTGATTTACTAAACGGGCTTGCGACGATCGGCGCGAATTCCCGCGGCTAAAGCCGACTTAATGCTGGACATTTTTCGCTGGACTGAAGTCCAGCTCCCCCTGCTGAAGCAGGGGGCTCCTACCGGCCGAAGATCGCCTGCAACCTCAAGGGGCTCCCACCTGGCCGAAGACCGCCAGCAACCCCAAGGGGCTCCCATGTGGCCGCCTGCACAACCCCAAGGGGCTCGCACCTAGAGGCAAAACGGCGTGCTGGTGCACCAAAAGGCGAAACGACGGGCTGGCGCGCTAAGTGGCGGGAGGGCGGGATGGCGCGCGACATGGCGGGACGGCGGGAAGCCCCATCGAGAGCTGACCGCAACTTCAACGAGCAACGGCAAGACGGCGCGCGCCGACGGCAAATTCAACAAGCAACGGCAAGATGGCGCGCTTCCCGGTAAACTGCACCGTGACGCGAAGGGCGCGAAAGCCCGCGGCTAAAGCCGACTTAAAGGTGGGCACTCTTTTCGCCGGACTGAAGTCCGGCTCCCCCTGCTGAAGCAGGGGGCTCCCACCTGGCCGAAGACCGCCAGCAACCCCAAGGGGCTCCCATGTGGCTGAAGACCGCTAGCAACTCCAAGGGGCTCCCACCTAGAGGCAAAACGGCGTGCTGGTGCATCAAAAGGCAAAACGACGAGCTGACGCACTAAATGGCGGGACGGCGGGAAGGCCCATCGAGAGTTGACCGCAAATTCAACGAGCAACGGCAACATGGCGAGCGCCGACGGCAAATTCAACAAGCAACGGCAAGATGGCGCGC
>Ga0070765_100003180_pt1 | contig 10491 bp, 9 predicted proteins | sample HubBroMetageWFT5_FD_71516 | JGI IMG/M metagenome (GOLD analysis project Ga0070765, IMG submission 71516) | Warmed and freeze-thawed soil microbial communities from the Hubbard Brook experimental Forest, New Hampshire - Hubbard Brook CCASE Soil... | ecosystem: Environmental > Terrestrial > Soil... | reverse complement strand
ATGTGGCCGAGGCGTGATATTCGCCGGCCACAATGATCTCCGAGCGCCCGTAGCTCAGCCGGACAGAGCAGCTGCCTTCTAAGCAGCGGGTCGCGGGTTCGAATCCTGCCGGGCGCGCTGATGTGAGGTGAGGGTGACCGGGAGCCTGCTGAAGCCTCGCAGGACGTTCGAATAGATCGGGTTCGGCCGCCCGGCCAGCGCAATGTGGCGTACGGCCTTGCGTACCTCGTCCAGCACGACGGCTAGTTCCAGTCTGGCCAGATGGGCTCCGAGACAGAAATGGGGACCGTATCCGAACGACAGGTGGGGATTCGGCCGCCGGTCAAGCTGAATGCGCTGAGGGCCAGGAAATCTGTTCTCGTCCCGGTTGGCAGAAACATTCCACAACGTGACGATGTCTCCCCTGTAGATCAGTCGCCCGCCGATCTCGACATTGGCGCGGGCCACGCGTCCGAAATGCATAGTGGGGACATGCCATCGGATCATCTCCTCGACCGCGGTGCCCAGATCCACCGAGTCCGAGCGGAAATCCCGCCACACGTCTGGTTGCTCGGCAAAAGTATGTATCGCGCCGATCATGGACAGCCGACTCGTCTCCTCGCCGCCGAGCAGCAGGCTGTAGCAATTGGCCACGACCTGGTCATCGCTCAGCCCGGCTCCGCCGATCCGGGCCTGTAGGAGGGTTCCGACCAAACCCGGGCCTGGACGTGTGCGCTGTTGGGAGACATGCTCCAGGAAGTAGAGCAGAATGTCCTGCCGCACGGCGGTGCTGTCAAGCGCGGACTGGCCGGTGTCATCGGAGCTCAGTGCCCGCTTGGTCATGGAGATCAGCAAATCGTGATCGCAATCCGGAATGCCGAGCAGGTCGCAGATGGTCCAGATCGGCACCCGGGACGCGATGGCGAGCGCGAAGTCGAACGGGCCCGCGCCGATCCGCTCGGCGAGCAGGATCTGGGTACGGCGGCGGAGCCGCTCCTCAAGGCGGGACATGGCTTCTTGAGACAGCGATGACGCCAGCAGCTTCCTCAGCTCGCCGTGTCGGGGAGGATCGGTCACCGCCAGCATCTGGCCCGCCGCGGAGTCACCCCCGGACAGCAGGGTCAGGAGGACATTGCCTCGTTGTGAACTGAACTGGGCGGTGTCGCGAAAGACCTGCATTAGGTGTCGGTGCGTGCTCAGCACCCAGAATCCGGGCCGGCCGCCCACTCCAGCATGCCAATGCACCGGCCGAGCGGTCCGCATCCAGCGCCAGTAGTCGAGGATGTCGGGCCGCAGGTGGGTCAGCGGGTCGGTGAGGTCCAAGGCACCGAAGCGGGTCGCTTCAGCATGCTCAGCGCTGGGTGGCATGGACGAGTTCATCCTGTTCGAGCTCTCTGGCGAGCAGTGGGCCGATCTCCGCGAGGCTGGCTGGCTGGGTGAGGCTGTTGTGGGTCCCGGTCACTGGGTGCACGAGCGTCTCCCCGTCCACGTGGACCGCCCATCGTTCCGCAGGCCGTGATGAGTCCCGGCCATCGCGTCCAGTGGCCTGGACGTAGTGCACCCGGCCGCGCAGCTTGCGGCGCGGGACATACCGCCTGGAGAGCACGTAGTTCATCTTGTTAAGCTCGAACATACGTTGAAAATGGTCGTTCGACAGGAGGGAGTAGGGACTGCCGAGCCGGTCTAGTTCGGCCTTGATTTGTGGCAGCGGAGCCTCTCGCCACGCACCGCCCGGAACCGGTGAGGTCTCCGCGAGGATGGCCAAGAAGTATTCGCGCACGGCCGCGTCCCGGTCGAAGCCCTCGGTCGAGGCGTCAAAGGGCGACTCGGGCGGCGGCGAGCTATCCAGCATCATGACAGTGCCCACCTGCTGCCCGGTTTCCTGCAGCCTGGCGGCCATCTCGAAGGCCACGCGGCCGCCGAACGAGTATCCGAGCAGATGATAGGGCCCGGCCGACTGGAACTCGGTGACCCGAGCCAGGTAGTCGGCGGCAAGTTCCTCCACCGACCCGGGTGAGAAGGTGGTGTCGCTCATCGCCCTGGCCTGGAGTCCCACAACCGGCCGGTCGGCCAGGTAGCGCAGCAGCCCGGCGTAGCCCCAGCTAAGCCCGGTGCTCGGGTGCACGCAGAACAGGGCCGGGCGGCGGCCAGCCCGGCGGAGCGGAAGCAGCACGTCAAGGGAATCGGCCAGCCTGTCCGGCAGGTCCAGCCGCTCAGCCAGCGCAGCCGGGGTCGGTGCCTCGAGCAGAGCCCGCATCGACAAGTCGGCGCCCAGGACGGCGCGGACCTTCAGGACGAGCTTGGCAGCGAGCATTGAATGCCCACCGAGGTCGAAGAAGTTGCCGGATCGGTCTACCTGGCCACATCCCAGAACCTCGGCGAAAATCCGGCAGAGCAAGTGTTCCTGCGGTGAGCGGGCGATGACCGGCTGGCCGTGCCGGGCGGGCGAGGCGGTCCCGGCCAGAGCCTGGTGGTCGACCTTGCCATGCCGGGTGACCGGCAGGCGGCCGAGCAGCACAATCCGGTCCGGGACCAGGTAGCGCGGAAGGCTCCGTGCGAGATCGAGCTTAAGCGACTGCGAATCCGTCTCGCCTGCCGCCGTGACGTACGCAACCAGTTGCCCGCCGGAGGCGGTGACTGCAGCCTGCCGGACCGCCGGATGGCCGAGGAGGACGGTCTCGATCTCGCCCGGTTCGATGCGGCGGCCACGCAGTTTGATCTGCCGGTCGAGCCGACCGACGAACTCAAACTGCCCGTCCGGCAGTTCGCGGGCCAGGTCACCGGAGCGATACTGGCGAGTCGCGCCCCCGGGACTGGTGACGAACCGGCGGGCCGTCAGATCGGGCCGGCCGAGATACCCGAGCGCGACGCCATCGCCGCCGATGAGGAGTTCGCCGGTCTCGCCGGGCCGGACCGGCCGCAGTTGGCCGTCGACCACCTGGACGGTGCAGCCGAGGATTACCCGACCGATAGGGATGACGATGTCATCGCTGCTTTCCGCGCCAATGGTGGTGCAGACGGTCGCCTCAGTCGGGCCATAGGCGTTACGGATCCGGTGCCGCGTGCGCCACTGACGTAGCACGCCCTGGCCCGGCCGCTCACCGGCGACGACAATATGCAGGCCGGCGGGCACCTGATCCTCCGGCACGGTCTCGAGTATTGAGGGCACCATGATCAGGTGGCTGATGTCGTAGGCCGAGATCATCTCGGCGATAGCGGCTCCGCTTACGGTTTCCCCGGGCTCCGGGAAGACCGCCGTGGCCCCGGAGCATAGCGCCAGGGTCAGTTCCGCGATGGATGCGTCGAACGTGGCCGGGGCGAATTGCAGCATGCGGGCCCCGGCCTCGGTGCCGAGCACGGTAGCAAGCGCCCGGGCCATGCCCAGGATGCCGCGGTGACCGACCAGAACGCCTTTTGGCTCACCTGATGAGCCCGACGTGAAGATGATGTACGCGGCGTCGCCGGGGCCGACCGGGCACCGCGGAGGGGCGGTAGCATCGCCGGGCGAGTCCGTTCCGGCATAAATGTTCCTGATGCGGGCAAACGCGTCCGGGACGGTGACGCCCGGGCCGGTGATCACCGCGGCCGGCGCCGCCGCGGAAAGGATCTGCCCGATCCGGGTGGCCGGCTGATCGAGTTCGACAGGCAAATAGACCGCGCCGATCTGCCAGATCGCCACCGTAGCCGCCGCAGTCAGGGGAGCCGGACCGCCCGCCACAGCGACTACGTCCCCTTGGCGCACGCCGTGCCCGGTCAGCCGCGCGGCGAGCCGGTGGCACCACTGGGCAAACTCCTGATAACTCCACGATTGATCACCGCACACGGCGGCCGGCGCGAGCGGTGTACGTTGCACCTGCTCGGCAAACGCGTCGGGCCAACTCTGCCACTGAGCACCCGCCAGCGTCTTGTCGGCCATCCTCAGCGCCGTCCCGCCGGAGCCGGGCGGAGATTCAGAACCCCTTTGAGCATGCAGCGCTCACCCCAGAACGAGTGCCGCCCGTGCAGGACCTTCCGGTTGTGCACAAACACCGCGTCCCCCGGTGCCAGCCGGATCGGCGTCACCAGGCCGCCGTCCACAATCTGGCTCTCACAGAACTCGGTAAACCGGGCGCACATGTGCGCGACCGGGGTGGGGTTGCCCGGCGCGATCCGGGTGCTGCTCCAGTTGAACACCGGCTCGCCACCCTCGTAGCTGATCACCTCCCGGGTCACCGACTGCTCGCCCTTGACGAACGTGACCTCCGTGTCCAGAAGGGACCTGAGCAACTCCGCATCGCAGACCGCGAGGTAGTCAACGACGGCAGTGCCGTCAACCACGAACGTCGCGCCGCCGAACCTGGCGGCTGTCTGGCAGTGGAGGAAGAACACGTCGAACTCCACGTCGCTGTACGCGCCGTCGATATGTAGTGGCATCCGGCCGTTCCCGTAACGGTACGGCGATCTTGCCGCCAGGTCCGGCCGGTACCGGATATCCAGCCAGCCAGGCTGGTCAAGGCCGCCGGTCACCGGGTCCTCGTCCCGGAAATGGAATTCGCCGATCTCGCCGGCCAGTGTCCGGTAAAACATGTCGCTGTCGGATACCGAGGTCCGCCGGAGAACGACGACCTTATGGCCAGCCAGGGCGCCGCAAACAGCCGCCGCGGCGCCAGCAGGTGGTTCGCTGATCTCAGCCAGAAATCGCACCGGCAACACCACCCTTCCGCTCCTGCCGGGACGGCGCCATGCCATCGCCCACCAGTACTCGGTGAATCTCCCTCCGCTGCCCGTGATAGTCGTTCAGGGCGTAGTGCTGCACACACCGGTTGTCGATCACCACGACCAGGCCCGCGGACCATCTGATGCGGCCGCAGAACCGTTCCTGGATCACGTGCCGTGACAGCGTCTGGATCAGCCGCGCGGAGCCGACAGCATCCATGCCAATCACCCCCGACATGTGACAGGCACTGATGTACAGGCTCTTCCGGCCGGTCAGCGGATGAGCGCGCACCAAGGGGTGTACAAACGCCTGATCCGCCCTGGCCTGGTTACGGACGCGGCGCACGTCGCCGAGGGCGAAGTCCGCCGCGCGGCTGCTGCCGTGGACCTTGGAAGCGGTGAAGACCCCGTCCAGCTCAGCGATGCGTTGCTGTGTCTCGGCGGGCAACGCGTCGTATGCCGCGGACATACTCGCCACCAAGGTATCTCCGCCTGCGCGCGGGATGTCTATCCCGCGCAAGACGGTGTAGGCGGGAGGAATCTCGTGGTAAGGCGAGTCGGTGTGCCACACACCGCCGAAGTTGCTGGTGGAATCCTTATCTTTGACAATGCGGAAGACCCCCGGGTTCCCTTCGATCGGCTCGCCGAAGGGGTATTCCTCGATCGTGCCCAGCATCCGGGCGAACGCTAGGTGACCTGCTGGCCCAAGGCTCTCCTGCCCGTCGATGCAGATCACCTGCCGGTCAGACAGGATCTGCATGATGTCTGAGAACTCCTGCGTCCGCAGCCGGGCGAGTTGCACCCCCGATATACGGGAACCGATGACTGGCGTGATGTCGGCAGCTCTCACTGACTCCCCCATTCCTGCGACACGGCCTCGAAGTCGCGTGTGATGCGGCGCAGCCGTACCACCGAGGGCTCGGCGGTGATCATCTGACCGCATCCGGCATTCACGTCACGTGCCTTGCTCGGAATGACGTAGGCAGGCTGCCCGTGTCCGGCGAGCCAGCCCGCGAACTGCACGGCCTGTTCGTCTGTCACCCGCCTGAACGGCAGTCCCGTGACCTCGTTCCACAGCAGGAGCTTGACCGTGAACGGGCCGGGGTTCAGCAAAGCGGCCAGCTCGCGGGCGTCTTCCTGGGTGTCGTTGATCCCGCGCAGCAGCAGGTAGCTGATGTCGACCCGGCGTCCGGTGAACGCCGCGAACTCGCGCGCCGCCGCCAGCACGGCACCGATCGGGTACCGACGGTTCACCGGGACCAGGGTGTCGCGCAGCCTGTCGGTAGCGGCGTGCAGCGATACGTACAGGTCCACCCCCGGAGCCTCCGCCGCCAAGCGCTGGATGGCGGGCACGATACCCGTGGTCGAGATCGCCACGTTAAGGACCTCTGGCTGCGCGGTGAGCTGTACGGCCGCGTCCCGGACGGATTCGTAGTTCAGCAGAGGCTCGCCCATACCGGCGAATACGACCCTGACCCCGCCGGAGACCTGCTCCGCCCGCATGGCCTGCAGCACCTGAGCGCAGATCTCCGCCGCGGACAGATTCCGCCGCATCGGCTGCAGGCCGGTCGCGCAGAACGGGCATCCGACGTTGCAGCCGGACTGGCTCGACACGCACACCACGACACCGCTCGGCAGCCGCAGCGCGTCGTCGCCGACCTGTGCGGAGGGCTGGATGAAACTGGCAGGCGTGGTGCGGAACAGGACGCTCTCGACCTCGTGACCGCCAGCCAGCCGCCAGACGAACCGTGAACTCCCGTCGTCGCTGAGGGTGCTCTTCGCAAGTTCCAGCATTTCGTTCGCTCTCCCATACCGAGAACCGGGGTCATTCGCTGGGCCAGGATCGGGGGACTCCGCATTGACGTGGCTTGGCCAGCCGCGTGCCGGACATCACCTGCTCATGAGTCCAGACCGGATCCTGCCGCGAGGCCTCCAACTGATCCGCGTCGAGGGCGGACAGATGCCCGCAGGGCAATCCGGCGTAGTCGGCGGGTACCGACGTAATGGTCGGCACCGGGAGGCGGGCACTGTACAGCCTGCCAGCCCACAGATCCCCGCTGCCGTCCAGCAGGCCGACCTGTTTCGGGTCCAGCAGCCTGCTCACCGGAAGCTGCGGCGGGATTCGGAGACTGTTCTCCGCACCAGGCAGGTCGTGATTGCCGATCCAGTCAACGAGATCGTCCTGCCGGTGGTTCAGGCGGGTCTCGGTGAAGACGCTGGTCATCACCACCGGTACAGCCACACCGCCCGCAGCCTGGAACGCGAGCGCACCACCTAGCCGCTGACGCAGCTGACCGTCCGTGTCCAGCGCACTCACCGAGACCCGCAGTTCCGCCCCAACCCGGAGCAGCCCGGACAGCGTCTCCGGGTCGATCGGCCGGAAGTACTTCGTCACGAACACCGTGCAGCGGCCCGAGGCACGAATCAGTGTGGCCAGACTGAGCGCCTTGGGCCAGTTCCACGAAGGGTCGCTGTTCCAGCCGTTACGGAGAAAGCCCTGGTTCGCCGGCAGCGCCTCCAGGTCGGTGGTCAGCAGGGCGGTATCGAGGACATTCCCGACCCGGGTACCGAAGTCATAGCCGGCCGCGAAAGCGCCCCGGGCCGCGAAACAACTGCCGTAGCAGATCTGGGTCGCGGGCAGGCAACCAAGATAGAGATCCGACGTCAGGCTGTCGAATGGCAGGCCGCCGGCCAGGCCGGCCCGGATGGTGACCGGGGCCGGCAGGCGCAGCTCGCGCCCCTGTATCATTTCCCGGGAACTTTGCGCAATCAGCGCACGGACGCGCCGCCCGGGATCCGGTGCGGCGTTCACTCCCCGGCCACGCTCCCGACCGGGACGGCGAAGATGTCCTTGGGGGCGAATATTTTGGTGCCCTTGAGCCAGCGCCTTCCGGCGAATTCCTCACGGCGATGCAGTAGCTGTGCATTGTCGTAAAGAATGAGGTCACCCGCGCGCCAATGATGCGAATAGATTGCTTCCGGGCGGGTTAGGCAGCCGAGCACATCGCTCTTAAGCGCTGCCGAACGCCCGGGGTCCAAGCCGACGAAAGCGATGGTGTTCTCACTGACATAAGCGCAGCGTTTCCCCGAGCTTGGGCTGACCAGCAGGGCTGGGTGCGATACCCGAACTCTGGGCACATTGTCATGATTATAGGCGGGCTCGTAGATGGCCCGCAGGTGAGCGAGCTCGGCCACGAATTCGGCGTCCAGCCCGGTCTTGTCGACATCTGTCGAGACGAAGCTTGTCGCGCCGCCGACGGGCGCCGGCACGACGCAGTACAGCAGGGCCAGGGTCGCAGGCCGTTCGCGATGCTGCTGATCCGAGTGCCAGTAATCCGTCGTGTCACCGGCGAAGCCGATCGGTTCTCCGTGCTCATCACGCAGGTTGGAGAGATAGCTGATGGCCGGATAATCCGGCGACAGGCACACCTTCCGTGACGACTCCTCCAGCGGCCCGATTCGCCGGGCCCATTCGTGCAGCTCTCGGTCACCGAGCGACTGGCGGCGGAGCACCACGACGGCGAAACGCTCGACCTGCCACAACAGATCCGCCAGCTTGTCGTCCGGGCAATCCTGCACAGTGATGTCGGTGACCTCGATCCCGACTGCACCGGAAAGCGGTTCGACCTTCATCAAGCACTTCCTCGTTGCACGCCGACCCAAAGATCGGCTACCACCGAGACAGATCGCACTTGCGCCAGCCGGGAGCGGCCTAACAGGTCCTCTAGCACTGACCGACCTCGATAATGTCACCGTGCCGAGCGCGGTTGCCATGACTTAGCCACGGGGTGAAGGCGGATGGCTACTGCTGGCTCGACGAGCGCATGCGCCTAGCCGCGGCCTACAGAATCAGGCCCATCGTGACGGAGTCCCAGAACTCACCGTTGGCGCGCCGGTAATGCCGAGCGCGGCGCCCTTCCTCAACGAAGCCGAACTTGCGGTAGAGGGCGATCGAGTTCTCATTGTGCGCGAACGTTTCCGCGCAGAGTTTGTGCAGACCTTGGCTACGCGCCCAGTCGATTGCTTCGGTCAGCAGCGCCGAGCCAATCCCGCGCTCACGCCAGTCACAATCGACCAGCAACCCCAGCGTGCCGAAGCCGTGCTTGCTGACGTCCACGTAAAGGCCCCCCACTAGCTTGTCACCAGCGTAAGCGACGACCGACGTGTCCATGTTGCGGGCGAACCTTGCCGCGTACTGCTCGACTTCCACCGGCCCCTCGGTTGCGCTAAAGCCGCCTTCCTCAGCCACCGCAGCGAGCAACTTCGCCGCAGCCAGTGCGTCGTCGGTCCGTGCTCGTCTTACCGCGAATTCTGTAGCTAGCATGTCGATCCCCCGATGCATTTCCGTTTCCCCCGGTGTTTATCCCGGCGGTGCTACGATACTCGCCGGATAGGAGGGTCGCAAGACGCCGTGATAGAAAATATTCGCTAATGGAAAATACGAGCATTTGATTATTTTCGGTGTAAATCAATTATAAGCACACAAAAGACAAGAGAATTAAGTGCTGTTTTATGTGGCAAATTCGGGAAGCACCCGGATCTTGGGATCCACCGGCAGGTTGACCGCGTTACAGTTATGACCATGACCGCCGCCAGCAACGCTCCGGCAGCCGGCGGCCGCGATTTGCGGGCGCTGCCCAAGGCTCATCTGCATATCCACCTAGAAGGGGCAATGCGCCCCGGCACGATGGCTGAGCTCGCTGAACGCGACGGGGTCCCGGTGCCGCTGACGCGAGGATACGGATCGTTCGCCGCTTTCCTGGAAATGTACCGTGCCGCCCGTCAGCGGGTGCGCTCACTCGAAGATCTGCGGCGAGTCGTTCGCGAGGTGGTCGAGGACGCCGCCGCTGACGGCACGGTGTGGATCGAGCCCGCCTTCCACCCGCCGAACTATCGCAACCTCGCACCGGACAGCGAAGTAGTGGTCGCGGTGCTGGAGGCAGGCCGGATGGCGGCCCGCGAATGCCACATCGGGTTCGGTCTTATGGTGGCGGCCAACCGGACGACTGGCCCAGCCGAGGCAGAAAACCTCGCGCGGCTCGCCGCATCTTTCGCAGATCGTGGGGTGGTCTCGTTCGGCCTAGCGAATGAGGAGAACGGGTATCCACCAGAGCAGTTCGCCGACGCATATCGGCTGGCCCGGTCGGCGAACCTGGTCGCGGCCCCGCACGCCGGGGAGCTGAGCGGCCCCGAAAGTGTGCGCAGCGCACTCGACGCTCTCGGCGCTGACCGTGTACAGCACGGCATACGTTCGGCTGAAGACCCCGAGTTGCTTCGGCGCCTGGCCGACGAGGGCACGTGCCTGGACGTCTGCCCAACCAGCAACGTTATGCTCGGAGTCGTGCCGACGCTGGCGCAACACCCGCTGCCGCGACTTCTCGCCGCCGGTGTGCGGTGCAGCATCAATGCCGACGACCCGCTGCTGTTCGGCCCCGGAGTACTGGCCGAGTACGAGAATTGCCGGGCGTCGCTCGGCCTGGACGACAGTCGGCTCGCCGACCTTGCCCGCACGTCGATCGAAGCAAGCGGAGCGCCGGGCGATCTGAAGCGCGCTGCTCTCGGCCGCATTTCAGCCTGGACGGCAACATGACACGGGCAGTTCCCGACGCTGTGACCGGTTTGGCCAGGATGGTCGTAGAGAACGGCCACACCCTGCTCCTCAATCAGGACGGGCCCGGCCGCGACGACGCCGAGGCGGATCATGACCGATCTCGGTCAGGCCCGGTAGTTCGGCCAGACCATGACCTGGCTCCGCGAAGCTCGCTGCGTCCGCGCCGCGGCCCTGATCGCCGCTATGGGCACGCCGCTCGGCCGGGG
>Ga0070765_100003179_pt1 | contig 10493 bp, 6 predicted proteins | sample HubBroMetageWFT5_FD_71516 | JGI IMG/M metagenome (GOLD analysis project Ga0070765, IMG submission 71516) | Warmed and freeze-thawed soil microbial communities from the Hubbard Brook experimental Forest, New Hampshire - Hubbard Brook CCASE Soil... | ecosystem: Environmental > Terrestrial > Soil... | reverse complement strand
CTCTGAAGATCTGAACCAATTTACCGGCTACGTTTTGACGCTCTCGGTCGGGCTGATTTCGTCGTTCGTTTCTTTGCTTTCATTTCTGGCGATCTTGTGGGGTCTTTCCGGCACCGCGAATATTCCGTTGGGTCCACTAGGCAGTGTTCCGATTCCGGGTTACTTGGTCTGGGCAGCATTGATTTATGCCGGACTGGGAACTTGGCTGGCAGTTACGATCGGACGTCCTTTGGTCGCGTTAAACTCTGCCCGCCAACGTTTCGAAGCAGATTTCAGATTCAGTTTGGTTCATCTTCGCCAGAATGCGGAGAGTGTCGCGCTGTACGGAGGTGAACCGGTCGAACTAGCACTATTTGATGAGCGTTTCCGGGCTGTGTTTGCCAATTTTCGGCAAATCATGAAGCAGCAAATCAGGCTAAGCGCATTCACGCAAACTTACGCTCAGGTTGGTTTGATTTTCCCGGTGATCGTTGTCTCGCCGCGTTACTTCACCCGACAGATCTTGTTGGGAGGTTTGTTCCAAGCGGTCAACGCTTTTTCGTACGTCCAGAATGCACTTTCGTTCATTATCAATTCTTACAATGACATTGCCACCTGGGAAGCGGTGACGCAGCGCTTGGGCGAATTCGATGAAAGGTTGGATTGCGTTCACGAGTCGGTCCAAGCGCCGCAGTCCATCATGATTCGGCGCAAGGGTGACGGCGGTGTTGCGGTTGATAACCTGGATCTGGATTTACCGGATGGCACCCCTCTCTTGCGAGGAGTCACTTTCACGGTTGAGCGGGGTGGCTTATTGCTGATCGTCGGACCGTCCGGCTCCGGCAAAACGACTCTCTTGCGAGCAATCGCTGGTATCTGGCCTTTTGGCCGCGGTAGGATCCGGCTGACTAAAGGGCCAATCGCCTTTGTGCCGCAGCGGCCGTACTTGCCGTTAGGCACTCTGGCCGATGCTGTGTTGTACCCGCGAGACCAGAAGGTGAGTGTTCCGGCAGACCTCCCACGGGTCCTGGAGCAAGTCGGACTAGAAAAACTTACCCAGGACTTGGATAAGGTTGACAATTGGTTGGAGCGCCTGTCTCTAGGAGAACAACAAGGCTTGGCTTTTGCCCGCATTCTGTTGTCCAAGCCGGCCCTCCTTTTCTTGGATGAGGCGTCGTCAGCGCTGGATGAAAAGGCCAAGACTCGAATGTTAGGTCTACTCCGGAGCGATTCCTGGCAGCCAACGATTGTGAGCGTCGATCACAGTGAGATAATGCTCAAACTCCATCCTGCGTCCATCGATCTGGCCAAATTTAAACCGCATCAGCCGGCGACGGCAAAACGATAATCTTTTCGTGTTATGGACCTATTAGACGAAATCGAGCATCGCGCTTTTCGCTATTTTTGGGAGCAAGCTGATCCGCATACCGGGCTGGTAAATGATCGGGCCGGTAATTTCGGGCCGGACGATTATACGGTCGCATCGATAGCAGCCACCGGGTATGGCTTAGCTGCGCTTGCCATTGGCGTGGAACGTGGATGGATCGATCATGACGAAGGTGCGATCCGGGCGCGGCTTACCCTACAGTTTGCTTTAACGTTGTCGCATGAGCACGGCTGGATTGTGCACTTTGTGGACAAGCGTTCCGGCGAACGCGTGTGGAAAAGCGAATATTCGACGATTGATACAACCTTGCTGGTCGCTGGTGCCTTGGCAGCCGGCCAATATTTCGGCACCCAAGCGCCGGATATCGCGGCCTTAGGCGATCAACTATATCGGCGGCTGGATTGGTGGTGGGCCCTAACCAATGATGATACTCAGCCCGATAAACGACTGGTGTCACATGGTGCCAGGCTTGAGTCTGGCTTCATCCCGAACAACTGGTTCGACTACAGCGAGGCGGTATTACTCTACCTTCTGGGGCTGGGCGCGCCTGAAAATCCGCTGCCGCCAGCGAGCTGGCAGGCGTTCGAGCGACCTTTAGAAAGGTATGCCGGGCTTGAATGGCTGCGAGCCGGACCGGTTTTTATCCATCAGATGCCCCACGGTTATTTTGATCTGCGCCAGCAGCGGGACCGGTTGGGTTTTGACTATTGGCTTTCCTCAACGAACGCCATGAAAATCAACCGTCGGTTCTGCCGATACCGGGCCAAGAAGCGGCAAACTTATGCGCTAGGATTCTGGGGGTTAAACGCCAGCGATGGTCCGGACGGATACAAACCGTACGGCGTGCTAGGCGATCCTGAGGACGGAACGGTTTCGCCGACTGGCGCTATCGCGGCAGTCATATTTACCCCGGAGCTCGCAATTTCAGCGGCTCAAGCGATGTACGAAAGAGACGGTGGGTCGCTCTGGGGCAAGTACGGTTTCACCAATGCGTTCAACGTTGACCGGAATTGGTATTCGCCGGATGTAATCGGGATTGACCTTGGTATGGCCCTGTTAGCGATTGAAAATTATCGGAGCGGTTTGATCTGGAAACTGATGAGCGGCTTCGATGGGACGCCACGGGCGTTGGCGGCCGCCGGGTTTCACGAGACGGTCGAGGCCGAGCCAAGGAAAGTAGTCAGTAATGAGTAAACAGTGATGCGACTCTCTGGAGTTGGCAGACCGGGTTTTCGCTCCGGAGGAGCGACCCCCGGTAGCGGCGACTGTCCGTGAGGTCTATAGGGCGCCAGGCCACATCATGATCCCGGAGCAACAGATCAGCATGGCCTAAACGCGCAGTCGCCATCCCAACGCTCGGATGGCGACTGCGTGTTGAGGCTAGGCACGCCTGTCGCTTCGATACGATAATGGATTAAGGCACACCCTTAGACCTCATTGGACAGTCGCCGCTACCGGGATCCCTGGCCGATTCGCGGTAAATGTTGTCACAAGCCGGCTTTAGAATTGTCTAACCCAAAGTATGAAACCGTCGACTGGATCCTCGGATTACGAGGAATGGGTGGAGCGCCAGAACCCGTTTGCACAAGGTGTTCCCAATGACAGCACCATTCCGGACGAAGAACTGGTGGCCAAGGCTCAAGCTGGGGACCGAGATGCACTCGAAAGGCTGGTGCGTCGTCACCAGGCTTGGGTTTTCAATATCGCACTCCGAATGATCTGGCGGCGAGATTTAGCCGAAGACGCCACCCAAGAAATTCTGATCAAGGTGGTCACGAAGCTGAGCACGTTCAGGGCGCAAAGCGAGTTTAGAACCTGGCTCTATCGAATCGCCGTCAACCATCTGCTTAACCTGCGTAAGTCGGAGATTGAGCAGAAGCTCTCAACGTTCACTGACTTGAGTCGAGCCCTCGATGCTACACCGGAGTTAGATCTTCCCGATCCACAGGCCGTGCCGGTCGAAATGCCTTTGCTGATTCATGAGGCTCAAGTTGGATGCATGAGCGGAATGCTGCTGTGCTTGGATCGCCGGCAGCGGATGGCTTTCATCTTAGGAGAGATTTTCGGGGTCAGCAGCGACCTAGGAGCTGACGTAATGGAAATCTCTCCGGACAATTTTCGGCAGCTTCTCTCCCGGGCGCGACGCGATCTCTATCAGTTCATGCAAAACAAGTGCGGTCTAATTAATTCCGCTAACCCCTGTCGATGCGCCAAGAAGACGCGCGGATTTATGCAGATGGGCTTTCTCGACCCCAATCGCATACAATTCACGAAGACCAGATTGGCCGGCATAAACGAGGTTGCTCCAAATCGCTTAAGCGAACTCGAATCGTTAGATCGTCAGCATGCCGAATTGTTTCGCGAGCAAGCATTTCTGGCGCCGCCAAATATCGCGAGCAGGCTCCGCGAATTGATCAAGCAATCCAGTTTCAACGCCGAAGCTCCTCAATAACGGCGTTCTGGGAGAACTGTCACAACGCTCGCTGGCTCCGGTCTAATCCTAAGTCGCGTTCATTCGCGGCGAGACAACAAACTATTACGGAGTTCATTATGCGAGCAATTGTTAGAAGGCAGTTCGGCGGACCTGAAGTCTTAGAGGTGCGTGAGTTGGCCGATCCAGATCCAAAATCGGGCCACGTCCTGATTGAAGTGAAGGCATTTGGGGTTAATCACGCTGAGACCCACATGCGAAAAGGCGAATGGCCGGAAATTGCTGAGGTCAGCGGAATCGAATGCGCCGGCCTGGTTAAAGCGGATCCTGAGGGACGGTTGAATAAAGGACAGAAGGTTGTCGCCATGATGGGTGGTATGGGGCGTAGAATCAATGGCAGTTATGCCGAATACACGAACGTACCGGCAACCAATGTAATTCCTATCGAGACGGACTTGTCCTGGGAGGAGTTGGCGGCCATCCCGGAATCCTATGCCACCGCTTGGAGCTGTTTGTATGGAAACTTAGATTTGAAAGCGGGCCAAACGCTGGTTATCCGCGGCGCGACATCTGGGCTCGGCCAAGCTGCGCTCAATATTGCGGCGGAGGCGAAAGCTACCGTTATCGCGACGACGCGTGACGCTAAACGGTTCCCGGCTTTGGAAAATCTAGGAGCAGGGCAAGCGTTTCGAGAGGGCCCCGAGCTTTCTCAGCAGATTCGGAAACTGCATCCGGAGGGAATCGATGCCGTCCTGGACCTGGTCGGCAATAACACGATTTTAGCTTCTCTGACCATGGTCCGTCGAGGCGGACACGTTTGTGAAGCTGGCTGGCTGGGTGGACTTGCTCCGATCGAGGCTTTCAACCCGATGCTGCAAATGCCAAGCGGCGTTCATTTCAGCTTGTTCGGCAGTTTTATGTTCGGGTTGCCGCAGTTCCCACTCTCGGACGTTCCTTTGCAGGCAATGGTCGATCGCGTCGCAGCCGGCATCTATCAGGCGAAACCAGCCAAAGTATTCTCTTTCGATGAAATCCAGGCAGCACACCGGTTGATGGAATCGGGTAAAGCCATGGGCAAGATCGTGGTGCGAGTCTAACTCATACCTCCCAGGAGCTGCGAGTCTGGTCGAGTTGTGATTCCTTGAGATCTAGAATGGATTGGAATCGCCGCAAAACATCTTCCGTGATCTCGCCTTTGTCGCGGAGCTCGATTAGCCGGGCTCGTTGCTTCTTAACGATCACCAACTCCAGCGAGACGACGCTGCCCAAGAATCGCGTTTGAGAAAGCCTGTCGCGCCGGAGGCCTGGCGAAGGCGGACGATCAGCCGTTCCTGAGGTTTCTGGAATCGGTTTTTCCATGGCTTGCCCGTATACGTCGTAGAGATGCGCAATGGCTTTGCTTTTGGCATTGTCGGGCTCCGGTACCGACTGCAAGTATTGCACTGCAGTCGCAGCCATGGCTAAACGCGCTGTTATTTCTCCGGATTCGGTGCCGGACGGAGTCGCTAACTGTAACCTTCTAAGTAGCTTAGGAAGGGTTAGCCCTTGTACTACCAATGTCACCAGAATAACCGCGAACGTGAAGATGACGACTTCAGCGCGTTGCGGAAAGGGGGAGCCGTCTCCCAACGCTGGAGGAATGGCGAGGGCGGCAGCGAGTGAGATACCGCCTCTGATCCCAACCCAAGACAGCAGCATCGCTTGCCGCTTCGCCAGGCTGCGATCCAACGACGAAACCCGGGTGCGAGAAAACCGCGGCCAGTAAGTCGAGGCAAATACCCACCCGATTCGCGCGCAGATCACCGTGAGGCTGATCGCGATTCCGCCTCCTAGCAAAAACCAAGGATTCTGAGACCACAATGGTTCCCCAACGGGGCGCAGTTGGAGCCCGATCAGGATGAAGAGGAGGCCGTTCAACAAGAAAGTGAGCATCTCCCACGATCCGGCGGCTTGCAGGCGGGTACGCGGCGTGGTGATGCGCGGGTCATTCCAACCGAGATAGAGCCCGGCGGTTACGACCGACAATACACCAGAGACATGCAGGGCAGCGGCAGGCTGATACGCCGCAAAAGCAGCTAACAACGAAATGGTATTGGCGAGAAGCGGATCGGCTGTGTGCCTGCGTAGCTGGACCGCCAGCCAGCCAACTACCCATCCGATGATGATGCCGCCGGCAACCGCCAGGAAGAATTGTTCGGCGACAGAGCCCCAGACGTAAGTCTTCAGCTGCGTTGTGTGGATAGCGGCTTCAAAAAGAACTAAGGCGGACGCGTCATTGACCAGGCTCTCTCCACGCAAAATTGCGTTCAATCGGTGAGGAATGGGAAACCGCTCCAGAATAGCGCTAACCGCCACCGTGTCTGTGGGGCCAAGAACGGCCCCCAGCACGAACGCGGGACCCCACGCCATATGAAGAAGCAGATGCGCGACCAGCATCACCGATACGGTGGTGGCGAGTACTAAACCGACCGACAGCAGAAAAATCGGGCGCCAGTTTTCTCGAAAGTCGCGCCAGCTAGAGTTTACTGCGTCCGAAAAGAGGAGAGGCGGCAGAAAGACCAGGAAGACGATGTCTGGCTCTAGTCGAATTTCCGGCATTCGCGGCGGGATCGCCAGGATCAGACCACCAAGGACCAAAATGATCGGGTAGGATATGTTCAGCCGATTGGCTAACGCCACCAATGCCACCAGGACAACCAGCAAGGCGACGACGAGCTGAACCGAATGCACGAATCCGAAGCATGCCCTGGATAAAGGCCTGGGGTCAATAGCGACGCTGCTCAGGAGCGAATCGGCGATGGGGCGAGACCCGTGGAGCGTGCCTCGCTTGCGAGGCCGTGGTGAGCAAGGCTGACGGTATGTGAAATGCCTGGCTCACTTGCGCTCTGGTGCGTGAAGAGACGGAGGTGACAAAGTAGAGCCTGGACTCGCAAAGGAGTCCGCCTCACGGTGTCGCGCTGCTCACCACGGCCTCGCAAGCGAGGCACGCTCCACGGAATCGCCCCAATTTCTTTGGATTATAAGAAAAATTTCCTCGCTTGCCTCGGGTCTTAATCTTTGCGGCGTAAATCGTTGGTTTTAGAGATCTAACCCGAGCATTTAAGCCATTCGGCTTATCGTAGTTCGCAGCCAAGCCGGTCCCGGCTTTGCAGATTTGTCTCGAAAAAAGTCGCGACTAATACTAGAATCGCGGCTCGATAGTTCAAAACGAACAGAAAGACGCCAGTTTTGTACGGTTGTATAATGCTGAAAGAGTGGGCGCTCCGGGTTGTAAACTCTAAAAGGAGTTACTCTTGATCGAGAAGGCGAAGCGAAGCCTGTTGCATGAAGCCTGGCGAATCGCAAGAGTCTATTGGACATCAGACGAAAAGTGGTCGGCGTGGGGGCTATCAGGTCTGATCATCGCAATCAACCTGGGGTACGTGTTTGTCACGATCCGCATCAATGAATGGCAGCGCGGTTTCTATAACGCGCTCCAAGTGTTTGATAGCAAGGAGGTCTTCCGACAGCTCGGTTACTTCTGTCTCATAGCAGGTACGGGTGTTATACTGACCGTTTACGCACTCTATTTTAACCAGATGTTGCAGATCCGCTGGCGGCGGTGGCTGACCGAGCGATATCTCAGTAGCTGGCTGGCGAACCGGGCCTATTACCAGCTCCAGCTCAAGAACACGATCGACAATCCTGACCAGCGTATCTCGGAGGATGTCCAGCTGTTCACTCAGTATGTCTGCACGTTAGGGGTAACCCTGTTTACCGCTATTGTGGGGATGGTATCTTTTCTGGTCCTTCTTTGGGGCTTATCAGGACCCGCGGCAATCCCGCTCGGAAAAGTCGGTACCCTCTATATCCCTGGCTATTTGGTTTGGGCTGCTTTGCTCTATGCAGGTTTGGCCACTTGGATCACGACCAAGCTAGGCCGGGCTTTGGTCCCTCTGAATTTTCGTAAGCAACGATTTGAAGGTGACTTCAGATTCAGCCTGGTACGGGTTCGAGAAAACGCGGAAAGCGTTGCCTCTTACGGCGGCGAACAAGTTGAGCTGGGCGTGTTTCGCGAACGGTTTCAAAGCGTCGCGGACAACTTTCGCCGAATCATGAAGCGGCAGATGCGGTTGGGCTCGTTCACTTCCAGCTTCGCGCAGTTGGCCTTCGTATTTCCATTTTTGGTCGTGTCGCCTCGCTATTTCGCGAAGCAGATCACGTTCGGAGTGCTCATGCAGGTGACCGGTGCTTTTTGCTATGTGCATGATCGGCTCTCCTCCATCATTAGCGCTTATCCAGATATCGTGTCATGGCTCGCGGTCACTGAACGGCTGAGCAGTTTCGATCTACAGTTGGGTGAGATCCATGATGCGGCGGAAGCGGGTCATCGCATCTCCATCCGCCGTGGTGGCGTTAGCTTTGCTATCAAAGACCTGGACCTGGAGCTTCCGGATGGCACCACCTTATTAAGAGGCTTGTCCTGCGATCCGGATCGCGGTTCCGCCTTGTTAGTTTCCGGGCCGACCGGAACCGGGAAGAGCACGTTGCTCCGGGCAATCGCCGGCATCTGGCCTTTTGGCTGCGGGAATATTCGCCTCGGGGAAGGAAGGACGCTGATGGTCCCACAAAGACCCTATTTGCCTTTGGGTACCTTGGCTAACACTTTAACCTATCCATTCTGTGATCCGAGCTCGGTCGGCACTGCTCGTTTAGCCGCCGCTCTGGGAGAAGTGGGTCTCGGGTCGTATGCGTCCCAGCTGGAGACGGTTGATAACTGGGGTCAAAGGTTATCGCTCGGCGAGCAACAACGGCTTGCCTTCGCGCGTGTGCTTCTGGCGGAGCCGGCTTTGCTTTTCCTGGATGAAGCCACGTCCGCGGTTGATGAAGCCGGTGAGGCTCGCCTTTACGGTTTGTTAAAGTCGGCTACCTGGCAACCGACGGTGGTTAGCGTTGGACACAGAAGTACCCTGATCAAATTCCACGACGCGATTCTCGACCTTGCTCCTTACATCCCATTGAAGAAACCGGTGGTACTGCCTCTGCCCGCTCCGCTCGAAGAAGCGGCTTTGGAGACAGGGCTCATTCAAGCCTAGCGTTGCGGAAGGAGTACGAGGAGTACAAGAATGCGTCCTTTTCGGTTGTGAAAACCTAAAGTGGTGGGGCAGTCAGCGAGTAGCGCCTAGATGCCCAGGCATTCTACACGATTGGTCCGCGCTGGATACAGGTCGAAGAGGACTTATACGACTTATGGGACCGATAGGTCTTAGTCGTGACGCATGCTCGACCGGATAAATCTTGGCTAGGCGCCGCCTTGATCCCAGGAGCCGCATTCTTGTACTCCTCGTACTCCTGGTACTCCCTTCCCGTTGAGAGGGTGCTCAATCTCTCCTGACATAAGGCTGTCATCCAGCCGGTTTATTCAGGTCGGGACGCGCGGTTGCGCCTTTTCTGCTCGGCCGCTCAAAGCTCTCACGAAAGGAACCACAAAAATGATTACGAATGTCGCGATTACCGGATCCAGCGGACGAAACTCCGCGGCTTGGACAGACGCTTTCATCGCCGCCGATTTTGTCTGCCCGATTTCGGTTTTCGCCCGTTGGCACGCCGATATCGAAGATTCACTGCGGGCCTCCGGCGTCGCTCATGTGATTCTAAGACCGAATTTTTTCATGCAGAACGCGCTTCTGCAACAGACGTCGATCGAAGCAGGTGTCCACTCGGAGCCGCTCGAGACAGCAGCTATCAGCTATGTTGATATCCGGGATGTTGCCGACGTCGCGGTAGTGGCGGCCGGCGGAAATCTCGATGACGAGGCCCTTACGTTAACTGGACCTGAGGCAATTGGCGGAGAACGAGTCAGCGCGGTCCTCAGCCAAGCGACCGGTAAAGAGGTCCGGTTTGTCTCGCCCCATTTGGCGAGCTTTCGCGACGCACTCGCCGCCGGCAAAGTTCCCGGCTGGCACATCGACGCTCTGGCTGACTTGTATGCCAGGGTACAGGCAGGCTGGGCGCCACATACTAGTGCGGTAACGGCCGACATTGAAAACGTCATCGGCAGGCCGCCGAGAAACTTCCAGGAGTTTGCCGATGCTTTCGGCGGCCGCCGGTCGCCGAGGCGCCCAGCTCGTAGCCAGGTATCCGCACGAATCTGGCACCACTTATTCACCGAGAATCTGGCTCGGGGGCGGGAATGGCCGATTGGGTGTAGGCTCTGAACCAGGGTAGTGCGGGTTCGGGAGTAGGAGCGCTGTGCGAACCAGCGAAATCGATTCGTCGGAGTGGACATTGATTCCGATATTCGCTACAAAAATCTGGTAGCTATGGTAATCACTGATCTACCGAGGCTAATTGATAGGTTTTATGTCGGGGTGCGAATGCGTGCAAGCACCCGTACATCAAGCTACTCTGACTGGAACTTCAGAGTGGTCATCGGCGTGACGCTATCTTTCCTGGCTGTAGGCGTTCCCGCAGCTTGTGCCGGCCTTCCTCCAACCCTTGGCTGGGTGCCGGCTTGGACTACTTCGCCTCAGCCGGTGGCCGCCAAATCAATGCCGGACCTCAAGAATCGAACGTTGCGGATGATTGTTCACACCACCGACGTCGAGGGCTCACAACTGCGGATTCGTGTCTCGAATACGTTCGGTACCCAGCCGTTATTGATTGGTGACGCGCACGTTGCCATCCCGTCTTCCTCTCCGCCGGAGATTGTTCCAG
>Ga0070765_100003178_pt1 | contig 10494 bp, 13 predicted proteins | sample HubBroMetageWFT5_FD_71516 | JGI IMG/M metagenome (GOLD analysis project Ga0070765, IMG submission 71516) | Warmed and freeze-thawed soil microbial communities from the Hubbard Brook experimental Forest, New Hampshire - Hubbard Brook CCASE Soil... | ecosystem: Environmental > Terrestrial > Soil... | reverse complement strand
CTCATCGGCGCCGATCCCTGGAATATCGAATTCCTCTGGCAACACATGTACCGCAAAACCATTGCGTTCGGCCGCAAGGGCATCGGGATGGCCGCGATCAGCGCGTTGGACATCGCCCTCTGGGACCTCCTCGGCAAATCCGCCAAGCAACCGGTCTTCCGCCTTCTCGGCGGCCGCACCAAACCGCGCATCCCCGTCTACGCCAGCCGCCTCTACAGCAGCGAACTCAGCGAACTGGCCGCCGAAGCCAAGCGCTACAAAAAAGAAGGCTACAAAGCCATGAAGTTGCGCTTCGGTTGGGGCCCCACCGACGGCGCCGCAGGCATGCAGCAAAATATCGCCCTCGTGAAAACAGTCCGCGAAGCAGTAGGCGATGGCATTGACGTAATGGCCGACGCCTACATGGGCTGGACCCTCGACTACGCCAAACGCATGCTCCCGCTCCTCGAACCCTTCAATCTCCGTTGGCTCGAAGAACCCGTAATCCCCGACGACGTCTACGGCTACGCCGAACTGAAGTCCTACTCGTGCATCCCCATCGCCGGCGGCGAACACGAATTCACGCAGTACGGCTTCCGCGACCTGCTCCAAGCCCGTGCCGTGGATTACATTCAGTTCGACACCAACCGCGTAGGCGGCATCACCCAGGCCCGCAAAATCTCCGCGCTAGCAGAATCCTATTCGGTTCCAGTGATTCCCCACGCCGGACAAATGCACAACTACCACGTCGTGATGGCCAGCCTGAATTCCCCTATGGCCGAATATTTCCCCATCGTGGACGTCGAAGTAGGCAACGAACTTTTCTGGTATATCTTCGAAGGCGAGCCGAAATCCAAAGAGGGTTTCGTGGATCTCGACGACAATCTTCCCGGCCTCGGCCTCAAGGTAAACGAAAAAGCTCTGGCGAAATTCGAAGTGATCGAGTGAGCCGCCACTCATGACCCAGTCAATGACCCGATCAATGACCCGACTAATCCAAATCGCAAAAGGCAACGACCGCGCAGTGGCCCTCGTCGAAGAGCCAAAGCTACGCCTGCTCCACCAAACCGCATCCATCTATTCGCTGGCTCAAGAAGCCATCGCCACCAACCTAAAGTTGACCGCCCTCGTGCAGCGGAAACTCTCAAACCACCTGCTCGATTACGACCCCGTCTACAACGCCCAATCCGACTGGCGCATCCTCACTCCCATTGACCATCCACAAGAGCCAACCCGCTGCCTCGTCTCCGGCACGGGCCTGACGCATCTCGGCAGCGCTCGCGATCGCCAGGACATGCACGCCATCGCCGCCGAAAGTCTCACCGACAGCATGAAAATGTTTCGCTGGGGGATTGCTGGAGGCCGACCGGCTGCAGGCGAAATCGGCACGCCCCCCGAATGGTTTTACAAAGGCACCGGCACAATCCTCCGCGCGCACAATGAACCCCTCGAAATTCCGCCCTACGCCGAAGACGGCGGCGAAGAAGCCGAAATCGCCGGAATTTACCTCATAGATTCCGAAGGCCGCCCCCATCGTATTGGCATGGCGACCGGCAACGAATTCTCCGACCACGTATTCGAAAAGAAAAATTACCTGAACCTGGCCGGCTCGAAGCTGCGCACTCCCGCGCTGGGCCCCGAACTCACGCTCGATCCAACTTTCGATTCCGTCCAAGGCGAAGTCACGATCGAACGTGCCGGCAAACCCCTCTGGCACAAAAAACTCCGCACCGGCGAAACCGAAATGTGCCACAGCCTGCGCAACATGGAACACCACCACTTCAAATATGAACCTCATCGCCACCCGGGTGATGTCCACATCCATTTCTTCGGCGCCGATTGCCTCAGCTACGGCGAAGGCGTCCGCCTAGCTGTAGGAGACACAATGCAAGTTCAATTCGCCGGCTTCGGCCGCGCGCTGCGCAATCCGCTGCAGGTAGCCACCGCCAAGCCGACACTAATAGAAGTTATTTCACTGGGCTAATTCCACTGAGGTGAACTAAATCAATGACCAAGCCGCGCGTAGCAATCTTAGGATTGGGACTCATGGGTTCCGGAATGGCTGGACGCGTTCTAACCGCCGGATTTCCGCTAGCCGTGTACAACCGCAATCCCGAAAAAACCGCGCCCTTCGCAAAAGCTGGCGCGTACATCGCCCGCACGCCACGCGATGCCGCCGCCCGCGCCGATATCATTATTACTATGCTCGCCGACGACCAAGCCTCGCGCGCCGTCTGGCTCGATAAAGACACCGGCGCGCTAGCCGCCGCTGCTCCCGGCACCTGGCTCGTCGAATCAAGTACTGCAAGTGTGCAATGGATTCACGAGCTAGCCGTCGCCGCAAAACAAAAAGAATGTGAACTCCTGGACGCCCCCGTAACCGGCTCAAAACCTCAAGCCGCCGCCGGCGAATTGCTTTTCCTCGTAGGAGGTTCCGCCGAAGCCCTGGCCGCCGTCCGCCCCGTGCTAGCCGTAATGAGCCGCGACATCGTTCACCTAGGCCCCACGGGCAGCGGCGCCACCCTGAAGCTAGTCAATAATTTCCTCTGCGGCGTTCAAGCCGCATCCCTGGCCGAAGCGCTGGCGTTACTCAACGCCAGCGGCCTCGACAAAGAAAAATCCGTAGCCATCCTAACCACCGGCGCCCCCGGCAGCCCCCTGCTGAAACTCCTAACGACGCGCGCCGCTGCCAACGACTTCACCCCAAACTTCCTGCTCCGCCTGATGGCCAAAGACCTAACCTACGCCCGCGAAGAAGGCCAACGCCACGACATCGCCATGAACACAGCAACCTCAGCCATCACCGATTTCGAAAAAGCCATCGCCGCCGGCTACGCCGACCAAGACTTCTCCGCCATAATCCCCGCCCTGCAAAAACCGTGAAGCTCTGCGCATCATTTTGTGGGGATCACATGACTGTCTGTTGACCATATTACTTTTCCATCCAGATCATAAAACTCCAGCAGCGGATGACGGTCGCCATCAACCGTCATCTTGCCCCTCATATTTCCCGCGGAGTCCTTGAGTAAAAACGTCTGAGCTTCCACTGTCGGCGGCTTCGGCGCCCGCTGACCGTACTCGACATTCATACGGGGCGTTGGAGCACTGGCACCGCTCTGCTGCGCCCCGACGTTGCCCTTAAGTGATAACACTGTGGCCAGAAGCATCAGCACTCCGGCAATTTTCCAGAACCGGCTCTGTCTTTCCAGCCTTGCCATGCGAACCAACAAATTGTCGTAATCAGCCTCCGTCATTCGCATCTACGACCTCCTATGGCAGCGCGCGCGCCACTCTTCGCTAGAACGACCAAGCCCGAAATTCTTGCAGGAAAACCCCAAAGAATCTTCACCGCTCCAGCTCCGTTTCCTGGGAACGCCAATCTCCCGATTAGCACACCACGCCGCAACCCAAGCTTACGTATTCCCCGCAATTGCAGTCACCACCACCCACATGCCAAAATGAATCGACGCCTCTATCCAACCCACCCCACGGATCCCAAAATGTCCAACGCCCTACCCGACCTCGCCAAACAAAATCCCACCCAACACAACATCGAAGCTATCGCCAAACTCGAGCAAGACGCCCTCGAACGCCGCACCCTCGCCGAACGCATCAGCGAAACCAATGCGAAATTCATCGGCAGCGTAGCTTTTCTCCTGCTGCAAATCCTGCTTGTCCTCACCTGGTCCGCCATCAACCTCAAAGTGATCCCCGGCGTAAAACCCTTCGACCCATTCCCCTTCGGCATCCTCACTCTGGTGATTTCCTCCGAAAGCGTCATCCTCACCATCTTCGTCCTGATGAGTCAAAACCGCATGACCCACCAAGTCGAACGCCGTTCCCACCTCGACCTCCAAGTCGGCATGCTAGCCGAACAGGAACTGACCACCATGCTCGAGATGCAACAAAAGATCTGCAAGCACATCGGCTTGGATGTAACCGCCTCCACCTCGGAGCTGCAAGGCTTCGCTGCCACCACGGACGTCCACAAACTAGCCAGCGAACTCGAAGACAAGCTCCCCGAAAAATAATTCGCCGAGCTGCGCCAGGCAACGCGCAGTCTTCGACCATCGGAAATCATAACGCTCTTGAATAAAGTGCCCGGGGTGGGGGTCGAACCCACACGCCCCGTAAAGGGCAAAGGATTTTAAGTCCTCCGCGTATGCCATTCCGCCACCCGGGCAGGGTCAGCGCAAATCCATACTACCAAAAGTTTTACTGCAAGATTAGCGCCTGCTCCGCTGGCAGTGCCGAAGCCCCGGTGTCGGTAGTGGTGCCGGTTGGGGTCTCCGGAACAATGTCCAGTCGTTCCACAGCGTCCAGTGTGTGCTTCGGAGCTAGATGAGAGTATCGCACGGTCATGGCGATGCACTTGTGGCCGAGAAGCTCCTGTACGGTCCGAAGGTCTACCCCCGCCATTACTAAACGGCTCGCGAATGTATGGCGCAGACCATGCCAGGTAAAGTCCGTTATCTTGGCGTCCTTGAGCACTGGCTCGAACCACCGACGTGGCCCAGGCGCTCCCCCGCAAACAAAGCCTGCGTTCGCCGTGCGCCGTCGCAAGTCCTGGAGCGCGCCTAAAGCGGACTGATTTAGCGGGACGTGCCGTGTGGAACCATTTTTGCTGCGCGGGATCGTGAGCACTCGCCGTGACACGGAGACATCGCCCCAGCTTAGGCCGTATTGCTCGCTGACACGCAGCCCGGTGTTAACCGCCAAGACAAACTCTGGTAGATGGTCGGGGCACTTTGCTTCGATGGCGACACGCAGCGCTGTTTCTTCTTCTGGCGAAAGAAACCGAATGCGAGCATTGTTTTCGAGGCGGTGTTGTACGAGCCGTGCCGGGTTGTCCTTCACCTTCCCATTTCGAATTGCCAGTCGGTAGGTGAGCGAAAGCAGCGCCCGATAACGATTGGCTGTCGCTGGAGCCCAATCCTGCTGCTGGAATCGTCTTTCGATGTCTTGAGCCGATATCGCATCAGCGGGATTTTCGCGGAACCAACGGAGCAGATTTTCCATCCGGCAGGCATCATTCCGGTAACTAAGCTTATTTCCCTTTGAATATGCCAGCGCGTCCCGTGCGATATCAGCAAACGCCACGGTCGCCCGGCGAAGCTTCTCGGGCAACTTCTTCCCGACGAGAGCCTCCGTCTTGCGCTTGCGGTAGAGTTCAATTGCAGTCCCTTTGGTACCGCCCTTTTCTCGGCGGTACCGCCCCTGGGCGTCAACATACCGGATGTACCAGACTCCGGGTGTTTTCTCGTAGACTCCACGCGGATTTCGCTTTTTCCCTTCGCTCTTAGTCCCGCTGGGAACTCGAACCTCATTTTGCATGGCGCTTCCCTTCCTTCGGCGGCCGTCCACCTAGTTTGCCGTTCCGTCGCGATGCCCTCGCCTTGCGGGTAGAGCGCGCTGAGCCATGACAGGAGGGACAAAAGCAAACCAATATTACGTTGTGAATTGGGCAGCGCATCGGTTACCTATAAACCTAACGTGTTAGGTTTGTCAAGGCCCGTTTTTAGTGTCCACGTGGCCGTTTTCCGCGTATCACTTGGGACGAACTGCAACGCATGGAAAGCCCTTGACGCGCAGCCGTAGGAATTGACAGTCTATTTGGCGTGGAGAAAAAGAAAGTCATAACGTTCGAGGCGGTCCTTGAGCAGGATGGCGCTGCCAAGGCATGGACGCGCCTACAGCGGGGCGTTCCCGAAGGCGACCTCAATAGAGTTAAACGCCTCTTACAAGCCCTGGCCAACCAAGAGCCATCGTTTGCGTGGCATCCGCCCACCCCTCTAAGCGCTCGAAGATTTGCGGACCATCTGCTGAAGCGAGACGCTCCAAAGGTCACACGCATGAATTTGTATTTCGGCTCGGAGCTTCCCCTGGGCAACCGCGACGTTCGTGACCTGCCGGAAATTCTAAAAAGCTACGCTGGTGCGTTGATAAAAGCTTCTAGGTTAAGGAAGCCGCAACGGCCGGCGAACGAGAGGCAGACCCGCGAGACCGAGGTCGTGAGACTGCTCGACCAATCCGTACCGGGCGAGGAACAGCACCATTACGCAGAGGCCGCCGCGCTGATTCAGGCAGCTTATGACGCGGGGAGTATAAGTCGAACGGTTGACGAAACGCAGCTTCGCAAGTTATACGACCGGCAGTCCTTCCGCTACCGCCCGAATCCCAGAAAAGTGTAGTCCATCCCTTCCGGCGACCCACAACGAGCACCCGCCAAAATTTGGCAGCTTAAGCGTCCTCGACCGATTCCCGCGTTTGCGCCATTCTGCGTGCGAGGAGCGTCATGGACCCGAACAACGATAGATTGGCGGTAGATGTTCGCGAGGCAGCGTACCGATTGAGCGTTTCCCCTCGCACAATCCAAAACTACATCCGCGCAAAGATGCTTCCGGCCCGTAAGATCGGCCGGCGCACTGTCATACCTGTGCGTGCTCTCGAACACTTCCTTCGGACCGATCAGCCTTCGCCGGGGATGGAGGTGGCTTGTGCCGATTCTGACCGGTAATGCACACAATGTCGTAACTCTGCGTCGTGAATTAGCGCGGGCGGAGCGTCTCCTGCGCCAGATAGCCAAAAGTGAAGCTGAAAGACTTGCGGCAGCGGAGCACGCTGCTTGGCGTGAAGCGAGGGACTCCTGCTATGCGTTTGACTGGATCCGGCAAGCCGCCACGGCGCGGCTTGATGCAATTAGTGCCGGCGGCCATGAACGATTTCTGGGCGAGCAACGACTTGCGGTGATGGCGTTACGCGATGCGGATTGGGCCGACGCAAGCTATACGGTAATCAGTTTTGCGCAATTGCGCGACCGCTTCCGCTACCTGCGTGGAGGCTTGGAACGCGAGGCAGTCGTGCGCGCGGCGCTCGAAAGAGGTGGTGTTTACACCGGCGCATGTGGTGGCCGCCACTTCCAGGAGATCGTACGATGACCGAGCAGCCGCGTGACCCATTTGCTGCCCTTGAGGCTCGCCATGCTGGATTGTGGAAGACCTTGCTGGAAACCGAGCCGGGATTGCTTCCGCCAGAGCCAGCTCGTTCCCAGCACTTGATTCGAGTCTGGGACGAAATACCGGACGTCATGGCGCTGGTCGCTCCAAGGACGGAGTGGGTGGTAGAAGGAATCATCCCGCGAGCCTCTGTGACCCTGCTCGCGGGCGAGCCAGGCAGCTATAAAAGTTGGCTCGCGCTGGCTCTGCTCCGTAGCGTCGCGGCCGGCATAAAATTCCTGGGGCGGGATTGTGCGGCGTCAAACGTCCTATATCTTGACCGTGAGAATCCGCTGATGATGGTGCGTCAGCGGCTTGCGACGCTAGGGGTCGAATCTCTGGGCAGCACGAGAATCTGGGGTGGTTGGTTGCCGGACTCACCGCCAGCTATCGGTGACGTGCGCGTGCTCCAAATGGCCCGCGAACATCGCCCGCTCATAATCTTTGATTCCCTGATTCGCTTCCACAGTGCCGAAGAAAATTCCGCAACCGAAATGGCTGAGGTTATGCAGAACTTGCGCGCGCTGGCAAACGTGGGAGCCACCGTGCTGGTTCTCCACCACAAGCCAAAGGCGGAAGGGGCGCATTACCGGGGCTCGAGTGACATTGCTGGCGGGGTGGACACGGCGTTCTCTGTCTCACGAGATAGACAGGAGGGCATTCTGAAACTCGAATGTTTCAAGAGCCGTTTCGTCGAAGAATTTTCCCTAACGGTACGCCCCGATCTAGCGGAAGCAGGTGACTTTACTGTAACGGAAGCACCTGAAGCCACAGCAGCGCGGGATGATACAGAGAAGCTGGCGCAGACCATACGGGTCACGCCGGGTTTGACACAGGGCGAGGTGCTGGCCGCCTCGGGCGTACCTAAGGGCAGGGCACGGGCGATGCTGGAACAATTTGACGGTCAGCGTTGGCGTTCGGAGAAGGGCGCGCACAATGCAAAGCGATTCTTTCCTTTGGAGACTCCGCCGACAATACAAATAGAGGTATAGGCCGATGAAAGCGGAAATGCTAATTGCGACCTTGGAGCAAGGCGGTGTCCGTCTGCGAGTAGAGGGCGACAGGCTGAAACTCGAAGCGCCAGCCGATAGGATGCCCAGCGAAGAAACTATCACCGGCCTCCGTGAAAACAAGGCGGCCGTGCTCGAATACCTCCGTGTCCGCCAGCGGCCCCGGGCGATTCAGTTTTCCAGTTTTCCAACACCTATCGAACGTAAAACTGAAAAACTGGAATATCAACCCGACGCCAACGGACCTGTGCGATCGAATGGGGCTGTCCCGTGCGGCTCGCCGGCTTGCGCCGGGTGTTATGACGTCGGCGACGGTAGGAGAATCCATCCGCCCAAGTGCGGAGGGGATTATCTGCGATGGCTCGAACGATGGGAAGCGAAGGGCAAATTGCAATGAACTCCACCAGTAAGTGCGCGAACTGCGGATCGGGTTTGCCGGAAATGCGTTCTCGTTATTGCTCAGAACGCTGCATGGCGCAATTCAAACGGGAACAGCAACGATTGACGTACGGTCACAGACACATTTTCAAATGCAGCGAGTGCGGATACGAACTGTATCCGGGACGCCCCAGGAAATAGGCCGGAACGGGCTTCAGTTTCTTTTCTGCACCCTGTATCCCAGCTTCCTTGACGAGAAACGCTGGGCCCTGGAGTCGGGGCGCATGTGGCCTTCTCTGCGCGAAGTTCGAACTTGCGTTTCCGTTTGCACCATTTCCGGCTCATGCGCACGGGCACCGACCCCACCAGTCACCTAATGGATTGTCTCAATTGGGACGCGGCACGATGTGTGCTCAGGCTTGCCATCCGGAAGGATTCACAGAAACACCGCGTCAAGATTGGTTACTTCGGTCCAATTTCGACGACTTCTGCTTACTTGCGATTGCAAAGAGAAGATACGGACTGGCTTTCCCTTGATCCACGATGCGAGCAACACGTGGCGAACCTGGTGCCGTTTGGCCACCACGCGCAATCGGTGAGCGTCTTCGGCTGTGGGCATTGCTGCCCCTCCTCCCTTCATCTGAATCAGTACGATCTGTAACCCATCCCCGCGTTTCATTCCGTTGCGCGGCTTGCGGTGATCTTTGCGGATCGCGAGCAAGTCCACTACGCCTGTGGATTCGCTGCCGGCGGGTCCACCAAACGTGACCAACTGCCAGCGCGTGCGCGCCATCACTCGACGGATGCGGACCTTTGTCATAATCACGGCCCATCGAGCAGTTCTCGCCGCCCTTTTCTGTGCAAGTTTCCAGTTAACAGGTTTTTTCGCGGTCACAACCGTGATCATAGCCTTACGTTGAACCGATAATGTCATTCTGGGTTTAGTCGAGGGGTGCAGCTCTTTTGAACCTCCAGCGCACAAATCCTGCAATCTGGTGGCATTTTGCACCAAGATCCCGGTGACCGCGCCTTAAACTGCATCATCCGGCCGTGGAAAATCCCCGAGCCGCAAAAATCAGAATTGGCGATGGCCTGCTCGTACCGGTCAACCTCGGAAAAACACGTGCGTTGTGGGGATCGAATCGGCAAGCGAGCTCTTAGGATGATTTGGCATGTAAGGGTGTTTTGATCATCTAAGCGCGCCGGATCATATCTGTGGAAACTAGCCTTTCAAGTGCTCTGAAAGAGGCCGAACAAGGTGTTTTGCGGTCGATTAAGCCTATTTACGCCCCATTTGGGCGCACCTGGCTGCGCGGCTGATCTTCTAACATTAGCGCGGTTTGGCGCAGTATTGTCGCGGGCCAGCTACTGCAAGCGGTCATTTATGCGGCAATGTTAATCGGCAACAAATTCCGCGAAACGCGGCACAGATCCGCGAATCCATCCAACGTCAACTGCCGGATTCTCTGCGATCTCCAACGAATGCGTTCTTCGCTCTTAATGTCGGGAATTGATCGCGTTGTGTGATGCACTCATGTGCCACCTACACAGAGTGGTTTTAGAGGATCAACGCGCGCAAAGCCCCTAGACGGACTGAAAATCGTCGTTTTTGATGCTCTACGCCGGATTTCGAGGACGAAACTTGGGGAGGCCGGGGATACCGCGCCTGAACTGCTCCCTGGCAGTTTTACGCGTTTGTCCCAATTGGGATGGCTGCACCTATGATTCCCAGCCCGTTCCCAGAACGCCGACGTTTATGGCCTTTGGTGATCGCCGAAGCGAAAACCGCCAAAATCCACATGTCCGGTTTGGGCGTTTATCAGGCACTGACCCGATTAGTTAAAACAGGAGTAAGATCTCCCTCGATCCGACATCGAATTACGACACGGAAGGGCGCTTCGTGGCATCCGGAGGCAGAGAAACCAAACGCAATACCCGCGCACTAATGTTGTGCGCTTTGATTCCTCCGAGCCTATGGGTTTGCGCGATGAAAATTATTGGGGGCTCCACGGGCTTTCACTCCACACCCGGAATCTGGACCCTGATAATTGGAATGCCTGGCGACATGCTCGGCATTTGGGTCGGTCAGTTTACGAATTCAGACACCGTTTTCTATATTGCTTCCTTTGTTG
>Ga0070765_100003177_pt1 | contig 10495 bp, 8 predicted proteins | sample HubBroMetageWFT5_FD_71516 | JGI IMG/M metagenome (GOLD analysis project Ga0070765, IMG submission 71516) | Warmed and freeze-thawed soil microbial communities from the Hubbard Brook experimental Forest, New Hampshire - Hubbard Brook CCASE Soil... | ecosystem: Environmental > Terrestrial > Soil... | reverse complement strand
ACGCTGGGTGCCGAAGTCAAGCGCGGGCGTGACTTCGTGATTACCGAGATGTGCAATGCAATTCAGGCCCTTCGGACAAAGTATCGCGATTCGAGCGAATTGGTGGGGATCGGAATAGGTGTACCCGGCTTTATCGACATGGCTGCAGGCATGGTTATGGAGTCTCCCAATCTGCCCGACTGGACGAGCTTTCCCGTCCGCGACGAGATTGAAAAGCGGCTGAGCACGAAGGTCATACTTGAGAACGACGCCAACTCCGCTGCGATGGGCGAGAAATGGCTAGGGGCGGCCCGTGAATACGAACACATGGCCATGTACACGCTCGGAACCGGCGTAGGTGGCGGCCTGATATTTAACGGGCGCTTGTGGCACGGGATGACCGGCATGGCCGGCGAACTGGGGCACTTCAACATCTACGCCGACGGCCATCCGTGCGGATGCGGCAGCCGCGGCTGTCTGGAGCAATATGCTTCGGCCACTGCGGTCGTTAGAATGGCGCGCGAAGCAATCGCCGCCAATGAATCTGCAGAGCTGGAGCGGCTCTCGCGTGACCTGGTGCAGTTTACCTCGCGGTCAATCTATAACCTCGCGGTGCAAGGCGAGGCTGCAGCCAAGAAAATCTTCGACAACGTCGGCCGTGCATTGGGGATTGGCGTCGGAGCGATGGTCAATTCGCTGAACCTACCCATTTACGTTATCGGCGGCGGCGTAGCCAGCTCGTGGGATGCGTTTGCGCCCGCCATGTTTGAGGAGATCAAATTCCGCTCGGTGATCTATTCGCTGACTTCTCCGGATGTCGTTGGTCACGACAAAGGCACCATCGTCACGCGGGCTCTCCTGGGTAGCGATGCGGGATTGTACGGAGCGGCTCGCCTGCCGCTGCTCGAAGGCTTCTCGCAGGTTGAGAGCGGCCGGCAGTAATCACAAATCACGCAGCCAGATGGCAGACTAACGATTGGGTTTCTTGTTTTTACCGCCAGATGGCCTTCGCGGTGCCGGCTTTTGTGGCGCCGGCCGGGTTTCCGAAGATCGATTAGTCGTCCGTGTTGCTGATTTCAGCCGCGCCACCTCTTGCACGTTCAGGTGGCGAAATTCGCCAGGCTCGACGTCGAGTTCCAGGGGACCATATCGCACACGCCTGATCTTTTCGACGTGGTGTCCAATCTGCTCAAACATGCGCCGGATCTGCCGATTGCGCCCTTCGATGAGTGTAATTTCGTACCACGGATTGGCCGCATCGCGAACCATCTTGATTCGCACCGGCCCCGTCCTCACGGCTTTAGACCGCCGCGCTGGCGCCTTGGCGTCCAGTTGGCCTTCGCGGGTCTTCAAAGGAGTGCGGTCTGCCGGTAGAAACATGCCGGCGCGCAGTTTCTCGAGCTGAGACTCCGCAGGCTTGCCGCTGATTTTGACGACATATGTTTTGGGCACGTGGGACGAAGCGTGGGTCAGCTTCTGCGCCAGGGCTCCATCGTTCGTCAACAGCAAAAGGCCCTCGCTGAGATAATCGAGCCGGCCCACCGGATAGATGCGAGCCCCAATTCCGCGGACAAAATCCATTACCGTCGGACGCCCTTCCGGGTCAGTGACGGTAGTGACATGGCCTTTCGGCTTGTTGAGGAGCAGGTACACATGATGTTCGGCACCGCCCAGCGGCTGGCCGTTGACCTTGATGTTGTCGACCTCGGGGTCGGCCTTGGTGCCAAGTTCCTTTACCGTTTGGCCGTTTACGGACACCAGTCCCGCAGTGATCAACTCCTCGGCCTTGCGGCGTGAGGCGATACCGGCGGCGGCCATGATCTTTTGCAGTCTCTCAGCGGGCATGACTGTTCATCTTAACAGCGTCGGCAGCACGCTTGGCTTGAGAATTAGTCCAAGGTCGCGGCGCCGGTAGGAGTGGAGTCAGCCGGAATCTAGTTCACCTGCAGCAACCAGCCACTGCCGCCTCTGACAGTGATTTTTTTGGGCGATTTGAATTCGATCTGTGCGGGACTTGTCCCCCCGATGCCACTAACGAGCGTCATGTCGCTGTCGCCATAGATTCCGCAAGCGTTAGTGGAGAAAACCCAGAAGGCCTGCTCCGACGTGTTGGCTCCAGGCCCTCCACGGCCGAATTCGGGGTTGGCCATCGGCACTCCCAGTACGGCGCCGGGCTGTGGAATTCTCCCGACCACCCGACCCTTCCACTTCACGACCTTCTGTCCGTTATAAGCGATCTGTCCGCCGATCTGCGACAGGTTCGTGTCCCACACCGAGGTTCCATTTCCGCTGTTGGCATTCGCAGGTTGGCGTGACTGTCCCACCAGTTCCATGGAGGCAAAGGCGCGAAGCCCAACGCTAATGGTCACCGGACGTTTATTCACTTCGATCTGCTCGAACTGGACGGTGATCTGGTACGGATTGCCGTCAGACGCAGGAGACATCGCGACAACATGTCCCAGAATCTTGGACTCACGCTTAATCTTGCCGCCCCCGGGCAGGGGAACGTCTTGCCGCAGCTTGGCGGATATCGCTTCTCCGGGCTTGCTCTTGTCCGAGTCGAACGAGCTGTCGAGCATCGCTGGCAGCAGAGTGCCCGAGGGAATCTGTTGCGCCCAAAGGCCCCCGGTCGCCACGGCAAGAACGATTAGCCCGATCAGTTTTCGCATGGGAACTCCATCAATTCTGGTGCGATGTAACAAACTCTGGTCGCCGGTCCAAAAATCTTAAGCTATGAGCCTGATGAACTCCTGAGCGTGGGAATGCATCGGCGTTACCAGTCTGAAGCGCGTGCAAAGAATCGTGCGGGCCGTGAGCTAAGTCTCGTCGCTTTTGGACAAAGTCTCCACCGACTTATCATCAAGATTTGCTGGCGAACCATCTTCAGCCTTCGGCTCAAGCGGCAGCTTGTCAGTTTCTGGTACGTCAGTCCCGGGGTCTTGTAGTTCGGCAGTTTCAGCCACTAGCTCGCTGGCTGTTTCAAACAGCCCGGCTTGCGGATCGCCCAGCTTCTCGAACTCCTCCATGCTGGGTAATTCAGCCACGTTGTTCAAGCCAAACCGCAACAGGAATTCTTTCGTGGTCTTGTAGAGGATTGGCCGGCCGATCACTTGTTTGCGTCCCGAAGTCGTGATCAATTTTCGATCGAGCAAGGTGGCGATTACTCCTGAAGAATCGACGCCGCGAATCTCACTGATCTCCGGCACCGTTACCGGCTGCTTGTAGGCGATCACCGCCAGTGTCTCCAGGGCCTGCATCGAAAGGCGCACCGGAGGTTTCAAGCTCTTGGCGAAAGTGACGACAACGTCGTGATGCTCGGGCTTGGTGCCCATGCGATAGCCGCCGGCGATCTGCCGAATCTCCATCCCGCGGTCGCTCTGTGAGTATTCGGCCGTCAATTCTGCGAGGATTCGGACGACGTACTCTTTGACCCGCTTCGAGTCGTCTTTCTCACGCTCCTGCTGCTGTTCCTGCGTGAGAACGTCTGGTGACAGCAGCGCCGCGTCCAAGTGGGCCGGATGGGAATTCGAGTCCGCTGGCACCTGCGCAGCGTCTTCCTGATCGTTGCTTTCACTGTCGTCATTTTCGGGCGCCGGCTTGCCGTCAGATACGACTTCGTTCAGCGCCAGCCGCGCTTCTTCCTTGGCATGCAATTCAGCCAGAACCGCATCCTTTAAGAGGGAGGCGATCTGATTAAGTGTGACCGGTTCTTCGGTCGCGTAGATAAGGGCTTCGACTTTGGCTTTAACGCTCATTCGTGATCGTAGACTATGTTCATCTTTCCTAAACTTTTAGGGTCTCTAAGGAGGTCCGACCTGGGACTCGGAATTCAAACTGACAATTGCGCAACCCCACGAACGATACTCACCGCCAGTCGTCGTTGACCGGCGGATTCTCTGCCATGAGCGCGTCGAAGTTGATGTACTTTTTCAGCACGACCTCGCCAAATACGTTGTCTTGTCTTGCCAATACTGCCTGCAGACGTATCAGTTCCAGGATGGCGAGAAAAGCGCACACCAATGCAGTTCGCGACCTCACACTGCGCAGGAGATGTTTCAGGCGTATCGGCTTCTCTTCCAGCGAAAGTCTCCGCCGCACATAGTCGATCATTTGCGAGACGGTGACGTTGTCTTCCTCCACCTCGAACGCGGGTCTGCTTCGCGCCCGGTTGAGGATCTGCTGAAACGTCTTGACCAGGTCCACAACGTCGGCCGCCAACTCCGGCTCCGTGCCCTCTGCATCTCGAAATTCCTTCAGTGAAGGGTTCGACCATACCGCCTCTTCGATATGTTGTTTCTGGAGCAGCATCTGGGCTGCGGATCTGTACCGTTCGTGTTCGAGCAGTCGGTTGACCAGTTCCATGCGTGGATCGTCGAGCCCGCCCGTAGCATCGGGATCGCGCGGCAGCAGCATCTTCGACTTGATGTGAATGAGCAAGGATGCGGTGTAAATGAACTCTGCTGCGACGTCAACGTCGAGCTGATTCATGTTCTCAACATACTTCAGATACTGCTCGGTGATTTTCGCGATCGGGATGTCGTAGATGTCGATGTCCTGTTTGCGGATAAGGTCGAGCAGCAAGTCGAGCGGGCCATCGTATACCTCGCCGACGAGCACCGAAAACGAAGACTCGTTTGTTTCGCCCTTCCTCGCCGTAGCAGCGGGCGCTTCGTGAGCCTGCGATGGGGTGTTCGCGGATTGTGCTTTGTCCGCCATCAACTATTGATCTTTCGGCTCGGGCTTTGGAGGCTCGTACTTAAACGACAGGTTCGCCGCATCGCGCACTTCGTCCATTGTGGATTCCGCAGCCCCGCGCGCCTTGGCAGAGCCATCCTCTAGTAATTCCCACGCTAACTCGGGATCGGCTTCGTATTTCGCCCGGCGCTCTTGAATAGGACTAAGCACTTCCCAAAGGCTGTCGGCCGCCCACTTCTTACACTCAATGCAGCCGATTCCCGCCGTTCGGCAGCCATCGTAAACCTTTGCCATGGTCTCGGTGCTGCTAAAGATCTTATGCAAATCGCCCACTGGGCAAACGTCAGGATTCCCCGGGTCGGTGCGACGGACACGCGCCGGGTCCGTGACCATGGTCTTCAATTTAGCCCGCAGCGATGTTTCCGGCTCGCTTAGCAGAATTGTATTGCCATAGGACTTAGACATCTTACGGCCGTCCGTGCCCGGCAGCTTTGCGGCAGGTGTCAGCAAGGGCTTCGGCTCAGGAAACACAAAGACTCGCTGCGGCTCACGGCACCCCTGGCTAATTTTGCGGGGATAAAACTGGTTGAAGCGTCGCGCGACCTCGCGGGTTAATTCCACGTGCGGTACCTGGTCCTCGCCGACCGGCACAAAGTCCGCCTGATACATCAGGATGTCAGCCGACTGTAAGAGCGGATAGCCCAGAAAGCCATAAGTGCTGAGGTCTTTGTCGTTGATGTTCTCGCGTTGCTCTTTGTAAGTCGGGACGCGCTCCAGCCATCCCAGGGGCGTAATCATGCTGAAGAGCAAATGCAGTTCGGCGTGTTGCGGTACATGCGACTGGATGAATAGTGTGCTGCGGTTGGGATCCAGACCCGCGGCAAGGTAATCGATCATTACCTCAAGCGAATTTTGCTTGATGTCCCTCGTGTCGGCGTAATCCGTTGTCAGCGCGTGCCAGTCTGCGATAAAGAAAAAACAGTCGTAATCGTCCTGCAGACGCACCCAGTTGCGTAAGGCGCCCACATAATTGCCCAGGTGCAGTTTTCCGGTCGGCCGCATGCCGCTCAGGATCCGGCCCTTTTTCACGTGTTTAGGATCTGACATCAGATTCTCAAGAGTGCGTTGAGCAGCGCACCAAAGAACTGCAGGAATGGGTTAATCAGCAGACTGATAACGGGGAATCCGATCATCGGGAGGACGAACATGACAACCACCAGCCCGATGTATCCGATCCGGTCGTAGACGCGCAGTGCGTTATAGGAAAGGAAGTGACGAATTACGTGGCTGCCATCCAGAGGAGGCAGCGGGATCAGATTGAACACTCCCAAAACAACGTTGATCAAAATGGCAGCCTCGAAGAGCTTGGCCAGCGGCGCGGAAACGTCCGCTCCGCGAAACAGGCGATCAATGCCGCCGGTCGAACCGTGCAGGACAAACGCCAGGGCAATGACGGAAATCAGGGCCGTCACAAAATTGCTCACCGGACCAGCCACCGCCGTGAGGATGTCGTCGCGCACGAGGTTGCGGAAGTTTCGCGTGTCCACTGGAGTGGGCTTGGCCCAACCGAAGGGCGGGAAACCGAGAAGGATCAACATCGCGGGCATGAGAATTGTGCCGAACGGGTCAATGTGGACAATCGGGTTGAGAGAGACGCGTCCCAGCATTTTCGCGGTCGGGTCCCCCAGGCGGTTGGCCATCCAGGCGTGCGCCGACTCGTGCACGCTGATTGCGAACAGCAGCACAACGATCTGAAAGAAGGCTTCAACGACGTCAAAGTGCCCAAACATGATGACTTTCTCTCGATACTACCATGTGGCGGAGGCGTCTCTTTGGTCTTATCGCTGCCAGGGCATTGGCAAGAATTTCCGATCGCTGAGTCCGGCTGATTCGATCGAAACAGTCTTATCGCACCTTTGCTTCAGAGGACGGAGCAGGCACAGTTTCGACGCTCGGCTTCTCCAAAGGGCCGGAGATGACGTAAGCGACACCCTTACCAGAGTCTTCGATACGGGCGTCGACAACGCGGCTGAAACTCGCGCCACCAGTGACGTCAAATGACCTGCTGGCCGTTTGCAGCTTGCAACCCTGGCAAGCGATGGTTCCATTTCGCAGCACAGCCTGTCCGTCGAAGGATGAGAAGGTCAGGGGAGCGCCCTTCGCGTCCAGCGCCACGTGGCGTAGCGAACCGCCAGTCCACGTAAAGCTTGCGGACCCAGATGCAGAATCACGAATCGCAGATGCTGTGACTCCTGTAACTCCCAAGGTGTACTCTCCGTCGATGGTTCCGGTAGCCCATGGGTCGTGCGTTAGGGCCGCGACCTGGGCCATGGCGATCTTTGTCACGGTTCCGGAGCCAAAATATTTCGGGGGGGTTGAGGTAAAATCGGCGTCCCAGTTCCCGGTGTGATGTCCCCCCAGCGCGTCGGCTCGGATGTCTTTCAAGCTTAGCTTTCCGGAATTCATTTCTACCGTGCTGACAAAATCGGAGGCGTCTAGATCTCCTATGAGAATTCGTGCCGCCGCCAACCGCCCACGAGCTTGCAGCTTCATCAGGGCGTTTTCATCACGCTGTCCGATCGCCAAAAGGTGATACCACGGACGGCTCTGGTAGGACGGATTCAGCAGTTGGTTCAAGCGCGCCTGGGTAATCTCGGGCGTGTGCAGGTCAAAGCGCAGGACGCAGGACTCCGGATATACGCAGCGCAACGGAAAGCTGGCAGACCCGCTTACCGACGTGCCGTCTTTGAACTCGGCCGAGAAGGAAGCGATGGAAACAGTCTGGTCTCCGAGGGTGGCAGTTACTGATGCCAGTTGAAGTGGTTCGCCTACACCTTGAAGTTCGGCAGTGGCGTCATGCAATTGGAGTTTTCCTGACGGGGCCGGCGGCGCGAAGCCAGTCCAGGCGCCTGCGATCTCAAGGTCGAGATGGGCCGGGCCCGCCAGCCCGATTGACGGGACACCGATGCCCATCGCCTTGGCAATGCTCATGAGCCGACTCATTTCGGCATCGCCGGCGAGCGTGATGCGATAGTGCGCCATGTCAAAGTAGCCGCCGGCAGTGGCCGGAGACGCGGCTCCGAGGGGCATAGCGAAAGGTTTGACGACTACACGCAGAGAATTCGCGCTTTCCAAGTAGGCTGATTTGGGAGCTTTTCTTACACGCTTGCTGGTCGCTACTGCCCCTGTGTTGGGAATGCTCAACTGGACCTCGCCAAGTTCGAGGTCTTCTGCCAGAACTTTCGACCGTAAGGCGAATTGGGTAGTACGGCCGCCTCCGGCCCATACTGGAGCGGAGCCCAGGTCCCGGCGCATCGTGAAGACAAAGTCGCCGGTGCCCGTAGCGGTAAGGTCCTCCGGCAGATCTTTCTTGGTATGACGTGCCAGAGCGACCACCCGGTCCAGCGGAATCTGTTCCGCCGAAATGCCGAGATCATATGAGTTGCCGGCCCATCCTATGACGTTGCCTCGCACCATCACCACGCCCGGGCGAACCGGAGACTGGCATTGAATCTCGCGAATCGAATCATCTGGCGACGAATAGGTTCCTGTGCAATGCACGCTCAGTCTCATCGCCTCCCCGAGGGCGATATCATAGCGGCGAAAGTCATCGACGCGAGCATCGATCGTCACTGCCAGAGAGGCCGGAGTCCCCGCCAGCGAGGCGGTGGACGTTACACCGCCTCGCCAGCCGCGGTCGCGTCTGTAAACGAGTGCAGTGATCTGGCCGAGTTGGCCCTTCGTGAAATCGATTTTCAGATTGACTGGCGTATTCCGGAGGCTGGAGGAACTTTGAAACGTACCTTCCATTCTGAGCGTGCCGGTATCACTCACCGGAACGTCCGAGCGCATTGGACGGCCCTCCAGCCTGACGCCCCACTCGTTCTCGGATTCCAGCCATAGCGCAAAATCCGCGTCGGAAAATGCGAAGGACTTCTTTACCTCGCCGAGTTTGAAATTGATGCGCCCGGCCGTGGCCCCAACGTACGGAAAGCGGGGCCTTGCCTCCGGTCTGGATTTCGCAGTTGGTGCCGAAGGAACTTGCGACGTGCGCTCCACCAACTCCTCGATGTTCCAGTGGCCGTCGGCACGGCGCACCAGGTTCACGCTGGGATTATCCAGTGCCAGAGTGCCGATCTCCAGTCGTCCCCGCCAAAGCGAACTCACGCGAATGCTTGCCGTTACGGATTCCGCACGCAACATCGGTTCCGGGCCATAGCTTGGGTCGTCAGCCACGACAAAGGTTGACAGCACCATCCCCGGACGCGGCAGCAGTTTCAATTCGATATTCGAGACAGTGACCTGGCGGCCGAGTGCATTGCCAATCGCCGAAGTTACGCGATTGCGGTAGCGGTTGACATTCACGAAGGGAGGCAAAAGCAGGGCGAGCAGGACGACACCCAGCGCGGTCAAGATCCACAGTGCCCGCCGAGACCCGCGGCCAGGCATCAGCGCACCACGTGGAACATTCTGGACCAGCGCGTCTGGTCGAAGAAATGGATCACTATGGTGAACAGGAACTGCACTCGGTCTGCGAAACTCGTGCGAGTGTATTCGTCGCGCGGCTGTTGGAACGACCAGTAAATGAACATGGGTCGGCCAATGATGTTCTGGTACGGAACGAAGCCCCAATAGCGGCTGTCGAGACTGACATCCCGGTTGTCGCCCATAGCAAAAATGCTGCCGGGCGGCACGACAAGCTCGCCGTTCTGAACATGGGAGGGCAGAGCATCGCGCCATTCCGGCGTCGCACCGTCATAGTCGGTGGGTGGGACGGTGGGGAAGTTATCGCGATACGCGTTGTAGGTCCCGTTGCGTACGACATACGGCGGATCGAGCCGCTCTCCGTTGCGAAATACCACGCCATCCTGCAGCTTAATGCGATCGCCGGGCACTCCCACCACGCGCTTCACCACGTAGAGTCCGGGCTCGGCGGGCGAGATAAATACAAATATGTCGTCATGGCGCGGGTGGCGATAGGGAATCAGCGGACCAACCCAATTCGACTTCGGGGCCAAATTAATGCGATCGACAAACACATGGTCGCCGATCAGCAGGGTGTTCTCCATGGAGCTGGAAGGTATGACGAAAGCCTGCAACGCAAACGTAATGATGAAGAGGCCGGTCACCAGCACGACAGCGATCGAGGCAATAAACTCCGAGGTTGTTTCCTTGGGTTTTTTCGGCTGGACCGAAGTTTCGACGGGTTCTGGAGCAACCTTTGGAGCAACCTTGTTAAGTTTTTTTGTGACTGCCAATTGCCCCTTCTCTCTCTCTGCTTTCCGTCCGATTAGCGCCGACCCGGCAGCTACTGCGGTATCCGAAGCATCCGCTTCCAGCGCAAGCCTTTAACCGACTGGATGGCGCTATAAGCCAAAGTCGAAAGTTTACCAGACGGCTCGCCGTCCCCTGTGTTGCGAGGCACGGCGTCCATCGACCAATAAATCAGCAACGGGCGACCAACAACGTTCTCAGCAGGCACTAGTCCCCAGTAGCGCGAATCGTAGCTGTCATCCCGGTTGTCGCCCAGTACGAAGTAGGAACCCTCAGGGATGATCAACTGGCCGTCTTCCACCAGTTTTTGCGCCTGGATGAACCACTTCGACGCGATCTTGTCCGCGAAGAATCCACCGTTGGGGAAGTTGTCGCGGAACTTGTCACGCTGGCCCCAGTTAAACGTGGCGTAGTCATCGTCCTGCCTTACGCCATTTACGTAAACGTGCTTGTTAACCAGGCGGACGTGATCGCCGGGGATACCAATTACCCGCTTTACGAAATGCTGCTGCGGATTCACGGGATAGCGAAAAACGATGATGTCCTG
>Ga0070765_100003176_pt1 | contig 10496 bp, 17 predicted proteins | sample HubBroMetageWFT5_FD_71516 | JGI IMG/M metagenome (GOLD analysis project Ga0070765, IMG submission 71516) | Warmed and freeze-thawed soil microbial communities from the Hubbard Brook experimental Forest, New Hampshire - Hubbard Brook CCASE Soil... | ecosystem: Environmental > Terrestrial > Soil... | reverse complement strand
ACTCGACTTTCAGTCCGCGCTCCTCAATGAGCCGCTTCCAGCGGGCTTCCTCGGCGCGCACTTTGTCGGTGAATTCGTCAGGCGTCGACGCCTGCGCGCCGAATCCGATCTCCTCGTAGCGCCGGCGGATCGTTTCTTCGGCGAGCGCGGCGCGAACCGCTTGCGCAAGCCGATTGACAACGGCGTCCGGCATGTCATTCGGAGCCACAAGGCCGAACCATTGGCTGACGGCGAAATCGGGCACGCCGAGCTCCGTCAGAGTCGGCACGTCGGGCAGCTGTGGAACGCGCGATCCTGTGCTGACGGCAAGCGCCTTCAGTCTGCCGGCGCGGATGTGCGCGAGCGTTGGCCCCAGGCCGAGTACGGCGGCTTCGATCTGGCCGCCGACAAGATCATTCGTCGCCTGCCCTCCGCCGCGCGTTGGCACGTGCGTCAATTGCAGCTTGAGTGCGGCCGAGATGTATTCGCCGGTCAGGTGTTGCTGACCGCCGATGCCCGAGGAGCCATAGTTCACCTTGCCTGGATTAGCCTTTGCGTAGCTCACGAATTCCTTGAAGTCCTGGAAGGGAGCCGTTGGACCAGCCAGTAGCACGAGAGGTCCCTCGCACACCGTGCTGACCATCTTGAAGTCTCGCAGCGGCCGGAAGCGGACGTTCTTGTTGACCAGCGATGCCGTCACGAGGGTGTCGCTGAACATGAGCAAACTGTGGGCGTCATGTGCCGCCAGCACGGCGTCGGCTGCAATGGAGCCGGCCGCGCCGGGCCTGTTCTCGACAATGATCGTTGCGCCGCCGAGCTCGGAACGCAGCCGCTCGCCGAGCAGGCGGGCGATGACGTCCGAACTGCCGCCGGCCTGGAAGCCGACGACGAGACGGACCGGTCGGTCCGGCCACGCAAGCGCGGGGAAGACAACAACGGCAGCGAGCAGCGACGCGGCAATGAAGCATTTGGCGTGGGTAAACATCGATGCCTCCCTCTTTGCCCACGCTGGCGCGTTGGGCCGCCTATTCCGCAATCTGCATAAAGCGATGTATTACGCTCCTCACTCATTCAGCCCCTTGCCCGGATAGGGCAAGGTTAAGGGGCTTTCCCGAGTTTTCTGCACCATTCTCATGATTGATGTCCATTGAAAATCCGCTGTTTTCAGCTACTCTAAGCATTGACTGGAAAACATCGGAAATTACCTGAGTTTTCCCCCATCTGTGTCCCCGATGTGTCCCCGGCCAAGGGGCTTGTCGGTGGTAGCCCTGCGGAGGCTGTCTTGCCCAAGCTCACTAAGCGATTCGTTGACGCTCTGCGGCCGGTCACGCGCGACACGCTATACCGCGACGACGACCTTGCGGGCTTCGCTCTCAGAGTCAAACCGTCGGGCGTGCGCACATGGGTCGTCCAGTACCGAAATTCGGCCGGCAGGACGCGAAAGCTGGCCCTGGGGCGTGTCGGCGTGCTGACACCCGACGAAGCGCGCCAGCGGGCTCGGAAGGCCCTTGGGCGCGTGGCTGACGGTGACGATCCGTCCGCGACCCGCAACGCGGCGCGCGGAGCTATGACAGTGGCCGACCTTTGCCGCGACTACTTGGCCGCGGCTGAAAAGGGGCTCGTGCTGGGCAAGCGTAGTCGGCCGAAGTCGGAATCGACGCTCGTTGCCGATCGGGGCCGCGTCGCGCGCCATATCGTCCCCCTGCTGGGCACGATGCCAGTGGCCGGGGTGCAGCAGGCCGACGTGCGCCGCTTCCTGCACGCCGTCCAGACCGGCAAGACCGCCAAGGTGGTTAAGACGGAAACTGGGCGCCCGGTACACGTGACCGGCGGCAGTGGCGCGGCGACCCGGACGGTAGGCCTGCTGGGGGGCATCTTCTCCTACGCCGTGCGGGAGGGGTTGCGCGCCGACAATCCCGTAAAGGGCGTAGAGCGACCCGCTGACCAGCGGCGGACCACAGCTCTATCGATGGACGACTACCGGAAGCTGGGCGCGGCTCTGGTCGAAGCCGAGCGTGAGGGCGAAAGCCCGCTCGCCATCGGGGCAGTCCGGCTCCTGGCACTGACCGGCTGCCGTCGTGGCGAAGTCGTGCCGCTGACGCGGCCAGAGGTGGATCTTGAGGCTCGCCTGCTACGGCTCGCGGACACCAAAGAGGGTTACAGCATCCGGCCGTTGGGGCAGCCGGCAGTAGATCTGCTGGCGAGCATTCCCCATCACGAAAAGAGCGAGTTGGTCTTTGCGAGCGGTCCGGATGGCAAGCTCTATGTCGGCCTACGGGATGCGTGGGACCGGATCATCGCTCGCGCTAAGCTAAAGGGCGTGACGCCGCACACGTTGCGCCATTCGTTCGCCACCACGGCCAACACGTTGGGGTGCTCGGAACCGACCATCGCCGCGATGTTGGGTCATTCTCGCGGCACCATGACCAGTCGTTACGTGCACGTCGTTGACGCCACGCTGCTGGCGGCGGCCGATCGCGTGTCCGGCGCCATCGCGCACGCCCTGGCAAGCGGCAAGCCGGCCAAAGTCGTGAAGCTGGGCGATCGGGCGTCCGGACGCCGTGCGTCATGATAAACTTCAAATCGGCGCGGCTAGGTTTGGCCGCCGAACACCCTGACCGTACAGGGCTGCCGCGCCGACCACTCTACGGATGCACCATTCGGAGGTGCGATAATGACTAAACGCAAAGCACACAAATACACGGGCGTCCTAAACCGACCGATGCGGCGCCCGACGCCGAAGAATGCCCTCGCAATACTCACGCCAGCACAACTCGACGCGGAATTGTTGCATCAACGTAGTTCGCGCATGATGGCGCTCGCAAAAGACTGTGGGGCAGATCCAGAAACGACCGACTGGTTCGATGTCGCATTTACGTTAGCTGAACGGCATGTTCCCGGCTTCGAGATTGCCGGCGGTCAATCCAGCCCGGCCAAGGCCGCGCGAGACAGAAAGAACAGGCGTGTGATTTTCGAGATGGTGCGGTTAATCGAAGGTGAACGACGCCTCAAAATCCGAGCCGCTGCCGGCCATCTTGCAAAGAAATGGAACAGAAAGCGTGACGGCGCGAAGGAAATTTCTGCTGATGCTATTGATCGGAGATATCGACGACTAGTGAAGGAAAGCTAACAACGGTCGGCGCGGCAATTGCTCATCTCAGCTTCTGCCGCGTTTTGTTAGTGCGGCAAATCCGCTTTTCGTGATCTGCCGCGAAATACGGTCCATTTCTAGAGTGCTCGGACGTTCCCGAGTGAGAGATGGAGCCGATCACTTGATGCACGACACACAAGTCAACTCTTGGCCCCCGAAGCTTCGTCGAGCCGACGCGGCGAGATACTTGCGAGAGGTGCACGGCATTCCCGTGCAGCCTTCCACGCTTGCAAAATGGCACTCCACCCGCAGCGATGGTCCGCCAGCGCATCATGCGGGCCGAGTGCCGCTTTACCCGAAATCTGAGCTGGATGATTGGGCGCAAAAGCGCCTCGGGCCTCTCCGCAACAGCACCAGCGATACGCTGGCAGCCGCCTAACGCAAAACGCCGCCGCGAGGACTAGTCACGACGGCGCTGAAGCACTTTGTCCAATCGCCCGATCAAAGGAAACCGAACAGATGACCACAATACAGAAGCCGACCGCCCACCGTCAACGCCGCTGGCAGCGGCCCGTGATCCTTCACGCCGTAGAGCGCGCCCGGCTTCGCGCACGCCGTTGGAAGCAATGGCCCACCGCCGAGACCGAGGGCCAGCCATGAGAGGCGCGGAGTTCTCCTTCTCTGATCTCCATCTCCTGGCGGGCGGTAGGCCGGGCGTTCGCGACGTTGCCTGTCCCGCTTGCGGTCCGGATCGGAACACCTCCACGAACCGCGTGCGGCGTGTGTTGCGCGTATGGCTCGTCGATGACCGCTTCGCTACCTTCAACTGCGCACGCTGCGGCATGAAGGGCGAGACTCATGCCGAGCACAGAGGGCGCCCTGTATACGACCGGAAGGCTGTTCAGCAGGTTCGCGACGTATCAGCGGTATCCGATCGCGTCGAGGCGGCCTCCCGCTTGGAGGTTGCACAAGCCCTCTGGCGGCGCCGCCAACCGGCACCTGGTACCATCGTGGAGAACTACCTCCGTAGAGCACGGGGTTATCGCGGTTCAATTCCCGATACGCTCGCTTTCCTGCCGCCTCGTGGAGATCACCCGCCGGCTATGATCTCGGCATTCGGGCTGCCGGAAGAGCCTGAGCCCGGCCGTATTGCCCTCCGTAAAGAAGAAGTTCGGGGCGTTCACATTACCCGCTTGGCGGCCGATGGCAGCGCCAAGGTTGGCGACCCATCCAAGATCATCATTGGGCGCTGTCTCGGTGCGCCGATCGTCCTGTCGGCCCTGAACGACAACTTCGGCCTCGCGATTACCGAGGGCATCGAGGACGGCCTGAGCATCTTCGAATCGACTGGCCTTGGCGTTTGGGCGGCTGGAGCAGCGGGTCGGATGCCTGCACTGGCGCAGTCGGTGCCTCAGTACGTGGATGCTGTCTCCATCATTGCCGATGCCGATGAGGCGGGACAGCGCGGCGCTCGTGAGCTGGGGTCGCTACTTCATCGGCGAGGCCTCCAGGTGGGGATTGTCGGCCTGAACGACCGCCCGCGGAGCATTGCGGCATGAGCCTGGACGCTAACGACATACTGTTGGCGCGCGGCTCAGATGGGCTTCGCGATGTCTTCGACGCTGCGCCTCGTAGGAATGGCAGCAGCTTAATCAAGCCCAGTGGCCCATCTGTCAGCCTCTTGCCGGGATCTGCGTTCACTCCTGAAGCCATCCGGTGGCTTTGGCGCGACTGGTTAGCTCGCGGAAAGTTCCACATTCTCGCGGGTGCGCCTGGGACCGGCAAGACGACCATCGGTCTTAGCCTGGCTGCGGCGATTTCAAGCGGCGGTCACTGGCCAGACGGTTCGGATGTCGGAGACGCTGGAGACGTGCTGATCTGGTCGGGCGAGGATGGCGTGTCCGATACGTTGCTGCCTCGCCTGCTGGCATCCGGCGCCGACCAAAAGAGGGTGCATTTCGTTGGCAGCGTGGGGGACGGCGAGAAGCGTCGCCCCTTCGATCCTGCCAGCGACATGCCGCACCTCAGGAAGGCGGCGGCTGACCTGACAAATATTCGGCTGCTGATTCTTGATCCTGTCGTGGCTGCCGTGACAGGGGACAGCCACAAGAATACCGAGACGCGGCGAGGACTACAGCCCGTTGTCGATCTCGGCGCCGAACTCGATTGCGCAGTGTTGGGAATCACGCACCTGAGCAAGAACACCTCAGGGCGCGAGCCTCTGGACCGTGTTGCAGGCTCCCTCGCCTTTGGCGCGGTAGCGCGTGTCGTCCTGCTCACCATTAAAGACGCCGATCGGGAGAAGCCGCGGCGGCTTGTGCGGGCAAAGAGCAACCTCGGTCCCGATGATGGCGGCGTTGCGTACGTCCTGTTTGGCGCCCCCGTCCCTGGCTGCAATTTCTCCGCTCAGCGTGTCGATTGGGGCGAGATCCTGGAGGGGACAGCGCGCGAGCTGATGGCGTGCGAACAACCAGATGATAGCGGCGATGCCCTGGAGGATGCCGAGGAGTTCTTGCTCGACATCCTTCGAGATGGGCCGGTGGCGACTAAGGAGATCCGGGCAGCAGCTAGCGCGCATGGCCACAAGCCACGAACCGTAGACCGGGCAAAGCAGAACCTAACCATCACGGCTACCAAGGCCGGATTTGATGGCGGATGGGCATGGAAACTGCCTGAGGCTGCCAAGTACGCCAACACCGACGAAGAGCGCCAACATGATTAAGTTTGGCGTACTTCGGGCCAATGCCGATGGAATAAGCCTTATAGGGCTGCACTTTGTCGAAGTACGCCAAGGTTTAGTTTGTTGGCGTACTTCAGGCCTGCCGTTGGCGTACTTCGGGCTGCCCCGATGACCGCTGACGCATCTAAAATGCATCGAAAAGGCGGAAGGCACCGGGGCGACCCTTTGAGCCCGGCCATCCCGGCGGCCCCGGTCGGCCTGCAGGTTCCCGCAACAAGGCAACACTTGTGCTGGACCAAATCGCGGATGATGCCGGCGAGGACATCCTGAAAAAGATGGTTGAAGCGGCCAAGACCGGCGACATGCGCGCGGCCGACCTGGTGCTGTCGAGGATCTGGCCTGTCCGCAAGGGCCGCCCGCTCATTCTGGCCGAACCGCTACCGCCGATCGCGACGGCGGCCGATGCCGTGGCCGTGCTGGGCAAGCTGGCCGGGCTTGTGGGCAGCGGAGACATGACGGCGGAAGAGGGCGCGGCCTTCGCGACCATCGTTGAGACGAAGCGGAAGGCAATCGAGACGGTCGAGCTAGAGGCTCGCATGACGGCAATCGAACAGGAGCGCAAGCAATGAGCATCAAAGCCCGACTCGATCGACTGGAGGCTAGGGCGCCGGCCTCTGTGGCGTATTGCTGGTACATGCCGCCGGAGGAAACGGCCGAAGAAGCGGCAGCCACTTGGCGCGCCGAACATCCTGGGCGCAATCCTGACATTCTCTACATCGTGCGATGGGGCGCGGAGCAATGAGCAACCTTGGCAATCGGCTGGCGAAGATCGAACACGACCGGCACTCAGCGCGCGGCGTGGCTGTCGTGCCGAAGCACTCGGACGAAACCAACGAATCAGCGGCGGCCCGTTGGATGTCCGATCACCCGGGCGAGTCTGACCCGCGCACGGCGCCGGTAACGGTCTATGTGACCAAATGGGCGCGCGAATGGCAGGCCCAAGGCTGGACGATGCCCGAAGGATTGACGGCATGACATTGCAGAGCATGACGCGGCGCCTCGACCGCCTGGGCGATGGCCCCGCGATCGGCGCATGGGAAGCGCTGGAGGCTGCACGACAGAGCGTCAAAGCATGGCACGCTGCCGGCAACACCGCCCCGATGCCTTTCGAACCACTGGAGCCACTGCCCACCAACCCGAGCCGCGCGCACCGCGAGCTGCGGGCGAAGATCGAAGCGGGCCGCGCCCGTGTACTCGCCAACAGGAAGGCCGAACGATGACCAACATTGCAGGGCGACTAGCGAAACTAGAGAAGGAAAGCACCACGACGCTCCCGCGCCTCGAAGGCGTGTGGATAATCCCCGTCGAGCCCAAGGCCGTTGCCGTGGCGCGCCAGCTCGCAGGGAAATTGCCGCCGCCGCCGTACTTCGTGTCGTGGGCGGAAGGATCGGACAAGCCGCTCCAATGAGCAACATCAAGGGAAGGCTAGAGAAAATGGAAAGCATCGCGCACGCTGGCCGGCGCCCGGTCTATGTGATCCTCAGACCTGACGAGTCGGAGGAACAGGCCCTAGCGCGGCGGCACGTCCAGTATCCGGATACGCCGCTCCCTTCGGACGCGGACATCCACTTCATTACATGGCTTGCGTGATGCGACCGAACCAAGACACATTGCGTGCTCGCGTGTACTCGCCCGATATCAGATACGGCGACGCCACCTTAGGACCGACGCGCCATCCGACCAACGCGCTCGCCATGCGCGGCGCGCGGCCGATCAAAAAGAAATTGCCTTGCTCCGTGAACCATCGCTGCATCTGGGAGAATGACTTGAAGCCTGGACCATGTCGTGATTCTGAGCGAAGCGCACCTGCGGCGCGTCCTGGCCGCATATGCCACCTACTACAACGAACTGAGAACCCACCGATCTCTGGCTAAAGACACCCTCTTCATCGAGCAATCGAGTGTCTCGGCGCTGTCACATCACGACCGATCCTTGGCGGCCTTCACCACCAATACTGCAGAATCTAATATTCGCTACGCGCAGGTACTACCGCGCCAAGACGGCCGTCTGCGCCGCGCCGTCAATCGACAAAAGCGCGCCTTAGGGAACGAAACGGGATTTATCCCCGCTTTCCGACGCCACAGCCTGTAGACACCGCCCACGTATTGTGACCAAGGCGATTTGCCTACTATTACTGGATTGTGCTATGCTTACCAAGTCCAGACGAACCATCACCTTCCTACCGGACCTGTAATGGCCTCGCCACGCTGCAGGTTCACTTTGCAGCTGCTTGGGGAGTGAGGTCTCGGTGTTGCTTCACTACTCGGCGTGTCTCGCATAACCATCGCGCTATGGCGCGGGCAGCTGGTGCCGCCATGATTGACTACATCATAGTCGAAAGTTTGATCCTCCTGATCTTCGTCGTCGCGCCCATCATCGCGCTTGAGTTGCTTTACCGACCAAGTCGGGGCCGAGGTCGGCAACGTGAAGAACAACGGGCCGGAGCTGCGCCATCCTTGCGACAGTTGCGACCGTTGGGTCAGGGTGGCGCCTTGCCTTAGGTGCGCTCGGGTTCGCGGCTTGGCGTTGCGTAGGACAGACACCCGCTGGCCGATTGACATGACAGCCCTATGCAAGTCTCGCGGATGCTGGCCGCCTGATTGTGGTTATAGCCTTGTCCGACGGCGAGCGAGATTGAAGCTCTAGCCTTCCGCTTGCTCTACGCCTTGTAGAAGGCCGTACTGACTGGCCTGCGTTTTGCGTCACCGTGTGCCACCACGGGCGTCGGCTGGTAGATTGGTTGATTCATGCCGGCGAGAATCGCAGCGCTTTGGTCAAGCGATCAGCATCTTGCCCAAGCGCATGGCGTCGAGGAGAAAATGCCGCGTATCGGCGAAAAGCGTGGCAAGCTCAAAAGACAGAACGAACGCCAGGGGATAGAAGGCAGAAGGGTGGAAATCCGCAAAATGGACGGCGCGCGTCGGAAAACTCGTGCGCGCCACCAGCCCGCTCAGCACCACCATGAAGAGAACGCCGAGAACAGCGCCTGCGAGCACGTCGCTCGGGTAGTGGTATCCGAGATATACTCTGGGTGCGCAGATCACGAGCAGGGTCCAGAGCATCGCCGCTGCGCCGAGCCATCGCGAGCGGTTCCACAGGGGAACGCTCAGGGCAAAGAACAGCATCGCGTGATCGCTGGGGAAAGAGCTGAAGGTGTTCAGCGTCTCAGGATCGACGGTGAGGGGCATATGGATGCCAATGCCCGGCGAATGCAGCGGTCGCTGGTGGAAGGGCAGCGCGACCTGTAAAAGGCGAGATAAGACGGCGGTGATGATCCCTGCAACCATCGCGACAACGACGTCGCGTCGCCGTTCCCCTTTCCGCTCGAACCAAAGCCACCAGTAGGCGGCGAGGAAAAGGCCGCCTTTCAACAGCTGTGCATCGGTTATGTCGAAAACCAGTTTATCGAGGACGCCGTTTCGTCCCGCTGGCTGGTTGATCCAGAGCAGGAAAAAGCGATCAATGTCGGCGATACTTGCCATTGGTTGCCATTACATCCCCGATGCTGGAGACGCTACGCTCGGCCCCGATTGCGTGTTGTGACAACTTTATGTAACGGGCCGGGTAGGCGCCCACCGCCGCTGGCAGGGCGCCAAAACGCGCTATAGCTCTGGTTGTGACACCGTTAAGGCAGCCGCCAGAGGATGTTCGTCCTGAGAGCCGGTGGCGTATACCGGGCGTCGAAGGCCGCCTGATGGATCTGAGCGACAAGGCTCTCCTGGCGGCCTTTCTGCTGGCCGCCGGACTGGGGACCTGGAAATGGATGTCGTTGGGGAAAAGCGTGGCGCGGCGAGCCGGCGTGCCAGCTAACGGCTGCACCCCCCTGCGTGACCGCCAACAGGAAAAAGCCCGTCTGCAGCGGGGAAGGAACAGACGGGCCTAGCGCTCGATTTGGGCGGGGAACCCCTTCGAGCTGATTGCCGCGATGTCACTTTTTGATCGCTTGCCGCGTAAGCCATTCAAACGTCTCATGCGCGAAGCTATGGACGTCCGTTTCCGGCGTATTGCATTGGGAGGAAAACGGTGACCGACATTGCCGCAGAGGTCAGAGACATAGTTGTCCTGCACCTCGGTACTGATGAAACAAAAATCACGCAAAACGCTCGGCTTGTTGAGGATTTGGGAGTTGATAGCCTCGACCTCTTTGAGGTCGTCGTGTCGTGCGAAGAGAAGTTCAACATCGATATCCCGAACGACGCCGCGACGAAGTTCGTGACGGTTGGCGACGCTGTCGAGTACATCAAGGCCAAGCTCTACGCTCCCAAAGTCGGGCTTTTGCATACCGTCACCGCGGTGACGTAGGTCTCGCCCTTCACTCGCGCCACGCCTTCCCCCAAGTCGGTCGTATTGCTTCGGCATATTACCACCGAGCGTGGCGACAATGGCAAGGGCAGCCGCAAAGAAAACCCCGCGAGACGGCGGGGCTGAAGGCCGACGCTTCGATGATAGCCGAAGTTGCCGTCCCGGCACGGCACCCTAGGAGCTACCCCGTATGCGCCAGCTAACCACCGTGCCCAAGGCGATATCCTCTCACCCAACGCAACAGTGTCCTAAAGCCTCATCAGTGGTGGGGATCAACATGGTGCATCAAATTCAGAAGGGCTTACCAGAGCCGGGCGACTACCGCCTCAGAAGCTGGCGCGATGTCGTGGGCCTCCTCATGGCTCTGATTGGATTGGTCCTGGT
>Ga0070765_100003175_pt1 | contig 10501 bp, 5 predicted proteins | sample HubBroMetageWFT5_FD_71516 | JGI IMG/M metagenome (GOLD analysis project Ga0070765, IMG submission 71516) | Warmed and freeze-thawed soil microbial communities from the Hubbard Brook experimental Forest, New Hampshire - Hubbard Brook CCASE Soil... | ecosystem: Environmental > Terrestrial > Soil... | reverse complement strand
GCATCGAAGAAATGTACCGCTCGCAGCGCATTCGCGTCGAGCGTCCGACACATTTCTCAGGGGCGACGGCTCACGGCGATTCGGTAACGGCGGCCGTACAGTACGGTTACCCAGCAGCAGAGTGCCGCCGCCGCGAGGAATATTGTGGAAGGTTCCGGAGCGGACGAAAGGAGCCCTTCGCCAACAGGCGCGATGAAGGCTTGACCGACGTTGTAGCCGGGCGGTTGGGGCACATGAGGATCCAACCAGATTTCGTTTGCCGAGTTGTGGGACGCAAGTGTCAGGAAATTCTGCACTTGTGCGGCCACGCCGGGATTCAAGCCGGAATATTGCAAAGGCGAGCCAACAGTCGGCGCTTGACCGTTGTTGGCCAACTCGTCCCAAATCGCCAATTGGAGCGCGGCAGCATAATCAGCGGCGTTGAGCCCGCTGCCATTCACGTTGGAGCCGCTGATCGTCGTTTGACCGAACGTGCTGTACAGATACGCGATGGCGGCTCCGTTCACTAAGCCGATGTTCGTCGACGTCGGTGCGACTTCGTATTCCTGGTTAACCGATACCTCGTCATTCAAATCGACACAGAACGTGTTAAATACTTGGGCCGTGGGAGCACTTAAACCTGGTTCCGTGGTGGCGAGCGTACCCACGTACTGTCCCGCATAAACCGACAGGTTATTGAAGCTGCCGTAGCTAATCGTCACGACGTCGACTGCCTCCGTCGGCCCGAATTTGAACCAATCCAACGGCGATGCAAGAAGGACATTCGGTGTCGCAACGGCAAAAAATCCGACGGCGAGCGCAATGGCGTAACGCGGATTGCATTTCACTTTAAACGGTCCTTGCAAAGACAATCCTCACTCACAGCGCTTTGGTGGGAAGGCTAAGTTTTCTCCCGGCCCATACCATGACGGCTTGGCATTCTGGCGTGTCGCCTTGCCGTTACGAAAAGTCGGCAATCAAATATCCACACAAATGATCACAGACTCGATCAGCGATCGTAGTCACGAGAAATCGGAAAATCAACAAAAATATCCTAATTTGCAGAGACTTTCTTTTTTACCCGCAGTGGTAGAAACCCCTAATTGACCAAGAGTTGCGTCGATGGGCCGATCGGCGTTGCCGCTTCGCCGCAAGTTCTTAGCGCAATCGCCGAAAATCAAAGTGCTTCAAAAGCGATGCCGGCCCACTGGAATTCGAACGGCTTTCGGGAGTGCCGACAAATCGGTCGTCCGCGAGTGTATCCAGTGGAATTCGAGTCCGCTGCGACCAATCAGCAAACAGAACCCGAGTGTCCGGTTGGTTTTTGTTCGGTTTCGAGAATTTTGAAACACGCGAACGAACATTCTCTTTTTTCGTTTGGTTAGTCTGTGTGGATTTTGTTAGTTCGTTGAGACATTGACGGATTAAAGTTGACTTTCCAAATCGCGGTGGTTTGAATGGGATTGCATGGAAGTTATCACCCGAGCGGCACAGAACGCGGAATTCCGCCCCTGCTGAAACCTTTCAGTACTCGCCCTCCTCTCTCGCTTCATGGACGTAGCGGGCCGATTCAGGTCAGTCGCGTTGCAATCGCCTGATTGCATAACCGACGGTCCGAAGGTGCGCGCCGGGAGCCAGTTGCAGGCGATGTTGTTGCCAAAAGAAGCACGGGCTGAGCCTCAGGCTGACTCTTGAGGGTCGCGCCCAACGGTTGTTCGGCGAACGGAAACTGCGGGACGGCGCGAAGCGCCGTAGAGCCAATTGGAATTGCTTAACCGAAACAGTGGGCCGTCGGCTTGGCGGGTGGCGACAGTTGCGGCCGTCGCTGCAGTGTCCTTGGCGGTTTTCGCATGCTACTTCGCCGTTCTGAGCCATCTCGCCTACCGCTGGGGACACGAGGAAGACTATTCCCACGGGTTCCTCGTGCCCGTCTTTTCGGGCTGGCTCTTGTGGAAACGACGACACATGCTGAGTGCCGTCGCCGAGCCGCTTCGCGGCCGGTGGGCGGGACTTGCGCTGTTCGCGGTGAGTGCCGGGCTTCGCTGGTCGGCCCTGAATTTCGGCTTCGCTCTGATGGAGCCCGTGGCGCTGATCGTTTGCCTGGCCGGAGTCATGGCAACCATGGGCGGCTGGACAATGCTGCGTTGGTCTTGGCCCGCATTACTCTTTCTATTCTTCATGATTCCGTTGCCTGGGTTTCTTGCGAACAGATTAAGCGGACCCTTGCAGCACGTCGCCACTGTCAGCAGTACGTACGTTCTTCAAACCCTGGGCGTCCATGCGGTTGCCAGCGGCAACGTCATTTGGCTGAGCCAAGGTCAGATCGGCGTGGTCGAGGCATGTAGCGGGCTGCGGATGCTGGTCATGTTTGGTGCGGTTACTGTCGCGGCGGCATTTCTCTTCGGCGGCAGTAATTGGGAAAGAGCCTGGATCGTGATCAGTTCGCCGGCGATCGCGATTGCGGCCAACATCTTTCGCATTACGGCAACGGGACTTGCTCAAGAATTAATCAGTCCCGACTTTGCGCATAAAATCTTTCACGATTTTGCCGGCTGGATCATGATGCCGTTGGCAATCGGGCTGCTCGCGCTCGAAAGAATTCTCCTTGCGAGACTATTTCCGACGGTCATAGTGGACCCTGTTATCCGCGTCACTCCGGCCCTCCAACGGCCGGTTGTCGCGCGAAACTCACGATAAGTCTCACGATAACTTTGTAGTACGGAATGGCAACCACGCAAACGGGACCACCTTCGCACCACCTGACGACGGAGAACGGCCGACCGCCTGTTTCTCGATACCCCTCGGAGGGATTCGACTTTCCGGATCTCGGAAAGTCGAATGAGCCGACTCACGGCGAGCGCCGCCTAATCGCCGAGGCCTGGCATTCGTTTCGGCGGCGTTGGCTTCTTTCACTCGCCGCCGGGGCCATCGTCGGCTCGGTTGTGGCGGCCTGCGTGTGGTTCGGTATCCCGCGACAGTATACGGCGACCGCGATCTTGCGAATCAGCTCAGGTCGATCGACCGTGCTCAATCTCAACGATCACGGCGAAGGTGTCGCCGCCTTCGACATTTTCAAGCGGACGCAGCGGCAATACATTCGCAGTCCCCACATTCTGGCGTCTGTCCTCCAGCGGGAGGAAGTTGCGTCGAAGATCAAAGCCGGTCCGACCGATCCGCTGACCTGGCTGCAGCAGATTGTCAGCGTTACGTACCCCGACGACGCCGAAATCATGCTAATCAGCGTCCGAATGGACGATCGCGAAACGGCCGAGACGATCGCGAATAAGATTGTCGAAGTCTATTTGGAGGACGTGAATGACGCCGAGCGACAGCAAAAAATCAGCCGCATGAACGATCTCGAGAAGGCTTACGCCGACAGTGAAACCAATTTGCGCAAAAAACGGAACGAGATCCGGCAATACGCCGATGCCCTAGGTACCGCCGACGGTGGTGGATTGACACTTTCGCAAAAGAACGCCGTGCAGGAGTACCTCACGCTGTGGACCAAGTTGAACCAGGTCGACATTGAGCTCATTCAATGGACGAGTGCTCGGAAGCCTTCTGGCGAAGTCTTGGGAGCAGCCGATCCGAGCACTCTCGCTTCCAGCGCGGAGGAGGAGGTCAAAACGACGGTCGATCCGGTCGTCGCCAGTTTGACGGCACAAATGGAGCACATCCAGGCCGGCATCGACGACGCGCGTCGCCGCTATGCGGTCGATAGCGCTGCGTTCAAGCGGTTTAGCGCCGAGCAGCAGCCCGAGGTCGACCGCTTGCGCGAAAAGATTTCGGAGCGACGGACTTCTTTGCAAAAGAATGCCACGGCCAGGCTGCAAATGAGCCAGGCGGCGACAGCCGAAAGACTGAAGACGTCGATCTCCGCGCTTCAGTCGCAACGCAAGTTACTTGCCGATCGAGTTGACGCCCTGCGGAAAGAGGCCGAGAAATTCGGCCGCCCCTCGGTCGACGTGGAGTTGATGCAGGCCGAAATCAAGGCGATGGAGGAGATCCAGAATTTCATTCAGCGGGAACTTCACGAAGCAAAGGTGGAAGTTGCCAGCTCCAAACCGAGAACTTCGCTGTTGAGCACCGCCGTCGCGCCCCAGTCGGAGGCTTTGAAAAGTCACCTCGAATTATGCGGGCTCTCAGGTGCATTTGGCTTTTTCGCGTCCGTCGGATTGGTTGTTGCCTGGGATCTGCGTCGGCGGCGGCTCAACACGGCGTCGGAAGTCTCTCGCCTGCTGCGGATGCCGCTGCTCGGCACCGTTCCCCCTTTGACAACACGCCCGGACTCGCTTCGTCTTGCTGAGAAGGCGATGGATGCAATCGCCGCAACAATTGTGTTTTCGACACCGGAGGAATCACATCGCTTGCTGCTGGTGACAAGCGCCGCTCCGGCGGAGGGAAAAACGACTGTCGCCGCCGGTTTGGCGATGAGCCTGGCGCGCATGGGCCGGCCGACCGTACTCGTCGACTTTGATCTGCAGTGTCCCCTGCTGCATGAGATGTTTGGGTTGAATATCGCTCCGGGAACAGCGGACCTGCTTGCGGATCGATTGGAACCGCCAGACGCTGCACGTCCGACTTCGATCGACAATCTCTCCGTCGTTCCTGCCGGTCAGTGGGGGCAGAGCGGGTTTGGCGCATGGAGCAATGACCGCGTCAAGCGGATGTTATCTGAATTGCGATTGTCCTTTGCACACGTGGTGGTTGACACGGCCCCGCTCTTGCCGAGTGTGGAAACGCGCTTGCTCGTGCCGCACGTGGACGGGGTGATCATTTCGCTGCTGCGCGACGTCAGCGAAATCCAAAGAGTCCGGTCGGCGTGTGAGATGCTCCGATCGGTCGATGCGCCGCTGGTCGGCGCGGTCATGGTCGGTGCGCCCGGCGAACGTTACGAAAGGCGGAAAACGCCGGCGATGCAGTTTGTGAACGGATCGATTCCTTCGGGCGAGGTTCCTGTTTCAAGTCTGGGCGAGGCGATTATCGGCGAAGAAGAGGTGATTGAGGTGAGCCAGGAGTCTGGCTTGCGTCGTTGACCAAAACTTAAGGAAGGTCGTCGAGCCGAATGTCACTCGTCATTTCCACGTTTATCGTGGCCTGCCTGGTAAGTCTTGCGATCGTCCCGCTTGTGAGGCGGGCATGCGAAAAGGTGCGCCTGACCGACCGCCCCGACGGCCACCGGAAACTTCATGCGGTCCCCGTTGCTCTCGGCGGAGGGGTCGCCGTCTTCATCTCGACGGTCGCCGTTTCTTTCGGTGTCTTTCTAGCTGGAGACAAGGTCGGCACGACATCACCCCAGAGTGCAGAGGATCTGGTTGGCCTGCTCTTGGCGGGAACGATCATTCTGCTGGTGGGGATTGCTGATGACGCGCTTGGATTAAGGGGCCGGCAAAAGCTGCTGGGGCAGATTGTTGCCTGCAGCGTGCCAATTGCCCGCGGATTGGTCATCCAAAGATTGCAGTTATTCGGATGGACGCTCGATCTGGGTCCGCTCAGCGCGCCGGCAACGATGCTGTGGCTGCTCGCCGCCATCAATGCCGTCAATCTGCTCGACGGACTCAACGGGCTGGCGACGATGGTTGGATTGGTCGATTGCGTGGCGATTGCCTTGCTTTCCGGAGTTGTCGGTCACCAGGCACACGCAATCGCGGCGGCAGCATTTGCTGGAAGCCTGCTGGGCTTTCTGCGGTACAACTTCCCGCAAGCGAAACTGTTCCTGGGCGATGCCGGGGCCATGCTGATTGGAATGTTCGTCGGCATCCTTTCGATTAACTCGTCTCTTAAGGGGCCGGGGACCGTGCTCTTGGCGGCGCCTTTGTGCCTGATGGCTCTTCCCCTGTTCGATTCAACCGCCGCCATGATGCGGCGAAAGCTGACCGGACGCAGCATCTTCAGCGGGGATCGCGCTCATATTCAACACCGCCTGGCCGATCGTTTCGGAGGAATTCGTGCCGTCGGAATTGTGTCCGTCTGTTGCGGCCTGACGGGAGCCGCGGCGCTCGCGAGCGTTGTTTGGAAGAACGAATTGGTGGCGCTGATCAGTGGCGCCGCGATCATTGCGGTGTTTATCATTTCCCGGCTCTTCGGCCACGCCGAACTTTATCTGCTCGGGGCGCGCGTCTACGCGACAGGGGCCTCGTTCTTCGACTACCGTCCGCGAAAGCGTGCCACCAAATCGAGCGTTCGCATTCAGGGCAGCCGCGAGTGGGCGCAGCTTTGGGATAGCCTGACGGACGCGGTCGAACAACTCCCCGTTCACAAAGTCGAACTCAACGTCCACGCTCCGATGTTTCAGGAAGGATTTCACGCCTCTTGGACGCGGCCGGCTTCGGGGCCGGACGACACGTGGCGATTCGATTTGCCCCTAATCGTCGACGGACATCGCATTGGCCAGATCGGGTTCGCAGGGGAGCGCCGGCCGCGCCTTCCTCGCGGCGACGTCGAACGAATCCTGACGTTGTGTGAAGGATTCGAGTCGCAACTGGGATCGATCTTCACGATTGCCGCTTCAGATGCGGCGCCCGCCACAACCGAACGGCCTCCGCTGGCGTTACGCACGACCGACACCGAAAGCACGATTCCCCAAAGCGTATGAGTTCCACCCAAGCCACTCCATCACGCAATTCGGTCGGCAACCGCCCTGCGGGCGGAGGCATTGCCATCCGCTATGTTTGGTTGGCCGCGGCGTTAGTTGTGATCGCCAACGGTGGGATCCTGCTCCTTCAATGGTCTCGCGTGCCGGTTGTGCGACCACCGAAAGTCGCGCTCAACGACCAAGCCCTGGAACTGGGGCATTGGAAGAGCAGCGCGGTGCAATCGCCGCCCGAACGGGTTCTCGCTGTCGGTGCCGATCAGATGTCGGAACGGCAATACGAACTCGACGGCGCGACTGTCTTTTCGCATCGCGCGAGCTGGCTTTCGCTCGACGAATGGCTGCCACACGAGCCCGACGTGTGCTACACGACTCAGGGGTGGAAAATTGCCAGCCAAGCGACCGTCGACCTGCCCAAACGGCCCGGCGTTCAAGTCGCGTTGCGCTCGTACGAGCAGTCCGGGCGACGTTTATGGGTCGTCTTTTGGTATCAGATCGGAACCTGGGCCTACTGTGATCGCGACGGGGCGCGTCCCGCTCGGCGTGCTTTTTGGGGTGAGCGCGAAAGGCCCCCGCTTCTCAAGACGGTGCTGCAGACTTTGGACGACGATCCGTCAGCTACCAAGCTGCTCGCGCTCGCGGGATTGATCTACGACGCCAATTGTCAACTATGAGCGTCACCATCACTGGTTGCTCCGATCTGCGGACGCCCCTCTGCGACGGAAGTCACCGCTTAACGAGATTTCGATTGTATGCGTCGCCTTAACGGCAAACTTTTCTTAATCCTGCTTGCGAGCGTCACCCTTTGCGGAGCGCTGGTTCACGCACTTCATGCGTTTCAGGTCCACCGCCACTCAGGGATGTTTCTGCGGGAGGCGGAGCGCGCCGAAAAATCCGGTCGGTTCGATGAATCGGCCGATTATCTGCGCCGTTATCTGCTTTTGGCGCCGGACGACGTCGAAGCGTTGTCGCGATTGGCCAAACTGAATTTCGATCATCACCAGGATCGTCAAGCGCAGCTGTTATATAGCCAGGTCATTCACCAACAGCCGAATAATGAAGAGGCACGCCGCCGGCTTGTTGACGCGTCCATTCGCCTGGGTGCGTATCAGGACGCGAAATATCAGCTGGAAGGCTTTCTTCTCAAATCACACGCCGATGAGGGGGACCTTTATCTGCAGTTGGGCTCCTGTCAACAAGCGCTCGGAGACTATCTGGGCGCGAAAGCCTCCTACGAGCGAGCAATCCATTTTGCGCCGGACCACACGAGTGCCTACGCACGACTCGCCGAGCTTGAGGTCGACCGGTTGGAGAGAGCTGGCGATGCGGTCCCGACACTAAATTCCATGATCGCCCGAAATCCGAAGAGCGGCCAGGCCTACCTTCTTCGTGCCGCTTTCTTACAGTCGCATGCCGGCAATACGCAAGTTCAGTCTGCCGTCCTAAAGGACAGCAATGTGACGGCGACAGAGCGACCACGCGAGCTCTTGCGCCGCGCTCTGTCGGACGCGAAGGCGGCAACCGAACGGTCTCCAAACGACGCGAAGACCCTGCTTTTCGCGTCGCAGGCAGCCCTTTCAGGCGGATCGCTCGACGAGGCAAAGGATTTTGCCGAGCGTGCCCGCAAGATTAGTCCCGCTGAGCCGCTGACTTATGTGATCCTGGCGTCTTACGAGCTGCGACAGGACCGAATGAAAGCTGCGGTCGACTGTCTTAAGCGTGGACTTGAGGCAACCAAGGACAATCCTTTGGTCGTTTTGACGTTGGCCAATTTTAATCTCGATGCCAAGGATATTCAGGCGGCGCGACCGTTAATCGATCGGCTCCGCAGGATCGAGACATTCAGCCCAGTCGTCCGCTATCTCGACTCGCGAATCCTGATCGACGAATCCAAATGGGACGATGCCGCCAGTCGACTGCGCGGGATGTCGAGCGAACTCGCGCGGTGGCCGCAATTCCAAAAAGAATCCCAGTTCTGGTTGGCGCACTGCTACAGTCGGCTCGTAAGGAACGACTTGCGCATCGCCGCGTACCGCAGCGCCTTGGATATCGACCCATTGTGGCCGCCGGCGCGAATGGGACTCGCTGAAGCTCTTCGAGACTCAGGCCGGATCGACGAATCCCTCCTGGAATATCAGCGGATGATGCGGCTGCCCAATGTGCCCACGCAGGCGTCGATTGCCGGTTTGCGATTGGCGATAGCGAAAAACCTCTCGCTGCCGCCGAACGAACAACGTTCCTGGGGGGCGATTGAAAAGCAGTTGGCGGAGATCGCGCGCCACCTGTCGAGTGAAAACAGTCTCGTCCTGAATGCGGAAATTGAAGCCGCCGAGGACAAACTCACTGAGTCGCTGCAAAGTCTGCGGTCGGCGATATCCGCCAATCCAAAAGATTCGACGGCATGGACCAACCTCGTCGAACTTGAAACACGGAACAAACAATGGGGCGACGCTGAGAAGCTGCTCGGAGCGATGCAAAAGCAGTTCAGCGATGGTGTGCCCTTTCGGCTGGCAAAGGCAGAATATCTGTTGCGACGGCTTGGCGACGGGGCCAAAGACGGCTTGAGAGTTCTGGCCGATCCTCTCCCAAGCTATTCGGTCTCCGATCGCGTTCGGCTCGCCAATGGGTTGGCGCGCGCCGCGTTGGCGGTCCGCGATTACGAGCAGGCGGGTCGTCTCTGCCGCATCGTCGCCACGCACGACCCCGCAAACCTGCAGATCAGGCTTGTGCTGTTCGATCTCGCCCAGCAGTCAGGACAGAAAGAAGCCCTCGAAAAGGCTTTGAAGGAAGTTGACGCCATCGAACACAATGGCTTTTATTCCCGCTACGGCGACGCGGTGCGGCTGTTCATTCTCGGCCGAGAAAAAAAGGACGAACACCTTCTCGACCAAGCCCTCGAAAGAGCTGCCGAAGCCCGCCTGCAAAGGCCCGATTCGTCCCGGCCAACGTTGCTGAGCGCCGAAATCAACGACTATCGAGGTCGTCGCGACGCAGCCGTCGACGGGTATTCCACGGCCGTCGATCTGGGAGAGAGAGATCCGCGCGTTGTTTCACGGCTCGTATCACTCCTGTCCGAGCAGGGAAATTATTCCAAAGCCGACTTGCTGATCAAAAAACTTCAGGAAGAAAAGAACCCGTTCTCCACCGAACTCACCCGGCTCGCTTCGCAGACTTCCGTTCGGACGGGAGATTTCAATCGCGCACTGGCAATGGCGCGGCAGGCCGCCGCCAAATCGACTGATGTCCGTGATCACATCTGGCTTGGCCAGATGCTGAGCGTTTCCGGCGACGCCAATGAGGCCGAAGTCGAACTCAAAAAAGCCACCCAGGACGCGCCGAAGTATTCCGCCGGATGGATCCAGTTGATTCAGTTTTACAAGACGACCGGAAAAAAAGACCTGGCGAAGAAGGCCCTCGAGCAAGCCAAAACAAAAATCGACGCGAAACAAACGCCCTTGGCATTGGCATACGCCTGCGAACAAGTTGGTGAGATCGCCGAGGCCGAACAGTATTATCTCGCGGCGATCAAGGCTACGCCCCGCGAGTACCGGCTGCGTCAGGCGATGGTCGAGTTTGAGTCGAGAAATGGAAAGCGGAAGGAGGCCGAGGCTCTCGTTCGCGAGCTAATCACCATCGCCGACGAATCGAAGGATAAGGCGACCCTCTTATGGGCTCGCCGAACTCTGGCAGGACTTTTGATCAGCGCGGGGACTCAGCCGCAATATGCCGAGGCCGTCAAGTGGATCAATCAAAATCTCGCCGATTCGCCCGGTTCGGACCCCGATCGGCGAATGAGCGCGCTTGCCGAGGCATCGCAGGCAAACCGCGAGAGTCGCCAAAAGGCGGTTGAGCATTTGGAGGCACTTTCGCAGCGTCCGGGCGTTCTGACGCTCGACGATCAATTACTCCTGGCCCGGCTCTATTGGTCGG
>Ga0070765_100003174_pt1 | contig 10504 bp, 9 predicted proteins | sample HubBroMetageWFT5_FD_71516 | JGI IMG/M metagenome (GOLD analysis project Ga0070765, IMG submission 71516) | Warmed and freeze-thawed soil microbial communities from the Hubbard Brook experimental Forest, New Hampshire - Hubbard Brook CCASE Soil... | ecosystem: Environmental > Terrestrial > Soil... | reverse complement strand
GGTAGAGGGCGTAGCGAAACTGCAGACCGCTGGCGGAAACGTTACCGTGGAGCACTCCGGGAGCGCGCTCAACGCGGAGACCACGGGCGGACAGATCGAGGTGGGGGAATCGACCGGAGTGGTGCGTGCCAAAACCGGCGGCGGCGGTATTCGCGTAATACGAGTATCCGGTCCCACCGACCTGCAAACCGTGGGTGGAAGCATTTATCTGACGCAGGTTGACAGCGCGGTGAAGGCTTCAACCGGGGCTGGAGTCATTACAGCGTGGTTCGTTGCGCCAGTAAAGTCGCCGAGCCAGTGCGAGCTTCAGTCAAACGACGGTGACATTGTAGTGTACCTCCCGCGCCAGCTGCCGGTAACGATTGATGCGCAGGTTCAATCGGGGGATGAGCATCGCGTGATTGTTGATCCAGCATTTCAACTCAAGATGAGTGATGACGGCAAGCCGGACGGCGGACATATGGTGCGGGCCGAAGGCCCGCTAAACGGCGGCGGAGAAGTTCTACATCTGCGCACCACGGCGGGGAATATTCGCCTGGTGGCCAGTGACGCGAGCAAGCAGGTTCAGCTTTACAAGCAACAGATGGCTCAGCTCGAGGAGAAGGTTCGCACGCAGTTGCAACTACTCGAGCAATCGCAGTCGCACGAGAATGCGCCGTAGCCTGAGAACAAAGCGTCGTTGATGCGCTGAGGTGTCGTGCAGGCGAGACGAGATTCCGGCTGAAAGAGGGCCGAACGTTCACAGAGGCAGTGGCAGATGCAAGGGGGCGTACTGTGCAAACGACGATGCGAAGCACTCGATCCCAGTCCCAATTTCGACGGCAGGCAAAGGTAGCGGGTTTTTTCCTGTTGCTTGCCGGAATCCTCTTCTTCTCTCCGAACTGTTTGGCATTTGACGAAACTTTCAAGCAAACCTATCCGCTGCCGCCCGGCGGAAACTTTCAACTGGAAAACGTGAACGGGTCCGTGCAAGTGGATGGTTGGGACAGGGATGAGGTGGAAGTGAGCGCGATAAAAACCTCCCAGAGCGATCAGCGCGACGTTGAGCTGGTGAAAATCGAAGTTTGCCGAACGCCGGGGCAGATCGCAGTGCACACGCGTTACCCGAAAGGCGAGGGCGTGGAAGTAGCGGTGGAGTATCACGTGCATGTGCCTTTTCGAGTGTTGCTCGGCAATGTGGAAACCGTGAACGGCAGCGTGATTGTGCGCGGGGTGGACGGTTCGGGAGCGTTACGGTCGGTGAATGGAAACGTGGAAGTGACCAATAGCACGGGCCGGTTCAGCGAAAAAACGACGAACGGTAATGTGCGGCTGGAGCTTCGCCAATTGTCCGATGGCGGCCCCATGAATCTGGAAACCGTCAACGGGTCCGTTATTCTGGGATTGCCTTCAACGGCGCGCGCCGATTTGAAAGTTTTGAGCATGAATGGAGACGTCTATTCGGAATTGCCGGTCACTTCGACTGCCGGATCGCCGGGAGCTCGCGCCTATCAAGCGAAGTTGGGAGCCGGAGGCGGGCAGATTTCAGTTCGCACGATAAACGGCGGCATACGCCTGTTCTTGCAGAGGCCGGGCGTCTGAGGGGGCGTACTACTGAAAAGTGAGGACAAGCACATGAAGAACTCGCCGTACTCGCTTGCAAGTCTCGGGGTCCTTTTGTTCATGGTGGGTAGCATGCCCGTGACGCTTAGAAGCCAACTCCCAATTCAAAGCAAAACCCCAGCCACCTCCGCAGCGCCTTCCCCATCGGCGGACGCTTGCCTTGATTCGAATCGTTCGATGGAACAAATGGGGGAGTCCTCGCGTATTACTGAGCAGGAATCGGAGTCGCAGCTTGCAAAGCTGCAGGATATGGCGAAGGAGGTCGAGATGAATTCGCCGGAACTTGCGAAACTCCAGGGCCTCTCGGCCCAGCTTGCAGGAGATCAATGGGAAGCCCGCGCGCAGGAGCTAGCGTCCCGCGCCGAGGATCTCTCCGCGGAAGCGCAGCAGAAGGCGGCTGAAGTTCTGGAACAGGAGCCGAGAGTATTCACTTCGGCGGCGGAAGAAGGAAGCGGCTGGTTGGGAGTAGAAATCGGCGAGGTCACTGCGGAGAAGGCCAAGGATTTGAGACTTTCCGAAGTGCGTGGGGTTGAAGTAATCGATGTTCAGCCGGACAGTCCGGCGGCCAAAGCCGGGCTGAAGGAACATGACGTTATCACGCGATATGATGGACAGGCAGTGGAAGGTACGGTTCAATTCCGCAGGTTGGTGCGTGAAACACCAGCGGGCCGCAATATCTCGTTAACGGTTTCGCGCGACGGCGGCACGCAAAACATCTCCGTTGAACTTGGCGATCGCGGCACCTTCTTCGAGAAAAAGATGAAAGGGAAAATGCGCGATTTCGGCAACGCATACCCTTTCGCCGAGCCCAACTTTGACTTCCATTTCGATACGCCGATGATAGTCGGCGAATTGGATGGGCGCGCACCTTTTCTTGGAATTAACGCGGAAGACCTTTCCGGCCAGCTGGGAGCTTATTTCGGCGCGCCGGACGGAGTCGGAGTTCTAGTTCGCGAGGTTCGGGCAGGCACCCCTGCTGAAAAGGCCGGGCTCAAGGCTGGCGATGTGATCACTAAAGTGGACGCCAAGCCGGTGGGCTCGCTGAGCGAGCTGCGCCAGCAACTGCGCGACAAAAGCGATCAGAAGGCAGTGAGTCTGGGGATTGTTCGCAAAGGCTCGCAGATGAGTTTGTCGGTAACGATGGAAAAGCCGAAACCGGCAGAGTCGACGCATCTGGTTCGCCGCGCACAATTCTAACGGCGAAGACAGGTTCCACCTGTAGCTCCCACCCCAAGGCCCGGGCACGCTCCCGGGCCTTTTGAATGGCTCACCACGAGCGATGACCGCTGGGTTCGGTAACCCGCTTTCAATCGCTTCCGCGCTCTCATATACTTTTGGCCTCGAACTTCGCGGGTAGTTCGAATACGTCGCATTGGAGAATGTCCGTGAAACGTTGGGCCAAGCTTCTCTTGCTGGTCGCCGTTTTGTTCGTTCTGGCGCTTGTGTCGATTCGTATTTTCGTGCATGCAAGCGCGTTCCAGCCAGCTATTGAAAAGCAACTTTCAGCCACGCTCGATCGCAATGTGAAGTTCGGGGCCCTGACCCTATCGGTTTTGTCCGGAAGCCTAGTGGCCAAAGACCTGATAGTTGCTGACGATCCCAACTTCAGCGCGGAGCCGTTTTTGACGGCCAAGGAGTTCCGCATTGGCGTCTCGCTGAAGCCACTGATTTTCGCTCAGGAAGTGAAGCTGCGCAGCTTTGAAATCGAATCGCCGCAAATCAACTTAATTCGGGCGGCCAATGGGACCTGGAATTTCTCGAGCATCGGACGCCTGGCCATGTCCAAAGCCCGCGCAGCCGGAGACGCAGCTTCGGGAGCCTCGAAAGTCGCTGCGCCGGAGCTCGCCGACCTTTCCGTCGGACGCATCCTCATCGAGGATGCTCACCTGGTAGTCGCAAGCCTGCCCGCGCAGGGTGCGCCCACGGTGTACGAGCATGTGAACCTGACGGCGCGCGATTTTTCATTGAGCTCGAAGTTTCCGTTGCAGCTGAAGGCAAGCCTGCCCGCCGACGGCAGCATTGAAGTCAGCGGCCAGGTTGGGCCGATCAATCGCGAAGACGCAGCAAAAAGTTCAGCCGACGTGCAAATCTCGGTCAAGCGTTTGGATCCGGTCGCCGCTGGGTTTCTCGATCCAAATGCGGGCCTGTCGCTATTGGCGGACTTAGACATCCACGCTGTGTCCGACGGGGAAACACTCACCGCCAGCGGCACGATGCAGATACAAAGCCTGAAACTTCGCAAGGGCGGCACGGCGACGTCGCATCCGCTTGATCTTGCCTACCGCGGCGCACAGAGCCTGGAGGGCAGCGGCGGCCAGATCGAAGACCTTGCCATTCAAGTGGGCAACGCCGAGATCCACACGAACGGAACGTATCAATTTGCCGCTCGAGGCACAGAAGGTCCGCTGCTGAAATTGAAGCTCGTAGGTCAAGGCGTGCCGATCGATGAACTCCAGCCGCTCATGAGAGCAGCTGCGGTTCATTTACCCAACGGTTCGACGCTGAAAGGCGGGACGCTATCGATGAACCTGGTTGTCACCGGCCGGCCAGAATCACTCCTGATCAGCGGGCCCATTGGGCTGGATAACGCTCGCCTGGTGGGTTTTGACATCGGATCAAAAGTTCATGGAATTGCGGCGTTGGGCGGTATCAAAACAGGAGACACCACGGATTTTGAAAAGTTGCGAGCGACTGTGCACGTCGCAAACTCCGGAGTGGTGGCCAGCAATATCGACGCCGTGATTTCGGCCATGGGCGAGCTCACCGGCAGCGGCACGGTTTCACCCGCCGATGAACTGGACTTCAATCTCATGGTGAAAGTCACTTCGGCGAAGGGCATGGGCAAGGTCGGAGTGGGGATCGTCACTACATTGAATGGTTCCGGCGGTTCGGTGCCCGTGCGCGTCACCGGCACGTCAGAGGATCCAAACATTACCGCTGATGTCGGAAACATGTTCACGAAGAAAACAAAATCCATCACCTCTATCTTCGGCAAAAAGAATTAAATCGCGCCGTTGCTCTGTTACTCGCGGATTATTTCGGCGTTGGCGGCGGGAGCGATCAGGCGCATAAGCTTCGGGCCATCGAAGAACGCGTCAATCTCATTGTCTTCCGTTTTTATGCGCAGCTCGTCCAGTTGTGTGCCGGCGACATTCTGTTTGCCAAGCGACTCAACGGTGATGCTGCCGGGTGTAATTTCCTGCGGGACGAGAACTGAAAATGTCTGCGCGCCCTTCTTGTCCCAGTCGTAGAGGCGTCCCAGAATGGCGTATTGGTGATACAGATTGTTATCAAGGACGACTACGTGGGGCGAGCTGAAAGTGAATTGCTGGCTGTACGGCCGAGCGCCTTCGAGTCGCAACTCGATATCCGCCTTGGGGCCACTGAACGAAACGACAGCGGAAGCTTTCTTCCCGCCCTCCGTCGACCATTGGTAGCGTACCGGCGTTCCGTCCGAGGTGAACTCGAGAGTTCCGTTTACGCGCGAGGATCCTTGCGGGCTCTGAATTTCCGATGTGCCGTGAGCCATCCAATTGCTGCCGCTGGGGCCAATTTCAAATTCCTCTTTGCCCACTGGTTGTCCGCTGACCATGATGCGGAATTTCCCTTTGTCCGCGACGAACCCAGGGGCGGAGGCCGGGGGAGGAGCGGCAAACGCGATGGCAACCAGTGTTACGGCGGGAACTAAGAATGCGGCCAAGCACGAAAGCGACGAGCGCCAAAATTTTTGCTGGAGGATCATGCGGTCACCCTGGGAAAGATTCCCAGACCAAGAATTTGTTCGACCACTCGGAGAGGCTCGGTGTTTGCTTCCACTTTAAAATCGGCGAGTTCGTAAGACGGAAGGCGTTCGTCGTAAAGCTTCCGGAAACTGGCTTCATCGCGGAAGAGCGGACGATCGGTGATGCGGGCGGCCCGTTTTAGCAGGTCTGAAACGGGGCAATGAAGCCATACGAGCGCGATATCGGGCTGGCGCAAGAGAAGGACGTTCTGCTGCTGCGCGGTGGTTCCGCCACCGAGCGAAACGATGCGAGGTTTTTGTTGTTCGGCGGACTCGCCGAGAATACGCGCGAGCTGTTCGTGTTCGATACGCCGGAATTCGGGTTCGCCAAGCTTCGCAAAAATATGGGGGATGGATTGTCCGGTATGTTCGATGATGCGCTGATCGAGGTCCACATGCTGCCACCCAACCTGCCGGGCGAGCAGCCGCGCGACGGTGGACTTGCCGCAGCCCATGAATCCGGTGAGGCAGACGAGTTTGCGCGTGCGTGCTTCGTTAATCATGGAACCGGACGCCGCTATGGGATTTTAGAAAACGCGGAATGGCGCAATCAATCACGTTTGAGGATACTGATTGTACCATCGAAGGACGTGAGTTCCACTTTAGCCCGGCCGGCGTTGAAGGTGCCAAACAAGCTGTTGCCAAACCTGCTGTAGAAGTGTTGCTGGTGGCTTTTGGGCGTGAGACTAGCTTCGTTGATTACTTTCCCCTTCAGCGAGGTGGCGCTCAAGTCAAAAGAATCCGAGGGTGAAAAGCGCACTTCGATTAAGCCGCTGTAATTCTTCAAGCGATAGGTTCCGTTGGGAAGGAATTCACCGGAGAATAGAATGTTGCCGGTGGAAGTTTGGGCGTGCACGTGAATGCTGTGAATGTCCGTGAGGCGAAGGTTTCCGCTGATGGAGGAAATTTCGAGCTTTCCTGCACAGCGAGTGCACTGGAAGGAGCCGCCTACGGTCCTGATCGTCACGTAACCGGCGGAGTCTTCCAGGTCCACGGCCGCGGCCACGGTTTCGACGTTCATGTCGCCAAGCACGTTGGCAACGTTCACGGCACCGGAGTCGTTGTGAATTTGGAGCTCGGCATCTTCGGGAACGTTAATTTGATAATCGGCGCGCATGTCATCGGGCGCCACATTGTCGGAAGCTGCGTGGGTGGAAACGTCCACGCGATTGCCCATTTGTTCTGCGTCAACTTCCACATCGTCGCTCGCGCGATTCGAGATGACCATCACTTCAGCCTTGGTCCACGCTTTCACGGTGATCAGGCCGTTGGGATTGTGGATCGTGATTACAGGATGAGCTTCGACCTTGAAATGCTGCTCTTGGCGGCGGGGTTGCGGATCGGCGGATGCGAGCCCGCAGAGCAAAAGGCTGGGAACAAGCAAAGTAGCGGCTTTCCAATTTTTGTTCCAGGTCCATCGTTCACAAACGAAGTGACTCGTGATCATCGGTTCTCTCCGCGTTCCGTCATCTGCGCTAGCAGATCCGCCTTCTGCCGATAGGCTTCGTAGAGATAATCCCGCGCCACTTCATTTTGGGGTTCTTCTTGCACACTTTTTTCACATAAAGCGATGTAGTTGTCAACGATTGCGAGATTCTTGTTGAGGGAGGCGGCGACCGCGGGGTTTTCGTTGTTGAAAGAAGCGAAGGAATCCTGCTCGGCGGTCAGCTGGGCGCGCAGCGGGAGGGTGGAATCCTCGGAAGCCGCCAGCCAGCGGGCTTCGTTGGCCTGTTTATTCGCCGGGCGGCTTAAGGCAAAGGCTCCCGCGATAAGCAGGGCTAAGTAAGCGCCAGCAAGGGCGGGCCGCGGGAGTTCGGCGAGCCATCCACCGAACCAAGCAGTTTTGGCGGCGTCCGCGCGGCCATTTTCGTGAATCAGGCCTTCCTGCTCTAGTTGCGATTTCAGAGAAGTCCATATACGGGACGGCGCTTCGATTTCTTCCGCGCGCCAGCTTGACGCTTCGCGGCGAATGGCTTTTAGATCATCGACCAGGCTACGGCAATTGGGACAATTGTGAAGATGGGCTTGAACGTCGGAGGGCGGATCATCCCCCATCCAAGAGTCGAGGCGATCCAGAACGTCTTTACAAGTAATTGTCGCCATTTCTTTTAGTCCTCGCCACCGGATTCAGCGCTAGCAGCCTTACGGTCCTCTCGGGCCTTGTCACGCATAGCTTCGTGAAGGAGCTCACGAAGGCGCATGCGCGCTTTGTGCAGCTGCGATTTCGAGTTCCCGATGGAGCACTGCATGATTTCGGCAATTTCGTTGTGTTCGTAACCCTGAACATCGTGAAGCACGAAGACCGCCTTATATCCCGGAGGCAATTGCTCCACGGCGCGCTGCAAGTTCACGCGATCGATAGAGCCGCTGAGCCGTAAGTCCGGAGTTCCAAAATCTCTGCGAGGGCCGCCGGATTCTTCATCCGGCTCGGTCATCTCATCGAGCGAGGTTTCCGTTCCGGACTTCTTACGCAACTTCATCAGCACGACATTGACGGCCAGCCGATGCAGCCAGGTAGAAAAGGCCGACTCGCCCCGAAAGGTAGCAATTTTTCGGAAGAGCTGGAGGAAGGCTTCCTGGGTCAAGTCCTCAGCTTCCGCCGTATTTCCTACCATCCGAAGGCACAGCGAATACACACGGCGATTATGCAACCGGTATAAACGCTCAAATGCCGAAGCATTGCCCTGCTGGGCTAGCCGGATGGCTTCCGCCTCCGGCAACTCATCCGTATCCATTCGTCTCGTTCGGGCCACGCTACCCGTCGGGACGCATCCCTAGCTGCGATGCGTCGGTCGCCTTAGAAGTTGTACTTGTGGTTCTTTCCGAGCAACAATTGTTGTCCCTGACAATCTACGACAGTAGGAAGCAACTGCAATCCCGGTTCTGGTATAGCCGGTCTCCGTTGCTTGGGTATTTTCGTTGGAATTCCTTTCAACGTCTAGTCTTGTTCATATTTAGACGAGCCCTAGCTCGTATGGAAAGGCGAAAGCCACACGAATGGCAGGGAAGCCGCAGCGAGCGCGGGAAGGCCGCGCGCACCGCTAAGCGGAGGCGCGAATGCGGGTGCGCGCCCGTAGCCTTTGCCGGACACTTTCGGTTCCCGGGAGGGAAACCAGTTCGGAGGCAAAGGCTGCAAGTTGCTCCATGGGAAGCGCGCGGAGGAAGGATTTCAATATGATCTCAGACTCGCACAGACAGGTATTGAAGTCATAATGCAGGCAATCCAAGGCTCTCCAGCTGTCAGCCGGCTGAATGGAAAGACCCTGGCCGAGATCCTCGGCTGTCTCATCGAATTCGCTCACCACGTGTTCCACCGTGTCGGAAAGTATGCGCAGCTTCTGGAAGAAGCGCGAGCGGTTTGCGAACAGCACATGGTGCAGCAGGGCGTTCCAATGGGCGGCGTTCTGGGCAGCTTCGCCGCGAAAGAATTCCGTTTTCAGCGGCTCGACCAGAGGAAGATTGGCCAGGTGACGTCCGCGCGTTGAAAGGCTTCCGCAAGCGGCGATCAGTGCATTAGCGACACGCGCCAACAGATCGGCGGAGATAAAAACCTGCTGGCGGGCACAGACCAGTTCGCCTCTCGCGCGTAGAGAAAGAGCTCCGTCGAGGGCCACACTCATCATGGCGAAGGAGGACTCCCACTGGCGGACGATGGTTTGATACACATGTCCCTTTTCGCGCGGAAGTGCTGCAAGCCAGTCTTCGGAAACAGTGAGCCGTGAAGCGGAAGAAATCCGCCTCCCTTTTTCCAACACGCTTCCCCCCAAGTAGTTCGCGGATTATACCACTGCTTTAAGCAAGTGGCCTTTTCTTGACGCTCGCCGAAGCCCACCGCTATACTGCGCCCGGCTCATCCAAAGCCCGGAAACTACTAGGCCAGCCCGCTTGTCGGAAGGATTGCGATCCATTGGAATTTGAACCGCTCGATCAGTTTCAACAGCGCCGCAAGAAGCTGCGCGATATCGAAGCGCTGGGACATGCTGCGTATCCGCGGAAGTTCGCCTGGTCGCATACGGCACGGCAGATTGGCGAACAATTTGGTAGCCGCACAGCTGAGGAGTTAAAGGCCGAGCCAGTGAAGGTGCGGGTGGCTGGACGAATTGTCGCACTGCGTCCGCACGGGAAGGCGGCGTTTGCTCACCTGGTGGGCGATGGGACCCGACTGCAGATGTACGTCAAATTGGACGAGGTGGGCGAGCAGGGCTACAAACTTTTCCAGCTTCTGGATCTGGGCGACATCATTGGGATTTCCGGGCATCTTTTTCGCACAAAAACAAATGAGTTGACAGTATGGGTTGAGAAGGTTGAATTGCTCAGCAAAGCATTGCTGCCATTACCCGAAAAATGGCACGGACTTGCGGACGTGGAGCAGCGGTTTCGCCGGCGATATCTCGATCTGATCGTGAATGAACACACGAGAGAGATTTTCCTTCGCCGCGCACGGGTCATTCGCGAGATCCGTGAGTTCTTCGACTCGCGCGGCTACACGGAAGTGGAAACGCCGATGATGCATCCGATTCTGGGCGGAGCCACGGCGCGTCCCTTCGTCACACGTCACAACACGTTCGACATGGACTTGTATCTGCGCATCGCGCCTGAGCTTTATCTGAAGCGGCTGGTGGTGGGCGGGCTCGACCGGGTCTACGAGATCAACCGCAATTTCCGCAACGAGGGAATCGATGCAATCCATCAGCCCGAATTCACCATGCTCGAGTTTTACCAGGCTTACAGCGACTATCTCGAGCTGATGGATCTGACGGAAGAGTTGTTTCGTGGGCTTGCTGAGAAAATCTGCGGCGATACAAAGGTTACCTACGACCAGCAGGAAATCGATTTCAGCCGCTTCGAACGCCTCTCCATGCGAGAAGCGATCTGCAAGTTCTGGCCTGCGGCGGCAGCCCCCGTACCGCTTCCGTCCGATCTGGCCGCGGCCGGCGGACCGCGCGCGCTTGCCGAGCGCTACAATGTATTCGCGCACGCCCACGGTTTGCCGCCTTTAGCTAAACTCGCGGCGCTTTCTGACGGGGAATTAACCGGAGAACTTTTCGAACAGATTGCCGAACCACATCTAGTGCAACCGACGTTTATTTATGATTTTCCCACGGCCATCTCGCCGCTTTC
>Ga0070765_100003173_pt1 | contig 10506 bp, 11 predicted proteins | sample HubBroMetageWFT5_FD_71516 | JGI IMG/M metagenome (GOLD analysis project Ga0070765, IMG submission 71516) | Warmed and freeze-thawed soil microbial communities from the Hubbard Brook experimental Forest, New Hampshire - Hubbard Brook CCASE Soil... | ecosystem: Environmental > Terrestrial > Soil... | reverse complement strand
CTGGAGTGGAAGCGGCGCGATTTTGTGGAGTACGACATCGACCTCGACGCGGTGGCGCGCCAGAGGCTGCACGAACTGGCCGGCGGCACAGCCAGCATTCCGGTATTGGTCGAGGACAACAAGGTTGTCCAGACCGGATGGCAGGGCCGCACTTGCATAATCGGCAAGGGACCGTCAGGCTGTTCCGGCGATTCTTCCGCAGGCGCGGCGCGACGGTCAACGTCGTGAACCAATGCACATCACGGCATAGCCTGCCTGGGAGAGTCTCTCTTCGTCTTTGTAAAGACGACTCCGGGCCAACAGGGAACTAGATTCCCTAATACGCTCTATATAATTCCCTGTTCTTCGCGCGGGTTTTTCAGGGCTGCCGTGGCGTAACTAACACAAAACTCAACTGATATTCTCCGAGTACAGGTTTGATAGCGGCGTTTTCAGGCGAAATTCGCTGTATTTTACCCTGTTAGCAGGGAATTTCGGCGGAGAGGGGTTCGCACCTGACTGCGTCCTCCGCCATTAAGTCGCTATGGTCAGAGAAGTAACTAACGGAAGAGCCAAAATCGTCACGACTGGCCGGGATTTCACGAATCTTCCTCGACGACCTTTAGCGACACTCTTCAAGCTCATCGAGGTGTGAGCCACAGGGCCATGCGGTTGAAGTTTCGACAGCAGGGTCGCACTGTGGCGATCATTAACTGTCGCGATCATTAATGGAGAGCCATTTGAGGAGCCGATCCGGAAAGTGGTGATCCTGGAAACATACCAGTCATTCCTAAGTCTGAAGCAGACCCAAAGCAGAAGCGGCAAGATAAAGCGAATTAAATAAAGCTACGGCCACCGCGATAATCCATTTTGACCTCGTCCTGGGTGCCACACGATCGTCGGATATTGTGGTGAGAAAAATGACGAGCCCGATAACCAGGGAGGCCACAACCGGGATCCAAGGCGAGGCCCCAATCTTGGGAATTAATTTCTTCATCAACACCCACACTACCGTCACTGCCAGGGACGCCCCGGGGAATGTAGCTAGTGATTCTGGAGTGATAAAAACCCCGACAACCGGCGGCGGTTCAGTGGACGCGGCAACCGCCAGGCCCTCAGCTTCCGGTTTGCGAGCCTTAGCCAGGAAAAGATCGCGAAAAGTCATATTCATCCTCCGATTTCAGGTGGTGTGCAGTACATACTTTAAGAACTCAACAGAGTGATGGGGCCGTTTAGTTGGATCCGAACCTCCACACAACGATTTCGGCCCCACTCCCGAATTCGGCGCTCCATTTCCGCCGATTCTTCTTCCAGCAGGAACACCAACGCATTCTCAGACGAGCCTGAGACAGCTACGCCAATAACCGGATCACGGCCCAGGAACAGCCTTTGGGCTTCGCTTCGCAAATCTTCCGTCACACGCTTCATCAAGCCGTACCTAAAACAGGCTCCACTGCAAAGCGATCGAATACTGCTTTGATTGGACTGGCAAATGCTGCGTTCTGCTTGACACTGACACTGAACAGCAGGCCGACCGCCCTGTTCTGCCGGTCCACCACCAGGGCTCCGGAGTCGCCTTCCTGGGCGAAATCGCCCGACCCGGTACCAACGATTTGCACCTGGTTTTCGAACAGTGCCTTCTTGCCGGGCGCGTAAGTGATAAGGACCGCGGAGTTCTTGGTTAGCACCGCGCCTTCCGTTAGGTGAGTGCTGCGCCCAATTTTCTTAACCGGAAGCTCGAACGGAGGATCGTTTAGGACTCCGGCTATTGGTCCGATCTTGAACAAGCCGGCTAGTGTATCTCCCGATGGGCGACATAAGGCAGCGTCAAAGATATTAGGTTTCTCGACGGAAAAATCTAGCGGCTGATAGTCATGCAGATCTCCAATAATGTTGTTTGGACCACCTCCATCAGCCTTACCGGGATGCCATAGCTTGTCGTGATCAATCTGACCCTGGTTCATGGCGGCAATAACGTGATTACAGCTCAGCAGAAACAGCTCGCCGTTTTTATTTCTGACCAGGCAGGTAACCGTGCCCGTTGCCCCATTGGGATAACCAATCGAATCGCCGCCTTGTACCGGGCGCGAGCAGGCCACCCATTCCCCGGTCTCGACCACGTGGACCGGAACTTTCGGTGTGTTGATGACTTTGCGCAGACGGTCGAGATCGAGGTCATCGCTCTCCACGTCGGTAGCCAGTTCAAGGGTGTCGACACCTCCTCTCATGCTATGTCCCACACCAACCACGGGAGGTTGTTTTGCGTAAGCTACTTTTTCACCAACCGTTTGATAAATCGCGCTGGCTCGGCCCTGCTCCGAATAGTTTGGCGACCACACCTTCAGCAGACGCTCGGTGACCAGGCGAATTGCCGCCGAAACCTGCGACTGGGTTGAGTTCTGATTGAATGACTGGGAGTCATACGTTTGAAAAAACCCCATCTTGCTCCTCCCTGGCGCCGTGAACCGTAGAACCACGGCCAGTTTATACCTCGGCTGCGCCGAATAGCGCATTGTGACGCCGCCACAATTCCTCGCCGATGTTGCTTGGCGCGGCGAACTGGATTATGTTCTGTGGCCAGTGGGTTTGCGCTAATGCAGGAACTGTCGCGCTATCGAATCGGGTCACGCGTTGGCGATCAGAACAGCAGTGTCTATGAGGGCGAGCGTGCGAGTGACGGGGTTGCAGTCGTAATACGAGTGCTGCCGGATGTTCTGGCCCGCGATCCCGCTGCATTCAAAAGCTATCAGGACCAACTAGCCAATTTGCCGGCTCACCCCAGCCTACGTTCCGTGCAGGAAGCGGCGGTCGATGGGGATACCGCATTTGTCGTCATGGAGAAGCTCCAAGGAACGACGGTCAAGCAGCGCCTGACGCGCGGACCAATGCGCACTCCGGAAAGCGAGCGACTGCGGGAGGAATTGTCCCAGCAAGCCGCGGCTTCTCCGGCCGAAACGTCCGCGATTGCGCCCGCTGCTTCGGTCACTCCAGACGCTTTGGCAAAGCCCGCTACATCCGCTACTCCTCCGCCCGTCCAACCGTCTGCAGGGCCGGCGGCGAACCCTATTCCACGCCCCCTCTATAACCTGGCGGGGAGAACGATCATTGTTCCCCCCGGTTGGCAACCTTACTCGCCCGGGCAATCGGCCGCTCCCCGTTCGACAGACCCTGCACCTGCAGCTAAGCAATGGACGTGGGACAAATCAGACCCTCCCTGGGTTGAACCCGCTGCCAAGATTGTGAATGACATCGATTGGGACCTGTTGAGCTTCCGTTTAAGCGGGTTGACTACGACGGAGGATCCTCGCTTGATTGCGGCCAGGTTGCAGGACGCTTTAGCCATTCTTACGGTAGCGATCGCAATCGCGGGCGCACTGGAGTCACTTCATGAGAAAGGAATTGTCCACGGCGAGATCAATCCGGGATCCATCTTCTTGTGCGAAGAAGGAAGCGCCAAGCTAATCGGCGCCGAGGTATCGTTGTTGCGAACCCTGGTCAGACCGGCGCCGGGCACCGACGCGCGACGTGATTTGGGATACCTTGGGACCTTGGACTACGTACCTGTAGTCCCCAGGCCCGAGTTGGTTATCGACGCCGCTGCCTACTATTCGCCCGAGCAGGTGGCGGGGAAGTCGCTGGATGCGCGCAGCGACATCTTCAGCTTCGGCTGCGTCCTATACGAAATGTTGCAGGGCCGGCGCGCATTTGCAAATCCTGACGTAGCCGGCGTACAGCGGGATATTGCACGCCGGGAATGCATTATCCCTACCACTTTGCCGGCGACGCCCATGCCGGAATTTCACCCCACGATCCTGAAGGCCTTGGAGCGCGACCGTGGCATGCGTTATCACAGCGCAAAGCAGATGAGTACCGCTCTTGAGTCGCTGCGGGCTATGTTTCAAAAAAGGGTTGAGGATCTGAAGCCGAAAGACCCCGTGGCTCAGAATCCAGTGACCAACCCAACTGAGCAGAGTGTGCCTGCTGCGCCGAAGCTTGGCGTACAGGTGGGCGAGGATGCTGCCGAGGTAGGAAACCTTCCGCACTACACACCAGCGCTTTCGCATCCGTTAGTTATTAAGATCGGTGTGTCTTTGCTGGTAATCTTCGTCTTAATTTTGTTGTTGCTTTTAGTCAAGCTGGACTGGCATTGACAAAGCGTGCTGATGGCCACACCCAATCGTAGGGGAGGCGGCGGCAGACCACCCGCTGCCAGGCCGACGTCCAGCAGGGACAGCGATAGACAGCGTGTGATTGCCATCCGCTCTCTCCAGATCGATCTTCTAAGCAGTTTCTACTTGTTCTTCTTCACCACCAAATACGCTGGAAGCTGGTGAGGAACGGATGCCACAATCCCTGGCCCGCCCTGCGGCGGTTGTCCTGCGCTTGCAGTCGGGCTCGTTCTGGCGGGCAGCTTAGGTTGCTCGCGCTGCATCTGCTTGTCCTGTGCTGCCAACTTGGCGAGGCGCGTGGTGTTGTCGGCCAGGCGGACATTCTCGTAACCTTTGCGCCGCGCCATGATGCGATAGTCGAAAGCAATGTTCGCTGCACCGCCTCCCAGTTCGCGCACTTCAAAGCTGTCTGCCGTCTCATTGGTGACGTAAAGTCCCTTGCAGTCTCCCTTTGGTGTCAGAAAGACGTGGTACTCGACTTCGCCGTTGACCGTCTGTGCGAAGGTCGATTCCATGTGTACTACGGCCGAACCGTTCGCCAGACTAGCCGAGCCGGCATCCTCAAACCAGTTTTCCGGAGCTTCCACGGCATAGAGGGCCACCTTGCGAGCGCCACCATCCACGGGCACAACTGCTGACTTAGTTCCCTCACAGAGCAGGTTGCCGCTCCCGTCGATAAAACAGGATCCGCCGGCGCCAAGCGTCCTAACGACCAGGGCACTGCTATCTGGGTCCTGGTTCTCGAAACGCACAGTGGCGGCGTTGACCGAGTAGTTGGCCGCTGCCATGGCGTAGCCGTCGTCGGCAGTTCCCGCTACCGCGACGCCGCCGCTTTGATTGGTCGATCCCCACACTGCGACCGGGCGGGCAGCGCCTGTGGTTATGCTGGGCTCGACCGCGACTGCATACATGCTTATGCCGCTCGTGCTGACCGTTATAGCCCCGACTCCGAAGGCGCTGCCAGTGGTGCTGGTGTTTGTACCCTGGACGCCGGCGCCAGCCGGACTCGCAGTAGTACCCTCCACCCCCAGGTTTGCGCCAGTATCGCTGTCCGCGATGCCGTACACTCCCACACCAGCGGAACTCTCGGTCACCCCTTTCACTCCAAACGCAGAGCCCGTCTGGGCAGCGGCGTTCCCCACGACACCGACGCCCGAGGTGCTATCGCTGGTGCCGGCGACACCCACGGCAAATCCAGTCGTTGCCAGGGCACCTCCGCTGACTCCCGTACCGGAAGTACTGGAACTTTCCCCAAACACGCCAAAGTTAGCGCCGGTCGTGTTGTTAGCGGATCCGCCAACGCCGACACCGATAGGACTGTTAGTCGTGCCGGATACTCCATAGTTGACGCCGGCACTGCTCGCGCCCACGCCGAGAACCCCGATGCCAGTTGAACTACTGCTGCTGCCGGCAGTACCTACCGCATTTCCAGTGGTGGCAGTATTCACCCCGACAACGCCAGTGCCTGCCGGACTGCCCGTAGTCCCCGTTACGCCGTAGCCATTTCCACCGGTAGCGGTGACGTCGCCGGAGATAGCGGAGCCTGACGAGCCAGTCTGCGTGACATCCACGATCGCGATGGAGTTGTTTCCGGTTACCTCGAGCGGGGTGACCGGGTTCGAAGTTCCAATGCCGATTTCGTGTCCGGAGCCCTGGAATATGACGGAACTCCCGAGGTTGGAGGCGTTCGTCCATAAGGGAATGTAGTTAGTCGTGCCGCTTCCGGTCAGACCCAACGGATGTTCGTTCTTCACGTTAGGACTGCCGAGGGTGCCATTCGAGGCGGTCGCCTGCGAGCTTCCGCCAGAACCGGACGCGGAAACAAACGCCGAGGGTGGCTTGCCGCCAAAAGTCTCCGCGTCGGCCGCTTTCAGCGCGTAAGGTACGCTCAGCAGCATGATGCGCGGCTGTTCCGCCTGCGCCTCCACGCGCACGCCCAACCACTGCGCCTGCGCACCGGTGAACAACTCCAGCGGCAGGCCATCGGCCTGGCTGGAACCGAGCATCACCGTGTATCGGCCTATCTTGTCAACCTGAACGTTCTGCACCTCAGACCAGAGGGGCGCTCCGCCATTCTGCTCGGCGTAGAGCGAGAAGGTCACGCCGACCACGCCGCCCGGCGCAGTGGCGCCGATGATGGTCGCGGTTCCGCTGAACCGTACCAGCCGGGGAACCTGAGCAGTTGTTGGTGCCGCAGCCGTCGTTGCCACAGCATTACCGCTCGTTATCTCAGTGGTCGTTGACTGGGCTGTGACCGAGACAACCGATGACAGAAACGCGAGTGCTACACAACATAGTCGAAGGGGCACAAGGTTCTCCTAATAAGTCCAAAATTTCTTGTCGATAAACCCGCAGCACAGTTCCCGCCACTGCGGATGGCTCGGATGGGAAGCACCTTGTTCACAGCACCGGCAGCGCTGCGATCACCCGTGCTTCATTAGCAGCTTTGGTTGCTCAGTCGTATAGTGTTCTTAAGATTCGAGCAACAGGCATTGCAGGACATTTTGTGACATTCCGGGACATCGCGGTCTATGTGCAACTTGGACGAGGCGAAAACCTGAAATTGGCGGCTGGCTCCCCGGAACTCGCCTGCTTCTTTCGCTACGGCGCGAAGAATCGTACTTTGCCCTGTTAGCAAGGAATTCCAGCGCAGAAAGGTTTCGCAACTGACTGTATCCGCCGCCACGCCCTCTCTAGCTCAGCTCAAATCTTCTTTTGGGCGTATCCGGATCGCATGCATCGCAGCCAGGAGTACCCAGGCGCAGTTGGAGACCACGATCAGGCGGTCCGCCCACCCATCCAGTGCCAGCACTCCCGGGGGCAGCGTCTTGGGAGCGTGTTGCGGCAGGTGGCCTCCAGTTGCGTGAGCCAGTTGCGTGATCATCACCGCCATGGTCACGATGAGCAGGACAACACTGATCCAGCTTAGGTTGGCGATCCACAGAAGCGCTCGACGTACGCTGCGCCAGCTTTCCTTCCCGCCCAGAGCAACACTCAGAAGCAAAGCTGCAATGGGAAAGCCGATCACCCCCAGCAATCCTGCGATCCCGTGCCCGACTTCGTGCCTGATGTCAAAGATGGAAGCCATCGCTTCGCCAATCCCGGCAAGGATGAGAAGCCAAAGGCCCACTTTGCCTGCAGCGCTGTGGACCTCGTTCCAGATGGCCACCGCCAACGCCCAGGAGCCGATGCCCCAGCATAAAAACATCAGGGACAGCAGCCGGGCATGGTGACCGAATGCGTATTCACTCACCATGCGCCAGGATGGCGAAAATTCGGGGCTCAGGACATGTAGCGCACCCAGCAGCACCAGCGCTGCACTCGTTGCGACAAGGGCAAGCCAGGCGGCCGGTCGCACAGACCGTGAGGAATTGCGGGGGCTGGTTGCCGTTGTCATGACCTTCACCCTTACGTTTCGCCGCGAACCCTGCTTCACTGAATGGCGGGGATCATGAGTTCCAGGCGCGCATAGCTCGCTTCCATACCGTGTTCCATTCCCGTGGCCAGCATGGCGGCGCGCGTTTGCGGGTCCGGCAAGGTCATGCGCATGGTCATCAAGGTTCCCGTGCCGTCGGGATCGAACCTCGTCTCGACGTGATTGTCCGGCGTTGGATCGGGAAGATACATGCGCTCGACGTGAACGATCCGGCTGTACGGCTCCAGTTCCAGATATTCGCCGGTTATGTAGAATCCATTCCCCTTTGCATCCACCCACTCATAGCGGAATTTGCCGCCCGGCGCCGCCTGGTTGATACAGACCGGCATGGTCCAGCCATCCGGGCCGAGTAACCATTGCTGAATCAGTTTCGGGTCGGTATGGGCGCGATATACGGCTTCGGGAGGCGCGGCGAATCGCCGGGTCACCACCACATGGGTTTCACCTTCCGTCTTGAGGGTTAATTTACTGCTCATCGTTTTGCTCCTTTCTTTGCATTCGGCTTTTCCATACGAGCCAGAACTCCGTCGAGCCGGTCGTAGTTGTTCTCCAAGGCACTCCGCAGCATGGCAAGCCATTGGTCCAGCGCATCGATACCGGCTTTCGCCAGCGAACGCGGACGCTTGGCGCCGTCCACACGGGAGGTAACAAGGCCCGCGTCTTCCAGCACCTTCAAGTGCTGCGAGATTGCCGGTTGCGTCATCTTGAACGGCTTTGCGAGTTCCGTGACGGTGGCTTCTCCCTTGGCAAGGCGAGCGACAATGGCTCGTCTGGTAGGGTCGGCCAACGCGGCGAAAGCACCATCGAGACTTGCCATAAGCATATATTTATATAAGCAATTACTTATGTCAAGTCAAAATTTCCCGCACTGCCGGACGTGAGCCGTTTGCTTGTAAGAGTGAGCTCGTGACCGAGCGGTCAGGTTCCTACCTACGAGGTGGTGCTAAGATTCCAGCCATGAAACCGCGAATTCTCATGCTTCCAGTCCTCATATTGGGCATGGCTGCAATCGGCATTGCGTTGCATGCTGCCGGCAACCAGACCGCGAATTACACGACTCGTACCCTCGCCCTGCCGGACCATGGCCAGGGAAACATCACCATGGATTACATCGCCTATGACCCCAAGACGGGATATGTCTGGGTCCCGGCGATTAACCTGGGCTCGGTGTTCGTGGTAGACACGGGCAACGATTCCGTCCGCGAGATCTCGGGCTTTGCCACGAACGAAGTTGAATTGGGCGGCCGAAAGCGGCGTCAGGGGCCGAGCGGCGTATCGGTTGGCGACGGGGTGGTGTACATCGGCGACCGCGCCGATTCCAGCGTGTGCGCCATCGATGAACACACCCTTGCGCGCAAGACCTGTGGACACATCGATTCCACTCCCGACGGCGTTGTCTACGTTGCGCCCACCAGGGAAGTCTGGGTCACCGCGCCACGGGACAATTCGGTTCGTATTCTGGACAGCCAGACCTTGGCTCAGAAAGAGAAGTTGACTTTTGAAGGCCGGCCCGAAGGATACGCGGTCGATGCCAAGCGCGGGCGCCTCTACATGAATTACGAGGACAAGGACCTAACTACCGCCATCGATCTTAAGACGCGCAAGACCGTTGCCAAGTGGCCGTCAGCGTGTGGCGAAGACGGCCCGCATGGTCTATCGGTGGATGAGGACGCGGGCTTCCTCTTCGTAGCCTGCAGCACGCAGGCAGAGGTTTTGGATGCGGGACACAACGGGGAGAAGTTGTCGTCGATCGCGACCGGCGACGGGGTGGATGACCTGCACTACTCCCCTGCCACGCACCTGCTCTATGTGGGCGCTGCCCAGGATGCGCGGCTGACGATCGCCCGAGCGGACGCTGCCGGCAAGCTCAGCTTGGTTGCACAAGTACCGACACACGAGGGCGCTCGGAATGGAGTGGTCACCAAGGACGGCACGGTCTATCTCGCGCACTCGCAACGAGGCCAATTGGCGGGGCTGATCGTGGTATCGCCGAGTCAGAAATAGCTGGGCGCGCTTCCACGAAGCAACTGACCCAGCCTTTGCGTATCAGGCGGCGAGAATCGTAGCGGGCTCGGTCGCCAGCGTCTTTCCATTCGCGAATGCGAATGTTGCCGTGAAGCCGAACACCGCGACGGCTGCCACGTAGTGTGCAGGGCTGAAGCGGTTCCAGTGAGCCAGCCAGGAAACCAGCAGCGGTGTGATTCCCCCCACGACCGCGCAGCCGATGTTGTAAGAGAACGAAACTCCACTGAACCGGACCTGCGGCGGAAAGGCATGCACCATAAGAATCGGGGTGAGCACGGTAGATCCGGCTCCCAATCCAGCGAGTAAGTAGAGAAACGATAGGGCCGCCGGTGTGTGAGCGGCGCCGAAATACAGTCCATACGTCGCCAGAACGAGCAGACTGAACGCGGGCACGGTGACTCGTCGAAGGCCGAAGCGATCGACCGCAGCACCCATCGCTACGGTCGAGATGCATAGACCGAATGAGCCGCAAAGATTAGCTACCTGGGTGGCCCGAGAGGTTATTCCGAATAGCTGATGCAGCAGCGACGGGGTCATCAGGATCACGACCACGATGGTTGCCATCAGTGAGCAGGTGCTGATCATGGAGGCTGCTACCGCCGCTGCGTGATCTCGCAGGATGGCGCGAACCGGCAACTCGCGCGATAACGCGGCGCGACGTTGCATCTCTTCGAATACGGGAGTTTCGTCCAGCCACCGCCGCAGGTACATCGCGGTAAGTCCGAACAGGCCGCCGATCACGAAGGGAACGCGCCAAATGCCGCCGGCAATCTGCTGCGGCGAATAGGATATGTTGACGGCGACCGCGACGATCGATCCCAGCAGAATGCCCAGGCTCAAGCCGCTGGTGAGCAACCCAACTGCGAGTCCGGTATGGCCGGCTTTTGCGTGCTCGGC
>Ga0070765_100003171_pt1 | contig 10509 bp, 11 predicted proteins | sample HubBroMetageWFT5_FD_71516 | JGI IMG/M metagenome (GOLD analysis project Ga0070765, IMG submission 71516) | Warmed and freeze-thawed soil microbial communities from the Hubbard Brook experimental Forest, New Hampshire - Hubbard Brook CCASE Soil... | ecosystem: Environmental > Terrestrial > Soil... | reverse complement strand
AGCGCCTGCGCCGCCGCTGCGGAGCGCGCCGCGGAACTCGGGTTAGTCGTCAATATCGGCCATGATTTGAACCTCGAAAACCTGCCTCCGCTGATCGACGCCTTGCCGACGGTCGCCGAGGCTTCGATCGGCCACGAACTGACGGCCGATGCCTTGGTGATGGGGTTTTCCAAAGCAGTTCAGGCCTATAAGGCCGCGCTCGGCGGAAGGTCGACGGGCTGACCGGTCACCGAAGACGGAGGGGACGGTGGAAGCAACCGAGATTGCCGAAAAGATCCACGGGGAGCACGAGGCCCACAGCGCCGAGGCCGACGCCACTTTCCGCAAATACACAGGTATTTATCTCGGCATTATCGCGATGCTGCTGGCGATCACGGCGCTGGGCGGGGCGCACGCGACCAAGACGATCGTCAACTCCAACATCCAGGCCTCCGACACCTACGGGTTCTACCAGGCCAGAAACATCCGTCAGACCGCGTACCAAATCGCCGCCGAGCAGCTCGAGGCGGAGCTCCTCGCCCAACCTGCAATGCCCGAGGCCGCCAGAGCAAAGCTCGAGCAGATAGTCAAGCGGGATCGCGAGAGAGTCGACCGGTACGAGAGCGACCCGTCGACCGGTGAAGGAAAAAAGGAGCTCCTCGCCAAAGCGAAGGGGCTCGAGGCCACGCGCGACCACGCCGCCGCGCAGGACCCGAATTTCGACTATGCCGAGGCGCTGTTCCAAATCGCGATCGTGCTGGGCTCGGTCAGCATCGTCGCCGCCTCGCGCCCCCTCGTCAATTTGAGCGGGGTTCTCGCCATTGCCGGCACCCTGCTGATGATCAACGGGTATTTTCTGCTCGTGCATCTGCCGTTCGAGTAGCATCCTCGCCTCGCTGGCGGCGAGCAGCGCGCTCCCGCAGTGATTCATAGATCGGCGCGCTGTGCAGCAGGTTTGTGACCAGCATCGCCGCGAAGCACGCCCCAAGCATCGGCAGCAGCATTGTGAATCCTGCGGTCATCTCGATGACGAGGACGATGCCGGTGACCGGGGCCTGCACGACCCCGGTGAAGAAGGCAGCCATGCCGACCACGGCGAATGCTTCGGGCGCGATGCCGAGATCGGGAAAGGCGATGCGGCAGAGAGCGCCGCAGAAAAAACCGAGCTGCGCTCCGAGAACGAGCATCGGGGCGAACAGCCCGCCCGGGGTCGCTGCCGCATAAGAGACCGCTCCCAGAGCGAACCGCAGCAGAAAAGCGAGCGGGATCAACGCTAGCGTCGCGCCGCCGGCGAGCACCCGCTGGGTGATCTCGTCGCCGCCGCCAACCAGGTCGGGCGCGAACCATGCGAGGATCCCCACCGCGGCGCCGATTACGCCGGCCCGCAATTCGATCGGCCATCGTTCGAGCCGATCCGCCGCTGCAACGGCGGTAAGCAAAGCCCGGTTGTAGAGCGCAGCCAAGAGCCCGGCGAGCACGCCGAGCCCGAGATAGAGCGGCCAGCTCGCCGCAGGAGCATAGGCAAGCGGGCCGGTTGCCATTGTGGCAAAGGCGGCTATCGCGACATGAAAGTCTGGCGCATCGCCGAGAAACAGGCGGGCAACCAGGATGGCCGTCGCCGAGGTGCCGAGTGCCGTGATCGCGATACGGGTATCGAACCGCCGCACCAGCTCCTCGAGCACGAAGATGGCACCCGCGATCGGCGCGTTGAAGGCGACGGCGAGACCGGCCCCTGCACCAGCAGCGAGGAGCGCTCTGCGATCCGGCCAGCCGCGGCGGGAAATCCTGCCGACGATATGCGCTACGACGGCACCCATCTGCACGCTCGGCCCTTCGCGGCCAAGCGCCAGCCCCGAACCGATCGCCAGCAACCCACCGAAGAATTTGACCGGTATCAAATAAGGCGGCGCCGGCGGCAGCTGCTCTTCCAGCGCCGCCTCGACATGCGGGATGCCGCTCCCGGAAGCGTAAGGCGAAAACCGTCGGACAAGCCAAGCCGCAGCCGCAACCGCCAACCCAGCGCCGCCGACCAGCGGCAGGAAGCCGGCGAACCCGCCGTCATGGGCCAGGGCAATCCCCCGATCGCGGAGCCGATCGGCTTCCTCGAGCGCCAGCCTGAAGCCCGCACAGATCAGCCCCGCCGCCCCGCCCGCAATCAGCGCCAAAAGCGCCAGCACGAGGAGACTGCCGGGCTCTTCTTCGGGTCGGGCGTCAGGGTTCGACTCGGGCTCCACTGAGGGTCCGAACTTGAGTGAGCAGAATGATGTAGCAAACCGGCCTAACCGGCGCTAGGCGGGCACCCCAAAAGGTACGCTACGGCGCATCAATGTCCGGGCACACTCGCGAAAAACGGATCTACCCCGAGCCCATCTAGAACGGGTCTTTAGAGGGCTACGGCATGCCCTACGGCACGCTGTATGGCCTCGCCCCCAGCATCAGTGACCGCACCGCTTTTACGCTATGTGTGGAACCTCGAGCCGCGAAAGCTCTCCATCGCTCGTCAGCCGAACCACCTTCCCCCAACACCCCCCGGGTAGCCCCCGGGCAGTGTCATCTCTAGTTGGCAGAGGGGTGTCATCTCTATATTGCGCGTACAGATTTTTGTCGCAGTAGTTCTGGAAAAATCGCGGACGGGCTTTGGGGTAGCCGATACGGCCGGACTTGGACAGCCAGCGCTTTCCGGTGGTTGACACAGGTGTTTTTCGTTGCTATCATATGCCTAATATAATGATATCGAGCGACGAAAATGAACAGCTTTGCTATTACGCCCGCCCAAATCCGTGCTGGCCGTGCGCTTCTGGAATGGTCGCAGGAGCAATTGGCGCAAGAAGCTGAGGTAGGGCTGAGCACAGTTCGCGACGTAGAGGGTGGGAAGCGCGCCGCCGATACGGCAGCGGTCGCATCTATACGCCGTGCTTTGTGGAATGGCGGCGTCGTCTTCGTTGCCGGTGGCTCAGACAGAGGCGCGGGGGTGCGATTAGCAAGCCACTGGCCTAACATCGTTCGCCGCCCCACCACGATGCAGATGTTCGAGGGGATGCCTTTCACCATCGAGTGGCAAGGAAAGGTAATTACGGTCTTCATATCTCGGGAAGTGCTTGACGATTTGGACGGGCATTCGCGAAGCATGCCCGTGGACGTTTATCTTAAAACCTTTGAGCGGCACCGTGGCAAAATACTGGATGCAATAACATTGGCGATTGGAGACCCTGGAAATTTTGATTCCTACGGTCGGTTGCTTATGCGTACAAAAGACATCGAAGCCGTTGATTCTGCTAAATGGTACAAAGTCGTGATTGATAGCGGCGAGGATATTAGAGACATCGAAGCAAAATCACTGATAAACAAATTCGTTTCACTATTTTTAGCTTCGGGACTTCCGAGCAATGTAGAGGTGTTTCACGACCTGAACTCATCGAATGCCCATGTCTATTATTTTTCACCAGCCGCCGCAATTATCGCTAAAGATTTGCTGAAATCGTTTAGTGCTGTAGCTTGCGGCCGACCGAACATGGCAACGCTCAGAAAAATAAAATTCTGACCAGCTAGCGCAGTTAAAAATGAAAGGCTTCGTCTTATTAACTGTTCCAGCCGTTATCGCTCTGTCCATGGTAGCGTCCGCCATATTCATTATGATTTATCATCCTGAGCAAAAAGTCCCTGACTTCATGATAAATTCTTTGACTATTATTCTAGGGTACTATTTTGGAGTAGGTGCTGCAAAGTCGTAAGCGGCCTATCTCGCTTATGCGCTGTATCCTCGATGCTCTCGACTTGGCGCTGTCGTCCAAGTTGCCGCACACGCCGCGCCAACGCGGTAGACCTTAGCGCAGCCCTCAGCACGAAGCAGGTCAAGCTGCGCATCGAGCGCCTGCCCGTAGGTACTGACGCGGGCGTATCCGATGAGCCGGGTTTGCGAGGTAGTTTCGGTCATATCTTTCGAAACCCATAACCCATTGGCCTGACTAGGGCAACCTGGTTCACCCACCGCATATTCGGTTTGCGAGTTGGGCAAGTGAAGTTAGTTAGCGCGCGGAAAGAAAACCACCCGTACAACGGGCGCCGGTCGGGCGCTGTGCTGCGCAAAGGCTCTGCCCTGCCCGCCGCTCGATCCAGCCGTGGTGCCACTCCTAAATGGCAGACCCGGTATGGCGCATAAACACAACATGTAGAAATATCGAGCGATACACATGCGGCGCAATCACTGCAAGATATAGGCGAGCGCAAATGGCGGCTGCGGTGGTGTGCTCGAAGCCGGCTGGTACACTGAGATAGTATTTGATGTAGAATTGGACACGAAGATCCTTGCGGGCAGACCACCTTGGGCGGGGCGTACCGCAATCCCTTCACACCCGCCGCTCTTTGGGTCAGGCGGGAGTACGTACAGAACGTTCCGGCTGTTGATATAATCGACAGCAGTGCCACTATACAGAAATGATACGAATAAATCGCCTCCAAGTACACTCGTAAGCGAGATACCTGTGGGCCCCGTATTCTTTTCATCTAGTTGGAATGTGGCCCGCCCTTGGTTCTCAAGGGGGTTCGGTTGTTCGGCTCCAGCGTACATGAATATCTGGTTGGTCCCGGCCGTCGGCCCGCAACCCACGTATAATATTTGGTTAGAGGAGTCGAAAGCGGCCGCCCCAGGAGCAGCACAAAGGTTCAGCGCGTACCGAATAACCTTTCCCGGTGCCTGGCTTTCGCCTTTCAGCACATAGACATTGTTGCCCCCATTGCTAACGATGTATTCGTCGTCAGTAGTTAGATCAATCGCAATGCCAAGGGGTCTATTGAGGCTATTCGGCCCTTGAGGTGGGGCAAAGGTTCCACCGGGGACCTGAGTGCAGGAACTCGAACCGGATGGGCATGAATATTCGGTTACCGAGTTCCCAGCCGTGTTCACAACGAACAAGTTCCCTTTCTGGTCGAACGCGAGTCTCGTTGGTCCATTTAGGCCTTGGGTGGGCAGAATCGTAGCCATCACGGTGGCAGTAGGATTGCTGCCGTTTATCTCGACGACGGTGTTCGCTTTGTAATTGGCTACCCACAGATTCCCGTAGGAATCGACTGCTAGCCCTTCGGGGCTATTGAAGGTCTGTGCCCACACCGTGGTCGCACAAACAATGCACAGGATCGGGGCCGCAAGCAAAGTCGAAAAGCGCATATCACGCCTCCTCTGAAGGACCTGGCGGGTTATGGAGCCCCATTACTGTCGACTCGTGACGGCCGCAGTCCTCCCCGACGGAGACGGTGCGCGCGACCCCCACGATCGCAACTGTCAGCTTTGTAATACGATAATACGATTTTGCATCATGGTGTGTAAGATAGCTCACACAGGGAAAGCGAAATTGCACCCTAAATTGGAGCAATCTTGAACCGGGAGGCTAAGCGACGCGAGTGCCCCGGGGCGGTACGAGATGATGCTCGCGGCACGGTTGTGGCCTCGCTTTGCGTTAGGCCTGATTGAGGGACTCTACCTGCAGGCGTTCGTGCCGCCCCGGCTGACGTCAGTGTCGTCTTTTGGTATTGGCATCGTCGTCGGCGCTGCTCAGCTAGGCTTCAGGGACGCCTGCACCGAGTCGATGTACATCACCACTGTGTTCCTTGCCCTAGGCATTGTCTTTACTGGTATTGCGGCTCGAGCGACCGTGGGTCTGGCTGTTGGTGACATGACTGCGACGCTTGGGCGGGAGCTGTTCCGCGCCGAAGATGCGGCGTCACCGTTCTGGTCCGCCATCATCACGGCGGCGTCGCTGGCGGTTGTCTACACGCTGCTCGCGAGCCTGGCTGTTTTTATACCCATGTCAGCGAGGAGTGTGGCGGACGGCACGCGGCTACCGCGCTTGCTCCAACGCCGGTGGTACACGATTGTCGCTGCCAGGTTCAGCATCGCGGCCCTGCTGACCGTGGCGTTAGTCTGGGTGTGGGTCCACACGGCTCCCCTGCTGTCGCGGCCGGTGTTCACATGGCGCGGCCGGACGCCACCCTCGATTAGCCCGGGTTCGGCCTCGCTCGAGGGCTTTATGCTGCCGATTGTTGCGGCAGGTGCGTGCGCTTTTCGGGCAGCGCTTGGCAGGGCCGTTCCAGCTTTGAAGATCCCGCCCGACGGCAACGATGTCGTTAGAGGACAGATTCGCGATCGCATGCACCGCGATGCCAAATGGTCAAGGTGGGTGCGGATCATACTGCGAACGTCGCAAATGACGTTCATCCTATCCGGCCTCTGTGCGGGCATCGCCGACGCATTGATCCTGGCAGTTATTCTTGGTTCCTATAATACGGTGCGGAATTATAACTGGAATCAAAGGTCGCATCTAGTTGCGCGGCTTAGACGGACGCGCACGCCTCTCAGGATTGGATTGTGGATTTTCGCCGTCCTCTTGTCGGCATGGGTCCTCACGGCAACCGGCGCCGCCGGCTCTTGGCCCGCAATCCTGATGGTTGCCGTTTCGTTGCTAGTGGCAAGTGTCTTCTTCGGTCCGGTCGAGATGTCGCGACCGAAGTGATGGCGACGGTCTTCGGAATGTCCCGCCACAGTCCGCAGCGGTGGGAGGCTCCGGACCGCCTCATCTCTAGCCTGTTACCGTGGGTTAAAGCCGTCGTTGCCTGGGCGGGCGTGGTTTGGATCAGTACATCTTTTGCGGTCCTCGCGCAGCAATGTCTGTATTGCGCGACAAACGGAAAATATTATCAGGACGTTGGGCGATGCATTGAAGAGTGCAAAGTCACTCTCGGTCATTTCACCGGGATATGCACTCCGGTCGAGCAAGGTTGCTCCCCAGCTGGAGGCGGACTAGCAGGTCCGCAGGCGGGCCTTCGTCCGTTCCGTGGGTCGCGTGAGCAATCCTCGGAGCTGAGCCTGGGCGAACCCTCATGGGTGTTGGTCGGGTTATTCGCCCTAGGCGCGATTGGCCTCGGCGCATTGCTCGGGCCGGCCTTGTTCGGCCTCGGCGAACTCGCGGGTGTGTTCGGCGCGTCCGCCGGCGAGATTGGCGAGGCGGGCGCTGTGGTGGAACTAGGGATGGGTGAATTTGGGGAGGGCCTCGCGGAAGGCGCGGCGGGCGTCGGGGAAGTCGGTGCGGGTGCGGAGGGCGCGGCGGGCGCCGGGGAAGTCGGTGCAGGTGCGGAGGGCGCGGCGGGCGCCGGGGAAGTCGGGACGGGGGCGGAGGGCGCGGCGGGCGCCGGGGAAGTCGGTGCAGGTGCGGAGGGCGCGGCGGGCGTCGGGGAAGTCGGCACGGGTGCGGAGGGCGCGGCGGGCGTCGGGGAAGTCGGTGCAGGTGCGGAGGGCGCGGCGGGCGTCGGGGAAACAGGCGAGGTTACGGAGGGTGCTGCTGATGGACCTCAATCTGTTGTCGACATTGTGTCACCAGACGGACAGTATGTTGGCGACGCGGTCGGTGGAGCAACCGAGAACATTCGGACAGTGACGCCCCAAGAGTTCGCTCAAATTGAGCAAGATCTCATGAACCTGAAGCCCACGCCAGGTGGGACCTATGCCAGTGGTAGTGGTCAATGGTATGACTTACCGGACGGAACGAGGTTTGGTATTCGTCAAAGTTCGTCCGGACCAACCATAGATTTCGACAATCCCAACCTTCCACCTGGGCTCAAGATACATCAGCAATGATCGACGATAAAAAAGACCGTTTTTTCGGTTGTTCGGCAGCCGAATGGATCCGCCGGATCCCGAACGAACTCGAACGGGATGCCGTCGGATTTTGGCAGATTGTGCCGGTTGGCCGGCGGGGCTTTGGCCTTGAGGGAGACGAGTTGCGTGAGTTTGTCAGACGTAGCCTAGCTGCAGTACTCGAGCGAGGAGCAGTTCCAGCGGCTTATTGTAACGGCAAATGGGTTCCGACCTGGAAGCATGGCAAAGATCAAAAAGCAATCCTCGAATCTATAACAAATGAATGGGAGGATTCAGGAAGACGTGACCCTGATGTCGACGACCTGTGGTTAGCACTTCCCAGCGATTGAGTATCAGTTAAAAGGTGACAATTTTCGGCGATCTAGATCGCTTTAAAGTGAGGTTGAATAGCTAATCGAGTTAAAAGATGTTGACGTTGCCGGGGTCGCCTGAAAAGGCTAAATTCGATTTATCGCCCAAATGAGCGAGAGGGACCGCGCTCGCGACACCAAAGAACGAACCCTGAGTCGCGATAGCTTGAGCAGTCGCCGCACCATTGATGATTGCGTTTCCGGCCGCAAGCACCAAATTTGCTCCAGACATTAAAGCTACGCTAACGCCGAGTATATCCCAATAATCCGTTCCTTCAAAAAGACCTCCGTCTTGATTGAGGGTTATCTGGATATAGTCAATGTGTGGTCCACCACCGGGGTCCATTTCCATCGGAGTGGCTAGGGGCCAAATCGAAATATAAACTGAACCGGACGAAAACACATCTGGCCCATTAAGAAGATGAAGTGGAAAGTTTTGTGAGAATTTCCCCTCCTCCCAGAAGATCGAAGCTAGAACGTCACTATCTGAACGAACTCCATCATCGCCCGTTGCTATAGTGAACATAATCGCCTGAGCCAACATGCCTAACTCCCTCTAAAGCAACCTTGAGCTATGGCGTCACTATTGGGCTCGACTCACCTGATCCCGTCAAGGAAGCGAAAGAACGCCTTCATCAGGGTTTGGTGAGACCTCCATTCGACTTTACAGGGATCGAGTGCAGGATTTGGGATGATCGGTGAGGGTATCGCACGCCGCGGAATGCTGCAACCTCGACACGTCTGTGGTATGATCCAAGCCGAGTAGCCGTCATTCCGGCGGCGGGCCTAATCAACATCTGGATAAGCCGCGCCCGCATTGACCAAAGAGACGCTGCCGCATAATCGGGATAAACCCGATTTGTCATAACATTAGTTATGCATCCATTCGACTTGCGCCTTTTCAACCCCTTGCCGGATCGCTTCGTTAACGAAACACGGGGGGCCTGTACAGCGTCAGTATTCGTCCCCGCCATGTCTCGCCCTTTACTGCCCCTCGTCTTCATTCTCCTTGACGCCAAAAACCTACTATATCTAGGCTTCGGTCGGTTGCGGCGGACTTGAAAAGGGTGCCGTGGTGGCGTCCTCCGGAGGGGCCGCCGCAACCGTCACCAGGTCGGCGGCTTCGATCTCGCCGCGAATGTACGCCTCGCAAATCTCTAGCGTCGCGGCGCTGGTGGCAATCCCTTCAATCCTGTTGTCGGCTATGGCGATGCGAACATGCGCGCGCCGCCGCTCCACTTGCTCGGCGCTAATCGCCGGCTTCAACTCGCGGGGGTTCTTCGGGTCGCGGCGATATTCGATCATGTCAGATATGTAGGGGCGCGCGCTGTCGATCGCGCGGGTTGCGGGTGTCGAGGTCGTGCACTACATCGTCGGCATGAAAAGCCGGGAGGTAGCGAGACGCGGGGGCTCAATCGGACCGCTGAATCGCCAACTTTACGTAGGAGAACCTGACCCAAACCAGCCTGTGGAATAAAGGGTCGATGGGACTTCGGAAAACAACTGACGGGCGCCGCCCGTCAGTTAAGGTGAGACACCTACATAATTCCGGATCGTCAGATGCGGCGCGGTCTTGGCGGCGCGCCTTTGCATTCCGAGACCTGGAAGCTCCGATAGCGACAACCACATAATTACCATATTCACACTATATCTATACGGGCATCGGCACCGTGAGCGGGTGCGGGATTGTCATTGTATGAGTTGGCGATGCCTGATCTCGACCTGATAAAACAGGAGGAACAGGAGTCTGGGAGCGCCTGCGCTTTGCGTTGGCGAAGGGACAGCCTCGGGCATAGAATTTGCCGAGCCCTCCACACCTCGCAAGACCGGGAGAGACGATATGCCTGAGAACCAGCATTGGGTCGGCACCTGGACGACGGCTCCGGCACCCGCCGAAACCGGCGCCTTCACCAACCAGACCTTGCGCATGACCATGCGCGCCAGCCTCGGCGGCGACACCCTGCGGGTGCGGATTTCGAACGCCTATGGAGGGGGTCCGCTGGACATCGGCGGCGCGCATATCGCGCTGCGCGATGCGGGTCCCGGCATCGTCGCGGGGTCCGACCGCGAGCTGAGCTTTGGCGGTGAGAACACGGCGACGATCGCGGCAGGCGCTGTCTTGTTCAGCGATCCGGTGGCACTCGGCGTGGCGCCGCTCGCCGACCTCGCGGTGAGCCTCTATCTGCCCGGCGAGATCCTGAACGATTTTCAAATCACCGGCCGCTATGCGCGGCAGACCAACTACATCTCGCCGCCCGGGGATTTCATGGCGGCAAAAGTAATGCCGATCGCCAGCCTCACCAGCGACTGGTTCTTCGTCTGCGGCGTCGACGTGCTCGCCAGCGCCGACACCGGCGGCATCGTGGCGCTCGGCGACTCGCTGACCGACGGCAACATCTCGACGATGGACGCCTTCTGCCGCTGGCCCGACCAGCTCGCTCGCCGGCTGACGGCGCGCCATCGCGGCCGGCCGATGGCGGTCATGAACGAGGGGCTCGGCGGCAACCGCATCCTCTTCGACATCCGCGGCGA
>Ga0070765_100003169_pt1 | contig 10510 bp, 8 predicted proteins | sample HubBroMetageWFT5_FD_71516 | JGI IMG/M metagenome (GOLD analysis project Ga0070765, IMG submission 71516) | Warmed and freeze-thawed soil microbial communities from the Hubbard Brook experimental Forest, New Hampshire - Hubbard Brook CCASE Soil... | ecosystem: Environmental > Terrestrial > Soil... | reverse complement strand
GTCGTATAAATCCGGTACGACGAATCATTCAACTCGTTCTCGTTGAACTTGGTAACCAGCGTGTCGCGCACCATGTCCACGAAGTAAGGCGCGTCACTCGCCTCCACATTCGGAGGCGCCAGCTTCAGAGGCACTGCTTTGGCTTTATCCGCCTGTTCGCGCGTGATCGCATGCGTCTCGACCATCGCGTCCAGCACCAGGTTGCGCCGTTCCAGAGCGCGTTCCGGATGCCGGTATGGGGACAGCCAGCTCGGACGTTGAATGATTCCTGCCAGCATCGCCGCTTCCGGCAGCGTAATGTCCTTCAGATCGCGGTTGAAATAAGATTGCGACGCCTCGGCCAGCCCGCTGATGGCGAACGACCCGCGCTGGCCCAGTGGCACCCAGTTTGCATAGAACTCAAAGATCTGTTGCTTGCTGAATTTCTGCTCCAGTTCTTCAGCAATGATCATCTCCGTCAGCTTGCGCTTGATCGACTTCTCCGGAGTCAGAAAGAACCCGCGTGCAAGCTGTTGCGTCAACGTCGATCCACCCTGCGCCCGCCTCTGCCGCAGCACGTCTTCCCACAACGCTTCAAACGTCCGCAGGAAGTTCACTCCGCTGTGCTCGAAGAATCTCCGGTCTTCGATCGCCAGCACCGCCTGCACCATCACCGTAGGGATCTCGTTGTACTTCACGACCTCCCGCTTCGAACGCTGCTCTGCGTCGAACAGCGCCGTTACCAGCTGCGGCTCAAGTTCGTAGGCCGAAAGCTCGTTCCCCCGGCTCGTGATGTGGCTGATCTGCCCGCCCTCAAAACTGATCTGTGCCGGCTCCGGGCTGTGGTAGGACTCCGGTCCCGGCGTAATCTCGATTCCGCCCTTTCCTATATGGAAGCTCCCGAGCTTCGATTGCCCCTCCTGCTCCGAGTACCCGGCGCGCCGCAGATCGAGTGCAATCTCCCGCGCATCGATCTTCTCTCCGTCTCTCACCACCCGCGGCAGCGCATAGATCTTCGCCGAGTTCGCGAATACCGGCGTCCGGAACCGCTTTTCGATGATCCGGTCGTACTTGATATAGAAGTAGGAAAACAGGACCGTAAACGACACCGCCAGGATCAGAAACACGACCAGCGCCGCGCGCAGCACGGGATCCCGCGGCAATCCGCGCAGTCCCTTGCCCGACTTTTCCTCGCTCCCTTTCGGGATTTTGATCTTGATGGTCACAGTTTGGGCGCTCTGGTGGTCTTAACGGTTCAAATCGCTGACGCCCTCGCCTGTTCTGTGAGACGTAAGGACGCACAAAAAGGTTTGCACGCTGCTCTTTCACTCGCCGGAACAATCCCCAAGTTCCATCTGGCGCCGACACTTCGATGCCGTTTGAACCAAATGGTAGGGGTTTACTTATTGTAACCCCACCCCCACAAACGAAAAGAGACCCGCAGGACATGCGAGTCTCAAGTTTGGTTCCGCAACACCTCAGCCTTTTTTAAGTGGACCGTTTATCCCGCTCAGCAAAATCACTATTTCGGATCCGTCACCGTCCAGAACCCAAGTGTTGCCAAATCGAGCTGTGTCGTCGGCTGCGTAAGCAGGCCACCGGAACCCACACTCAGCGCACCGAGATACGCCGTATTAGCGGTACCGTTGCTGACGTCCCCGAAGACAAACAGGAACTGCCCACTCTGGTCAAACTGTCCCCAGAACCCGCTCGATATCCCGCTAAACGGCGATCCGCTTAACGCACTCAACGAACCGTTCGACGTATTCAACGCGTAGCCCTCGATCGGGTTGTAACCGGTCGAAGTCGCGTTGATGCTGAAGCTGTAGATCAGGACGCCGTTGGCACTCGGTTGGACCGCAATACTGTAGGGCAAGTAATTTGTCGCAAAAGGCGAGCCTGCCACTGGAGTGATCGCTCCCGCATTCGTCCCAGACTGCGCGATGCTGAACACGTAGATATCACTGACGCCAAAATTACTGCTCTGAATTCCGATCAAATACTTGCCGGACGGATCTCCTTGCACTTGACCCATCGGATAAGCAAACGGACTTCCCGAGACAGCCGTTAAAGCACCGCTGCTGCCGATCGTATACGCTGCCACTTCCGAGGAATTCGGATAGTTCGTGACGTAAAGATACTTGCCCTGCCCATCGACACCGAGGTTCCCGGGAAAGAACGGAACTGAGAACGGCGACCCGCTCACCTGGGTCAACGCACCTCCGCTCCCAATCTGATATACCTCAACCGACATCCCACTTGTATTCAATACAAACAACAACGTGCCCGCAGGGTTGGTGATCATGCTCCAAAGCCCGCCCGACGGACTACCGATAAGGTAACCGGCACTGAACGGGCTGCCGCTTATCGCCGTGAGACCGCCGCCGCTCCCCACTGTCCACCCGTAGATCTGTCCCGTCCCCTCAAAATCGCTGTACAAATATTGACTCTGCGCTACGACCATCCCCGATCCCTCGATACCGGACGGGATCGTAGGCGCGGCGTAGCTCGCAGTTGGTCCGAAACTTGGAGAGGTTCCGCCACTGGTCAAGGTGTAGCCGTCCATCGTTCCGACTTCGTCCACTGCAAACGCAAACGCTGATGCCGCACTCGTCGTCCCGCCGCCTCCTCCGGACAAGCTCGTGCTTCCCGAAGACGTGCAGGTCGAATTCCCAAACTGCGCGCCACTGCTGCAGTTGTAGTGACCGCAACCCACCAGCGATACCATAATCAACACCACTGAACTCAGGAGTGCCCGGACCTTCATCTCCATACCGCCTCCACTCGGACTTTTTCGCGCCAAAAAAGCCTGCTTTCCCACGGCGATGTTAGGGCCCTCGTAACCCCTAAACAAGGTTACGAACGTCATGGAACAGTGACGCCTCGTGCACTTCCCTTTCGCGACGATCGTCGCGCACTCAAAAACGACAACACAATTCCGCAAGCGCGAATTCCTCGCACCGTGAAACTGCATACTTATTTTTTGTTTTGGAAAAAATTACTGCGAACCGAGTCTATGTGCCCCGGTTCCCGCTCGACGGAGTGAAGTGCAATGTGAACGAATATCCCGGTAGGCTGACCGGTACGCTGTAGTCCGCCGAGACATAAACTGCCGGCAAGCCCGGCGTTCCAATCCTCTGCACCGTCACCTGCTCCGGAGTCAGAGTAATCATGTGCTCCGCGGCCTTCTTGATCACCGCGTCCTGCAGCTGCTGATCGCTTTCATGCGGATTCGATCCGCCCACCATCGCGATATTCTTCAGGTCGTCCTGAAAAGAATAGTTCGTCATCTCCGGCGGAATGATCTGAAATCCGGCGTAGATGGCGGCAACGATCGCCAGAAACCCGAAAAGTGCTTTGAATGTTCCCATGTCCTGCAATCCGCCCCGCCGGACATGGATTCCCTTATCCCGCCCGGCCGAGCACTCCCTGAAAATATTCGACGACCGCGGAAATCGTAACATCGCGTACTTCGCGAGTCGAACGCAAAACGACTTCCACAGTACCTTCGGTAACTTTCTTTCCAACGGTAACTCGAAATGGGATGCCGACCAGATCGGCGTCCTTGAACTTCACCCCTGGTCGCTCGTCCCGGTCGTCCAAAATGACGTCAAATCCGGCCGTCTCCAACCTCTTCGCAATGTCTTCCGCTGCAGTCTTCACCGTCTCATCCTTCACATTGACCGGAGCCACCACAACTTCAAACGGAGCAATCGACGCCGGCAACCAGAATCCGTTCTCATCATTGCTCTGCTCCACCGCCGCAGTGAGAATGCGCTCAATCCCGATCCCGTAGCATCCCATAATCGGCATCACTTCTTTGCCATTCTTGTCGAGCACTCGCGCACCCATCGACTCCGAATACCGGTACCCCAGCTTGAAGATGTGCCCGACCTCGACTGCTGTATCGATTCGCAGCGCCTTGCCGCAAGTCGGACAAGCCTCTCCCGCCGTCACCGCCCGCAGATCCAGGTATGCCGTGGGATGAAAATCCTTCCCCGGCGTGATGTTTTTCAGGTGGTAGTCCTCTTTATTCGCCCCGCCAATCAGGTTCACGCGGCCTTCGAGCGCTTTGTCGACGAACAGAACTGCCTTGTCGGCATCCTTCTTGCGATCGCGCGCCCATTCAATTCCCACCGGACCCAGATATCCCGCCGGGGACTTGAACAGCGCCTTGATCTCGCTCTCTTCCATCGGACGCGTCGTCCCGCCCACTGCGCCATTCAGCTTCGCCTCATTCAGCTGATGATCCCCGCGCATCAGCACCACAATTCCGCGCAGCCGGGTCTTTCCTGTCTTCTCATCCTTCTCTTCTGCCATGTAGGCCAGGGTCTTGATCTTGTTCTTCGGCGACACCCCGAGAAACTTCGCTACATCTTCAATCGTCTTCTGCCCGGGCGTATGTACTTCCAGAGGCTTCCCATCGCCCTCGGGCGCAAGATCTCCCCACGCCTCCAGCTTCGACGTTGCCTTCTCCATATTCGCCGCGTAGTTGCATCCGTCGCAGCTCACAATCTGGTCCTCGCCCGCCGGTGTCCGCACCATGAACTCGTGCGATTCCTTCCCGCCCATCGCGCCCGAATCCGCTTCGACCACCATGTACTTCAATCCGCAGCGATGGAAAATCCGGCAGTAGGCTTCGTAATGCTTCTTGTACGAAACATCGAGCCCTGCCGCGTCGATGTCGAACGAATACGAGTCCTTCATCATGAACTGCCGGACCCGTAGCAGTCCCGACCTCGGCCGTGGCTCATCGCGAAACTTCGGCGCAATCTGGTACCAGATCTGCGGCAGCTGCTTATAGCTTCGTAGGTCCTTCAGCGCAATCGAAGTCATGACCTCTTCTTCGGTCATGCCCAGCACCATTTCCGTGCCCTTGCGATCTTTGAGCCGAAAAAGATTCTCGCCCATCAATGCCGCGCGTCCGCTCGCCTCCCAAAGCTCCCGTGGATGCAGCGCCGGCAAATAAAATTCCTGCCCGATCTTGTCCATCTCCTCGCGTACGATGCCCGTGATCTTGTTAAACGATCGGTTGCCTAAAAAGAGGTAGGAGTAAATTCCCGCCGCAAGCTGCCGGATATACCCGGCCCGCACCAGAAATTTATGCGAAGCCACTTCTGCGTCAGCAGGCGCCTCGCGCAATGTAGGAATAAAGCTTTCAGACCAACGATGCATAGTTGAGTTCTCGATGAAGTGAAGAATGTTAGATTGTAAATGAAGACCAAGGAGTCTTAATGATGGGAAGAAGCTTCGAGGTTGCCCCACCCTTGTCGCGTATTTTGGCGACAGGGTGGGGTTTTTGACTTTGTAGTTTCTACAGAGAGAGCAGGCTGCCGCTAAGACTACCCCGCCAGCCGTTTCAGAATCTCTTTCCCCAACTTCTGCGCCTCGCCAAAAAACTTCTGATACTCGAGAAACAGCCGGTTCAACTCCAACGCCTTCTCCGTCGACGGATGTTTGCGCAGAATCATGTCCCGTACATGCACAGGGTTGGGCAGGGTGGCATCTTCAGTCAATTCTTCCAGCGCGGTATTCGGATCGTAGTGATACATAGAATTTCTCGATTGAGTAATTTGGTAATTGAGTAATTGTGAAATTAACGACCCACCGCCAACCCGGGTTAATTGCACAATTACCAAATTACACAATTACTCAATGCTCTACACGAGTTCCGTGGTCCACAAATCGTGTAGATGCACAATGCCTTCCAGCTTCCCGACCGAATCCACCACCATCAGCGAAGTAATCTTCTTCTCTTCCATCAAAGCCAAAGCCGTCGCCGCAAACTCGGAAGCAGCAATTGTCTTCGGACTCGACGTCATCGCCTCGCCCGCCGTCAGGTCCATCACATCTTTGCCGCGCTTCTCGAGCAAACGCCGCAAATCCCCATCGCTGATAATCCCAACCAACTTCTCGCCATCCACCACGGCGGTCACTCCCAATTTCTTCCGCGACATTTCGTAAATCACGTCTGGCATCTTCGTCGCCGGACCCACGCACGGCAGCGCGTCCCCGGAGTGCATCAGCGATTCCACCCGCGCCAACCGCTTTCCCAGCTTTCCTCCGGGATGCAGATTGGCAAAATCCTCTTCCTTGAATCCCCTCCGCTCACTCAACGTCACAGCCAGCGCATCGCCCAACGCCAGCATGGTTGTCGTCGAAGCCGTCGGCGCCAGTCCCAAAGAACAAGCCTCTTGCGCCACCGAACAATCCAGGGCCACCTCTGCCGCCGCCGCCAAAGTAGAAATCAACCAGGGTGCCCCATCCTTGTCTCGCGATTTTGGCGAGACAGGGTGGGGACTTTGACTTTGATTGTGTGAAGAGGCTGCCCCACCCGTCGCGGTTTTGGACGGGTGGGAATCCAGCTCCGAGATTCTGTCATCCTGAGCGAAGTCGAGGGACCTGCTGTTGAATTCTCGGCAAATCTCATCGCCGGTCATAGAAATCAGCGGCACCCGCAGTCTCTTGATCGTCGCCAGCAACGCGAGGATCTCTTCCGTCTCCCCGGAAGCCGACAGCGCCAGCACTACATCCCCACGCACGACCATCCCCAAATCCCCGTGCAGCGCTTCTACCGGATGCAGATACAGCGCCGGAGTCCCCGTCGAGCTCAGCGTCGCAGCAATCTTCCGCGCGATCAGTCCGCTCTTCCCCATCCCGGTCACCACCACTCGTCCCGCGCAGCAAAACATCAGATCGACCGCCCGCTGAAAGGCCGCTGCCATCGGACCCGCAATGCGATCCGCGAGTGCCCGTAGCGCCTCCGCCTCGATCCGCACCACGTTCTCGCCCGTATGTCTCATGGATTCACAATGTCAGAACGAAGGATGTTACGGTCGTAGAGATGTTGCTGGCAACGTCGCACCTGCTCTATCCACGGCTACCTAGAAATGATCGTCCCCAATCACCGAGCCCGCAACTGGAATCCTCTGCTTCTGCCCAAGAATTGCCAAGCCCCGCGCCTGGATCACTCGATCCCAAGGCCCGGCCTGCCAGTTATCCCGCGTCTTCTCCACGTGCATCCACGCCGGCAGCGTTAACAGCAAATTCCGTCCGGTCGCGTGCACATACGGTTCATACATCGATCGCAACTTTGCCAGCTTCTCGCGCCCATACTCGTCACTACGCAACCGCAAATCTGCCGCTTCCAGCGTGGCGCGCAGCGTCTCGAAATCGGCGTCCCGCAGGCGTTCCGGAGCAGTCGGGTCATGTCTCGCATTCACTACCTGCGCCAGATCTACTGCCGCGTGCCGCGCCATCGCAAAGGTCAATTTCGCCTGCCCCGGATGCACTCCCTCAATCCCTGTCAACACCAGCGACGTCACATCCAGCATCGTTGTCAGCGCCGCCAGCCATGATTGGTTGCTGTGCTGCGACCGGAAAAAAGAAAGCACCGGGTAAGAGATCTGCGACTCCAGCAACTCCGCCGACCACCGCTCCCAGTCGCGCAGCACCTCGTCCAACACCTTCTGATCCATCCCCGGATCTTCCGATCTCCCCGCCAACCGCAAAAGCAACTCTGCCGCTGACGGCGGAGATCCCGCCCGCGCGTCCAACATCGAAATCTGAATCTCTCTTCTCGAGAATGACGAATACACAACCGGGATGTACCCGATTACTACGCCCAGAAAAGCGAACCCCATTCCCGCTTCGAATACCGACAGCGCCCGCGCCGGACCCGACGTCGGCACAATATCTCCGTATCCGAGCGTGAAAAACGTCTCTCCGCTGTGATAGATGATCTTGCCAAACGTCAGCGGTTCTCGGTTGAGCTGTTCGTGCCCACCGATGCCGAACTGGATCAGCGCAAATCCAAAAATCAGCCCCGCCGCCCAGAATCCCAACAGCAAGATCAACGACAGTGGCCCGAAGTATCCCAGGAAATTCTGCTGCCGCGAGGTCTTCTTAATTTTGCTGGCGATACGCCGCCATGGAATCCACGTCCGCCGGTAAAAATATGCGGTCAGCTTAAAATTCCGCAAAACTCGCCGCGGCAGCACCACCGTCTCAAACGCATCCAGCAGAATCGCCCAGAGGATGACGAAACCAGCTACAACTGCGGGAATGTGATCATGAAAATTCATACGACGTGCAATGTAGATGCGCTCGGAAGATTATCAGATTCGCGCACAGCCAGACACAATCAGCGGCGAGGGTGCCCCACTCTTGTCGCGTCTTCGCGACAGGGGGGATTTGACTTTAACAGAGCTGATACCTCGGAAAACTACTGCGGATTCGCCGGAGTCTGCGCCTGTCCCGCAGGCGGTGGTGTTGTCGGCTTAGGTTTGGCAACCGGCTTCTTCTTCACTGGAGGCTTCTTCGGCGGCTCCGTATCATCCACCACAATCTTCTTCGGAGGCTCCGCCGTAGCAGCCTGCGCCGTCTTCAGATCCGTTCGCAGCCGCACGATCTCCGCCTCTTTCGCCGACGAAAGATTCTCGAGCCGCTCCGCTAGCTGCTTGCGTGTCCCCTCAAACGAACTCAGATCGTTCGACAGCGCTTGCAGATCGTCTTTCGATCCAAACGCTCCCGCCCCCTCGACCACGCCGCCCAGCACGTCATAAAGAGCGTCAAGATTGCGATAGAGCTTGAAGGTCGCCGGCAGATCCTCCGGCGCCGTCCGCAGCTTCGCGATCATCTCCGGCAGCGCACCCTGCAAATTCCTCTGGACCGAATCCACATTTCCCAGCGCCTGCTTCTTATATGAATTGTCGGTCTTCCAGCGCTCGATCCGCAGCTTCACTAAATCCGCCTGCGTGGCCTTCGACGTCGTCTCCAGTTGCCCCAGCAATCCGTTCAGCTGAGTCACCGACGCATACGAAACCGGCTGATCCCCCTGCGAAGAGCTACCTCCGGCGACAGCGCCGCCCGACGCCGGGCCCGATTGGCCCACTGCGGCTGCGATGCACAGTAAGAAGCACAGGTTTATGGGAAGGAAGTTACGTTTCATTTTCTCGTGCGGTGGCGTATTCGTGCATCAGCATACTACAACCACCGCCTCACTGTTGATTAGGTGGATCCCTTAAAGTCTGCCAACAATGGGGTGGCCCATTTTATTCCCCGCGTTCTTGGCGAAATTAGAGTGGGGATTTCAACCTCGGGCTTTCTTGCGGCGCAGAGCGCTGTCGACCAAGTGGAGACTTTGACTTTCCCAAATACCGCCCTTCAATTCGACTCCCCCGGTCCAACAAGTTAATAATGAGAGGGAGCAACATGCTGCGAATCCTTCCCAACCGTTCCTCACCCGCTCTGCCGTTGGCGCTCGTCGCCTTCCTGCTCTCCATCCCCACGTTCGCCCCCGCACAAAACAGCACCGTCCACCGCCTCATCCTCAAAGACGGTTCCTACCAACTCGTCGACAAGTATGAAGTGAAAGGCGATCGCGTCCGCTATTACAGCTCCGAGCGCGAAGATTGGGAGGAGCTCCCCAACTCTCTCGTCGACTGGCCCGCAACGGAGAAATATGAAAAGGACCGCGCCGCCAACGTCTCCGTCCCCGAAGCCGTACAGCTCGACAAGGAACTCGAGGAAGAAAACCGCCGCCAGGAGGCCCTCCTCCCGCAAGTCGCTCCCGGACTTCGCCTCCCCGAAAATTCCGGCGTCTTTCTACTCGATAACTTTCAAGGAGAGCCGCAACTGGTCGAAGTCCAGCAAACCGCCGGCGACATCAATCGCGACACCAAGGGCAACATTTTCCGCGGAGCCGTCAATCCCATCGCCGGACAAAAACAGGCCATCGAACTCGACGGCGCTCACGCCAAAATCCAGGCCCACGTCGACGTGCCTTCCCTCTACATCAACATCGACGATTCCCCCGAACATGCCGAACAGCCTCAGCAACCTGCGGCTCACTCCGATTCCCGCCAGCAGCCACAACAACCACAGCAGCCCCAGCAGCCCGAACAAGCAATCGTCCCATTCAACCGTTTCCGCATCATCCGCACCGAAGTCAAAGGCAGCAAGCGCATCCTCGGCAACGTCAAGCGCCAAGTAACGGGCAAAGTCAGCGAGGAGCAACACCTCGTCAAAACCACCATCACCCGCGTCGCCGGCGGATGGCTCAAACTCACACCCACTGAAGCCCTCACGCCGGGCGAATACGCCTTAGTCGAAATGGAAGGACAGGAAGGAATGAATCTCTACGTCTGGGATTTCGGCGTCAATCCCAAAGCCCCCGACAATCCCAACCCTTGGAAGCCCGAAACGAAATCGCCAACTGAGCCCCCGAAACCAGAGGCCAAGTAGCCCGATTTCAAGTAGCGCTGGGCGGTGTAGCGCTGGGAAGCGGCGGGCGCCTCGCCCGCCGTGCGCAACCCAACCAACAGATTCCAGTCTCTGTTCAAAAAACAAAAGCGTCCAAAAGGACGCTCATCATTAAAACCTGGCAACTTTGAAACTTTGAAACCTGAAAAACCTACTCCCGCAGCATTCCTCTCTGCGCCACCCCAATATTATCCCGCGTCGAATTCTTCACCACATACATCATCCCGTCCGCCTGCCGAATCACATCGTGCGCTGTCTGCGCATCGTG
>Ga0070765_100003168_pt1 | contig 10510 bp, 8 predicted proteins | sample HubBroMetageWFT5_FD_71516 | JGI IMG/M metagenome (GOLD analysis project Ga0070765, IMG submission 71516) | Warmed and freeze-thawed soil microbial communities from the Hubbard Brook experimental Forest, New Hampshire - Hubbard Brook CCASE Soil... | ecosystem: Environmental > Terrestrial > Soil... | reverse complement strand
TTCGCCGCCCTCACCCAGACCAACACCAAGCGCCTGCTCGCCTATTCTTCCATTGCGCACGTCGGCTACATGCTCCTCGGCCTGATCGCCGGAACTCCCAATCAGCTTCTCCCCAATGCCGACGGCATCAAAGGCATCCTCATCTATCTGCTGGTCTACACTTTCATGAACCTTGGCGCATTCGGCGTGATCACTTCGCTGCGCCATCGCAACGTAATCGGCGATGAACTCGACGATCTCAACGGCCTCTACTCCCGCGCTCCGGTCGAATCCGTGCTCATGCTGATCTTCCTGCTCTCGCTCGCCGGCATTCCGCCCCTGGCGGGCTTCTACGGCAAGTACTTCATCTTCCTCAGCCTGATCGAAACCGGACACTACGCGCTGGCGTCACTGGGCGTGCTCTATTCCGTCTTCGGCCTGTACTACTACCTGAAGATGGCCAACGCCATGTTTATGGGCCAGCCCGAAGAACGAGGCCTGTTGCCCGTGAGTTGGACCATGCGGGCCGCGCTCGCCATAACTGCATTTGCCACGCTCTATATCGGAATCATGCCCGAGCGCTTCATCCACCTGGTGAACTGGTCGATCGGGATAGCCCAGAATCCCACGGTAGCCAAGCTGATCCCGTAGAAATGAGCATAAGCGGGAAATGCTGATGTGGAGACAGGCGCCTCGACTGTCCCAGCGTGGGCAAAGCTCACGCCGGAATCCACCACGGCTCATGTGGAGAAGGGCGCCTTCGCCCGTCCCGGCCTGAGCGAAGCTCAGCCGGAATCCACCACCGCTGCCAATGAGCGTAGAATCCACCGTGCAGACCCGATGACCCTCGCCGACCCAACTCCCGACCGCGAAGATTCAGAAGTCGAGAATCTCGGTCGCAAAGAGCCCGGTCGCATAGAGAAAGAAAAAGAGAAAGAGAACTTCTGGGTTCAGGCAGCCCGCTACAGCCAACTGGCATTCATCTTCCCCGCAGCCCTCGTCGTGGGATGGCTCGCCGGCGCGGGTCTCGACCGCTGGTTGCACACCACTTGGCTTTACTTGGCCGGCATCCTCTTGGGCATCGCGGCCGGATTCTTCGAACTGATACGCTCGGTTCTGCGCGACACGAGGTGATCGCGGGTGGAACGACGCCGATGCCTGACGAACTACAAATCGAACCCGGCGCAGCGCCAGCCGCGGCGTCGGAATACTTCTATTCCGGCGCTCTCCACCGCATCCGCCGCTGCATGATCGTTCTTTCTCCGCTGCTGGTGACCGCAGCGTGGTGGAAGTTCGGCCTGCGTCCCGCTGCCGGTTTCGCATTCGGTTGCGTCATCGCCTATGTCAATTTCCACTGGCTGAAGCGCGTAATCGCAGGCTTTGTCGATCGCGCCAGCGGAGCCGCCACGTCGCAATCGGGGCAGGGAATCGTCTTTCGCTTCCTTCTGCGTTACTTTTTGATGGCCCTGGGTGCCTATGTTATATTGACTGTTTCACCCGCGAGCCTGAACGGGCTTCTTGCGGGCTTATTTTTGCCCGTCGCCGCCATCGGATGCGAGGCAATCTACGAACTGTACGCAGCGCTGGCTCGAGGGGTTTAGCGCGAAGCCAGCTTGCTCAGTGATAGAGCTAGTAGCTAGAAGCTTTCTTATGCCTGAACAACTCTGGTTCACCGAAATCCTGAATCATCTGTTTGCAGGCCCCGTCACGTCGTTGCTGTTGGCATTGCACATCAAGCCCAGGTACCCGGCGGCTCCCATTCCCAACTCGTTCGCCATGGAGCTTCTCGTTTTCGTATTCCTCCTGGTTCTATTCCTTCTCGTCCGTTCGCGACTTTCGGTGGACCGTCCCGGAGCCCTGCAGCACACGTTCGAAGGGGTTGAGGGATTCATTCAAGGCCAGAGCGACGAGATCATCGGTCACCACAGCGAAGGCTACACGGCATTCCTGGCAGTGCTGGCCCTCTTCATTCTTTTCTGCAACCTCATCGGCGTGATCCCCGGCTTCGAATCACCGACAGCCGTAGCCGTCGTTCCCCTGGGCTGCGCTCTTTGTGCGTTCGTGTACTACAACGCGCAGGGATTCAAGCACGCCGGAGTGGGCTATCTAAAACATTTTGCCGGGCCTGTGCTCCCCTTGTCGCCGCTGATGATTCCAATCGAAATCATCAGCCATCTGGCTCGCGTGCTCTCGTTGACCATCCGTCTCACCGCCAACATGCTGGCTGGCGATCTGGTCACCTTGGTTTTCATTTCGCTTGTCCCCATCGGTGTGCCCATCATATTCATGGGATTGCACATCGGCGTGTCGCTGCTGCAGACCTACATTTTCATCCTGCTGACCACAGTTTATCTGCAGGGCGCGGTTTCGGAAGAGCATTAAAGGCAGTGGTCAGTGATCAGTGATCAGTGATCAGTGGCCAGCAAGAGGCGGCTCGAGCAGCGGAACTTAAGGTTTTAACTGGCCACTGACAACTGACCACTGGCCACTGGTTTTAATCCGCAAGCGTGAGGGCGTCTGCAAGGTATGGCGTCAACCACCCACTGGCGGTATTTCATGCGAGGGAGAAACACACAATGGGTAAATTAAGCAAGTTGTTTATGACATTGTCCGTGCTGTCATTCGCCGTCCCGGCCTTTGCGCAGGGCGAAGCCGCAACAAGTGGAGTCAACTGGGTCGCCATCGCCGCCGGATTCTCCATGGCGTTTGCCTCGGGCATCTGTGCTTTGGCGCAGGGCAAAGCAACCGCTTCTGCCGCTGAGAGTCTGGCCCGCAACCCAGCCGCTCGTCCCGGAATTCAGCTGGCTCTGATTCTGGGCCTGGCCCTGATCGAATCGCTCGCGCTTTACACTCTGGTGATCATCTTCGTAAAGGTGAAGTAAGCATCTCTCGACCTAAAAGCAAAAAGCCTCTGCCGATAGGCAGAGGCTTTGTTTTGCTTTATGTGGGGACAGCCGTCCTCGGCTGTCCGCGGAGCGCAGCTCCGCTGCCGGGTGCTAAACCTTCCGCTCCCCGCTCCACTGCTGATCCTTGTTCTGCGCGGCGCGGCTCATCGCCTCGACCAGTATCCGCCTGAGGCGATATCGGCTTTCCAAATCAGTATTGACGATCTCAAATCCCACTTCGTTAACGCGGGCCCGGCGCAGCAACACGTGCGCCCGAATCTTCGTCCGCATGCCCAGCGAAATCTCCAGGTCAGCCTCGCTGCCGATGCGTAGGTTGTCTTCCTTCGTGCCCATGCCGCCGCCCAGGCTCAACTCACGGATCAGAATCTTTGATTTTCCCCACGAACTACCGATCGTTGCGCTAATCGTGCGAGCCAGCACCATTCGCTCGTAGCGCCGCTGCCGCACCCACGGGCACGCCGGAGCGGTATCCAGTGGTGCGATCGCCAGTTCTGCCGCCTCAATGCCGCTATCGGAGAGAATCTGGCTGCTGTAGCGCGGGTCGGTCTTGGAAAGTGACTGCGCCCCTGCAATCCGCAGCTCGCGGTGATGAACCCACCCGAAGGTCTTCTTGGTCTCCACAATTTCGCGAAGCAGCGACACCGCTTCCGGATCCCGCAGCCGGCCCAGGGACTCGATCGCTTTCAATTGCACAAACGGAGAACGCGAAGCTGCTTCGCCCGGCTTGGCCATCGCCACCAGCGGGGGCGCCGCTGTGAGGTCGCCGCTCATTCCGATTTCGTCGATGGTTTCCGGCAGCACTACCGCATCCAGCACTTCCGCCAGCTCCAGCAGCGTTCGGCCACGGTCCGGAGCCGCCCCGTACGCAATCTGCCGAACTACGATGTCGTGATAGAAGCGGTTCCACTCCGGCAACCGCGTAGGCAAAAGCTCCAGCAACGTGTTTACATCCAGACGGCTCAACAGCCCCACCACCGCCGAAGCTTGCCGCGCCTGCCCAGTGCGCAGAATCTCCCGCAACTGCGTCAGAGCCGGACTTCCCATTTCCTTGACCAGCTCAACCATCCGGTCGCACTCATCTCGCCGCATGCAGCGGAAGAACCGGTCGGCCAGATGTTCGGCGCCTGACTGGCAGGTGCGACGCAAAACCAGCAGCAAGTCCGCGGGTACGGGCTCATAGAGCAACGCTTCTTCAATGTATTCCGGAATCCGGTTTTCCACGCCCACCCGTGGGCGCAAATCGTTCACCATCACCGGACGCTGCTGCTGCAGCATCTCCATTCCGGTGCACACTTCGTTGACCGCCTGGTAATTCTTGGCCTCGCTGGCCTCCTGGCTCAGTCGGACAAACGCCGCGCTCAGCAAGCTTTGCAGCTCAGGATCTTTCTCTACGCATAACTGCTCGCTTACCTGGTGGATGGCCTTGCCCATGGCTTCGCCACCCAGCCGCGCATAAAGGTCGGCCAGCTGGCTCAACCCAATCGCCGTCTTGCGCCGCGGTTCCTGCTCCTTGCTTACAATGCAGCCAGAATAATTATTCAGAATTTCGGCCGCCGTTTGCTTGTCGTCGCGGTCGAGTAACACTTCCACAAACTGGCGCAGGTTGCGCGGCGGCACGCACGGAGCTTCATTCGAGAGCAGCACCGTCTTCTTCCCCGACTCTGGCACTTCCGACCAGAACATCCGGTCCAGGATGTCGGCATGCGACTCCACCAGGATGCCCGCCTTGTTCATCTTCTCTTCTTGCAGCTTCAGAATCTGGCGCAACGAGTCCATCTGCCGGCTCATGTGCTCCATCATCTGGTGCACGGCATTGACCTTGACTTCGCCTTTCGAATAACGCTCGAGCGCGAAACGGATCGCCATATGCTCGGCGGCCTTCATCAGCAGCGGTGTGTCCTCTTCTTGCTGCGTCGTCGCTTTGGCAGCCAGGCTTCCCAGCAACTGTTGCAGGTTCAGCCGCGTGTTCGGATCGGTTTCGGTAAGCTCCTTCTGCAGCACCTCCGGCCCTGCACTGGGATCGCCCTGCACCTGGCCGAATTTAGTTAGCAGGCGGATGGCTTGAATTACTTCAGCCTCCTGCAGCGGTACCACTCCACCTTCCCATGCCTGGGCAGTCCCCGTTCCAGTTCCCGTTGCAGTGGCCCCGGTAGCCGGTCCTGCAACCCAATGCCCGGTAGCGTTAGGAACGCTTCCGAAGGGAACCACGGTGCCGCCAGCCTGGCCTCCGCCGCCTCCTGAGTTGGCTCCCTCCGCCGCTGCGATCAACTGCAGGAGCTTCTGCGGATCGTTCAGCCATTGCTTGAATTCCGGCCCCAGAGTTTGTGCCGCGATCTGCGCCGCCACGCTGATGTCGCCGGTCAGCGGGTCAGCCGCCACAAATTTCACTTCATTGATCTTGATCGTGCTCTGCTTGCTTCCGCCGCCGAGAGCGTCTTTGATCTGCTTGGCAACGTCCTGCGCTTTGGAGCCAGCCAGGGTAAAGGCCCGCACCAGCCGCGCAAAGTCTTCGATGGTTACGTCTTTGGAGAAGTGCAAACTAGCCAGACCGGCCGTGCTCAAAAGCTGTCCAAAGCTGCGTTCTGTCTGTCCCGCTTCCAGCGGAACTCCATCCAGCAGCAGCTTGTTGTCGGAAACACCGAGCAAGAAGCCGCCTTCGCCAGCCGCGGGCAGACCGTTCTGCAATTCATTCCAGGCGGTCTCAAACTGGGCTTCCGTGCGCTTGTGATCAGGCCCGTACATGCGCGCGTACTTGATCAGAATATTCAGGCTGTGGACGAAAGCCCGCGCGGAGGCCGCACGGTTTGCGTGAAATGTGGTAGCGTCGCTGATAAAACACCCCTCAACCCGCAGGTCTGGCTCTAGGTAGCTATAGGCAATAAAAGGTTAAATCCAACAGGTAAGGGGTTGCACGTTACGGAGGTAACGGTCAGAATTGGCAAGAGATCACGACGCGCACCACTGCTTCCCGGAACCTTAGTGCTTTCCTCAATCACTCACACCCCGCGTATCAAGAAAACCACCGGCCTGCGCTATTGGATGTCGCGCGTACTAGAAGAATGCGACCGCGTCGCCGCCGATTTCAGTCCCGATCCGGTTCACGATCTCCGCGTTGCCCTGCGCCGCTGCCGCTCCCTGGCCGACGGTCTTCACGCGCTCGATCCCGATCCCGACTGGAAGGCCATGAGAAAGGCGGGCAAGCGCCTCTTTCAGCGCCTCGGCGCCTTGCGCGACATCCAGATCATGATGGAGTGGATCGAAAAGCTGGAGCCAGTCCAATCCCGTGTACAGCGGGCACCCTCGCCCGCTGCGCTCACATCTCAACAGAATCTGGAGTCTATTCCAGACTTACATCGCCAAGCGGGCGGCGATCCCGCAGCCCATGCCCTGCTCTTAATCCTCGCCGCACGCGAAGAACAACAGAAGCTCGAAGCCCATGCCGCTCTCGAAGAATTCGATCGCAAGCAATGGCGTCAGTGGACGAGAATTCTTCCGGCTCGTGCCGCCACCATTCGGCTCGGCAGCGCGCTCTTCAAACATCTGGCTCTCGAACGCTGGACTGAAGCCCGCGAACTCCACAACCGCGCCTTGCGTAACCGCTCCCAGACCGCCTTTCACAACCTCCGCATCGGCATCAAGCGCTTCCGCTACATCGTCGAGAATTTCCTGCCCGCGGAACACAAGGCCTGGAGCAACGACCTCAAAGAAATGCAGGACCTGCTCGGCGAGGTCCATGACCTCGACATACTCTGGGCCACAGCCGTCTCCTGCCATATTTTTCCTGACCCTGCTCTTCCTAACGACGGCTCGCGCCAACAATGGCGCGAAAGAATTCTCTCCGAGCGCACCAGGCGCATCGAGCGCTACCGCAAGAAGATGATAGGCAACGATTCTCTCTGGCAGGTCTGGCGCGCCGGGCTGCCGCAAGGCAAACAGATTCAAGTCCTCGCCACTCGCCGCATGAAGCTCTGGGCGAATGGCCTCGATCCCGACTTCGCCCATTCCGAGCGCGTCGCCAGCCTGGCTCTTCAACTCTACGACGGCCTTCTCGCATCAGGATGGCAGCCCTCCGCCGACGCCATCTCAGCCCGCTCCAGTCTTTTAGTCGCCGCTCTTCTGCACGATGTCGGCAAGTCTAGAGGCGATAAGGGACACCACAAAACTTCCTTCGACATGATTCGCGCCCACGGCAATCCCTTAGGCTGGAAAGCCGGAGACTTGCAACGCGCCGCTGTCGTCGCCCGTTTTCATCGCGGACCTTTGCCCACCAGGAAGCACAGATTCTTGCGCGATCTTCTCCCCGACGAACAGAAAGCAACCATCCAGCTAGCCGCCATCCTGCGCCTGGCCAACGCCTTCGACGCCGCCCACGATGGCCACATCCGCCGCGTTCAAATCGAAAATGGCCAGACCGGAACTAATAAGATCAGAACCAGAGGGAACGAAGCCCTCCTTATCTCCGCTGAAGGCTATTCTCCGCTGAGCGCATCCGCCCAAACCATCGCCGCCGGGCGCCATCTGCTGGAAACCGTCCTGCACCGCCCAGTAGTCGTGAAGCCGATGAAGACCGCACTACGAAGCCGATCACAGCCTGCGCGGCCGCTCTACCGCCCCGGAAAGCGGTAAACTTCTTAAGAGGATCGCGCGGGAGCAACCTACAATGAAAACTGCCAAGCTAGCCAAGTCCTACCGTATTGACGATGGAAAGCATTTCCGCCTGAAAGACTTCGATCCTGCCGACACCGGTCATTGGCACTCCGTCGAGCATGCCCAGCAAGACTTGCAGAAGGAAATCGCCCGCATGACCGACCTGCAATCCAAACTTTATGCCCAGGACTGCTGGTCCGTACTTCTGATCTTCCAGGCCATGGACGCCGCCGGCAAAGACGGCACCATCAAACACGTCATGTCTGGAGTGAACCCGGAAGGCTGTCAAGTCTCCTCCTTCAAGGTTCCGTCGCAGACCGAACTGCAGCACGACTTCCTATGGCGCACCACGCGGCTACTGCCGGAGCGCGGCCATATCGGCATCTTCAACCGCTCTTATTACGAAGAGGTGCTGGTGGTGCGCGTGCATCCCAAAGCCCTCGAGGACGAGAAACTTCCACCTTCCCTGGTGACGAAGAATATCTGGGAGGAACGCTTCGAAGACATTCGCAGCTTTGAGCGCCACATGGCGCGCAACGGCACCGTAATCCGCAAGTTTTTTCTCCATCTCTCGAAGAAGGAGCAGAAGCGCCGCTTCCTTTCGCGGCTCGACGAACCCGGAAAGAACTGGAAGTTCTCCGCCGCCGACATCCACGAACGCAAGTATTGGGACGACTATCAGAATGCCTACGAGGAGATGATCCGCAACACCGCAAGCGCCCACGCTCCCTGGTACGTCATCCCCGCGGACAATAAATGGTTCACGCACCTGGCAGTGTCAGCCGCCATCGTCGAAACGCTGGAGCAACTCGGCCTCGCCTATCCAAAGGTGGACCCAGCGCAACGCAAAGAACTCCAGGCCGCTCGCCAAATTCTCCTGAAGAAATGAACGCTTCGCGCAGTGGGATTGTCATCCTGAGCAGGCGTTCTTTGCGCGGCGAAGGATCTGGGCGAGCCGCGCGATGTGTCGCGCCGCTTTTACTAAGCAACGCCGCGACACAATAATCGCGCGTTTGGCTCGCTTCCCTATCAACTGCGCAAACGCAACATACCGACCTGGGGTCGCCCAGTTCGAATCTTCTTATGGGCATCATCCTGAGCGGAGCCGCTTTTCAGGCGGAGCGAAGGATCTCCCGCGCCACGCATGCCTTCGCCCAAGGGAGATCCCCAACCCCGAGCTGAACTCCGCCGGATTTCGGAATGACGCTCACAAAAAGAAGACAGATTCGAACCGCGCCACTACCGTCCCGTAATGTAACCTGCGGCGCCACGTCCTATTACTTCCGTGCCACTCAGATGGCACGGTTGGGCCTTGTCCAGCCTGCGCTCCACTGCTACTTTGCCGATAGTGATGCTGATCCTCCCCTGAGGTGATGGCCGAATAGGATTTTGGGGGTTTCTATGAGGTTCATGCATCTGTGTTACGCAGCTCTGGGCTTTGCGGTGGCACGTTGGGTTTTCCGGCGTCAGCCAGTTGCTGATCCAGTCTCACGGTTGCGGTCTTCGGGTCTTCTTTAGGCTTAAGAAGGCTTGGAATTAAAGCTTGGGCGCGCGCCCCGTTGCGCTTCCATTTCGTCAGCGCGCGCCCATTCTTTCCTTTTCTGCCAAGTCCTGCTCTGCCAACTTCTGCTCTGCCAAGTTCGGGTTACTAAAGTTCCAGAGTAACCTCCGCTTCACCGCTCACTCTCACTACAATCTGCGTAGGACCACTGCCGGTCTCTGAATTCCTGTGCAACGGCCTACGCCAATTCGCCTGCAGCTCGCGTTGCTGTTTTTCGGAATCCTCTTGCTGGCCTTGCCTCCCTGGGCGGGCGCTCAGGAAGACCCCGGCGATATTCCCTTGGGAGATGTCGCCCGCAGCTTTCGAAAGAATGCCGCCCCGCCCGAGGCAACTCCTCAGGCAGTTCCCAGGACAGTGATCGACAACGACAATTTCGGGCAAGTGATGAACGCGGCGGAAAGCCGGCGCGCGGCCGGTTCCTTGCTGCGATTCTCCTTCGATCCCGCGGGCACGAGTCTTCGCATCTCCTCTCCCGACGTGACCTGCAGTCTGTCGTTTACCTCCAAAACCACCTCGCAGCTCTCCGACCCGCTCGCGCTGGACGAGCTGCCGCGCAGCGAACTCGCCAAGCTGGACGGCCCAGCCACCATCGACGGAGATTCGCTGCAGGTCTCCATGCACAACGGAACGACCTGGGAACTTCGCGAGGTGATGATCGGCCTGACCATCGTGAGGCGGCCCGAGCCCGGCGACACCGTCTCCGATATCCGCCCGGCCGGAGTTGTTCCATCGCTCGTGGGCAACGCATCGCCGCCAGTACAAGAATCGTTCCAGAAGCAGCCCGATGTAACCCTGCTTCTGCACATGAAGGGAGCCGCGGCTCCATCCACCACCGCCGTCTTTCGCACGTCCCTGAATTTTGCCCTCTTTCCCGACCAGGAATGGCACTGGGCGATCGTCAAGGCCAAAGGCATTCCACCGCAAGCACCGCCTGAACTGACAACGATCCTGCAAAGTGAAACCTCAATCCAGCCCGCCGCCACAGAACCCGCCGCAAGCACGAATGCCGCACCGCCAGCTCAGTCTCTGCCGAAAGAATTCCAGTAGCTCCGGAGACCCAAAGCCCTTTGTCATTCCGAGCACGCCGAAGGCGAGCGAGGAACCCGCTGACGCGACGCCCGCATGGAAAGGACACTCCTGTCCGTTGCCCTCGACCTTGACCTCGATTCCAAGCCCCCTTTCCCACAGACCTCCACAGCCCAACCCTGTGACATCTGACCTTGCGAACATCGCACAATTCGTCGCATCATTGCCTAGGCAGAGGCAGCAGAGCCAGTTGCGGCACCCGGGAAAAAATCGGACGCAACTCCTTTGTTCTCTAGATTTTGACCTCTAACTCCTTTGTCTAGCGGATTTTGCAGGCCAAAACATGCTTAAGTCGATGATTCCAAATAGTCGAGGGGGGAGGGGGTACCCC
>Ga0070765_100003167_pt1 | contig 10512 bp, 11 predicted proteins | sample HubBroMetageWFT5_FD_71516 | JGI IMG/M metagenome (GOLD analysis project Ga0070765, IMG submission 71516) | Warmed and freeze-thawed soil microbial communities from the Hubbard Brook experimental Forest, New Hampshire - Hubbard Brook CCASE Soil... | ecosystem: Environmental > Terrestrial > Soil... | reverse complement strand
CGCATTACCGCCCTCAGGCGCAGCGACCAGGGTGCTGAAATCCACCCGTACGAAGGCGCTTCGGGTCAGCGACTCGGGGCCACGCGGGCACCCTGTCGCCACAACGTAAACGCCCTTTTTTGCACCCAGATATTCGAGAATCTGGCGAACCTTCAGCTCGAGACTGTCGCAGGTGTAGTGTGTAGCGACCCCAAAATAATCAAACTGCGCGTGATGCTGTTGCCATACGGCCGGCTGTGCCGGTCCCTGCGGCACCTGCGTATCAGCACGCGCGGCAGTGGCACCCCAGGCGCCTAGAGTCATCGCCGCCAAGGCAGCAATTCGAGACATGGATGGCATAGAAGTAGCCCTCGCGCGAAAACGGTATCCTCATCTTAGTTCAGCGCGCGGCATGGGGGGAGCGTTGACCTGATTTGAGCCATGGCGCACCGCAGCGTTGCCGGGTCGGCCGGTTCTTATCGTGTAAAGTAGGCGCCCGCGATCGATCAGCCAAGGGGGACAACAACGATGAATAACGTGAATGTGAGCCGCGCTCTGCCCATGTTGGCCGCGCTTCTGATTGGCAGCGTATCGGTTCAGGCTCAGCAAGCGGCAGCGCCGAGTCTTGATACGGTGCCGGACAAGATGCCCTTCAGCGAACCGTATGGCGCACCCATCAGCGCACCGCGCGCGCAATCGTTGATTGTCGCGGCAGCCGCTGAAGCCACCAGGAAAGGTTGGGCGATGAACATCGCTGTTGTCGATTCAGGCGCCAACCTGGTCGCGTTTCTGCGCATGGACGGAGCCCAGCTCGCCTCCATCGCAATCGCCGAACACAAGGCACGCACCGCGGCCAAATTCCGGCGACCGACCAAAGCCTTCGAAGATGCCATTCAGAAGAATGATTCCAAGTATGTGATGACGCTGGATGACATCGTCGCCTCTCGTGGCGGGATACCTCTCATCGAGAACGGCAAAATCATCGGAGCGATAGGCTGTTCCGGCGGCACCGGTTCGCAGGACGAGGTGGTCTGCCAGGCCGCCGTTGGCGCGCTGGCAAAGAGCGGCCCGTAACCGGTAGCTGCGCCTCAGGTACGCAGCGATTGCAACAGTCCCTGTGCCGCCAGCTGCGTGAGTCGGAACACGAGTTCAAAGTCCTCGAGTTCTCCATAGTACGGATCAGGCACCTCGCGCAGCGGCTGTTGCGGCGCGTAGTCGAGCAGCAGTCCGACCTGTACTTGCCGCCGCGTTGGCACCAGCCTTCGGATGGCCAGAAGATTCTGGCGATCCATTGCCAGAATCAGATCAAAGCGCTCGAAGTCCAGGGCGGTGAGCACTCTCGCACGCAGCGAGGACATGTCGATCCCATGGGCGGCGGCCACGCGCTGCGCCCGTGAGTCCGGTGCGCTTCCCAGGTGATAGGCATGTGTGCCCGCGGAGTCAGCATCGATCTGCAGTTCAGGCGCGGATTGTTCCGCATGCGCGCGAAATACTGCCTCCGCCGTCGGCGAGCGACAGATATTTCCCATGCAGACGAACAGGACGCGCGGCAAGGATGGTTACTGCACCTGCGCCGCTGAAGGGGGCGCACTCGACGCACGTACCGTGGTCAGGTGCCGCGCGCAACATAGATTCGCGGCCAGCGCCGTGTTGCTCACTGCAATGATCGAGCGCGCAAATGAGTCCAGCGTCAGCCCATCGTCGAATCTCACATCAAATGCAGCAAATGAGCGCGGACAGGAGGTGGGCGTCGCTCCCGGAGCGATATCGTGATAGAGATGGTCGCGGCTGAGCGTAAGTCTCAGCTCCTGCAGGAACGCACCCTTCTGCACATCGCTCAGCGCGTCGTATGCTGCCTCACCACGACCCAGTGGGTAGTTCACGGAGATGACCGTCGCCCCGGTAGGAGTGCGCGGCGAGAAGCACGCCATGTTCTGCTGGCTGCCGGGTGGAAACACGAACTGCATCTGCCACTCGTTCCCCTCGACCGACTTTACCGCCCCCGGCGTGCACCCGAGCTGACGTAACCAGGATTCAATCTGTTGCTGTTGCATCGAACCTCCGACAGTGGCGCATATTCTCATTCGGACGCATGCTTAAGTCACGCGCGGCGCGTTAAGGATTACGCCAACAGGGGGGATGAGTATGAAAATGCGATGGCTGTGGATGGTGATCAGCTTCTGCCTGACGGATATCGCAGCGGCTCAAACTGCACCGAGCGAGATTGCCTACGAATCAGTGCCGGACTTCTTCAAGCTGCCGGCCACTATGTCTTTCGGCGAGGTTGTCGGTATCGCACTCAACTCGAAAAAACATGTCTTCGTGTTCACCCGGGCGAACACGACTGGCCCCGCATACGGAGCGGCGGCAGCTCAACTGCTGGAGTTCGACCAGCGCGGAAACTTCGTACGCGAGATCGGCCACAACCTCTACGCCTGGTCGTTCGCGCACAGCGTGCGCGTTGACCCGTTCGACAACATCTGGATCGCGGACAAGGGCTCGGATATGGTCGTGCGATTCAACCCGCAAGGACGGGTCACAATGGTGTTCGGGCGCAAGGCCGAAGCATCCGATGAAGGCGCTCACCCGCTGGAGCATCCGAAACCTCCTTTGCCACCAGTAGACGGGATGTTCCGTCAGGTCACCGATATGACCTGGGACACCGACGGCAATACCTACATCAGTGATGGCTACATCAACTCGCGAATCGCGAAATTCGATCGCGATGGGAATTGGGTCGGTTCCTGGGGCGAGCCAGGTTCAGGGCCGGGCCAGTTCAACACTCCACACTCCATCGTGGCTGACCGGTCCAACCACATCTACGTCGCTGATCGAGGCAATCGTCGCATCCAGGTATTCGACACCAGTGGCAAACTGCTGCAGACCATACACATCGACGTGCCCGCACCCGCGGGGGCGACAGTCGTGATCGGCAATCGCCCGAGCGAGACAGGCGGCGGCGCCGCAACGATGCAGCCAGGCGCTCCGTGGGCGCTGTGCATCACGCCGACGCCGACACAATACCTATACGTCACTGACGCGTATCCGGGGAGAATCTACAAACTCTCACTCGACGGACAGGTGCTGGGTTACCTGGGAAGTGCCGGCCGGGTGCTCAAAAGGTTCGGCTGGATCCACAGCATCGCCTGCCCGTCAGAAAACGAGCTCTACGTCGCCGAAATCCTGAATTGGCGGGCGCAGAAGCTGCTGCTTCATCCGCAGTAGCAGCGGATGGAACCGCCTCGCGCTACGAGGCCGGACTCGGCGCTGGCGCGACCGCCGGCGGCTTGCCTTTCTTGGTCTTGGGGGGCCCGTCGCTGCGCGTGAAACTCTTGAACACGCATTCCGGGTAGTGCCGGACAATCACGGCACCAAACTTATCGAGTTCGCCACTGGGACCGTAGCGAAAGCCAACGCCCTGCCTGAATGGCAGGTCGATGCACGACGCCATGAAGGTGCCGTAGTACCACTGATGATCAAGCGACTGAACCCAGATGCCCCGGTCTCCATCCGCCTGCCAGTTCCAGATGTTCTTGCGGGCAAACGGAATCGAAGCTTCGGATGGCGCCGCCGCGGGCGCTGCGTCAACGGCGAATGCCGTAGAGCTCGCCACCAACATGCATACAACGGTCAGCGCGATCACGGTACCAGTTCGCAATGGGTTCATGGCTACAGTCCTCCGGTACTTCATTCAGCGGGTCACCTAGGCGGCCGGATGACCCACAGGGCTTTAGTCTCTCTCATCCTCGTCAGGTTTCTCCGGGTCCTCATATTTGGCCAGTCGCCGCGCCAGCCTTATCGCACGCTGATGGACACGCAAGTACTGCTCGTGGGTGACGCCGCGAAGTGATTGGGTTGCACGCGACTGTCGTTCAAGCTGCGCCACTTTTTCGGCGTACCGAGCCGCCCACAGATCCTGATGTTGGCGCTCGCGTTCCTCGGACAGCGCGGCCCTGGCCTCCGCCAGTCGGACGCGCTCGCGCAATGCGGCGATTTCATCCGTGACCGCGGCATCCGCGACCCGGGCGGCTTCGCCCTCAGACTCCAGACGTTTCAGCACTCGACAAATCCGTTCGGTGCGCCCGCCACTACCCAGCTGGGTCTGCAGCGCGAACATGACATCGCGAACGCTCACGCGACGCTGACGCACCAGCAGGTCGCGGACGACACGTTCGATTTCGGTCTCAGATAGTCCACGCGGCATTGGTTCATGGTAGCAGATGCTTCCATGAGAGGCCGGTTAAGGGTGGGAGCTCGCACAAAGGATCCTGGAGGCGATCGAGGACTGGGGTTAAACCACTGATATTGCTTTTAAAATCCTGCTAGATGTTCCACGCAGTGTTCCACGAGAGACCTGTCTGGCTGCCTGAGCTTCGGGCGAGTTTCTCTTTCAATTGTCCTAAGAGGATTGATAAAGGAGAGCTACAGGAGATATAGGAGCGCCGCCAAGCTATTGATCTTCCGAAAGAAATTGACGAATTTTGGGAGAGATGCGACGGCCATGCGGGAGCCATGGCACGCTATGCCGCGATTGCTGACACGCCTGAGCGTGAGAGATGCAACGTCCCTGCCGAAACAAGCTGAATCCGGCCCTGAGATAACAAGGATTTACGCGGCTGGCGTGAGAGATGCAACGCCGGCGAAGTTCCTGCGCCCGGCACCGGATAAATGACTGAAAGCGGCCGACTTTTCCACGCAGCTGCGCGCCGGCGGCAGCGTGCAGATGTGAGAGTTGCGACGTCGCTTCGAAGATCAGCGCGTGCGCGAGCGAGGTTCGATGTGCGGCCGCGAGGGCAGCAAGGTGACACCGCTGTCCGTCCAGTGCAGTCGCGCTTCCGGATAGACCTTCAATACGCGCTGTACCGACTCCCCAAAGAAGCGCCGGAAGTAGCGGATCGCACCGTAGCTGTGGCCGAACTGTCCGGACAGCTGCAGCCAGCTCATGCTGCTGGGCCGAGTCAGCGTGAACAATCGATGCACCAACCACGCGTAGACGTCCAGATCCATCGGACTCTTGCGCAGCTGACGGATCGCACTGGTGGAGAGCGGCGCGGAACGTTCAGTGATCGAGTCGTACAGCACCGGTGACAGCACCAAGGTACTGCCCTGCCCCACCCCATCCGCTTCGTCCCACCAAAGCCTCGCTTCCTGCACGAACAGCGCCTGGCGGATATGTAGCCCGGAACGGCCGCCTGCGTCGCGAATGTTCTCGTCGATCGTCACGGCGCAGTGAATCAGCCGCAACAGTTGATTGGCATAGATCCGCAGCGAGCCGCGCTCCCCGCGCGTAATCGGTATGTCCAGCAGTCTCAGGAATTCGTGCACGCTGCGACCGAGGTAGATTTCCGGCGACTGTTGTCGGACCGCTTCCGAGGCGCAATAGATGCTCAGCAGCCGTGCGGGCACGCCGTAGGGCAATCCAGTGTCAGGTCTTGCAGTCGAGAGCGTCAGCTCAAGCCACCCGTTGCGCCGTGTAAAACTGGTCACGGCGCCGGGGTCAGCGTGCGGGAATGAGCACTGGATGAGGGGGACATACTGAAACGACACGCCATCCTGACGATCGCCGACTTGCTGCCCCAATCCCTCAATCGGCTGATTCAGTGCGAGGGCTTTGCTCAGTACGCGCGGTGCGATCTCTTGCGCAGGCCGCAGCGTTGACGGGGGCTTCACGGGTGATGGATTGGGGTCGCTGCGGACCAGGAACAGATGCTCCGCGGCGCCAGGGTAGCGCGTTCGGACCATCTCTATTGGATAACCGGCCCGCATCAGCTGCCCGATCGCGCGCTCAGGCGACAGGCCGATCTCAGCATAAAGCCGCACTGCCCTGTCTAATCCAGCCTGATCAAGCATGCGTACTATGATGGCTCGCTGCACGGATTTCTGGTAGCTTCCAAACAAAATCCGTGTACCCGCGGCTCCTTTCGGAGATCAGTGTGCCAGCGATACCTGCCATTGACAAGCTCGAGAACATCCTAGCGAGCAGCGAGAACTTCCTGCAGAGGATGCACGAGCTGGGTGCCGAACCTCACCAGCGCAAGACCTTGCAGCGACTGTTTAGCCCGTCCGAGGCGGCGGAGATGGTCGGTCGCGACCGCACGACCCTGGCGCGTGCTGAACCGGAGATCGGTACCGCCACCCCACCCCGCAATCCGGGGAACAACCGGCGCGTGGGTTACACGCTCGGACAGATCCAGGCGTTCCGACAGCACTTCGGCACCTTGCCGTGGCGCGATCCGGCTACCGATCCCCCGCTGGTCGTAGCCTGTCAGAACTTTAAAGGCGGCGTCGGCAAGTCGACCACGTGCGTGAACTTTGCGCATTTCCTCGCCCTGAAGGGCTACCGCGTACTGGTCATCGACACGGACAGTCAGGCGACCACGACCTCGATGTTCGGCTACGTGCCAGACGCCGAAATCACGCAGGACGACACGATCCTGCCCTATCTGGCGAGTGATCAGAAGGATCTCGGCTACGCGGTGCGGTCCAGCTACTTCCCGAACGTTGATCTCATCCCAGCGTGCCTTGCTCTGTACGAGGCCGAGATCGCGATGGTGATGCGGGTCGCCGGCCAGCCAACGCCCGCACAACGTGTGGCCTTTTTCAGCGAGCTGCGGTTTGGCATCCAGACCATCGCCGATGGCTACGACGTGATATTGATCGACAGCCCGCCGGCGCTCGGCATGATCTCGATCAATGTGCTGATGGCGGCTGATGCGCTCCTGGTGCCCTCGGCCGCTCGGATGTTCGATTTTTCGAGCACCGTCCAATTCTTCCGCATGGTGCATGCGTATATCGCCCAGCTCGACCCGGAGAAGAGCTATCGATGGATTTCCGTGCTGACCACCCTCTTCGACCGTCGCTATGAGAGCCAGAAGCAGTTCTTCGAGGTCATGCGCGCCTGCTTCGGCGATTCAGTCTTTCAGCGCGTCTTCTTCCATTCGAGTGCGGTGATCAATTCCGCAGCCCACTTCACCACCCCCTACGAGCAGCTCAAACCCGACCGTGCCGTGCTCGAGATGCTCGACGGGGTGTTCTCGGAGATTGAACTTGCGATTCTGCGGGAATGGCCGTCGAAGGCGGCTGAGCTGAGTCAGCGCGGGATCCTATGAGTTTCGGAGTTTCGAGTCGAAACGTACGTAACATTATGATTATATTGCGAAGATGTTCAAGTAGGGTACACCGGGAGTAAACAATTATGGCCAGTAAGATCTTCGGCGGAGTCAATCTGAGCGACGTAGCTCGCTCGGTCAAGGAACGGGCTGAGCCTTCCCCGTTTGATAAACCGAGCAGCGCCAAACCCGTGCTCGCGGCCGCCGAAATGGCCTTGACCGGACGGACGGTTCCGGCACTGGAACGAGAGAACATCTTCTCAGTGGACCCGAAGCGCGTGCGGCCGTGGAAATATCACAACCGGACCGACGCGTGGTACACGCGCGAGCGATGTCACGACCTCATCGAGTCCATTGCCCGAGATGGCCAACAGGAACCAGCGGTCGCGCGCAAGCTCAGCGGGGACACGAGTTACGACTATGAGCTCATCTACGGCATGCGTCGGCGCTACGCCTGCGAGGTGCTTGGGCGCAAACTGAAGCTTCGGGTGGTCGATGTGGACGATGCGCGCGCAGCGGTGTTGATGCACATCGAAAATGCGGATCGCCAAGACATCACGCCGATGGAGCGGGCACTGTCGTTTCAGACCCAGATTGAAGCCAGAGTCTTTCCAACGCAGGAAGCACTCAGTGACGCAATGGGTCTGAGCAAGCCGCAGGTCAGCAAGATGCTGAAAGCCGCCCAGCTGATGCGGCAAAGCAGCATAGGCGCGTTATTTGTCGATAAGAGCACCGTGCCGGTGGAGCAGGCTTATAAGCTCGGAGCGCTCCTGGAGCGGCCGGGAGCAAAGGAAGTCATTCTGCAAGCGGCAAAGAATCTTGCGCGAGACGCGGACGCGCGCCGCGACGCTGGAGAAATTCTGCGTTCGCTGATCGGCAGCCTGGATCGCTCCAAAAAGTTCGATCCGCTTCAGAAGCACTACAACGTTGGCGCTTCGCGCCGAGTGCTCGTCACTCGCAACGCGAGGGGAAAGGTGACGCTCGCCTTTGGACAGGGTCTGCAGGGACTGGAACGTTCCGATGTGATGACCTCGATCGAGCAGATATTGAAAGATTTGATGTAGGACGGATCGGTCTCGCGATAACATGCGCCCCCTTATCGAGGGGTAACCATCTGGAGGGTCCTGGAGAGATGGCACGACCAACAACTAGACTCGAACAGGGGACAGGCGCGCTCAGTGAAGAGCAGTGGCACGAGTTGATGCGATCGCTGATCGACGAAGTCGACGCTCCGGGGGACGAAGAATACGAGGACTCGATGTTGCAGGCGGTCGCCAGCCGCGACCATGCGAATCAGTCTGGCAACGATCCTGGCCCCTAGGATCACTATTGGATCAGCTGCGATCCAATAGCGACGTCAGAGATCTCCGCCGATCTTCACTACGTAACGGCCTCGCGCCTGGCCTGCGATGAGTTCCTCGCAGGCCTTGGGCACCGCGTCCAGGCCGATAGTCTCTCGAACGATGAGCCGCTTGAGTTCCGGCAGCTTCCATTCGCCCGCGAGCTTCTGCCACAGATCCAGGCGCCAGGTGCGCGGGACTTCCACTGAGTTGATGCCCAGAAGACTGACACCGCGCAATATGAAAGGCAGCACAGTCGTCGCGAGCGCAGGAGATTGTGCGAGGCCGATGCACGCAATGTTGCCGAGCGGCTGTACGGTTCGCGTCAGATAGGTGAGGGTATCGCCCCCTAAGGAATCCACGGCGCCACCCCAACGAGTTTTCTCCAGGGGCCTTGCGCCCAGGTCCAGCGTCTTGCGATCAACGACCTCATCAGCGCCTAATTCCTTGAGAAACCCAGCCTCATCTTTCTTCCCAGTGATCGCCGCCGTTGTGAAGCCGGCACGCTTGAATAGCCCGAGAGCGATGGCGCCGACGCCGCCGGTGGGTCCAGTCACGGCAATCGGACCGCGATCGGGAGTCTGATGATTTTCAAGCATGCGGCGAAGCGCGAGCGCCGCAGTGAACCCGGCTGTACCCAAAGCCATTGCCTCGAACAGCGTCAAACCCGAGGGCAGGGGCACGACGGCATCCGCCGGTACGCGCGCTACTTCTGCCAACCCACCGTCGAGTCCTTCACCGATGTTGCAACCTGTAACTAAAATCTTACTGCCGGGTCTTAGCGAGGCGTCGGTGCTGCTCTCGACGATGCCGGAGAGGTCGATGCCGGGGACCTTTGGCAAGCCGCGCAAGATGGCGCCCTTGCCGGTCACGGCCAAGGCGTCTTTGTAGTTGAGGCAAGAGTAGGCTACGCGGATTACGACATTGCCAGGGGTCAGATCATTTACCGAGAGCGACTCGAATCGGGCCGACAGGCCTGAGTCGGTCTTGTGCACGCGTAGCGCTTTGAAAGTGGACATGACGATCCCCCGCTATAGTCATCACATTGATAAAGGGTAGGGTTTAACGATGAAGCGAACAATAGTCAAAACGGCCGTAGCACTCGCGTGTTCGGTGGCGGCAGGTTCAACGCTGGCCGCCGCGCCGTTTTCCTTTGACACAGCCTACGGACGACTGCCCAAGGACGTCGTGCCGATTGCCTATACGCTGGAGATCACACCCGACCTTGCGTCCATGACCAACGCAGGCCAGGAGTCGGTGCTGCTCAAGGTTCGCAAGGCCACCGACACCATACAGTTCAACTCGCTCAACGAGAAGCTCAGCGACGTCATGCTGGATGGCAAACCCGTCAAGAACATCGCGAGCGACGACGCCAAGCAGTTGACCACCGTGACCCTGTCCAGGCAGACCACCGTCGGCGAACACACGCTGTCGTTCAGCTATAGCGGCAAGATCGAATCCACCGCGCACGGACTGTTCGCGCAAAAGTACTCACAGCCGCGTGACGGCGTCATGCTGACAACACAGTTTGAATCCACCGATGCGCGCCGCATGTTCCCATGCTGGGACGAGCCGGCATTCCGCGCGACATTTCAGCTTACCGTGAAAGTCCCGGCTTCATGGGCCACGGTGGGCAACATGCCGATCGCGACCCGCAAGGTCACCGGCGATCTGGCATCCGTAACCTTCAAGCGCACTCCCAAGATGCCCACGTATCTGATGGAGTTTACCGGCGGCGACATCGCCAACGTCAGCGCCAAGTCCGATGGCTACGACTTCAGCATTTGGGCGGTGCGCGGGCGCGAACAGGATGGCCAGACCGCACTGAAAGACGCACAGAACATCCTAGCCGACTACAACGACTATTTCGGCTATCGCTTCCCGCTGCCTAAGCTCGACTCGATCGCGATACCCGGAGGGTTCAGCGGCGCGATGGAGAACTGGGGCGCGATCACTTACACGGATACGGTTTTGCTGGTGAACGCTTCGAGTTCGGTCGCCGACAAGCAGCAGGTGTTCGCAGTGCAGGCGCACGAAATGGCTCATCAGTGGAATGGCGATCTGGTCACCATGGGATGGTGGGA
>Ga0070765_100003165_pt1 | contig 10516 bp, 15 predicted proteins | sample HubBroMetageWFT5_FD_71516 | JGI IMG/M metagenome (GOLD analysis project Ga0070765, IMG submission 71516) | Warmed and freeze-thawed soil microbial communities from the Hubbard Brook experimental Forest, New Hampshire - Hubbard Brook CCASE Soil... | ecosystem: Environmental > Terrestrial > Soil... | reverse complement strand
CCGGCCTGCCCGGCGCCGCAGAAGTCGACCTTGACCGCATCGAAGCCCCAGGCGGCGAAGCTGTCGGCATCCCGCTGATAGTGCCCGAGCGATCCGACACCCTGACCGTGGCATCCACTCTTGCCGGCGTCGGTGTAGATCCCGGCGAGCAGACCGTGCCGATGAAGCCAGTCGGTCAGCCACCGGAGCCCGTGAGGCCACTGGCGATGGTCGATCACGAGCTCTCCGTTCCGGTCCCGCTGACCGGTGGCCCACCCGAAGTCGAGCCACACGATCCGGTAGCCGGCCCGCGCCAGGCCGCGATCGAGGAGCGACCTGGCCACCGACAGGATCGTCACCTCGTCGAACACCCCGCCCACCCCGTAGTACGTGTTCCAGCCCATGTATGGGACCGTCGCGAGCAGCGGTTGGTGGGGTCGGCCCTGGGGCCCAACGCCACCGCTGCCAGCGGGCGGCACGGCGCTCGCCGAGCTTCCGAAGATGGTCATCGCGACCGCCAGTATCGAGATCGGGACGACGACGCGCTGCCGGCGCACGATCCGCGGCTACCCGGCCACCCGGTAACGCATGAACTGCACCTCGGAGCCGAAGGTGCGGGTCTCGACCAGCGATAAGGCGATCCGCTCGTCGAGCACCGGAAAAAAGGGCGTGCCCCCTCCGAGCACGACAGGGCTGACGAATAGCTGATACTCGTCGATCAGACCGAGCTGCGCGCATGCGCCGGCGAGTCCCGCGCCACCGACCGCGATGTCCCCGCCGTCCTCAAGCTTGAGCCGCGTCACTTCCTCGGCGAGTCCGCCCCTCGCGATCCGCGAGTTGCCCTCGACGCTGTCGAGCGAGGTCGAGAACACGATCTTGGGGAGGGCCTGCCAGATGCGCGCGAACTCGAGCGTCGCATCGGTCGCGGCCGGATCGCGATCGGCGGTCTCCCAGTAGACCATCGTCTCGTACAGCCGGCGCCCGCACAGCTGCACCCCGACGTGGCGTACTCGCTCGGTGTGAAACCGGAAGAGCTCCTCGTCGGGGACCGACCAGTCGATCTTGCCATCGGGATCGGCGATGAAGCCGTCGAGCGACGTCGTCATCGAGTAGATGAGCTCGCGCATCATTCCTCCCCGGGCAACAAGACGCTGCCGAGGATACGCCGCTTGCGTCCAGGCCTCGGCGCGTTGGCAAGCCGGGGTCCGAAGACACGGGCGATGTCCCGCCGCAGTTCCCCGAGCTCGGCGTCGTCGAGCCACATTGCCGCGAGGTTGTAGGAGACGCCGTCGCGGATGGGATCGATGTCACCCCGCGCGAGGTATCGGTCGAAGTCGCCCAGCAGGCCGGCCACGAACGCGGTGAACGCCTGCCGGTGCTCGTCCACGCTCATCTGCTCGAACTCCCCCACGCCGATGTTCGCCGCGGCCAACCGGAGGATGTAAGTGCGCTCGAGCGCGCCCCGAACCCTGCGCTCCGACACCACGGCGAGCACGCCGGCGTCGACCAGCCGAGCGACGTGGCGGTACAAGCTCGCGGCGGGCACGTCCGGGAGCTCGGAGCGGAGCTCGGTCGTAGTCAGCGCCCGGTCACCAAGGAACACCTGGACGATCCGGAGCCTGACCGGATGGAGAAGCACCTCAGCGCTGGTCACGAGGGCGTAACACTACGGCGAGCCGTGGCGGCGCGGGCCGGACGGCTATCCCGCCCAGGCGACTGCTACGTCGTGGCCGGGGCCAACGGCTACGCCGTGGTGGCGAGCCTGTCGGCCGCGGCGTCCGCGTCCGGGTACACCGGCTCGGGGCGCTGGTACTCCTCGGCCGTCAGCGGACTCGACAGGATGAAGTCCGCGGTCGCGCGGTTGCACGCCGTCGGGACGTTGCACACGACCGCGATCCGCAGCAGCGCCTTGACGTCGACGTCGTGGGGCTGCGGCTCAAGCGGATCCCAGAAGAAGATCAGGAAGTCGATCCTCCCCTCGGCGATCGCGGCTCCGACCTGTTGGTCGCCGCCGAGCGGCCCGCTGAAGAAGCGGTTTACCTCGAGGCCGAGCTCGTTCGCGAGCAGCGCGCCGGTCGTGCCGGTCGCCCACAGCTCGTGCCCCGAGAGCGTGCCACGGTTGAACCGGGCCCACTCGAGCATCTCGGCTTTGCAGTTGTCGTGCGCGATCAGCGCAATTCGCTTGCGGCGCGTCATCAATTTGACGATCTCAGCCATTGGTCATTACCTCACGAGAGATTCCGATTCCGTCTTCATCGAAGCTAGCAGGCGGTCCGTCAGCCTCAACGATGCGTCTCGCGCGCCCACCCGCCGCCCCGCGCCAAAGAGACCGGGCCGCCGGCGGGGGCGGCCCGGTCTCGATGCTCCCTTGGCTGATGTCCGATCAGCCGCGGTGGTGCTGCGAAATGCCGGGAACGGCGAGCAGGCCGTCCGTGTTGTTCTTGGCGTCGGTGTAGAACCCGACAAGCTCGCCCTGGTCGTTGACGCCGTTGATCGTGGTGGCGCCGACGCCGTTCGGGTCATCGACGGTCTGGAAACCGCCCCACGGGGTCCAGGTGAAGCCGTGAGTCATGGTGCTCGAGCCGACCACGACCTGGTAGAGACCCACGACCTCGTTGTCGTCGTTGATCCCGAGGGCCTGGGTCATGCTCGACCCCGGCACGTCCAGGATCGTGACCCGGCCGTCACGCCGGAGCAGGTAACCGACGACCTGCCCGTTCGACGAATCCGACGTCGCGTCGGTCCCGAACCCGGCGACGTCGCCGCGATTGTTAATCGCGGCCGCGGTCGGGTTGTTGATCCCCGATGGCGTGATCTCGTTGAACTGGTTGCGGCGGATGTCGAACGAGTACGCGTGCGTGTTGCCAGTCGCGTCGTTGTAGAAACCGACGGCGACGTTGTGGTCGTTGACACCGAGCAGCTGGTCGGCCGGAGGCGTCGCGGGCATGTCTGTGGGGAAGTCACCATCGATGAAGTAACCGCGGTCCGACACGAAGGCGCGGTTGTCGTTCACGGGAGGGTTGTTGTCGACGGACGCATTGTTCGTGCTCGACCAGAAGCCGACGGAGACCCCGCGGTCGTTCAGGCCGGTGACCTGGGTCTGGGCCGACACAGGCCAGTTCTCGTTCTTATACTGGCCCTGCCCATACGGAGCGGAGAGCAGGTACCCCTTGTTGGGGTGACCCTGCGCACCCGAGCCGAAGTAGCCGGCGATAAGGCCGTGCTGATTGATGCCGAGCAGCTGATTGAACGTCGTGTCAGCCTGATTGTCGAGAGTCGTGAAGTGGTACTTGTTCGACCCGCCGTGATCGTGGGCCAAGGCCGGACTCGCGACGGCGCCCGCACCGATCACGGGAGCGGCGGCAGCGACCGCGGCGACGCGCGCCCACTTGGCGGCGCGACGGCGGCGGCTGGTCTCTCGCGCGCCCGTGGATGAGCGAGCGTGCTTCTTCGCATGCTTATGCATGGGTTCTCCTTGTATTGAGACGTGACAGAGGTCACACCGCGCGGCGGAAGAATTCACTCACTCTCTTCTCCCGGCCCCCACGAGGTGCCGACATCTCGATAAGACGCAGCCAATCGCGACCGCATTCCATCGGGCATCCGTGAAAAATGTCTAACGGCGCAGGCCGGGACGGGATGGAATAAGGGCCGCGCCGGATGCGTCCTTCCAATCGTGGGGTACGCCCTCAACGAGCCTCCGTCGAGGCCTGGGATCGCGCCCTATGATCGACAACCAGCCATGCCATCCAAGCCCACGCCCGACGACCAGCAAGCCCAGGCGATCACGCGCCTGGTCGACGAGCCCGGCCTCGAAGCCGAGCGCGCCGGTGCTGGCGCCTGGGCCGATCAGCCGGAGATCCGCCGGCAGGTCGAGTCGGAGCGTCGCGTGGCCGCGGCCCTTCGTACCGGCGGGCCCGCGCCGCCCGATCGGCTCGTGCACGCGGTTGAGACCAAGGTGCGGGAGCGGTATGGGGCGCCTGCCGCCGGGTCCGACAGGCCAGACCGGGCAGGGTCCGGGAGACCCGGCCGACCGGAATCCGGGGGGTCGGTCCGAGCGTCCCGTCCCGCGTGGCGGCCGACGATCGCGGTCGCCGGGCTGGCGGCGGTGTGCGCGGCGGTCGTGATCGGGATCGTCGGCATCGGCGGCGGTGGCAGCGGGCCGAGCATCCCCGCGGCTGCCGCGCTCGCGTTCGCGCCCTCGACCGCGCCTGCCCCTCCCGCGCGCTCAGCCAAGCTGCTCGATGTGTCGTACGGAGGCGTGACGTATCCGAACTACGCCAAGTTCTCGGTGCCGCCCACCGGCGAGCGAACCGACCATGTCGGCGGACGCCCTGCGCTGACCGTCTTCTACCGCCTTCCGAACGGAACACGGCTCAGCTACACCGTGTTCTCGGGCAACGCGGTTCCACTTCCGCACGACGCGCAGCCGGTCAGGTTCGAGGGCGTTCCACTGCACGTGTTCACGACCTCGTCCGGACTGTCGGTGGTCACGCTCGTCAGGTACGGGCGCACGTGCGTGCTCGCCGCGCGGACCAAGCCGGATGTCGTGCTGTCGCTGGCCGCAGCTCCGGTCCTCGCCAACGCCTAGCCCGCTCGGCCTTCCCCTTCCAGGCGGGCCGCGATCTGCTCGCGTCCCCGGTGCAGGCGGCTCATGATGGTCCCGTCCTTCGTGCCGAGCGCGCGCGCCGCCTGCCGGTAGGACAAACCGAGCACGTCCACCGCCACCAGCGCCTCACGGAGCGGCTGGGTCAACTCCTGCAGAGCCTCGTACACGGCGGCGCCCTCGATCGATTGCGCGATCGGATCGATCGGGGCCTCGATCTCGTCGATTTCGTCGCCCGCGGGTTGGATCGTGACCTGCCGCTTGGACCGGCCCGAGCTGATCCAGGTGTTGCGCAGCACGCGGAGCAGATACACGACGTCCTGATCGCGACGCAGGAACCGTGGGCGTCGGAGCACGCGCTCGAACGTGTCCTGGACGAGGTCCTCGGCATCCTGACGCGAGCCGCACAGGCCATAGGCCGCTCGGTACAGCCGCGCAATGTGCGCGCCGAGCGACTCCGGATCGAGTTGGCGGGTGCCGCCCTCCACAACGCCGCCCAGTCTCACAAATTGGGCGCGCGCGAGGGAGAACGGTTGTTTCTAGCCCCGGATGCGCTGAACGACCACGGCTGCGATGTACGCGAGGCCGCCGATCGCGCCGAGCCAGTCGTAGGGCTCGCCGCTCCGTCCATGCGCGAGGGCGATCACGAACGCAACGATGATCGCGACGATCACCGCCACGCCCGCGAACGCGGTCGCGTGGATGTCGATCGTCCGGAAACGCTCGTCCCGTCCGTCGCCGCGCAGTCCGCGGATCGTCTCGCTCCGGCCGCCGAGCAAGATCACCGTTCCGAAGGCCGTCATGATCGCCAGCGACACGAGCCCGCCTCCCGGGTCTCCGCCGATCCACTGCGCCGCGAAGATCACGAGCCCGAGAGCGACCGAGAACAACGGGAGGAACCACTTCGACCTACACGCCTGCTGCATCGAACATCGCCTCCACCGTCGTTTCGAAGAATCGCGCCAGCGACAGAGCCAGCGGCAATGACGGCGTGTAGCGCTCCTGCTCGATCGAGTTGATCGTCTGGCGGGAGACGCCCATCACCGACGCCAGTTGACCCTGCGACAGACCCTGATCGGTGCGTAACTCGCGCACCCGGTTTCGCATCCGCAACCTCTTGGTGGCTGTCAAGTTGCCTTGACAGGGGACGATAGGCCCTGGAGCGCGTATTGTCAAGCGTGCTTTACACGACGATCATTTACGGGCCTACCTCTGAAGTAATTGCGCTCACCCGGGACGCGCGCTACGTTCGGCGCATGGCCGTGGAAACCGCACTGGCACAACCGATTCCGTCACGCGCCACCGTCGGAGAGCTGCTTCGCACATGGCGCCGGCGGCGCAGCCTCAGCCAACTCGAGCTCGCGCTCGAGGCCGACGTGTCATCCAGGCACGTGAGCTTCCTTGAGACCGGCCGGGCACGGCCGAGTCGCGACATGGTCCTGCGCCTCGCCGAGCACCTGGAGATTCCGCTGCGCGAGCGCAACGGGCTGCTGCTTGCCGCGGGCTACGCGCCCCAGTACGCCGAGCGCTCGCTCGGCGAGCCCGACATGGCGCCGATCCACCAGGCGCTCGACCGCTTCCTCCGCGCCCACGAGCCCTACCCCGCGGTGATCCTCGACCGCTACTACAACCTGATGTCGGCCAACGACGCGGTCTCGGTCCTGACCGAAGGGGTGGCCCCCGAGCTGCTCGAGCCGCCGGCTAACGCGCTGCGCGTGACCCTCCACCCGGCGGGGATGGCACCTCGGATCCTGAACCTCGACCAGTGGAGCGCTCACCTGCTGGGGCGGCTCCGCCGCCAGGCGGCGATTACGGGCGACCCGGAGCTCGAGCACCTCTACGAGGAGCTCTCGTCCTATCCCGGGGTCAGCCTCGAAACGCCGCCCGACGAACGCGCCGCCAACGAGATCGTGCTCCCGCTGCGGGTGCGCGACGGCGACCGGGACCTCGCCTTCTTCGGCACGGTGTCGACGTTCGGCACCGCTGTCGAGATCACGCTCGCCGAGCTGACGATCGAGGCCTTCTACCCCGCGAATGCGGCCACCGCGGCCCGTCTGCTCGAGGGCATCACCGGCTCGTAACCGCGGCCGCCACTAGGCGGCCGACTCGAGGAAACCGGTGACATCGCGCATCCGGCCGTCGTCGGCCGTGGTCGCGAAATCAATGCCGATGGCGATCGGCTGGCCGGCCGGCGAACCCAGCGACCAGGTGAAACGCACGCGGTCGTGGTGGACGTCCGGGCCGGCCACGAGCTCAAAGCGATGCCCCGGATACTGCTCCTGCGCAGCGCCGATCATGGCGGTGATCTCGTCGGTGCCCTGGCCGGCCATCATCGGGTCGAGGTAGCTGGCGTCGTCGGTGAGAGCGTTCGCGACCAGCTTGCGCCGGCGCTCCGGGTCGGTTTCGTTCCACATTTCGATGTACGTGCGGACGATCGTGGTGGGGTCTGACATCTGCTTCTCCTTGGTAGTGCTGGGGTGGTTGCAAGTCACCGCAGGCTCCCACCGGCGGCGACGGCTGTCGATTACCTGCCAGGTAGCCCAACCGGGTCGGCGATCTACGTAAGCTGACTCATAAGTTGGCGACGCGTTCGGAACTTGAGGACACTCAGAGCACCAAGGCCCCGACCGGCCAGATGCCGGACGAACTGCACCCGCGGCATCTCGTGATCCGGGTCGCGGAGGTCGCGGTGTTCATCGCCGCCGTGGTGATCGCCATCACCGCGCTGCCCGGACTCGGCGAGGTCAAGGCTCGACTGAAGGACGCCACCCCAGGCTGGGTCATCGCCGTCGCGCTCGCCGAGGTCGGATCTGCTCTCGGCTACCTGCTCTGCTTCCGCGCGGTGTTCTGCTCACGGCTGCCGTGGGGGCTGAGCTACGACATCGCGATGTCAGAGCAGGCGGCCAACTCGCTGCTGCCTGCCGGCGGTGCCGGCGGACTCGCGCTCGGCGTGTGGGCGCTCCGCCAGGCCGGAATGCCGACCGGGCACATCGCGCGCCGCACTGTCGCGTTCTTCGTGATCACAAGCGCCGCGAACTTCTTCGCCCTGATTGTGGTCGGTATCGGCGTGTTCGTCGGCATCCTCTCCGGCAGCCGATCATGGGTGCTCACGTTCGTGCCAGCGCTGATCACTGCCTTCGGAGTGCTGATCGCGGGCCTCAGCCCCAAGCTCCTGCGTGCGCTCGGCCAGCGGGGCGCGCACGCCGACAGCAGCACGGTGAGCGGGAAGGCGCGCCTCAAGGGACGGTCGGCGCTCGCGGCGATGGCCGACGGCATCGATCAGGCGATCGCCTTGCTGCGCACGCACAGCCTGGGCGCGCTTTCGGGCTCGTTCTTCTACATGGCCTTCGACATCGCGGCGCTCGGGTTCGCGTTCGCCGCCGTCGGCCATGTCCCGTCGTTTGGCACGCTCGTGCTCGGCTATCTGATCGGCCAACTCGGCAACCTCATCCCACTCCCGGGCGGTATCGGCGGCACGGAGGGCGCGCTCGTCGGAGTCTTCGCGCTCTACGGCGTGAACGTGTCCGACGCCGTCGCCGCGGTCTTCCTCTACCGCCTGTTCCAGCTCGCGATTCCGGCCGTGCTGGGGGCGCCGGCGTTCGTGATGCTGCGCCGCCGGCTGATGCGAGAGGACAAGCCGGCGTCGGTGTGCGGGCAGCTCGCCGTGGACGTAGTCAAGCTGCCGGCGCGCAGTCGCGGCTCAGTAGCGGACCGTGACTCCGAAGCGACCACGCCACAATCTTAAACCTCAAGCTAACCTTTAGTAAGCGGTAATTTCCCCGCGCGGATCTCAATCAGAAAGGCTGCAAATTGGGCAAGGTCTGGGTTCTCGACACCGAAACGAAAGGCACCGGAGCGAACATGGTGCCGCTCGACCGAGTGCTCAAGAAGCCGGCCGCCGAGCCCGAGCCGGTACGTGTTCTCCGTCAGCCGAAGCCGCCGGCGCCGAAGCCGGCCGAGCCAAGAAGCCCGAGGCAGTTCAAGGTGGTCGACGTAATGACTCGAGAGGTCCTCGCCGAGGGTGCGGACACGCGGACCACCATCAATCTGCTCGAGGACGTTCGCAGCATCGTCGACGTGACGATCTGGGTGTGGCAACCGGAGACCGAGCGCTGGCGGATGTTGACGTTCGACGAGGCCCGGTCATTGTGGGACTACCGGGGTCGCATGGATGATGACGCCGCAGCGCGCGCGGGTTGAGCTGCGGACGCCGACGCCGGCAGATCGCGACGAGTTCCTGGCGGCGATGCGCGCCAGCGCCAAGCTGCACCGGCCGTGGTTGCAATCCCCGGTCACACCCGAGGCCTACGACCGGCTGCTCGCGCGCGCCGCGGATGACCGCTACGACCCGTTGTTCGTGTGCCTTCGCGACGAAGGCCCGATCGTCGGGTTCTTCAACATCAGCGAGATCGTCCGCGGCCTCTTCCAGAGCGCGTTCCTCGGCTACGGCGCGGTCGCCGCGCACGCGGGCCACGGGTACATGAGCGAGGGGCTCCGGCTGGTACTGGCGCGGGCGTTCAACGATCTGCGCCTCCACCGACTCGAGGCGAACATCCAGCCGGGCAACGCCGCCTCGATCGCGCTGGTCGAGAAGGCCGGGTTCGTGCGAGAGGGGCTCTCCGAGCGGTACCTCAAGATCGCCGGGCGATGGCGCGACCACGAGCACTGGGCAATCCGGGCCGAGCAGTGGCGCTCGCTCCGCCGCCACGGCCGATCGTGATGGTCGCCGAGACGCGCCGCCGGCGTCGAGCGTGATCGGTGCTCAGGCGGGCTGCCCCAGCACGAGCTCCACGAGCTCGCCGGCGCTCGCCGGGTCGAATGGCTCGCCGGTCATGAGCCGGCGGTAGAACAGCACCCCGAGCAGCGCGACGGTCGCGAGCTCCGGATCGAGCCCAGCTCGGAACTCTCCGTCGTTGACCCCACGCGCGATCAGGTCGACCAATGCCTGCCGCCGCTCGACCGAGTAGCGGTGGTGGAACTCGCGCACGCGCGAATCCCGTTCGGCGCCCTCGATCAGGGCGGGGATGCAGCGCGAGAACGTCGAATCGACGACCACCTCGGCAACGTGACCGATGAGCAGCTCCACCGCCTCGCGCGCCGAGCGATCAGAGAGGTCGGGGACCATCTGCTCGTGGAAGGTCTCGAACGCGTCGGCGATCAGGTCCAGCTTGTCTCGCCAGTGCCGGTAGATCGTCGACTTGCCGACGCCGGCGCGCGCCGCGACCGACTCGACCGTGACGCCGCCATAGCCCTCGGCCGCGAGCTCCTCGACCGCCGCCTCGAGGATGACCATGCGCGAGCGCTCGATCCTCGGGTCCGGCCGGTTATCCCTCCGCGCGCTCATCGAATTCGTTGTAGCACGTTGACGTATCGCTGCGATACGCGTACGTTTCGTATTTAAGCGCGAACGAGGACGGAGGAAGACCGCATGCCTACAGTCAGTGTCCGCTACATCGTCGATGACGTCGACGCGGCGATCGCCTTCTACTGCCGTCGACTCGGCTTTGAGGAGGTCATGCATCCCGCGCCCACGTTCGCGATGCTCTCGCGCGGTGATCTTCGGCTTGTTCTGAGCGCCCCCGGCGGCGGACCCGGTGGCGGGGCGGCGATGCCGGACGGCACGGTCCCCACGCCCGGCGGATGGAATCGCTTTCAGCTGGAGGTCGACGACATCGAGGCGACGGTTGCCGACCTGCGCGAGCACGGCGCCCGGTTCCGCAACGACATCGTCGACGGCGTCGGCGGCAGGCAGATCCTGGTCGAGGATCCCAGCGGGAACCCAGTCGAGTTGTTCCAGCCCACGCGCGCCGAGGCGAGCCTGTCCCCGGCTAGGTGACTTACTCCGCGCGCTCCCGGGTCGACAGTCGCTACTGACCACGAGCCGATCCGGGTACGAGCCGTTGGACCGGCCGCGAGCGGCTTGGACCGGCC
>Ga0070765_100003164_pt1 | contig 10517 bp, 9 predicted proteins | sample HubBroMetageWFT5_FD_71516 | JGI IMG/M metagenome (GOLD analysis project Ga0070765, IMG submission 71516) | Warmed and freeze-thawed soil microbial communities from the Hubbard Brook experimental Forest, New Hampshire - Hubbard Brook CCASE Soil... | ecosystem: Environmental > Terrestrial > Soil... | reverse complement strand
CGACAAGGAAATTGTTCAAAGTGGTGGTAGTCAGTGTCGGAGTGGTTACACCGCCTTCATTCGCGCTGGTAGTGCTGAGAGTAGTGATGGTGGGGTTCCCGTGAACCTGTGTGGTGGTCGCTGAGCCTTCTACCGAAGCTCCCAGCGTCAATTTGTCTGACATGAAGGTCTTGGTTACGCGTAATCCTTCTTGCCGCGCCCAGCTGAAACCGACCGTATACTGCGGGTCGATCGTCATTGGCAGGTCTTCCGCACGGTTCTCGATGGACTTCCTATCTTCAGTGAGTAAGCTCCACATCTGGCCGCCCGTGACGGTCCAGCCATTGTCGAACTTGGCTTGGCCCCAACCTTGACGCAGACGCAGCACGTAGCTGTTGCTCTCATTGTTGTTCGAAGTAATGCCAGCGCCGAGGAAGTCGGTCTCGACGTAGCCGGTGAGTTTCACCGTGGCAAGCTTTCCTTCGAGTAACATACTCAGACGCGACTGACGCGCACTGGAGTTCCATTCCGTGGTCTGACCTCCAGAGTTGCCGAAGAACGGGATTTGGTTGAACCCAGTGTTGATGTCCGCGCCCTCGGCCTTATTGCGGAAGACCGTTTCAGCCGCCAGGAAACCACCCGGCGTAATGGTGATTCCCTTAAAGTGAATAGCCATCGGCGATTCACCTCCGGCCTGCGATCCTTCGACCCTGCCACTCGGAGCTGGCAGGCCGGTTACCGGGATGGAAGCAACTCCGGCTGTGTGGCTGTCGGGAGCCGAACCGTTCGCGGATGCCGCGAAGGCCTCTGAAGAGCCGCCGGTATTGACCTCGCTTTCCAGCAGTTGCATTCTGTGCTGTTGTTCCTTGAGCTGTTCGCTCTGAGCCTGCAGCAATTTGGTTTGCGCTTCGATGAGATCCCGGAGCTGCTGAATTTCGGTTTCCAAGCTCGCCGGTGTCGCAGCTGGAGCGTTTGTTCTTGACGTGCTCGCAGCGGCGTCCGCAGGCTTATCCTTTGCGGCAGTGGCGTCGTTCGTCTTGGAGGCTGTGGTGTCCTTCCCGTCTCCGGCTCCATCTATCCCTGCCATTGCCGGCGTTACGATCAGGCCGAGCGCTAAAAGCCACGTGATAAAAACTCGCATTCCTTTCCTCCTTAATTTTGACCGCTAGACCGTTATTGGATTGGCGAAAGGTGATCCGACGACCAAGTGAGGGGCTTAGGTCCTGGCACCACGAAACAGTTCCCGTTGGCTTCACCTTCGCAGCAAACATAATTACGAGCATCATCCGCGTACACAAGTCGCGGCGCATGAACCTTATGCGCCGAATTTGAATGCTCTGTGACAGGAATGTTAATTGTGCGTTACTAACTGTTTTCAGGATGTTTTTGCAGGCTCATCTTAAACGGCCGTAGCTCGGCTCTAAATGGAACGATGCGAAGAAGATCCGGGAATTTCTGGATGGTAGGAGATTCGATGTGAGCAGAACCGAACGGTGAATGCTTGCACCGCCAATTCACCCATGCGAAAATTGCGGTCGATCCCTTCGGCGGCGATATCGTCTAAAGGTTAGGACGGAGCCCTCTCAAGGCTCAAATCCGGGTTCGAGTCCCGGTATCGCTACCACTAGCCGCGAGCTTCGGTATTCCCTTCCGTGCTTATTGGATGTGGCAGGATTTAATTCCTTGTTTTTCGAAATATTGCTGGTGATATTCCTCGGCGCGGTAAAATTCCGAAGCCGGAGTAATTTCGGTGACGATCGGGCGCTTGAACACTCCTTCTTTAATCAGGACTTCCTTCGAGGCCCGAGCGGCGGCTTCCTGCTGCACATCGTGAAAGAAGATAGCCGAGCGGTATTGCGAACCCACATCCGGCCCCTGGCGGTTCAGTGTAGTGGGGTCATGGCTCTTCCAGAAAACGGCAAGAAGCTCGAGGTAGGACACTTTTGCCGGATCGAACTCGACTTCCACGGCTTCCGCATGTCCGGTGCGCCCGCTGCAAACATCCTTATAAGTGGGATTCTTCATGGTCCCGCCGGTATAACCAACGATGACGGAAGTGACTCCCGGCACCTGGCGGAAGGCGTCCTCCACACCCCAGAAACAACCCGCTGCAAATGTAGCCTTAGCCATCGTTTTCAACTCCTTTCATCTTATCGAATTCCTATGTTGCCATATTGCGTGATTGCGGTCGAGTCGGCAGTAACGCCCTGGAAGGCACGCTGGCAGATTATTTGCGGACTAAAACAAGCTGGCTCATCGGCGGCTCGGTCGAGCTGCGGGTCTGCTGCAGGATTTCATTCAGAAAAACGGGAATCTCGAATACGGCTTGGTTTTTCATCGACGCAGCGTTGTGATGGTAGCGCGCAAGAGCGGCGGGTTCGATTAAACGTGCCACCGCTTTTTCGATGTCGCGAAAACTCGGCAGCACCAGGCCGACTTCGTTTTCAAGAACCCAGTCGGCGTTGTAGCGCTCCTGCGGAAGCGTCCATGCGTTTCTCTCGACAATCACGGGAAGCTGCATGGCCAGAGCTTCGCTCAAGCTGCCCGGGCCGGGCTTGCCAATGAAAAAATCCGCCAGCTGCATGTAGTAATTCACGCGGCTGGTAAAGCCTTCAATAAAGATTGGAAAGCGAAATCTTCGTGCGCGCAGAGCAGCGGCAAGTTTTTCGTTCTTTCCGCAAATCACCAACAATTGAAGCTCGAGCCCGGAGCGATTTAGCTTGTCCGCAATTTCCAATATTGCTTTCGAGCCGTGACCACCGAATAAAACCAATCCGGTCGGGAGATCGGGACGCAAGCCCAGGCGCCGGCGCTCGGCGATGCGGTCTTCGACCGGGTCCTGGTAAAAACGCGGATGAAGAATCATCCCCGAGGCGCGAAATATACGATTATCAGAATAGCCGCGCTCCTGCGCCTGGGCTACAGCGCGTTTCGAACCACAAACAAAATATTGCTGTTGGTTGCGCTCGATCCAGAAATGCTCCGGATAGTCTGCGACATCGGTAAGTACCGTTACGAATGGCCGTCCCGGGAAAGCGCGATGGAAGCTTTCATAAAGCGCGCGATTGAAGTGCGGAACGAAGGACACGACCATCTGCGATTGCGTCTGCTTCCACTGGCGCTCGAGTAACCTCACGGTGGGACGATGGTAAGCGCGGATGGTAGCCTGCAGAACCCGCATGAGCTGCGGGCTACCCAGAGTCCAACCGGTTCGCAGCATGTGGTTATAACCATCCTCGATGCGTATCCCGGTGTACCTCTTGAGGACGTCTAGCTCGTCGAGCAAAATTTGGAGGTTGGTCAGGCGAACGTCCCAGGAAAACCCTTGCGACCGGATGGACATTTCCAGTGCGGTGGCGGCGGCTCGGTGACCGCCACCGGCGTCGAAAAAGCAAAATTCGATTGGCTCCATCCGCTCAGTTTCACAGGCGATTTGCAGAGCTTTGCTACAGAAATGTTAAAGTTCCGCGACGCGTGCCTAAAGAGTTAAATGGCTTTATTATCTTAAGATTAGCCTGAGTGTCATCTGCGCGTAACCTGCATCTTCTACCCTTGTCGTTGTGAAGTGCGATCTTCACGTCCACACATACTTTTCCGGAGCCTGTACGACCCCCTTTGTCCGAAATTTCTGCCGAGAAAGCTATAGCGATCCGGAAAAGGTCTACGCGCATTTGCGGCAGCGCGGGATGAATCTTTTTACTCTTACCGACCACGACTCGATCGAGGGTTCGGAAAAATTGCGGCAGCATGCGGATTTCTTCGTGAGTGAAGAACTCACCTGCAAGATGCCGAGCGGTACGGAAGCGCACATCGGCGTCTATGACCTGAGCGAGCGGCAGCACACTCAGCTCCTGCGGCGACGCAACGACTTGGTCTCGCTGCTGATGTATCTGACCGAGCGCCGACTGTTCTTCAGCATCAATCACGTTTTTTCGAGCGTAACCGGAAGGCGCGAAGCGGAGGACTTTGAATGGTTCCAGGAATACTTTCCGGCGGTGGAGACGCACAACAGTCACATGCTCGAAACCGCGAACCGGCATGCCGCCCGTCTGGCCCAGAGATGGAACAAAATCGCCATTGGTGGAAGCGATGCCCACGCCCTACCTTCTGCTGGAACGGCCTACACCGAAGTTGCCGGCGCGCGGAACAAAGAAGAATTCTTCGCTGGCTTGCGCAACGGAATGGGACGCGTCAACGGAGAATCCGGCAGTTTCCGAAAACTCACCCGAGATGTGTTTTTAATCGCGGGTGAAATGATGCGTGAAAAATCGTGGACGGCTCTGCTCTCACCTCTTGCGGCGTTGGTGCCGGCCATCACCTATTTGAATTATTACCAGGAACGCAGATTCGGCCGCCACTGGGCGAAGCAGATTCTTGGCGAGCCGGAAGCGTGCAAAAACCCCCGCTGGATGTCGGTGCCGCAGCCTGCGACCGAGGAACTCATATGACTGTAGCGAAAGCAGTCTGGAACCAGATTCAATCAAACGACCATCGGCTGATGCGCCGGGTACATCGTTGGCGCGCGCCGCGATGGTTTCGCATATTCATGATTGTAACAACGCGGATGGGTGACGGCTGGCTGTGGTACGCGCTCGGGCTGATTCTGTTGCTCTACGGTGGCGAGCACAGGTTCTTGGCAATTGGCGCCGGAGCGTCGGCTGCGGCCGCGGGTATCTTTCTGTTCCGCACGATTAAGCGTTTCAACCGCCGGCAACGCCCGTGCGAAATCGAGCCGCACTGCTGGGCCTCCATCCTGCCCCCAGACAAGTATTCGTTTCCCTCCGGACATTCCATCACCGCGTTTGCGGTTGCGCTTTCGATTGGGCTTTTCTACCCGGACCTGCAAGGCTCTCTACTAGCGGTGGCGTTCTTGATCGCTTCCTCGCGAATTATCCTGGGAATGCATTTCTTAAGTGACGTGCTGGCGGGCTCGGCCATCGGCGTCGCTCTGGGGTTCGCCAGTTACCACATCTTCGCCTCGCTCTGAGAATCCGGCTCATTCCTGTACCATGCGCACTAGAAAAAGCGGCCCGTCTTGACGCGGCTGTATATTCAAGCGGAAAATTGCGCTCCGTCCTCCCAAAAGGCAGGCCAAGCTTGAATCAGCGTGCGGCTTAGCCGAGGCCACTTGGCGCGGGAAAATAAGATGAACAAATCAAAATCCAAAAGCCAGGAAGCAACACCCGGCACCAGACGCTTCTCGGGACTGCTCGGCCCGACTGTGGAACAGCGTATGGCGGCGGGCAGAGCGCTGCGCGAAAAAGTCCCCCGGACTTCGCATGCGAAATGGGCGCCTGCGCCCAATCGCCCGGACCCGATCGAGCTGTTGAAACACGCTGACCGGGGAAGACTGCCGGAGCTTTTGCCGATTCGCTATGCTCGCATGCGCCATTCGCCATTCGGATTTTTTCGTGGTGCCGCAGCTCTGATGGCTTTCGATCTGGCACGAACGCCAGCGACCGGCATTCGCGTGCAGGCCTGCGGCGACTGCCACGTGCTGAATTTTGGAGGGTTCGGCTCGCCCGAACGCCGGCTCGTTTTCGATATCAATGATTTCGACGAAACCCTTCCAGCTCCGTGGGAATGGGATTTGAAGCGGCTGGCAACCAGTATTGTGTTAGCGGGCGGCGACCGGGGCGAAAGCAGCCGCCAGGCCGTCGATACCGTGCGTCAGATGGTGGCTTCCTATCGCAAGCATATGCGGGAATATGCGCGGATGCGGGCGATCGACGCCTGGTATTCGCACATTGACGCGGAGATTTTTATTGAGCAAGCCAAGACCGTGCGTGACAAGAAGCGCTGGCTGGAAATCGAGCGAGCCGCTCGATCGCAAACGGCCGAACACATTTTTCCACGGATCACGGACGTAGAGCACGGGAGGCCGCGAATCGTTGATAGACCACCGCTCGTGTATCACCCGCGGGTCTACGCCAAAGCCAGCAAGCATGTGCGCGACATGTTTCATCGTTACAGATTGACGCTGCCCGAAGAGCGACGCGTCATTTTGGACCGCTATCAAATAGTGGATATCGCGCGGAAGATCGTAGGGGTAGGCAGCGTGGGGACTCGCTGCGCTGTAGTTCTTATGATGGCGGGTGAAAACGACCCGCTATTCCTTCAATTCAAAGAGGCGCATGGTTCGGTGCTGCAGCCTTATGCAGGCAAGAGCCGATATCAGAACCAGGGAGAACGAGTGGTGACCGGGCAACGCATGCTGCAATCGGCGAGCGACGTTTTTCTGGGTTGGACACGCGATGAGGAAGGCCACGACTACTATTTTCGCCAGCTTCGCGACATGAAGATGTCTGTTCCGCTCGAGCAAATGACCAAGACCAGCTGGCAAGAATATGTGGAAGTTTGCGGATGGGTGCTGGCGCGGGCGCATGCTCGGACCGGAGAGGCCGCCAAAATCGGCGGTTACGCGGGGAAAAAAGATACGCTGGATCGGGCCATCGCGAAGTTTGCGCTTAGCTATGCGGAACAGACCGAGCGCGATCATGCGGCGCTAGGGAAGGCCATCAAGGTCGGGCGACTACGCGCCAGCAGTGAACTCGAATGATTTGCCAAGGCTGCCAAGCGGGATAAGCCCTCACAAATCGAGGGGAAGTGGGTTTTTGCCCGTGATTAGCCGCGCGGAGCGGTCGAAGGTGAGGTAAAGCCAAGCCCATTGCAGCAAAATCAGCAAGCGGTTTTGAAATTGGACGATGTAGAGCAGGTGGATGAAGATCCAGATAAGCCAAGCGGGCAGGCCAGAAATTTGCAACCAGTTCAGATCCGCTACCGCGGCACCTCGCCCGATGGTCGCAAGGTTTCCCTTATCGAAATAGTGGAACGGGGGAAGGTTTTTGTTTTCAAGGCGCGCTTGAATTAATTTCCCCACATAATGGCCTTGCTGAATGGCGGGCTGCGCGACTCCGGGAAGCGGCTTGCCGGTCTGATGGCTGAAATTTGCGAGATCGCCGATAACGAAAATCTCCGGATGTCCGGGAATTGTTAGATCCGGGTTTACGACCACGCGGCCTGCTTGGTCCAGGGTTGCCCCGGCTCCTTTCGAAAGAATACGGCCGAGCGGAGAAGCTAGAACTCCGGCGGCCCACAGCACGGTGCGCGTGGCGATCGACTCCGTGCGGTTGCCCTCGCGGATGGTTACCGAATCGGCTTTAACGTCGGTCACCATAGCGTCGGTCCGAACTGTGACGCCCAAGCGGACCAGCATTTTTCGCGCTGCTTGAGAGAGTTTTGGCGGATAGGTGGGAAGAGCGCGGTCGGTTCCTTCGACCAAAATGATCTGGGTTTGCGAAGGATCGATGTCGCGGAAATCGTGCGTGAGAGTGTCGTGCGCAATTTCACCTAGCGCGCCGGCAAGTTCCGCACCCGTCGGCCCCGCGCCTACAATTACGAACGTCATCCAGGCCTTTAGCTTTGACGGGTCGGGTTCGCGTTCGGCGGCTTCGAAAGCCAATAGAATGCGACGCCGCATGGCGGTGGCGTCTTCGACTGTTTTCAGTCCGGGAGCAAACTCTTCCCATTCATCGTGTCCGAAATACTGGTGGGTGGCTCCGGTGGCCACCACCAGCGTGTCATATTCGAGGGTACCATCGCTTAGAATCACGCGACGATTCGCAGCGTCTATGTCCACCGCTTCGCCTAGCAGAACCTTGGTGTTTTTCTGGCGGCGGAGAATTTGCCGCAAGGGAGCAGCGATATTGGCGGGCGAAAGCGAACCGGTGGCAACTTGGTAAAGAAGAGGCTGGAACAAATGATAGTTGCAGCGATCGAGCAGAGTTATGTCAACAGGAGTGTGTTTCAGCCGGTGGGCGGCGCCCAGGCCGCCGAAGCCGCCGCCGAGAATAACCACACGATTGCGACTCGCCATTCTAGCCAAGCCTCTCACTTATTCGATGTTCTGGTGAAGAGATAGGACCCAAGAATGACACAAAGCGAGGAAACAACGACAGCGGGTAACCCCAGCGGCGGGAAGATTCGCCGAATGTTTAAATTCTTCCCGCCGGCCGTAGGCCAGATCTACTACGCGCGTGCAGCCTTGGATCTTGGTTTGACAACGGTGGATACTTCCGAACCTCCGGCGTTCGCCGCTTCCACGTTGATGCTGCCCGCAAGCTCCGTCAATTTCTGATCCGTTTCCTTCTCCTCTTCCAGAGTTTGCTCAAGGAGCTCCACGGCGCGTTCGTGGCCCAGGAGTTCGGCGTAGGTGCGGACGGTGCCGTACGCCGCGATTTCGTAATGCTCCACGCGTTGGGCGGCAGAAATCATGGCTGCGTCCAGCACGTCCTGCTCGAATTCTCCCATCATTTCCTTACCTTCCTCGATGAGACCTTCCATACCAGCGCACTTTTTGCCGGTTGGTTTCTCACCAAGCTCGGTGCAGATTTCCTCCAAGCGACGTGCATGCTCTTTGGTCTGTTCCAGGTGCTCTTCGAATCCGGCGCGGAGGTCGTCGGAAGTAGCGGCCTTGGCCATCTTGGGCAGAGCCTTGATCAACTGGTTTTCTGCGCTATAGAGATCTTTCAATTCGTCAACGAAAAGTTCCTTCAGGGCCTTGTGTTCCATTTTGGAATCTCCTTGTAGAGCTTAGGTTACTACTCAAAATTTTCGTGGGACTCGCTTAACATTACCCTCTGATATTTGATTTCAAACGATATGCAAGCGCGCGCCGCTAGCTTTTGGCACTCCTTCAACAGGATACGCAACGCAAAAATGAGTGGCCATCAGGTGAACTTACTAGAAGCAAGAACAGATTCCCCTAGTACGGGCGCAGGGACTACTGGTCGGGCAGCTTGTCTTCTAACTCGCTAGCCAGTTTGTGAACATCGGTCGCCGCGGCAAAACCCTGAAGTTCTTGTTTAGAAGAATCTACGTCAACGCCTATGTGCTTGCACATCTTCTGCTGCATCTCGAGCAGGGTAGTAAGTTCCTGCTCGGCAAGCATGCTGACTTGAAGATCTAGGTGGGAACGGCGTTCGGCCTGACGGGTCATCCGATTTTGGCTGATCAATACAAAAATCGTAAGAAAGACGCTTTCCAATGCGACGACCAGCGTCAGTATCCCGAACGGGAAGGGATCGAAAGGCTTCACACCCGGGGTCGGGTTTAAATTGATGACGCCCCAAGCGAGTACCAGTAGGATTTGCAACAGAAGAAAAGCCACGCTACCGATAAATTTTGCGATGGCCTCGCTGATTCGTTCGGCAGCGGTTCGCCGTTCAAGAGCGTCGTGCTCCAGTTTCGCGATCGCTTCGATGTTGTACTGCGTGGGGTTTGTCTTGGCTTGATCAGATAAGGGGCTTGGCATTTTGGATTCGAGTTTCCGGATGGGAGGGTCCGCAGTCAAGATTCTACGCTAGTGCGACTTGGTATGAGCAGAAGGCTGGACTCTCCACAGTAACGAGTAAACATGAAAGTCGCGACGCATGCCGCGAAACAGACTAACCTGTCTTCCTTCCTTGTTTTCTTTCCGTCTTGGGCTCTCGCACTAAGGATGGTCTCTTTTCCGCGACTGCAGCCGGCTTTTTCGCCAGGCTTTTCTTCAAAGCTTCCATCAGATCGATGACCGGAGCTTTGGCCGGGCCATGCGGCAGCGCAGTTATTTTTCGTCCATTGCTCTTCGCGTCAATCAAAGCTTGCAAGCTGTTCTGGTAAGTATCGTGGTATTTTCCGGGCTCAAAAGGAGCCGCCAGGCTTTCGATAAGCTGCTCGGCGAGCGTGCGTTCCTGCTCTTTGATTTGAGTCTTGTCGGTGTGGCCATATTCGGCTGCGGGACGAATCTCGTTGGAATAAAACATTGTGTGAAGAGTGAGGCCGTGCTCGCGCGGGCGGATGATGACGATGTACTCGCGATTGTGCATGGCAATTTTTGCTATGCCCGCGTAGCCCGACTTTTCCATGGCTTCCATCAGAAGCTGATAGGCCCGCTCGCCAGCCTCTTCGGGGAAAACGTAATAAGAAGCATCGAAATAGACGGGATCGATTTCGTCGAGTTTGACGAACTCGAGAATTTCCATGCTGTGCGCGGTTTCCGGCTCTACTTCGTCGAGCTCTTCCTGGGTGAAGAGCAGGTACTGGCCTTTTTCGTACTCGTAGCCCTTCTCGATCTCCGAGCGTTCTACCATGCGGTCGCAGGTTGGGCAGAACAGGGGCTGTTTCAGGCGCGTGTGACAGACTTTGTGGAGCTGGTTGAAGCTAATTCGCTCGGTTCGCGCCGCAGGAGAGAGACGAATGGGTATCGAGATTAAGCCGAACGTGAGATAGCCTTTCCAGGTTGAGCTGGGCATAGATCACTCCCAAAGTGTGTTGGAGCACCGTGCTCGGTCTCCAGGGAGGGTAACGCCACCGGCTGGTCGCGTCAATGCTCCTGTGCGCAAGGCGACGTCTAAGGGTTATAAACGGTCTGCGAGTATGAGGACGACCAAGATAATCAGGATCAGGCCAAGTCCGCCCGCCGGGTAGTAACCCCAGCCCGCACTATACGGCCAGGTAGGCAGGGCTCCCAGCAGCAAAAGCACCACGAATATAATGAG
>Ga0070765_100003163_pt1 | contig 10520 bp, 6 predicted proteins | sample HubBroMetageWFT5_FD_71516 | JGI IMG/M metagenome (GOLD analysis project Ga0070765, IMG submission 71516) | Warmed and freeze-thawed soil microbial communities from the Hubbard Brook experimental Forest, New Hampshire - Hubbard Brook CCASE Soil... | ecosystem: Environmental > Terrestrial > Soil... | reverse complement strand
TCGCGCCAGGGCGATGGCTACACCTGCTTGAGCTTCCTCTGAATCAGGCATTATTTGCACGGCGAGATCTGCCTTTGAGCGAGATTCTTTCGTGTTTCCAAGATCCGCTTCGAGCTGAGATTGGTCGTTGGCGGTGGCGACCGCATATTGCTTTGATTCCTGCCGTATTGCCTCAGTTCGCGCGCGCTCAAACAACCGCTCGCCCCTGTGGACTTGCCCCAACGCAAAAGCAGACCAGCCTTGTATGTTCAGAATCCAGTATTCGAGCGGTTTTCCTTTGAACCAATCCACTTCGCGCTGCTGCGCCGCTTCGTCTCCGTTTACAAACGCCAGGTCGTAACACACCGTGTGAGTGGCGAAGTTGTCGTGCTTGTCTGCGGTCGCACGCTCGCACATCGCCTTGGCCTCTGGGAAGCGGCTGGCCCTTAGGTAGTTGTAAGCAACGTTGTAGGAGAGCGCGGGATTTAAGCGAATCGCTTCCTGCGATGCGGCAATAGATTCGTCCAGACGTCCAACTTTTACGAGTTCGTTCGCCAGATTGTTATACGGGATCCAGTCGCGCGGATAAATCTGATTCCAGAGCTTGTAAAGGTCAATCGCCTTGTCCTCTTCGCCCGTAAAATCCACGTAGTAGTGCGCCGCGATATAGAATTTCTCCTTCTCGCTGACGTGCCCGCGCAAATCGAAGCCTTTTTTCAGATATTCGTTCCCTAATTCGATTTCTTCCAAATTGTGGTAAACCGCGCCGAGTCGTGCGTACGCGATTGCAAAATTCGGATCCAGCTCGACCGCCATTTTGTACGAAGTTACGCTTTCAGCTTCGTCGCCGCGTATGCGCTTTTCGTCGCCGACCGTATATGCCTTCAAGGCGGCCAGCGAACTCGTAGTGGCCTGCTCGATCGGCGTATCAAATTTCTGAATTGAGCTAATGGATTCGCCTAGTTCGCGGCGCACGGGAGGAATAATTTCACCCAGACGGGGAATAATCTGATCTTTATGCAACGCCTGAATTTCTTGATGTGTCACGCGGTCGCCGTTCACACAGTTCGTCGCGTCCAGCGCAATTACGTAGCGGTCTCCCAGATTAAAAATCGCGCCGCCGACGACAGCTTTTGCCCCCGTTCGTTGGCAAACGTCTCGTGCGATCGGAGGCACTAACGGATCCTCCGGCGGGCGCCCCATAAGTTTAAGCGTTTCACGCACTTTCCCTGCGCTGACCAAATTGAAGTAGGGCGACTCGCCAAGTTTTACCGCCAGCGCTTGCCTCAGCGCGCCGTCGAATACGGGATCGCCCGTGGTATTCACAAAGTCGCCGACGAGAACAAAATCAGACGGGCCTAACGCGAGAATGGAACGGCTTCGCGCAAACCGAATCGCGATAATGCAGACGACAGCGATTAGTGCGACAGCCGCCAACCACTTCCAATCCCGAGTCTTATTCCCAGTTTTATCCCCGAAACGGGGAGCGAGCACCGCGCAGCCTTCAGGCATCTCTGCTAACGACCGAGCGCCGCTAGTTTCAGTAATTTTGTCCGCGCTCGAAACAAGAGTCGGCTCCGCGGCTTTTACCCGTTCAACGGGAGCGATAAAACGGTAGCCAATCCGTGGCACCGTCTCAATGTAACGTGGCTCTTCGGCCGAATCGTAGATGGTATGACGCAGTTTCTTGATCGCAGCGTTCAAACCTTGTTCGAAATCGACAAAGGTATTCTCGGGCCACAAACGGTGTTGAAGGTCTTCGCGCGTCACCACTTCGCCGGGTTTTTCCAGAAGCAGTAGGAGTATTTCAAAAGGCTGACCGTGCAGTTTCAGACGAATCCCATGCCTTCGAACGCTACGTCCACTTGGGTCGACAATGAAATCACCGAACCTTAAAAGGGGTACAGGTTCGTTCTGTGCCATAGAAGGGCCTTCGATACGCGGATTGTAACCTCGCACCAAATCGCCTCCAAGCTCTAAATCGGGCTAGAAGCTTCATTGATTCTTATGTTTGCACGGTCATACTTTTTCATATTGAAATCATAGTCCGTCCATTGCTTCCCAATCCGAAGCTCCGCACTATCCGTCGCGGAGGGCTAACCCGAATCACTCGGAGTTAATCCGCCAATGGGTCAGGACGGAGACAATGCGCAAGATCTGTTTAACGCGACATAAACGGAGAACACAATGAAACAATTCGCTAGGATATTCGTAGCAGTGTTCGGAATTGCAACTCTGGCTTCAATGATTGCGGCGGCGTTTTGCGGCCCGGCACAAGCCCAAGTTGTCGAGGAGGTCAGCCACATATCCCTGGGCAGTGGTGTGACGTTGAACTCCACGCTCACAACCCGCCAGGATCCCGATCCCGCCGACGTGTCTCTCAAGCTGACTGGCGTCAAAACCAATACTGAAAAAAAGGGGAGCATCACCGTAATCGTCCGCGGAGTACCAGCCTCCAAGACCATTCCCTCTGGCATCACCGCACCCACAACGGTCCTTGCGGCATATGGTGTCGTGTCCGGCGCGATTACTCCCGATTACGCCTCATACGTGGCTAAAAACGTCGACGAAGTAACGATCACATTCGTCGATGGCAATCCAAATGATCCAGTTATCGTTGGCAATGTTTATAACGGGGCGAGTATGGCCTCAGGCAAAGCGAAGTTCGAACAATTCGCCATAGCTAAGGTAGTCGATACTGCCTCACCATCCACGTATCAGCAGTTGGTTGCCAATGAAGGAGCCCAGTTCAATATTGCGAATCCGGAGGTCTCCGTAGCTCCGGCTTGTGCGAACGTCGCCGCGCAGCTCGACGTCGACTCCAACGGCGATCTCTTGGTCCGCGTTTTCCAGGGAAGTGACGCGCCTTTCCCCGGCGTCACCGTAGTCGTCACAGTTACTCCAACCGGAACCGCGCCGCCATTTCAAGTGGAAGCCGTTAGCGACGCGAACGGCCTCGCGCAATTTAACGGTGCCGCAAACACCGTCGCGCTCAATTCTCAGAACCCGGTAACGGGTATCTCGCTCCAATTTTCAGATGATGGAGCTACCGAGACCTGTGTTATCCAAGGCAGCCAGAATCCGTGCGACTCTTCGGCAGCACCAACCCACACCCGGAATCGCGACTCCGGCGTTCCGCATAGCTGAGTAGGAAGCCGACTCTGAAGAGTAATATTCCGCTTCTGCCTTCCACGAGAAGGCCGGTCGGAGTCAAGACGGTTTTTCTTGGTCTTACCCCTCTCACCTGTTTGAGCACAGCCACCTGAGGATAGATTTCCTTGGCGATTTGCTCGATGCGCCCGTCGTATTCCGCGATGCGTTCGTTGAGCGATTCGATTTCTGCTAGCAGCGGGTCCAACGCGTCCCGTAACTCCTGGCTCAGTCCCTTGGCCATCTCCCGGTCCATTTGCTCGGTCCCGCATTGCGGCAGTCGCGCGCCATAGGATTTGATCACCCTCGTGCCGCATTCACCAGCGCCGTGCGCGCGCTGACTAGTGCCGCTCGAGCCCGGATCACCGTCAGATGGGTTTGTGCTTTGGCACTGCGATGTCGCACCGGACTGAGCAACCCGGGATCGATTCTGGCTAGCCGGGCCAGCGTCCGGGCATCCAGCCGATCATCTTTTCGGCTACTCTCCCCGATCAATCGTACATTGCGCGCATGCGCCACGATCACTTCATGGCCTAACTGAGTCAACTGCCGGCTGGCCCAAGGGGAATGCGTCCCGGTTTCTAAATGATGTTCGGTTATCCGATTCTAATCGGGACTTAGCCAATTGACAGAACTAATACGCCAATGTAGATTCTCCCGAATCCTCCGTTCGGATGGAGCAAACGGGAGAAGACAGCCATGGCCAGGCGCAGATTCTTGTCACAGTTGGTCGCCGGTCTTCCTTTTCTAGCACTGGGGGCGAAAGCCCAGGAATCGAAAAGAGCTTTGAAGATCATGATGAGGAGTTCCTGGGGAACCGACGACCCGACCCGAGCCTCATTTGTTTTTGCACATGCGCTCGCGTTGTCGGATGCAGGTCACGAAGTTCAGATATTCCTGACTGCTGATGCCACGTATCTGATGCGTAAGGCCACGTCCGATGCGGTGATTCCCATTGGTTGGCCGCCACTCAGTGAATTGCGCGAGAAAATCGTCGCCAAACACATTCCTGTGTTTTCTTGAGGAGCTTGCTCCCGAGCCCGTGGGGTTTCGGAAAATGATCTCGCCAATTGGAGTGCGAAGTTCGGTAACCCAGCCATCTTTGTTTCTCTAGTTGAGTGGGCCGATCGCATAATCGCCGAATAGGGTCGCATTGTAGCGAGCCGATCCCAGTTCGAACTTCTCCGGTTATCCGTGCCAGGCAAGTGAAATAACCGATGAAGAGGCCGTGATTTTGCGGCATACCGTAAGACCGGCCAGCCAATGAGGGAGGTCTCCCGCCACGCCTTGGAGGTGGACCGGGTTAGCGCAGACAACTGCCTGATTAACGAGGTGGTCTCAATGGATCGACGCAACACTCAGCTCGAACCCACCTTGCATTGAAAACAAAAAACCGCTCGCTAGATTAGATTAGCCGGAACTCTACCCTGGCTTTTACGCGTACTCGTGTCGCCGCCCTTGGCGTTGCGTGCTGAGTCATGTGAGGCGATTTCCCCACAAAAGTCTAATAGCCCACATAACTATGGATCGCAGGTGCTACAACTGTCACTGGAAGTTTTCTTGTCCATTCGCCAACGCTTTCTCCAGACTGTGCGAAACAGAACAGACGCAGAAAATCATCTGCCTTATAAGTATTCTTAAGGTATCCAGTGGCGCCGACCTCGCCTCTTACCTGGAGTGAAATGAGGTTTCGATGGATTACCAAGCGGAGATGTATCCCCGACGTTCTCCTAACCATCTTCGGTTCTATCTTTGGCTTTAGCGCCATATTGGCCGTAGTTACTTTAATCGACTATAGCTTGCAGGGTTAATAAACCGGCAACGCTAGGACCAGAACGAACAGGAATCATTTCAGGGCTTCCGCGATTCACGAATTGAGAAGGCAAGAAGGCAGCGGTCTACAAACTCGGCGAGTAAGTAGATCCGTTACTCCGATAGCATAATCCGCAAAAAGGAAGTTATGCCTGATCACGTAGAGAACCATCTCAAAATTGGTGAAAGACGTCGTCACAAGCGCATTTTGGTTTCACCGCAAACCTCCATAAAACTTGGTGAACACAGCGCGGGAATTATCCTGAACATCAGCGAAGGCGGTTTGGCATTGACATCAGCTGAGATTCTAACTGCTGATCACATGGCGCCAATGCAGTTTCAATTGCCAGGATCTCGGGAATGGATCGAAACAAACGGGGAGGTTGCATGGATCGTTAAGTCGAAAACGGAGGCGGGCGTCCGGTTTGTCAATCTTCCAGCAAACACTCGCAAGAAAATACGGAAGTGGATTTCTCAGGAATCCTTTCGTGGCCAAGTTGGTCAACAGCAGCGCGCCTAAGGAGTGCAGTTCAAACCTTTCCCATCTTTCTAAGAATCTGTGCGGACTTAGAAGGCAGATCGAGACACCCGATCTTGAGCCGTCTGGCCTCATTCACTCGTCATCGTACATCAATAGTGATTGAACCTTTTGCGAACCTGGATCGCAGAAGCGTACTAAGAACCGCTTTGCGCGGGGGATCTAACGCTCCCATAGCGAAACCAAGCCCGGATCTGAAAACCTGCGCATTTACAGCGAGAAGGGCCGACAGCTGACTGCTTGACAGTCCAACTTTTTGGCATTAGTCTTCGTACGCATTTAAAACAAATGTTGCATCATGCTTTTAAGATCACAACGGATGTATCAGCGAGAACGTGTCCGTGAAACCAGCGGGTCGGGGGAAGCGTGACGAGAGTTGGAATTTGGTTTCTGGCTTTTTTGCTCGGTCAAACAGTCGTTCCCGCTCCATCGGAGCACTCCTGGAAAGTGCCGCTGGTGGAGCGAAAACTTGTGAATGGATTGACGGTGGTGGTTTCTGAGGATCATACCTCACCCACATTTGGACTGTGCATCAGTTATGGCATCGGCTTCCGGTTGGAACCAGAAGGACGATCCGGTTTCGCGCATTTGTTCGAACATTTCATGTTCCAAGGTACTCCCAATGCCCCTAAAGGAATTTTCAGTTCGGTGATCGATGAGGGTGGCGGTTCCTTCAACGGGGCGACGCGAGCCGATTTCACAGAATATGTAGATTCAGCGCCGATTTCGGCGATCGACCCGATATTGTGGCTCGAAGCCGATCGCATGAAAACACTCGATTTCTCCGTTACGAACCTCGATAACCAGCGCAATGTGGTGAAGGAAGAAGCGCGATCGACGATCATGAATCAGCCCTACGGATTGTTTTATGCAGTAGACCTGCCGCAAAAGGCCTTCGACACTTTTCCGAACAACCACAGCATTATCGGAGACTTCAAAGACCTGGATGCAGCATCCATAGCAGACGTAAAAGCCTTTTTTGGATCGTATTACAGTCCCAATAACGCGGTGCTGGCAATCGTGGGAGATGTGAATCCCGATGAGGTATTTGCGAAGGCGGAAAAATATTTCGCGGCCATCCCGGCGGTGAAAAATCCGCCGAAGCCGGAGGTGAACGAGCCGCCGCAAACCTCAGAACGTCAAGTCAGTCAAGAAGACCACTTAGCCCGCTCGCCGGCCCTCGCGGTCGGTTACAGAATGCCGCCGCGCAAAGATAGAGATGCGATTGTGGGGGCTGTCGTTGCTGAACTTCTTTATCGCGGCAATGCGTCGACTTTGTATCAGAAATTAGTGCAGGAAAAGAAGCTGGCAGTATCGGTGAATGGCGGAGTGAATTGGCCGTTGGGGAACCAGTTTGAATATAATGGCCCTACGCTGCTGGCCGCATTCATTGTTTACCCGAATGAAGTCAAAGAAGCCGATTTGCTGGCCGCCTATGATGTCGCGGTTAGCAGTCTGGCTGAGAGCGGTCCCTCAACGTCCACACTTGATATCGCGATCACGAAGGTTCGATCCGATTGGTATGGTCAGCTAGAAATCCCCGTGGAACGCGCAGAGGTGATATCGCTTGCGACGCTTTTCGATGGCACTCCAGCGATGGTGAATGATATTCCGAACCAGCTGGAAAGCGTGTCGGCTGCGGAAGTGAAGGAATTTGTGGCGAAGTATCTTGCGAAAAGCAATCGGACGATTATAAATCGCGTTCCGGCGCCGAAAGCAGCGACCTCTTCCGGTAACGAAAAGAAAAACCAATGACGCGAAATTTTATGCGAAATCGAATCCCGGCGCTTTTCGCGCTTACATTCACGCTGGCCTTTGTTGCTTATGCGCAAAAGGCGCCTAAACTGCCCAGTGACTTGCCGGCGTATGGTCCGTTGAAACCTTACGCCGGGCCAAAGGTGATTTCGAGCAAGTTGTCAAATGGCCTGACCGTTTGGCTAGTGCCTCGACCGGGATATCCGAAGGTTGCATTCGCCCTTGCGGTGCATGGGGGACTTGCATCCGATCCGAAAGATTTGCCGGGTTTATCCGACCTTCTTGCATCAACCATCACGCTGGGAACTAAGACACGCACGGCCAAACAGTTGACGGAGGAAATTGCGGCAGCAGGAGGCGAGTTAAGCAGCCGCGCGGATGCAGATACGGTTGTAGTTTCAACGGATGTGCCTTCCTGGAAACTGCAAGTTGCTCTCAGACTCCTGGCAGACATCGCTCAGAATGCGACGTTTCCCGAGGATCAAGTAGCGCTCACGAAGAAAAACTCTGCCGAAGAATTGCGAGGCCAGGAAGCACGCTCGATTTTCCTGGCGCGCCGCGCGCTGGCGAAGCTGGTTTTCGGCGCCAATCCATACAGTGTGATAGCTCCGACCGAAGATGCGATTGCAAAAATCAACTCGGAGTTGCTCTTACAAGCTTATCGCGCGCAATTCCGTCCCGATAAAAGCCTGTTCGTAGTGGTGGGAGATTTCGATGCTGCTCAAATTGCTCCGCTGATTAGCGAAGCCTTTGGGAAATGGTCAGGAAATCAGCAGGCCAGCGTCCCGATTGTACCGGCGCCCGAAAATAAGCTATTGCGAAATATATACGTCGTGGATCGCGGGGGCTCGGTACAAACGACGATGCTGCTCGGAAGCATCGGACCCACGGAGCGAGACGCGAATTACGTACGCTTTGAAGTATCCGATACTATTCTCGGCGGGATGGCGAGCGCCCGGCTGGGATCGAATATCCGAGAAGATAAGGGATATTCCTACGGCGCTGGTTCACTTCTGCAGCCTTACGCGGAGACGTCATTGACTTATAGTGGGGCAAACGTTCGCAACCCGGTTACCGGCGCAGCTTTCAACGAATTTTGGTACGAACTCAATCGAATGGCGATAACCCTTCCACGGCCCGATGAACTTGAACGCGCGCAGCGCCACTTGATCGGATCTCAAGCGCTCCGGCTACAATCCCAAGTGGAGCTAGGGAATCAATTTTGTGATTTGTGGTCCAGAGGGTTGAGTTCGGACACGCTAGAGCGCGAGGGATCCGAGATTCTAAACGTCACGCCGGAAGATGTGGCAAAGATTGGGAAAGAATACTTTCCCGCCTATAAACAAACGATCGTGATGGTGGGAGACAAGAAAGTCATTATGGAGCAAATGGCCCCTTTCAACTTTCAAATTGAATCCGCTCCGTGAACCCGTAGAAACGCCGTTCACATCTACCACGATCTCAATATCTCCGGGGCAAGAAAACTGGGTGACCCATTCAGCCATTCTTTCAGGGTAAATGGATTCAACCAAGTTCGCTAATTCTGACTCGCGACTTCCAGGCAAATGAAACCATGGTCAGCCGATTTCATTTGCTGACTGAAGGCTATGGAAGCGAGCGAAATGCTGGGTTCTACACGGAGGCCCGATGCGTCGAACTAGAATATCCCCAATTGCATGTCTAATCTTCATCGTTGGGCTGATGTCACTTGCGTTTCCCCTTTGCGCCCAGACGCTTGATGAAAATACTTTGAAGGGACTGAAGTGGCGTTTGGTGGGCCCATTTCGCGGGGGACGCGTACTAACAGTAGCCGGAGTTCCGGGCGATCCGAACGTATATTATTTCGGAGCGGTAGCCGGTGGCGTGTGGAAGACGACGAATGGAGGCTTGAGCTGGGCGCCGCTGTTCGACAAAGAGCCGGTTTCTTCCATCGGCAGCCTTGCAATCGCACCGTCTGACGCGAATGTAATATACGTCGGGACGGGTGAAGCGTGCATTCGCGGCGACATTTCGTATGGCAACGGCGTGTACAAGTCGCTGGATGCCGGAAAAACGTGGAATCACATTGGGCTCGACGACACTCGTCACATAGGGAAGGTCATTGTTGACCCGCACCATCCGGAAATTGTTTTCGTCGCCGCGCTGGGCCACGCTTATGGCCGCAATGAAGCGCGCGGGGTTTTTCGTTCCGAGGATGGAGGAAAAACCTGGCAGAAGGTTCTATATAAGGACGACAAAACGGGCGCAATCGACGTTGTCTTTGATCCGACCAATTCAAACGTATTGTATGCCGCATTGTGGGAAGCAAGTCGCACGCCGTGGAGTTTAACGAGCGGCGGCCCCGGAAGCGGTTTGTACAAATCATCCGACGGTGGCGCAACATGGAAGCAACTGGAAGGTCACGGTCTGCCGAAGGGAGTGCTCGGTCGCATTGGAGTAGCCGTCTCGCCGACCAGTCCGAGTCGCGTGTATGCGCTGATCGAAGCAGAGGAAGGCGGGCTCTACCGTTCCGATGATGCCGGCGAAACATGGCAGAAGATTAATGACGATCATCGCTTCCGACAGCGGGCCTGGTATTTCACTCACATCTTTGCCGATCCGGCGTTGGATTCGGGAGTCTACATTCTCAATACCACCATGTACCGTTCGACCGACGCGGGCAAGTCTTTTGAGGCGGTGGGAGGCACGCACTCGGATCGTCACGACTTATGGATTGATCCGACGAATCCGCAGCGCATGATTGAAGGTGACGACGGAGGCGCTGCTATCACCACCGACGGCGGCAAGAAATGGACGGCGGAAGACAACCAGCCTACAGGGCAGTTCTATCATGTGGCGGCGGACAATCGATTCCTCTATCGATTATACGGCGCGCAGCAAGATAGCTCATCGGTGTCCATCGCGAGCCGAACAGACCGTGGAGCAATCGGGCCGCCGGATTGGTATTCAGTGGGCGGGGGGGAAAGCGGATTCGTAATACCTGATCCGCAGAACGAAAACGTGGTGTTCGCGGATTCCTACGATGGCCATCTCACTCGCTACGACCGCTCGGTCGGCCAAGTGCAGGATATTTCATCCTGGCCTCTGAATCCCATGGGATATCCCGCATCGGAACTGAAACATCGTTTTCAGTGGACTTCACCACTTGCCATTTCTCCTCATGATCCGAAGGTTATTTACCAGGGGGCGGAAGTTTTGTTTAAGACCACAGACGCTGGAATGACCTGGGCAGCGATGAGCCCTGATCTCACGCGTAACGATAAGACCAAGCAACAATCTTCGGGCG
>Ga0070765_100003162_pt1 | contig 10521 bp, 7 predicted proteins | sample HubBroMetageWFT5_FD_71516 | JGI IMG/M metagenome (GOLD analysis project Ga0070765, IMG submission 71516) | Warmed and freeze-thawed soil microbial communities from the Hubbard Brook experimental Forest, New Hampshire - Hubbard Brook CCASE Soil... | ecosystem: Environmental > Terrestrial > Soil... | reverse complement strand
ATGGGGATATAAATGTGTTTCCACCAAGCACCTCGTGAATAGCCGTCACTAGGTCACTTGCGAGATTCCGTTTGGTTACGTAGCCTCTGGCCCCGGAAGAGAATGCCGCGTCGATGTAGTCATGATCTTCATACGTCGTCAGGATTACTATTTTAGTTCTACATCCCCGGAGACGAGCAGCAACCTGGAATCCATTCATTACCGGCATCGCAATATCGAGTACCACTACGTCAGGATCAAGGTTGAGCACCGCGTCAACTGCTTGCTGTCCATCCTCGACAGATCCAATAATCTCGAACGCTTCGTCAAGCTGTAGACGCAGCTCCGTCAGCATTCCTCTGTGATCGTCAGCAAGTAACACCCGGCCTGAGGTCAACATGAATCCTTCTGTCTGCCTGGGTTTCCCCAAACTCAATGGACCACGCTACCAATTCCTGATTCAGAGGTCTGTTCAGAAATGCACACTTGCGGAGTCAAGAGCTGGAGGCTACCGTATTCACACAACGACGGAGACTATCAAAACTGATAGTGGACAAAGCAGGTAGGGAAGACGTTTAATCGCTGCTCCGAAGTGCATCTCCAAGGCTGTCGAGCCTGCGAATCTCGGCAGTCTTCTCTTAATCCGACTCCAGATGGGAGAGATGGATTATGTATTGCCCACACTCGAACACTCAAGAATTCACTGCTGAAATGAACATCCATCTCAGCGGCCTCACAAACATTGACAGACCTGGCATCTTGGTATGCCCAAGAGTTTCGATCTGTTTGGATTGCGGTGTTTCGCGGTTCATCACCCCGGAACCGGAATTGCGGGCACTGAACAATGGCGTTCCGTCCAAGGTTGCTTGAACTGTAGCTCGTCCTATTTCGAGGGCTTGGTGAGACGGCGCAACCTATCGTGAGACTCAAGCTTCAGAAGATCATTGGAAGAAGCTCGGTGGGAAGAAGATGAAGGCTAGGTTCGCCCACCGCTGGTTCCCTGGTAGGCCGCGACCAAACGTGCCACCGTGATCGCAATGTAAAGCACCCCGGTCGCTGCTTCGAGAGCTGCAAAAAATGCGTCGCCGGTGGAGAGACTGGAACTATATCGCCGTATCCTAAGGTGGTCAGCGTAACCAAGCTCAGGTAAAGAAGAGAGGAAGGAGGAATCCCGCCTGTAGCTAGGCACTTACAATGTGGTTCCTGACAGCGAACTTGAACAGTTCGGCGTTAGTCCGTGCGCCCACCGCTCCCATAATGCGGTATTTGTGATACGCAACTGTGCACTCCGCCACGTTCAGAATGGCACTGATTTCCTTCATCGGCTTACCTTCGGCTAGCAACTGCAACACTTCACGCTGTCGGTCGGTCAGATGTTCCTGGTCGTTGACTCGTTTTTTGTGTTCCCATCGCAAGCAGTCGATCGTGTCCCGCGACAGATCCCTCGACAAATACGTTTTGCCGCGCAAGGCTTCACGCACGGCCAGCTTGATCTCCTCCGGCCCGCATGTCTTCATGAGGTAGGCTGAGGCTCCACGCGCGAAGGCTTCAGCAGCCAATTCGGGGTCGGAACTCATGGTTATGTAGATTAACTTCACGCAGGGCAATACTTGTTTTACCTGCTGCCCCGCATCCAGGCCATTCAGGATTGGCATGCCGATATCGAGCAAGATTACATCCGGCTTCAATTCGACGGCAACGCTTATCATCGTGCGACCGTCGTTCACGGTTCCAATCACATCGAACTCTGGTTCGAGGAGTGTCCTGCACAACTCAGCTACAAGAGTGTGGTCGTCGGCAATGAGAATACGAGTTCGGCTGGTCATTGGATTTTCATGCTCCCCAATGATGTGAAGGGCCTCGCGGCGCCCTCGTTTAAGAGTTAATTCTGAGTCGCCCGTGGATTAAAGGGTATTGATCCTCGGCAACCCGTCAACTGAACGCGGATAGAACAGCGACATGATTTAACTGCCATCCCGACAAGCCTGTCACCTGTCACTTTTACCAGCGCACTGCAGGCGTGCGGGCTAGCTCAACGATTGGCTCTCAGGCACCAGGATCTCTGCTGGGGTGGGCCTCCGGTAATCGGCGCCGATGGTATCGGAACCGCCTTCAGAAAGAGTGCTACGGGCATTGTCGACGCCCTGGACAACCGAACTTCATCTCGCCATTTCAACCGAAGAAAAACTATAGAAACTGCTAGTCGACAAAGGATGATCCAAGCGTAGCCTCATGTAGCAAGATGATTCCAGATGTTTGGAGAACGCCCGCCCAGAAGAAGGGTCAATGGTGTCTTCAATCCGAGTGCTACTCGCCGATGATAATGCACCACTGCTGTCGGAGCTGCGAGTGCAGCTTGGCACACTGTTCGAGATTGTAGGGACCGTCGAAAACGGCAAACTTGCGGTTGATACAACTCTTTGGCTCGACCCTGACGTGTTGGTACTCGATATTGCGATGCCCGTCTTAAATGGATTCCAGGCCGCGTCGCGCCTGCGGGACTCGAAGTCCAGAACCAAGATCGTAATTCTAACGACCTCCGAAGACGAAGATTATATCGAGGCAGCTTTTTCCTCAGGTGCCAGTGCCTTTGTTACCAAACTGCATCTCGAGACTGACTTGGTGACAGCTATTCGTCAAGTGGTTCAAGGGAACACATTTGTCTCACCATCATTGCGCGGCTCTGATCCAAGACTTTGAAGCTCGCGCTATCCTTCAGCACACATCCGTCTGACCTGTCCTTCCCAGTACCATTCGCCGCCACGGGCCTTGCCTCGGGAGCCAGTTATCGTGATACGTCAGCCCACTGCCGGTAGCGCCGACTCGGGAAGTGGAACCATCGTAGCCGTACCGAAACATGCAAACGGGAAACGCATTCTCTTCGCGTCTCCCGTTGTTTCGGATTAACGGAAGCACTATTCGACCGGTGACCAGTTTTCGTCCGGATTGTATTGCTGGATGAAGGCCGCGAGCTTGGTCGTGTCAGGGCCCAGATCCTGCTCGTAAACCTCGCCGTCGGGACCAGTCATGAATGTCATGATGCCGGTTTCGGCATACTTCACGGGCGTTGCCAGAATGGCGAAGCCGCCGGTCATCTTCCCATTCACGATGTAGCTCATGGCACCGCCCGGGGCGTCATCTCCCTGAGCGGTCAGGATCCGGAGCGTGTAGCCATCGATGGTCAGTGGTTGATCGGGGGAAAGCGGAGCGAGCGAAGACCTGGGGAATTCGCCGAGGCTCGCGAGCGGACTCTCAACCTGTTGCTCCGCGGCGGGCCAGTACAGCCCGTCCTGTTTGCCTGAAGTGCTGACGATGCGCTGCGCATATTCTCCGGAGTCGCTAGCACTGACAAAATAAATCTCTTGTGCGGTGGCGAGCGCTGAGCACGCGTCGATGGTTAACAGTTCGTTACGACCAATGTCGCGCGCCCTGATTTCCTGAGCGCCGGCCACGGCGTCAAAGTACCACTGGCCCGAGGCATTCTTCGCCAGCGGCACTGGGAAAGCGAAGTTGTCCGCCCCGATGTAGAGCACGCGAGTGCCGTCGGTCAGGTCGACCCAACGATTCATCTTCTGGTACTTCGACGCAAACGCCTCTAGCGCCGCCTTGTCTGCTTCTTCGTCTCCCGTGCTCAGGAGTACCTTGGCATCAACTCCCAGGATTTCCGAAATTGCAGCTTCATCGTTTTGCTTCGCCGCTTTGGCCAGCGCGGCGCCGGCCTCGGCCGATGACCGAAACGTCATCGGGGTGACTTCAGCCAGCGCCGAATATCCTGTTCTGAGTTGTAGAACTACGAATGTAAAAGCGACCAGCGCCAGCACTCCGATGACAACCTGCTTCCAATTCTCTGTTGTTTTGTTGGCATTCGATTCCATTTTCAATCTCCTTATTTGAGTTTGGGTTGATTCACTGTTCGGATTTGTTGAGGCCTACCGTCGGCGTCCGCCACCGCCGCCGCCGGAGGGGCGATGTTGCACGGGCGCATGTTCGCGAGCCGTTTGCGGATGGGGTTGAGGCCGGCGTCCAGCCATGCTGTCGCGGCCACGGTTGCTCTCGACGCGGTTCGCCGCGCCGTCTCCACTCAGGCGCGACCGGTTAGGGTTGGCGGTATTCTCGCGACCGGCGTTCCTACTCGGCTGGTCTCGGACGCCGGCGTTACCACCGATAAGTCCGTGATCCCCGTTGCGTCCGCCATTCGGTTGACTTTGAGTCGGAACAGATCCGGGCGCGTGTTGCACGCCGCCGTTGCCGCCGATTAGCCCGTGGTCTCCGTTGTTGCCACCGTTGGGCCCGCGATCTCCCCAGCGGCTGCCGTCAGCGTGAGGCTGTGGCCCAGCCGGATGCTGAACTCCACCATTGCCGCCGATTAATCCGTGATCTCCGTTGTGACCGCCATTTGGCTGATTGCCCGGATTGGTGCCCGGAACGTCGTGATGAAATTGACCATTAGGACCGTAATAGCCATTCGGGTGATAGTCGCCGTTTGGTCCGTAATGAGTGTCCGTCCCAGGACGATAGCCAGAATTATGCGTCCCCCAGGGGTGATAGCCGTTGTAGTTCGTGTTGTTCCAGGTGCGGTTGTTGATATAGGTGTTGTGGTTATAGATGATGGTGGAACCGCCGCCGCCACCCCAACCGGCGCCCCAGTTCACATTCCAGGCGTGCCAGCCCCAGCCGAAGCCTCCACCCCAGCCGCCACCACCAACGGTGGCGCCAATCGAGATCCCAGTTCCAAAGTACAGGCCAAAGGAAGCAACTGGCAGCGGCGGAGCCACGTACATAGGCACCACCACAGGCGCACCGTAAACCACCGCCGGGTTGTATTGCGGAACATAGACAACCTGCGGGTTCGCCGGTTGAATCACGATCGTAGTGGACGTTGGCTGAGTGACCGCGATCTGCGAATTGGATTGCAGCGTTCCTGCCGCTTGCGCTTTCGCGCGCATCGCCTGCACTGCCGCCATCACATCGGACGGTTGATTCGCGAACGCCTGCCCGAGACTCGATGTCCATGAGAGGTTTTGAGCCAGGTTATCCAACACGGAAGGAAACTGGGTTAGAGCCTTGACGCTCGGGTCCCACGATTGCTGGTCCACGGCCTGGGCCAGCGCCGCGCCCGCCATACTTCGGTTTTGTGTGAGCCAGCTGTCTGCATCCGACACCTGATCTGGATTCGTAGAAGCTGCGAGCACCTGTGCCACCAGTGCGTCGGGATAGAGCGCGATAGGAGCAACCAGAGAGTCGAGTTGATCGGGGGATAAAGGCGACGGTGTGGGGGCGGAATTGGAACTGTCCTGCACTCCGGAACTGCTTTGCACCGCGGAATTGTTTTGCACTGCGGAAGCCGCTACCAGTTGCGGAGCAACTTGCGGTTCGGGCGCGGGAACAGCTGCCGTAGATGCCGGAATCAAGACAGGCTGATAGTTGATTGCGGGTGTGGTTGGAACTGCCTGCGCTATCGGCGGATTACGTTGGGCCTGCCATGGTGCATGCTTCCCGTGAAGTCCGTACGTCCCGGACATGTTATCGCCGTAGATCTGCCCCATGAACGTCAGAACATTGGGTGTAACCGTGCTGAAGCGAATGTGATGGATATTGACTTCTCCTTGAATCGGCCCCGACTGGTTTGGACCTTCGAAGTACCCCGTGATTCGGTTTCCATATTGTGTGATTTGGACATGCTTCACTTCAGTCTGACCGTCCTGGATTCTCGTGGAGTAAATTGTCCAGTTGCCTTGCACGTTGTCGGGCGGCTGCTCGGCTAGTGTTGTCTGGCAAAGAATCAGCAATGCGAAAGCAAAACCAGCAAGCCTCAGTGTCGCGCTCATTTTCTTCATGACATCCTCCTCTAACTGCTGTTCGATTTGCGACTTTTCGCTTCATCCTGTTGCTGGATTCGGATAATCGCCTCAGTCCAGGAATCTTCGTGTTCGCTGCAGGTACTATGCGGTTTCTTGACGTGAGAGGGCATCTCACGATAAGAAGCTTTTTCGCTAATGCTGTGGGAGATGTGTGAGATACCACTTTTGGCTATGAGAACAGGGGGGACGAAATCGGAGGGAGTTCTAGAGATGGATAATGCCGCGGCGGACGGCAATCGTAATGGCCTGGGTGCGGTCGCTGGCTCCCAACTTGGCCATGATGTGTTGGATGTGTACCTTGACGGTCCCTTCCGAAATGAAGAGTTTATCGGCGATGTCCCGGTTACGGTTGCCTTCGGCGACCTGCTGCAAGATCTCAATCTCGCGGGTGGTCAGCTCCTCATCGCCGTAGTGGTCCGCGAGGCGGGCGGCCACTTCAGGGGGAATCGCCTTCTTGCCGGCGTGCACTTTGCGGATAGCCTCGACCAGGGCCTGAGGCGGCATGCTCTTGACGATGTAGCCAGCCGCTCCACCTTCGAGAGCTCGCTGCATTTCAACATCACCTTCCGATGATGTGACGACGATGATCCGGGCTTCTGGAAACTCGCTTCGGATGGTGATCATGGCGTCGATTCCGTTCATGTCCGGCAGTCGTACATCCAGAAGCACGATATCCGGTCGGTGATCGCGAAAGAGTTGAATCGCTTCTTTGCCAGTCGCTCCCTGGGCCGCCAGTAGCATGTCGGCCTGATTGTTGATCAGCGCGGCAATTCCTTCGCGCACTAACGGATGATCGTCGATACTAAGAACACGGATACGCTCGGAATCGTTCACTTAGGGGGCTCCTCGCCAGATTTCGCGATGATGCGCCGGGACTGCCAAGGATACAGTCTGGTTAGCCAACTCCAAAATGTATTGGAAGAGGGGCGCTCGAATGCCAGCTTGCCAGGAATCCAAAGTCGCACGACAGTTCCAGCGTTCGTCCGACTTGACACCTTTAGTCGGCCACCAATCCGTTCCGCGCGCTCCCGCATGTTCGCTAAACCCCAATGTCCTGTCCTTCCTGACTTCAGCAGTTCTTTATCGATGCCGCAACCATTGTCCCGAATCGAGACATGCAAGTTGCGTGAAATATAGTCCACCTCGACTTCAATCGCGCTTGCCTTGGAGTGTCGAAACGCGTTGATCACAGCTTCGCGAGCAATGAGGTATACCTCATCCCGAATAAGCGGGCGCAAGATACGGGCTTGGCCGTCAGTGACTACCCGAAAGTCGACGCTCGCGGGAATGGCGAATTCGATGCGAAGGCGCGAAAGGGCTTCTGCTAGGTCGCTCTGGGGCGACGCGGCTGTGCGCAAGGCCAGGAGAGTATTGCGGCCTTCCTGGCTCACTTGCGTCAATAATTCGAGGCCGCGTTGCATCGAAGGCTTGGCGGCCGACTCGGCGGGTAGGCGGTTGTTCGCAACATCAAAATGGATGGAAGCGCTGAAAATTCCCTGCAGGAGCGTGTCATGCAGGTCGCGCGCGATCCTCTCCCGTTCCTCAAGGCGTTCGTCGAACCGGGATTGAATGCTCGTGGCCAAACGACGCACACGAAGAGCATAGAGCAACCACAGGACTCCAGCACCCGCCAAAACGCTTAACAACCGAAACCATGCGGTCTGATAGAACGCTGGGAGGACGGCAAAGCGAGTGGTCGCGCCCTGTTCGTTCCATACTCCGTCATTGTTGCAAGCAATTACATGGAATTGATAATCGCCGGGAGGCAGATCGCTGTAGAAGGCTCGGCGACGACTCTCGGGATCCTGCCAGTCCGCATCGTGTCCCTCGAGCTTATAGCGAAACTTCACTTTTTCCGGCACTACAAGACTGAGTGCCGTGTAGTCGATCTCAATATCCCGAGTGCGTGGCGGTAGCTGCAGTTTCTCGCCTACAGAATATTTTTTTCGGTCCGCAGTGATTTGCTCGATCAGGACGGGAGGCGGAATGGTATTTGCTTCGAGATGCCCGGGATCGACCACCTGCAAGATGTTTTCGTTGGCAAACCATAGCTTGCCATCGGGCGCTCTCGAAATTTCCGGCCGGAAGTTTGTCGAACCCGGCTGCGCACCGTCGAAAACATCCAGAGTTTTCACTCGTAACTTACGGTCGGGTTGTTGCCACCACCGTTCCAGTTCGGCGGGATCGATGGTTACGAGTCCGCATTGCGTATCAAGCCAAAGAGAATCGTGGCTATCCTTCACGAGGGCGAACATATCGTCGCAAGGCAGCCCGCCGTGAGAATTAAGGGTTTCGATCTTGCCCTCTTTCCTCCGGAACAAACCTTCCTGGGTTACCCACCATACCGAACCGTCTGCGTCTGGCAGCAGATTTCGAACGGAAAAACCGCCGGGACGATTTGTCGTCACTATGTCCAACTGACCGCGCTTGTAGCGGGCTAAATTCCCGTTCGATAGTCCCAGCCAGACACCGTCCTTCGGGTCGGCCGCCAGAGAGAGCACGCGTGGAATTCGTGGCGGCGAAATTTCTTCGCGGACTACTAGGCCCTGGATGCGAAAAAGTGCCGGTTGCGTAGTTGCCACCCAAATGTTGTGATCAACATCTTCGGCGATAGCGGTGACGACTCCAAGAGAACTACCGTCAGGTTTGGTGATCCAGCGAAATCGATCGTTCTCATAAACGGTGAGTCCACTATCCACTCCAACCCACTTACGCCCGCTCTGGTCTTCGAATAGCGATGTGATCAACGTTCCCGGCAACCCTTCCCGCGGTCCAATTCCACTGAATTTCTCGTGGCGAAGCACGTCCAACGCGTGCAAGTTCCCAATCCACACCGTGCCGTCACGGGAGGCGAGTACCGAGTCCACGTCTTCTGAAGTGAGCCCCTCGCGGATTGAATAGCTCACGACGCGAGTGTCGCGAAAGCGATCGATGCCTCTAGAAGTTGCCACCCACAGATCGCCTTCGCGATCCTCGTAAAATCCCTGGACGGCATCGCTTGACAAGCCGTCGGCGCTGCCGAAGTGGTCCGCATGGCCGGCGTGGACCTTGTAGAGCCCATCGTTGGCCGTGCCAATCCACAGGTCACCTTCGCGGTCTCTGAATAACGACGAGACGTGCATCGCGGGACCGTCTAATCCAGACGAGACATAATCGTGCCAAACTCCCTGACGCAATTCCTGGAGCCCTAGCCCTTCACCTTGCTGCCTCATGCCCACAACAATCGAACCGTCGTCGCCGGGAGCAATCGCGCTCACTCCAGCCAGGCCTTTGACACGCATCAAGGCTTTGATGATGTACGTATTCGCGTCGCCGGATTTCCACCGGCAAAGGCCAAGGGAGCTGCCGATCCAGAGGTTATCGTGTGCGTCGCTGAATAACGGCTGGGCGTAGGCAAATGGGATTCCTTCTGCCGCACCGTGGCAGCGCAGCGTGCTGTCGACGACTTCGCAAAGACTGCCGTCCGCGTCCCGCACCTGGCTGCGGGTCATCCAGACTGTACCCTTGGAGTCTTGTACTATGGCCTCGACAAACGCTGGTTCTGAAGAAAAAGTGAGCAGTTCGCCCTTGCTCCAGTGCGCCAGTCCCCTCGAAGTTCCAATCCACAGGCTGCCGTCGCTTGCACCCAGCAGCGAATGAATTCGGGAACTTGGCAACGCCTCGCCATTCGCCGGTGTCCAGGGAACAAATCTGACTCCATCGAAGCGCACCAATCCTGCCTCGGTCCCAATCCACAGGTATCCATCTGCAGTCTGCGTGATTGTTTGCGGAGTTCCGCTGAAGAAGCCGTCCTGAATGCGCCACGCCGTGTGCGCGTACTGCGAAATTCGGCGGTTCGGAGGAAGTGCTAACGCTGAAGAGCAAAGGATCAGCGCCAAGATCGCGAGAATGATCGCGAGAATGATGACACTCGCCAGGACAGTTTTCGCCACCCATGGAACCGAACCCTGCCGTCTCTCTGCCACGCCGCGCTCCCCGGATAGCAATCGCACTTCGCGTCGCAGCTATTCTCGCGCAAGGTCATTAAGAACGGTACAAAAATAAGCTAAATCTGCCAAATCTGAACGGCTACGTTTCCTATTTATCTTTTTTCAGACGCCACACGATAGTGAGCGGGTCGCGACCTTTGCCGGGGATGATGAGTCCGCGCTGTTCCATCGCCTTGATGGTATTGCGATTGGCCGAGAGCGCGCGTATTTCTTCGTTGTCTTTCAAACGCCGCAGAATTGGGTTGCCGCCGAGCGAATCGGTCTCAAGCTGGTATCCGTCTTGGATGTGCGACAGTAGGTCTTGTTCAATCTCTGTGAGTTTCGGCAGGAGACTGGAAGTTTTTCTCTTCGCCATTGCTTAGCTCGTTGGATTCGATAGTTTATGACCCGCCCGCAGCTTCGTTGCGTCGCGTGCAGAACAAGTGTAGGATGCGCCAGGAGAATCTTGTGGGTTGCCTGCTACTAGTAGTCTTTCTGGCCTTTCCTCGAGTCGCACTCGCATTGTTGTTCCTGTTCTCGAATTATTTGGAACGAGCCTACCACGGTCTGATATTCCCCTTGCTCGGATTTCTGTTCTTACCCCTAACCACGCTAGTGTATGCGTGGATGGCGAATACACGACAGCCTATAGCTGGCATTAATTTGCTGATTCTGATTGTCGCCATTGTGATTGACCTCGGCGGCCTTAGTGG
>Ga0070765_100003159_pt1 | contig 10528 bp, 10 predicted proteins | sample HubBroMetageWFT5_FD_71516 | JGI IMG/M metagenome (GOLD analysis project Ga0070765, IMG submission 71516) | Warmed and freeze-thawed soil microbial communities from the Hubbard Brook experimental Forest, New Hampshire - Hubbard Brook CCASE Soil... | ecosystem: Environmental > Terrestrial > Soil... | reverse complement strand
AGATCGCCGGTTCGAATCCGGCTGGGGGTACTTACAAACGCCCTGCAAGCGGATAGGTCTGGTCTGGCGCGCCGTTCCCCGCCGCTCATGCATTGAGCCGGCTTTTGACGACGTCGATATTGGTTTAGGGCTTACAAAGCTAACGCCCGGTTTGGATGAGAGGGCTCTCGCAAGCCCGAAGCCCGCGGGCGAGCAGTTCAGTCGCCGAAGCGATGACCGGGCGTCGACATTGCGGGACGCGAGCGCGTCTGCGCTCGACCGCGCATGAAGTCGTATCCGTCAACCGGTCGCGTCGATGCTAACCGCGGCCGAAGGCAATGGAGGGCAAGGCTGGTCTTCGCCCCTCATGCCCCAGTGCTTCAACTGTGCGGGTTCCACTTGCCGTTGTTGAAGTAGCTCACGCAGTCGCCCTGGTTCTTGAACGGGCCGGGGCTCGAGGTGAAGTCGCCCCATCCACCCTTTTGCAGGACTCGGCGCTCTCGTACGTGAACAGCTCGTCGTTGACCTGTGAGTTGTCGAAATCGACAGTCTGGCTCGGGCCGTCCACGACAACGAAGATGTCGGTGACGGTGTAGCCGCCGTACTTGGCCTGAGCAGCTGCGTAGGGGTCGTAGAACGCCCCGCCGGGAAGCCCCGACGGCACGCTCCGGTTCGCGAAGGTCTCTCTGGCGGATGTCCATCCGCCCGCTGGCTTAGAGTCGCGAACACGTGTTCGACGTCCGCTCTGATTCGCGATCGCAGGAGACGGCCGCGTTGCTCGCCGAGGAGTCGCCGTGGTTCGAGGAGCTGAACGTTGAACAGCGGGCGGCGGTTCGCCATCCGGGCGGTCCGCTGCTGATCTTGGCGGGTGCGGGGACCGGTAAGACCACGACGCTGTGCGGACGGGTCGCATGGCTCGTCGCCGGCGGGGTAGCGCCGGAACGCATCCTGCTGCTGACGTTCACGCGTCGCGCGGCGCGTGAGATGTTGCAGCGCGCGCGGGCGCTGGTGGCAATGCCCAACGGCGCCCGCGGCGTGGTCGGTGGCACCTTCCATTCCGTAGCCCATCATTTCGTCCGCCGCCACGCTGCGGCGCTCGGGCTGCCGGCGGGCTTCGGCGTGCTTGACGCGGGAGACGCGGCCGACGTGATCGACCTCGTGCGCGAAGAGCACGGACACGCGGAGCGTGGGCGGCGGTTTCCGAAGAAGAGCACGCTGCTCGATATCTACTCCCGCACCGTCAACGCGCAGCGGCCGCTTTCCGGGGTGCTCGCCGACTCCTTTCCGTGGTGCGAGGAGCACCTAGACGACCTCGCCGCGCTGTTCAGGGCATACACGGCTCGGAAGCGCGCACTCGGGGTCATCGACCTTGATGACCTGCTCCTGTACTGGCGAGGGCTCGCGACCGACGACGTCGTCGGAGCGCAAATCGACGCGCAGTTCGATCACGTGCTTATCGACGAGTACCAGGACGTCAACGGCCTGCAGGTCGACATCGTTCGTCACCTGCGGCGGGAGTGCAGGGACCTGACCGCGGTCGGGGACGACTTCCAGGCGATCTATGGCTGGAGAGCCGCGTCGGCGAGGCACATCCTCGATTTTCCCGATCACTTCCCCGACGCCACGGTCGTGACCTTGGAGAGCAACTACCGGTCGACGCAGCCGATCCTCGACATCGCGAACGCGTTGTCGGCGCAGGCGGAGCGCGCGTTTCCGAAGCAGCTGCGGACCGATCGCGAGGGCGGCGCCGCGCCTGAGCTGGTCTTCTGCCGCGACGAGTCCGCGCAGGCCAGCGAGATCGCCGACCGTGTGCTCGAGGCCAGGGAGCGAGGAATGGATCTGCGCCAGCAGGCCGCGCTCATGCGAACCTCGCACGACAGCGCCCTGCTGGAGCTCGAGCTCTCTCGACGGCAGATCCCGTTCGTCAAGTACGGCGGCCTGCGGTATCTCGAGGCCGCTCACGTAAAGGACCTGATCGCGCTGTTTCGTCTAGCCGACAACCCATTGGACGAGATCTCCTGGTTCCGTGTGCTTCAGCTGCTCGAGGGCGTCGGTCCGGCGACCGCCCGGCGCGTCCTCGACGTGCTCGTGACCACGGACGGAGACGCGCTGACGGCGTGGCCGGTCGCGCGAGAGAAACTTCCCGTCGACGCGCGCGAGCTCGCCGACGGCGTGATTCAGGCTCTAGGTGCCGCCCGCGGGGACAAGGCGGCCGGCGTGCGGGCGGAGCTTCTCGGCCAATCGCTCGCACCGCTGATCAAGGCGAGGTACCCCGACGGCGCGCTGCGCATACAAGACCTCGACCAACTGGTCGCTGCCGCACGCGAGGCGTCGGCGCTGGGTCAGTTCATCTCCGAGCTCGTCATCGATCCGCCCACGTCGAGCTCTGACCTCGCCGGGCCGCCGCATCTGGACGAGGACTACCTCGTGCTCTCGACGATCCACTCGGCGAAGGGCCTTGAATGGCACGCCGTCCACGTCCTCGCGCTCTACGACGGCAACTTCCCCGCGTGCATGGCCGCCGGGTCGACGGAGACGATCGACGAGGAGCGTCGGCTGCTCTACGTGGCGATGACCCGCGCTCGACGTCAGCTCCATCTCTACGTCCCGGTCCGCTACTACCACCGGCCCCACGGAATCGACGACGCCCACGGCTACGGCAAGCCGTCGCGGTTCCTCACTGATGAGGTACAACGTTGCTGCAGCATCGTCCGCCCGCCGGACCCGGTTACCTCGATCGAGCCAAGTCCAAGCAGGCGACGGATCGAGGTCTCGATCGACGCGTTATTCGAATAGACGACGAGCGTCCCCGCCACGCCATCACCGGACCCAAAAGCTCCGCGCCCTTGCCAGCTGCGCCGATCCGTAGGAGGCTACGGCGATGACTCAGACCAAGATTGTCGGACTGGGTGGGTCGCTCCGTGAGCCGTCCCGTAGCCGGGCGGCGCTCGAGGTCGCCCTCGATGGCGCCGAGCAGGCCGGCGCCACGGTCGAGTTGCTCGATCTCCATGTCCTCCAGTTGCCGATGTACAGCCCCGGGCTCGAGGCCGACGCGACAATGGTCGTCCACCGGATGATCGAGACCTGTTACGAGGCCGACGGGATGCTGTGGAGCAGCCCGATGTACAACGGATCGGTCTCTGGCTCGTTCAAGAACGCGATCGACTGGCTGCACATGCTCGGGACTCGCGAGCCGCCATATCTCCATGATGAGGTGATCGGCCTGATCAGCGCCGCCGGCGGGACACAGGGACTGCAAGTCGTCAACACGATGGAGTTCTCGGTGCGCTCGCTGCGGGGATGGGCGGTGCCCTACGTCGTCCCAGTGCCACAAGCGGCGCGGGTCTTCGCAGAATCGGGAGAAGTCCAAGACGACGCGGTCGAGCAGCAACTGCGGCTGCTTGGCGAAGAGGTGGTGCGCGTTGCCGAACGGTTTGCGCGAGATCCCACGCTTCATCGACAGGTCGAGTGCGATGACGCTGCCGACCGCGTCGGCCAGGCCTGACGGCTATCGGGCGGATCGCTGACGGTCGGGGCGGCTCGCGGCCGTCAGGTGCGGCGCTTGCGCGTGGCCTCGAGTTGGGCGGCGCGCTCGCGGATCCGGTCCTCGTCGGTGACCGCGTGCCAGCGCGTTCCGCGTCGTTGGCCGGTCCGGCGGATCCGGCCAGCCGTTTCCAAGTCGCGGAGCAGCCTGAGTACGTGGTCGCGGTTCCCGCCTGCTCGCGCGGCAAGCGCGGACGTGGTCAGCCCGCCGTTGCCTGACAGCAGCGACTCGAGTCGGTCGGCGGTTACGACGCTCGACGTCGGACGGGCCCTTGGGCCAGATGCTTTCCGAGCCCGTTTGCGCGGCCGAGACGCTGGTTCGGAAACGCCGTGTGCTGATGCTTTACGTGTCGACTGCGTGGACGCCTTAGCCCGGGAGCTTGCGCGGGGGGCCGAGCCGCGCCGCTTGGTCACGGCGGCAGGACGCCGTCGGGATGACCGGTCCTCGCGCCCATCGAGCGCGACTCGGGCGGCGTCCAACGTTTTGATTTCGTCGTTCAGTTCGCGCAGCCGATTGTCTATTGACTCCGCGATCTCTTGAGTTGTTCGCATGCTCCTGATGCTACGCACGTCAGCGGCGCCGGCGCGCGCGTGGTGCGCGGCGCTTGATGTTTGGTGGTGTTAGCGCTCGCGACTCACGTGGGTTGGGCCCTGGTCTCAGTGGCCGGACCGGCTCCCGGGGCGCCGCACGTTGCCTGCTGCAGCTGGTGCCGCCACCGTGCGAGTTGTGCGCGCTGGCAGGCACCGCACGTGCCCACGTGCTGGGACCTCAGCTACGCGGACTTGGTCGCCAGTCGGCCATCGCGCAATGCAGTGAGGTCCACGTCGTCGAGGCTCGTGACGACGATGTCGGCGTGCGCCGCGGCCAGGAACTCGGCGTCGTCTACGCGCGCGACACCGATGGCGGCCATGTGCCCGGCTTTGGCGGCCTGCACCCCCGACACGGCGTCCTCGATGACCATCGAGTCCTCGGGCGCGGTTCCCAGTTCCTGCGCCGCAGCCAGGAACAGGTCGGGGGCGGGCTTTCCGTGGGCGAAGTCCCGTCCTGAGACGTCGGCATCGAAGTAGTCGAGCAGCGTCAGACCCGGTCGCACCGACGGCGAGGTGATCCCGTTCTCCTCGGCGAACATGTCCAGCCTGATCTTGCTCAGGAATAGCTTGGCGTTCTTGGAGGAGGATGCGGCGGCGGTGCGGATCCCCACGTCCGTGACGTGGATGATGAAGCGCAGGGCGTCCGGGTAGGCGGTGAAGTCCCCGGCCTCGATCAGGCGGACGACCATCGCTTGCTTGCGATCGGCGTATTCGGCGAGCCGGTGGTCGTCGTCATCCGGCACGTGGAAGTACTCGAGTGCCGCTCGGGCACCGTCCATTCGCGGCTTGCCGGACATCTGCTGCTCATAGACCCGGGACGTGAACGCCTCCGGCGACCAGGTCGTGTGATCGCGAATATCGCTCCATTCGTTCTCCATCAGCTCACGCAGCGACTCGCGCCAGGCCTTCTCGTGCGGCGAGTCGACAAGCACTCCGTCGACATCAAAGATCGCTCCCTGGAATTGTTTCGGCACGCGTGCTCCCCTCTACCTGTGAAGTTGCTGCTCGACGCTTCGCTTCGGTTGCAACCCGAACGTGTAAACGTCCCCGGGGCCGAAGTCGCGGACTTCATCTCCGACCCCCACCTTGATCGGCCGGCTGACGCCCTCGGGATGGGCGGCGATCGTCAGCTGGCCGGCGGCCAGCGTTACCCGGAGCGGGGTCCGCCGGAACTGCATCGAGAACGACAGCCCGTCGATCGGCGCCGGCAGCCTTGGGTCGAACCGGAGGATGCCGCCGCGGACCTGAGTGCCCATGTAGCTGCGCTGGACGAGGTCGAGCGTGCCGGCCATCACGCCCATGTGGATCCCCTCTTTGGTTGTTCCGCCCTGGACGTCGCCGACGTCGCTCCCGAGAGCGACGAGGAAACGCTCCCACGAGCTCTCGGAATCCAGCGCCGCGAGAACCCCGGCGTAGGCGACGTAGCTGAGCGTTGAGCCATGCGACGTGCGATGGTCGTAGTAGGCGACGTTGTCGCGCGTGGTGTCGGGCCCGAAGGCGTAGCCGAGGCGATCGAACAGCCGCTGGAGCTCCTCCGAGGAGAACAGGTAGAACAACATCACGGTGTCCGCCTGCTTGGCGATCTTGTAGCGATCGGGGTCATCGCCCTCGGCGCGCAGGATCCGGTCGAGCCGCTGGATGTTTCCGTACTTGGCGCGGTACGCATCCCAGTCGAGCTCCTGCAGCTGGTCCCAGCCTTCGAACTGGCTGATGATGCCCTCGTCCTGAAACGGCACGAACATCCGCTTGCTCATGTCCTCCCACGTTCGTAGCTCGTCGTCGCCGAGCCCGAGCCTGTCCCTCAGCGCCTCGGCGCGGCTTTCGGGTAGCAGTGAGAGGACCTCCTGCGCGAGCTCGCACACCCAGGCCACCATGACATTGGTGTACGCGTTGTTTCGAAGGCCACCTTCGGCCGCGCCCGGGTACTTCTCGTGGAACTCGTCCGGGCCCATCACTCCGTGGATCTCGTAGCGTCCGCGATCGGGGTTCAGGTGCGCGATTGACGCCCAGAAGCGGGCGATCTCGAGCATCATCTCCGCGCCATAGTCGCGCAGGAACGCCACGTCCTGAGTGGCCTGGAAGAAATGCCAGATGTTGTAGAAGATCGCGGCGTTGACGTGGCGCTGGTTGCGGCTGAGATCTGGTTCCCAGCGGCCCGTGAGCGGGTTGAGGTGGACCCGTTGCGTCTCCTCCTTGCCCTCACTGCCGCTTTGCCAGGGGAACATGGCGCCGCGGAAGCCGGCCTCGTGGGCGGCCGCACGCGCCTCGCCGAGACGGCGATAGCGGTACATCAAGAGGCCTCGGGTGACCTCGGGCATCCGATAGTTGAGAAACGGATACACGTACAGCTCGTCCCAGAAGACATGTCCGCGGTAGGCCTCTCCGTTGAGCCCGCGGGCCGGAACCCCGGCATCGATGTCGGCCGTGTGACGGGAGCACACTTGCAACAGATGACAGGTGTGCAGGTGCAGCAGACGCTGCACCTCCTGATCCGCTGGCACCTCCAGGTCAGACACCCGCCAGAGCTCCTCCCACGCCGACCGATGCCGCGCGAGCTCGGCCTCGAAGCCCCTCGAGCGTCCCGCCGACGTGCCGGCCTTCGTAAGCGAGTCACTCGTCGCCGGATCGCGAGAGGTGGAGAACACGACCATCTTCTCCACGCGGACCGCCACGCCCTCCTGGACCTCGAACGCCAAAACCTGCTGGATGTAATCCTCCGTCTGGTAGAGGCTGCGCTGAACCGTCACGGGGTCGGTGCCTTGGAAGACGCGGCTGCGCGACGACTGGCTGATGTACAGGTTTGACTGACGGGTCTGGACCTTCAGTGCGATCACCTCAGGCCCGAACGTCCGAGGAGAGACCGGATCGAGGTGCCGGCCCTCGAGCTCCTGGTAGCGGGCCACGCCGCTGTTGGTTACGCGCCCGTCGAGCGCGCACACGACCTCGACCCGACCCGACCAGTTCTCCGCGGTCAGCGTCCACTCGATCCCCGCGTGGTGTACATCCGCCATGCTGACGAAGCGGCGGCTGCGCAGCCTCGTCACGCGTGAGCTGCGGTCGCGGAAGCGGAGCTCGCGGACGACGATGTCGTTGCGGATGCCGAGCCCGTGGCGGTAGTCGAGCAGCTCGACGTCGGCCAGCCGGATCGCGTCTTCGCCCTCGATGCGCAGCTTGAGCACCAGCCAGTTGGGAAGATTGACGAGATCCTCGTTGAGCACGGGCAAGCCGCCCAGGATCGTCGTCTCCCGGTTATAGACGCCGTGCGCGTACGTGCCGGGGTAATGCACCCCGTCGGCGTCCTCCCACTCGGCGGTGCCACGAGCACACAGATATCCGTTGCCGGTGGAGGTCAACGCCTCGCGAAGGCCTTCCTGATCTGGATCGAACCCTTCGTAGGTCAGCGCGAAAGCGTCCATCGCATCTCTCTCGGCATCCCCCTCGAGTCGCCGCGCGACGATCGCTCGCAAGCGTCGCAGCGGGACGTGTCGATGTCAACCGACTCGGCGGCGGGCCGGGTGTAAGCAGGACCGTGAGCCGGGCTTCGCGATGCCCGCCAGCTCGGAGCCGGCTCGCGCGGCCGCTCCGATACCCAGCAGGCGGCGGAAGCCGTTAGCGCCATCGGTGATCTCTTGGTACGCCCAGACAAGTTGTGCCAGGGCGGATATGGCCGACGCGAGGCGGGCCGTGCGTCCGTGGGTCGTTCGCGCCACCGCGCGAGACAGCATCGCCGTGATCAGCGGCGCGTTCGGGAACTGGAAGATCGGATAGCGCGGGGGCATCCTTCAGCTCATCCTGCGCGTCAGCTCATCGTGGGCCTGGTCCGATGGCCGAGATCGGCGCGCGGTCAGCTCAACGGCGGCCGAGCGCAGCTGCCCTGACCGAGCCGGGTCCTTCAAGGCCAGTTCGGTGAACACTCGCATCCTCCGCTTGGTGCTCTCGAGGAAGGCGTCGCGTTCGTGCTCACGCACGAGGCGAAAGCCGAGCCGTACGATCGGGTTGCGGATGGCGGCGGGCCGGGAGACCGCGTGGACGCGAAATTCCACGTCGCCGGTGTTCGGCCATTTCCACACCTCCCAGTCCATCTGGCCGATCTCGACATGTCCCTCGAGCGTCCGGTAGTTCCATCCCCAGACTCGGATGTCTCCGCGCGGAGTCGACCGGGTCTGGTCGTAGACCTCGCCGACCCTGACCCCGACGAACAGCCAGAACAGCCCGAGGGCCTGGAGCTTGAGCAGCATGTTGCGGCCGTCCAACGGCGCCGCGGGATCGTAGAAGGCGCGGACGATCGACGGGTCCGCGAACTCGTAGCCGCGCATGAGCGCACGCGCGGCATTCCAGCTGCCGCCCTCGATGGGCATTCCGGGCGGCTCGGATGGCAGTGACTGACACACGTCGGTGATCGTCCACCCGTCCTCGGGGCGGGCGCGCGCCAGCTCCGCGGGATCGAAGTTCAGGTTCCGCATCGGGAGACCGGCGAGCCGACGGCGGATGGCCGGCGAGCCACCCACCGAGTCATCGCGCATCAGGAAGGTCCTCGATCCGCCGGGTTTCGATCTGGATCCCGCCGGTCATCCGCCCCCCGGATAGCGACACCACCCCCTCCAGGAACGAGATCCACATGTGGGCCTGAACCTCCTTGGCGAAGCGCAGTCTGTGGTAGAGCAGATTTGACACGCGTCCGCTGCTCCTGGCCCAAGACTCGATCTCGAACGCCATGTCGCCGCGCTCCGCGCGCCCGACTCGAAACTCGATCTGCCCGGCTTCGAGATGGCCGTTGAGGGTCGCGAGGCGAAACGAGCAGTCCGCGGCATCAATGACGCGAACGGGGCCATCCCAGGGTCCTGGCATACGCACCACGTATTCATCTCCGACGCGCATCGTCCGCCGATCGCCGTGAACCTTCTGAAAGCGGGCGAACGAGGTCGGCGCGGCGCGGTTCAGGTTGTTCTTGAGCGCGCCCATGACGGCCTCCGGAGGCACCGCCGCCTCTCGGATCCAGGTTCGGTAGCGGCGGTGAAACAGCGGGCCGTGACCGTCCTCCGCGCCCTGGATCTCCTCGCGGAGTGAGGCGGCCTCGACCGCCGGCCAACCTCGCGACACGTCGGACCCTTCCAGGCGCTCGCTCCGGTGCATCGGCGTCGAGCGCCACATGTAGTCCCACGCGGTGAGGGCAATCCCGGCGGGCCACGTTACGGCGGTCAGCCACCGGCGGGTCGGGGACGGTCGCCTCGGCATGTCGCTAACATACTATCTAGATAAATCTAAACACGCTGTTTAAGTTATTTCGCGTCCCGGAGGACTGATCTACATGTTGACCCCCCTTCACCGCGCCGGACTTCGGGCTTGGCATCTGCAGCTCGCCTCGTTCGGCTCCATCGGGCTTTGCATCGGCCTGTGGATCCGCGCCAAGACCGTCGATCAAGACGAGCGCGGGAATGCCGAGCGTCGTGCGCTGTTCGTGGGACTGTGGCCCCCGATGATCTGGCTCATCGGCGACACGCTTGAGCGTCCACGAACAACGTCATTGCGAGCGTGGCCACTCGTGGGCCGCTGGCACAGGCACTGCGGCTAACCGAGGGTCACCGTCGGAGTTTCGATGGTGTCGTGCTACGCGTTTGAGTGCTGGTCGGTATCGCCGAGCGGGGAGTCGTCGTCGGACGGAGCGGCGGGCAGCTTGTCCTTGGCGTCGCTCTGTGATCCCCCTTCGGCTCCCGGCTCGCCCGGCTGGTCCTCAGGGGCGGCCGAGTCGGGCGTGTCGTTGGGTTCGGTTTCTTTCTGCATGTTGGTCGGCTTGCCTTTCGATTCAGTGTGATCGTGGGGTCCGGGAACGTTCCCGCCGTTTGCCACATCCGCGGCGGGCATTCACGCTTCGGCGTCGAGGGTTAGCAAGCGTCTCGCCGCAGCGATCCGCTCGGTCTCCAGGACCTGCCGCTGCCGCTGGGCTCGCTGGAGCAGGTCGTCGATGTCGGTTGACAGAAGTTCCGGATGGTCGCCGCGTAGTTCCCGGAGTGTCGTCCAAAGCGAGGCTTTGCCCTCGACTCCGAGCGACAGCGCCTCGATGCTGAGAAACCTGCCGAGTTGATCGTCGCCGGAGGTCAGCCCGGTCAGCTTGACCCGGCTGGCTTTCTCGGCGACCCAGGCCGTTACCCGTTTGCTCGCATTGAGGGGCGACCCCATTCGTTTCATCAGATCGGTGAGAGCGTCGAGATCAGCCTCGATCTCCGCCGCCAGCCGGGTCATCTCGGGTTGGAAGTCCGTTCCCTCGGCCCGGGCTTCGAGTTGGCGAGCCAGATCCGCCCCGAAAGTCGCTCCGGCGAGGTGATCATTGAGGTAGACGTCGATTGGTCGTTGAGTCATCGGGTCGCTCTCCCGTCGTGCGCCGCCAAGCGAAGGCGCCGGCGCGTCTGTCGGATCT
>Ga0070765_100003157_pt1 | contig 10531 bp, 6 predicted proteins | sample HubBroMetageWFT5_FD_71516 | JGI IMG/M metagenome (GOLD analysis project Ga0070765, IMG submission 71516) | Warmed and freeze-thawed soil microbial communities from the Hubbard Brook experimental Forest, New Hampshire - Hubbard Brook CCASE Soil... | ecosystem: Environmental > Terrestrial > Soil... | reverse complement strand
GCGGTGTGTCCCTATATGAAGAAGATCACGCTCGAGAAGGTCGCGCTGTCGCTGGAACGGATGAGTCCGCGGGTGACGGTCGACCCGGCGATCGCCGCCCAGGCCAGGGGCGCCATCGACCGGATGCTCGCGATCGCCCCGACCGGCGCTCCCCGGATCTCGACAGCCGCCTGAGGGTCCGCGCGTCCGCGGGGCTGACGCCTATGTCAGCATCCCTCGCGTGAGCGAACCCCCTCGTCGCGCGCCGGCGGCGTGCCGCCTTCCATGAGCGCCGATGGGCAAAAAAAGACCGGAGGGGGAACCCTCCGGCCTTTCAGGAAGGGAATGAGTTTCATACGTGGGCAGCCTGCGGACTGCGGCCTTGACTGTACCCCTCGATTCTCAGGATAGCAGTAAAGGAACCTCCAATTCTTGTAAAGAGATGTCAACCGAAGTACTGACCCCAGAGCCTACCAAAGCTGAGCCGGATGGCGGCGCCCCGCTCGTCCGGGCCGGCCTGCGCGGGTTCCTCGACCTGGGTCGCTTCGACGTGATCGCGGTGATCGCCCTGGTGCTCGTGGCGTTCGTTCTGCGCATCGCGAGCCCGATCCTCCCGGACTTCCTGAGCGGTGGCGGGACCATCAGCGCGCTCGGGGTCGGGTACCCCACCACCGCTGGTTCGAGCGCCGAGTGCACGCCCGTGCCGGTCGGTCCCCCGGGTCTGGTCGGCGGGGTGAAGGTCAACCACGCCGACGTGAGCGTCTGCGGCTATGTGTTCGACGAGGTGTACTTCCCAGTCGACGCCGCCAAGGACTTGCGTCAACCCGCCGAGTCGTACTTCGACCCCGAGCCGCCGCTGGCCAAGCTGCTGATGGCGCCACCGATCGCCATCTTCGGCTTCAACAGCTGGACGTGGCGGCTGAGCACGACCATCTTCGGCAGCCTGCTGGTCGGGCTCATGTACCTGGTGGCATTGCGTCTCCGCCGCGACCGCTTCTTTGCCTTGGCGACCGCACTGTTCATCTGCTTCGACGGTCTCGCGTTCGTCGAGTCACGCACCGGTGTGATCGACATCATCGCGATCTTCTTCGTCGCGCTCTTCTATTACGCGTTCCTGCTCCACTGGCAGGCGCGGACGCGCGCTCAGTGGCGAACGACGCTATACGTCATGGCCGGTGTGACCGGGCTTGCCTTTGCGGCGAAGCTCACAGCGCTGGCTCCGTTGGTGGTGGCCGGCGGCCTGATCGTGATCCGCGCGATTGCCCCCTACCTCGCCGGCTTCATACCCTGGTTGCGGCGCATCGCGGGCCCGGGGCGAGCCGAGACCATCATGTGGCGGAACGCCGCGGGGCCGCGCGCGCTCCTGCACTACATCGTCGCGGGGCTAATAGCGCTCGCCATCTTCGGTGCCTCGTTCTCGCGCTACGAGACGATCCAGCACCAGGACGTCTACTTCTTCACGGGTTGCAACCCCGCGGTCTCGGGCCTTCCGGGGACGCCGAAGACGCTCAACGTGCCGGTCACGCGAGTCGGATCACTGACCGTACCGAACCCGGTCGAGGCGATCGACAACATCGTCCAGATCACCGCGGCGTCGCTGCGATATCACGCCGAGGAATGTCACAGCCACCCGTACTCATCGCTGTGGCTGACGTGGCCGATCATGGAGCACCCGGTGCTCTTCTACGCCACATCCCAGCCCAACAACGGTCCGGTCGCCGAGATCACGGATATGGGCAACCCGGCGGTCTGGTGGCTCGGGATTCTCGCCCTGCTGTTCTGCGTGTGGCGCATGACGCGCGGGCCGAACGCGTGGCGTGTGCTGGTTGCGCTGATCGGACTCGGCTCGCTGGTTGCGATGATCATCCTGTACCAGGCCGCGGTCCGCTATCACAACCCCAACAACTTCAACACGTCGTACACGGGCGCTCAGTTCACGGCACTGTTCCATCAACAACCGTCGTCCCAGTACGAGATCTCGCGCACCTCTCCCGGGTTCTGGTTTGTCGTCGCGTTTGCCGGGATGGTCGTCTTCGCCGCACTGGTCACCATCTCGGCGGTGATCTCCCGGCGATTCGTTCCCGCGTTCATCGTCCTCGGGTACATCGCGTCGTGGATGATGTGGGTGCCCGGGAATGAGCGCCGTGTGCTGTTCTTCTACCACGCGCTCGGCATCCTGCTCTTCACCGCGCTCGCGCTCGCGTATGCCCTGACGGCGATCCGGGGCATCCGATTCCGTGTGGGCGGCACGCAGATGACCCTGGCACCGGTCGCGTATGCGCTGATCGGCAGCGTGCTCGCCGCCTTCATCTTTTTCTACCCGATCTGGACGGCCATGCCGCAGAGCTCAGCCGACCAGCAGATGAGGATCTGGGTCGACGTCGGGTGACCGCCTTCCTTGTCGTTCTCGATGCCGCGCTGACGCTCGCGGCCGGTGCAGCCCTGTCCGGACTCGTCAGGACTCACCTCACCCTCGTCGAGCGCGTCGCGATCGGCGTGACCAGCGGGATGCTGGTCGGCACCGCCGCGACCTATGGGCTCTCCCTGCTCGCCGGACTCAACACCGCGACGGCGCTCGGGGGACCGGCGCTCACCCTGGGCGGCGCTGTCGCGTTGTCACTGCTGACGGTCAATCCACGCGCGACCTGGCATGCCTCCTGGGTGGAGTCGAGGGACCGCTGGGCGCAGCGCACCCCGTGGTTCGCGATCTCGGCATTCGTCGGCGGGGCAGGGGTGATCGTGGCGATCTTCGCGCACACCGTCTTTTCGGATTCGGGCGGCCTCGAGGCCGGATATCCGACGGTGTGGGCGGACTGGTCGCAGCACCTCACCACCGCGGCGAGCTTCGCGTCGGGCGGCAACATCCCGCCGGTCAACCCGCTGTTCAGCGGCACCACGCTGCTCTATCCGTTCCTGCCCGACTTTCATGCGGCGACACTCATGACGCTCGGTCTCGCTCCGGGTCTGGCCCTGGCGATTCCCGGCGGTGTCCTGGTGATGGTCATCGGCCTGCTCGTGGTCGCGCTGGGTCGCCGCCTCGGCCTCGGGATCGGCGCAGGCGTCGTGGCGGTGCTCATCTGCTTCATCGGTGGTGGACTCGGGTTCATCGGCCTTTTCTCCGACGCGTGCATGAGCCACGGATTCACCGCATCGCAGTGCACGTTGCAGTACGTGGTCACGCATCCCGGCACCGGGGTGTCGATAGTGGGGTGGACGCTGCACGACCTTCCCGGAAGCATCGTCGCGCAGCACCGTGCCTATGACGGGTTACCGTCCGACAATGGCCCACCACCGCTCCCCGATATGCAGTGGTACACGCCGCTCATGGCGTGGTGGCTGCCGCAGCGCACGCTGCTCTTCGGGTTCGCCGCGGCGATCTCGGTGCTCCTGCTTGTGTTCGCCGGGGCGTCGTCGCACGGCCCGAGCTGGGAACCGTTTGCGCTTGCCGGCGTGCTGATCGGTCTGCTGCCGATCGTCCACGTCCAGACCCTGATCGCACTTTCGATATTGCTCTTCGTGCTGCTCTGGCGCAGGCGACGGCGCGAGTGGCTCGCGCTCGTGGGGATCGCGGTGCTGCTCGGCGGTTTCCGGCTCGCGCAGCTCGGGCTCTCACAGCACGGCGCATCGGTGACCCCCTACGGCACCAATGTGTATCCGTGGCTCGAGCCCGGATGGATGGCCAACGCCGGCACGGTTGCGAACCCGAGCGGACGGCTCCCATTGTCGATCGGCAACGTGTTCACGGGCGCAATCCAGGCGGTGGCGATGCTCAGCACCCCGCAATGGTGGGGATTCTGGTTCGCCAACCTCGGGATTGCGGTGCCACTCCTCGCCGTCGTGGCGATCGCCGCCGTGGCTCGGCTCACCGGCCTGCAGACCGGACGCGTGATGACCGCGGCGTTTCCGGTGCCGCTGCTCGAGCTCGCGCTCGGGGCGCTGATCATCTTCGCTGCCTGCAACCTCGTGGTCTTCCAGTCCTGGAACTGGGACAACACCAAGCTGCTCGTGTACTGGTATCTCGTCATCGCCCTGCTGATCGGCGCGCTCGCCACCCACTGGTGGAAGCGTGTCTGGCCTCGGGTTGCCGCCCTGGTGCTGGTGGCTCCGGTGCTGCTCACCGGCGCTCTGGTGGTGCTCAGGTTGTTGCCGTGGACGCCCCCGGAGGACGCGATCACAGGTCCGTACACGATCGCGACCGCGCAGGAGCAGCAGCTTGCCTCGACAATCGACCGCGTGACCCCCAAGGGTGCTGTGTTTCTCACCTTCGGCCGCCCCAACGATCCCGTGCTCGCCGTCGCCGGACGCATCGGGGTCATGGGCTACGGCGGCTGGCTCTGGAGCTACGGAATCAGCTTCGAGACTCGCTACGAGGACGTCCAGACCATGTACAACGGCTGCGCCGCCGATGCGGCGACCTGCCCGGTGTTCAGCCTGCTGCGCAAGTATGGCATCAGCTACGTCGAGGTCGACGACCGGCTTGCCGACCCAGGCGCGATCGATTCCAGGACGGGCCTCACGTGGTGGGCGGGAGAAGGTCTCCCCGTCGTCGCGCACTCCGACCACATCACCATCTACGACGTTCGTGGGAGGGGCTGATGTGACTGTCAATGTGCCGGCGTCGCGCTTCCTCCCCTCGATCAGCGCCGTGCTTCCGGCCTACAACGAGGAGGCCGTGATCGCCGAGACGGTCCGGCGCACCGCGGCGGCGCTCACCGATCTCGGCATCGCCGAGTTCGAGATTCTCGTCGTCGATGACGGCAGCAGCGATGCGACCGCGGCTCGCGCGTCAACTGCGCTGATTTCAGACTCGCGCGTCCGCGTTGTGTCCCATGGCCGCAACCGGGGCTACGGCGCGGCGCTGCGCACCGGGTTCGAAGCGGCCACGTGTGACGCCGTCTTTCTGATGGACAGTGACGGTCAGTTCGACCCGACCGAGATCTCCCGGCTCCTTGCTCTCTACGGGCGCGACCGCGTGGTCTGCGGGCATCGCATCCGGCGCAAGGACACGTGGGTGCGGCGCTTCTATCACAAGGCGTTCTTCGGTCTCGTGCGACTCGGATTCGGGCCGACGGTGCGCGATGTCAACTGTGCCTTCAAGCTCTTTCCTCGGGCGGTCGGCAGGGGGCTGCACGCCGACGGAGCGCTGGTGTCGACCGAGCTGCTGGTGCGCGCCCGGCGGAGCGGATACCTCCTCATGGACGTGGGTGTTCACCACTACCCGCGCACCACCGGTCGCGCGACCGGCGCCGACATCGGGGTCGTCCTGCGCGCGTTCCGCGAGCTCTGGCAACTGCGCAACCACCCCGCTCTGCTCGACGGACTCGACCCGCCCGCGTGATCCGCCGCGCGACAACGTCGTCGTGGGGCAACGCGCTTGCGGCGGTTGCGGTGTCGCGCCTGCTCTGGCTGGGCGTCTTCATCGCCGTGCTGGCCATCGATTTCCCGTCGACGCCCTTGCTGTCCGGCCTGCGCGCACATCTGGTCTCGTGGGATGCCATCAGCTACCTCTCGATCGCCGTCCATGGCTACCCGGCGCACCTCGACTATCGCGACGCGTTCCTTCCAGGATTTCCCCTGCTGGTGCGCGTGCTGGCGATCGTGACCCGCGAGGACGTGACATCCGCCTGGTTGGTCAACGCCATCGCCGAGACGATCGCGCTCTGGTATCTCGGCCGCCTGCTGCTCGGCGAGCGTGACCGGTCGTCCGCAGGGTTCTCGGTGTGGCTGCTCGCGCTTGCGCCCACGGCGCTCTTTCTCATCGCTCCCTTCAGCGAGAGCTGCTTCATCGCGTCAGCAGCGGCGAGCCTCTACTACGCTCGCGCCAATCAGCCGGGCAAGGCGGTGGCCGCCGCAGCGCTTGCGTGCGCGTTCCGGCTCACCGGGCTCGCGCTGATCCCCGCGCTCGCCGTCGAGCAACTGCGGAGAAGCGGATGGCGGCCTCGCCCGAAACTGCTTGCGGTCTTCCTCGCAGCGCTCCCGCTCGCGCTCTACGGTCTGTATATGCAGATCCACATCGGTGATGCCCTGGCGGTCCTTCACGCCGACCGTCTGCCCTCGTTCGGTCTCCAACCCACCCCGCCGTGGAGTGGATTCGCGACCACGTGGCACACGCTGGTCAGCACGACAAACGGAGAGACGCGGTCGATCTTCGCCCGAGAGGTCGCGTTCGGTCTGCTCGGACTGGTGCTCTGCGCCGGGATGTGGGTGTCGTCACGAATCCCCCGATCACTGGCGCTGTACTGCACCATCGCCTGGTTGATGACCGCGTCACTGCCCTTCTGGCGCTCCCAGCCCCGCTACAGCCTCGCGCTCTTCCCGGCGGTGCTGCTCGTGTCCGATCTCACCCAGCGATTTCCGCGCGCGCGGCCGGCGATGCTGGGCGCGAGCGCCATCCTCATGTGCGCCGGCACCTGGATCTTCGCTCAGGGGCGGTGGCTCGGATGATCATCGACAGCCATGTCCACGTCCTGCCGGCGAGCATGCGCGACGCGCGGGATCATCTGGCGGCGCTCGATCCGTGGTTCGACGTGTGTCATCGCGGCGGGCGCTCGATCGTCACCGCGGACGAGCTGCTGGCGTCGATGGATGCGACGGGGATCGATCGCTCGGTGTGCTTCGGCTGGCCGTTCGCCGACCCGGAACACTGCGCCGAGGTCAACGACCACCTCATCGCCGTGCAGCGCGAACATCCGGACCGGCTCACCTGCTTCGCAACCGTGAGCGCGGCAAGGCCGGGAGCCGTCGCCGAACTGCGACGCTGCGCCGGCGAGGGTCTGCGCGGTGCCGGCGAGCTCAACGCGGACGCCCAGGGGTTCGATCTCGGGTCGGAGGCGATCGACGACGTGGCCGCGGCATGCAGCGACCTTGAGATCCCGCTGGTGTTGCACTGCAGTGAGCCGGTCGGTCACGACTACCCCGGCAAGGGCACGGCGACACCGGGACCCGTCGCCGCGTTTGCCCTGCGTCACCCCGGCCTGCGCCTGGTCTGCGCGCATCTCGGCGGCGGACTTCCCTTCTTCGCGCACATGCCGGAGGTGGCCGAGCTGTGCCGCCGGCTGTGGTTCGATACGGCGGCCGGCCCGTTTCTCTTCGCCCCGACGGCGTACCGCGCGGTCGTCGACCTCTGTGGTGCCGACCGCCTGCTCTTCGGCTCGGACCACCCGCTCCTTCCCGCACGGCGCTACATCGATGCGTTTGCGCAGGCGGAGTTGACCGTTGCGGAGCGGGCCCTGGTGATGGGCGGGAATGCCGCCCACCTGCTTGGTCTGTGACAACGTGCCCCTCTCGTTACGAATCTGTGTCTCAGCATCGGAGGCAACGTTCAGGCACTTTGCGACACTTTCTTCGGGCGGAGAAACCGGCGCCCGCCAGCCGGTCCTTCGCCTCTTTCGTGACCAGGATTGGGGGCTTCGGCCCCCGTCCGCGGTCGCAATGGACGCCCCGATGAGGGACCGGGCGCACGTCGAAGCCGGCACCTGTGGTTGCCGGTTTCGCACACTGTGGGTCGATGTTCACTCCTGAAACGCTCGACGTCGTCATGGTGTCCTTCGAGGGACCCGATCAGTACAGCCAGGCAGGCGGTCTCGGCGTGCGCGCCCGCGAGCTTTGCAGGGCCTTCGCGGCGCTCGGCTACCGGACCACGCTCGTCTTCGTCGGCGACCCGGACAAGCCGGGTGTCGAGCTCGACCAGGGGGTGCAGCTGGTCCGCTGGTGCCAGCAGATCAGTGATCGGTACCGCTCCGGTGTCTACGAGGGCGAGCTGGCGACGATTCGGGACCTGACTGCGACGCTGCCGGATGCCCTCATCGACAGCATCCTCCGTCCGGCCGCCGAGGCAGGGAGGATCACCGCGGTGCTCTGCGAGGAGTGGCACACCGCCTGGTTTTGCAAGGCGCTGAGCGACCGGCTCCACACCCTCGGACTGCGCCAGAGCGCAGTGCTCCTCTGGAATGCCAACAACCTCTTCGGCTTCGAGGCCATCGACTGGCCGGTCCTCGACTTTGTCGCATCGATCACCACGGTCAGCAAGTACATGAAGCACCTCATGTGGCCGTACGGCGTCAACCCGGTGGTGATTCCCAACGGCATTCCCGAGAGTGCGCTGACCCCGGTGGATGGGACGGCGGCACGCGCGATCCGCACCGCTGCGGGGTCACCGTGCCTCGCGTTCAAGATCGGCCGCTTCAGCCCGGACAAACGCTGGAACCAGGCCGTCTCCGCCCTCGCGGAACTTCGTGCCGAGGGCATGCCCGGTCGCATGCTCATGCGTGGCGGGATGGAGCCGTACGGCGCCACGGTGCTCGAATTCGCCGCCGAGTGCGGGCTGGCCGTGACCGACTGGTACGAACCGGTCGAAGACGCCGGCGGCATCGTGCGCGCGCTCACCGAGACCGACGGCGCGCCAATCGTGCACCTTCGTCGATTCCTCCCCGACCAGGTGATCACCGAGATCAACGCTGGCGCGACCGCGGTGCTCGCCAACTCCGGGCACGAGCCCTTCGGTCTCGTCGGACTCGAGGCGATGGCCGCGGGCGGGGTCGCGATGGTGGGCGCGACCGGCGAGGAGTACGCCCGCCCGTACGGCAACGCCATCGTGGTCGAGACCGACGATCCTGCCGAGATCGCCAGCGCGCTGCGTGGTCTGGTCGAGCAACCGGCGTTGGGCGAACGGCTGCGCGTCGCGGCGCGTTTGGACGCCGCGGACTTTGCCTGGCCGATCGTCATCGCCGGGTTGCTCGAGCGGCTTCGCTTCATGTGCGTGCATCAGCGGGTGGTGCTCCCGGCCGGCGGACCATCCCCGAGCGCGTAATTCCTCGCAACCCGCCATATGATCTGAATCGGCAGACCGGTGCCGAGGAGGTGGTCGCGTGAAGGCAGTGGTCATGGCGGGGGGTGAAGGGGCCCGGCTGCGTCCGCTGACCAGCCGCCTTCCCAAGCCGCTCGTCCCGGTCGTCGGGACCCCGGTGCTCGAGCACATCCTCCGGCTGCTCAAGGAGCACGGGATCACCCAGGTCGTGGTGACGCTCGCGTACCTGGGTGCGGAGATCCGCAACCGTCTCGGCGATGGCGCCGAGCTCGACATGGAGATCGAGTACGTCGTCGAGGACCGTCCCCTCGGCACCGCGGGGAGCGTGCGCAACGCCGCCCATCTCCTCGACGACACCTTCCTGGTGATCAGCGGCGACGCCCTCACCGACATCGACCTCACCACGGTGATGCGCTCTCATGCCGAGCGCGGATCGCACGCGACCATCGTGCTCCACTCCGTGCCCAACCCTCTCGAGTACGGCGTCGTCGTCACCGACGACGAGGGAAACATCAAGCGCTTCCTCGAGAAACCGTCGTGGGGCGAGGTCTTCAGTGACCACGCCAACACGGGTATCTACGTCATCGAGCCGAAGGTGCTCGACCACATCAAGGAGGGTGCCAACGCCGACTGGTCGCAGGACGTGTTCCCGACCATGCTCCGCCGTCATGAACCGCTCCACGGCATCGTCGTCGACGACTACTGGTGTGACATTGGGTCGATTCAGTCGTACATGCAGGCGAACTGGGACGCGCTCGACGGCAAGGTTCGCTGCCACATCACCGGACACCGCGAGGGCAACGTCTGGATGGGTGAGGGCGTGGAGATCGGCATCGGTGTCCAGCTCGACGGACCCGCGTTCATCGGCGACGAGGTGAAGCTCAAGGCCGGTGCCCACATCAACGAGCACGGGGTCATCGACCGCTACAGCGTCATCGACGACAACACCAAGGTCAGCAACAGCGTGGTGTGGCCCCACTCGTACATCGGCGAGCGCTGCAGGCTGCGCCAGGCGATCGTCTGTCGCAACGTCACCATCAAGAACGACTCGCTCCTCGAGGAGAACTCCGTGATCGCCGACGAGTGCGTGCTCGGCAGGGGCTCGCAGATCCGCGCCGGAGTCAAGATCTGGCCAAGCAAGACCGTGGAGCCGGGTTCGACGGTGAACGAGTCGGTGATCTGGGCCGGTGAGTGGCGGAGTGGCCTCTTCTCTTCGTACGGACTTGGCGGTCTCATCAACGTGGAGCTCACCCCGGAGTTCTGCGCGCGGTTGGGAGCCGCCTTCGGCGCCACCCTGGCGAAGGGCGCCTGCGTCGTGGTCGGCCAGGACCATGCGCGATCGTCGCGGATGATCAAGCGGGCGATCGTCAGCGGCATCGTCAGCGCCGGCGCAAAGGCGCGGGACGTGCGCGAGCTGCCGGTTCCGGTCACGCAGTGGGCGACCCTCGACGCCGACTGTGCCGCCGGTATCCACGTGCTGGTGTCGCCGCTCGACCAGCGCAGCGCCGACATACGCTTCTTCGACTCCGACGGTCTGCAGATCGACAAGCGCGCCGAGCGCAAGCTCGAGAACCTGCTGTTCCGTGAGGACTTCCGTCGCGCAGGCTTCTATGAGATGGGCGACATCGAGTACGGCGAACCCATCGCCGGGTACACCGCCCACCTCTTCAAGTCCGTGGACGGCGACATCATCCGCAACGCGTTGTTCCGGGTACTGATCGACTACGACTACAGCGACGCGTCGGC